>Ga0272446_1000096_pt1:0-110000 | contig 116859 bp, 94 predicted proteins | sample YNPCB0061_FD_194587 | JGI IMG/M metagenome (GOLD analysis project Ga0272446, IMG submission 194587) | Hot spring microbial mat communities from Yellowstone National Park, WY, United States - YNP-CB-006-1 | ecosystem: Environmental > Aquatic > Thermal springs > Hot (42-90C) > Sediment...
ATTTAGGCATGCCCGATATGGGCGGCGATGAGTTAATCAAACAGATTTTAGCCCTGAATCCAAAGCAAAAAGTGTTGGTTGTGTCAGGCTATTATGATGAAGAGAAGCGGTCGAAGTTGATGACGCTGGGCAAGGTGTCGTATTTGCAAAAGCCGTTTGAGGTTGAGGCGTTGGTGAAAACGGTTTATCAGGTGTTGGGAGAGTAGGCGCGTTCAGTGTAATCTGCTGTGTCATGCCGAGCGGTAGCGAGGAATCCAGTCTTGTGTTTTGTCCTTCCAAGCGAAGCAAGGAATCCACCACAAAAATAATGGATTCTTCACTGCGCTACACTCCGTTCAGAATGACTGCGCTACACTCCGTTCAGAATGACTGCGCTACACTCCGTTCAGAATGACAGAAGCAAAAGTGTCATGGCAAGCGCAAGAAGCCATCCAAGTCTGTGCGGATGTGGATAGTATCGGTCGCTCTTTCTCCATCGCTATGACGGAAGACCTTTGACGACACCTGTCGCCTAAAAATCCCATTTTACATCGTAATTTTGCAAGTCATAATCGCTTCAATTCAATCCAACTTCGTCGATGAAAAAAAGACTTTTTACGCCCGGTCCAACACCCGTTCCCGAACAAGTGATGCTGCGTATGGCGCAACCGATGATTCACCACCGCAATCCAGAGTTTATGGATATCCTCACGCGGGTGCATCAAGACTTACAATATCTTTTCCAAACCAAGCAGCCTGTTTTGGTCTTGACCTGCTCTGGCACGGGCGGCGTGGAAGCTACCATGACATCAATGTTTTCAAGCGGTGATAAGCTCGTTTGTGTCAATGGCGGCAAGTTCGGCGAGCGATGGGTCGATATGGCAAAAAAATTTACGGGTAACTGCGTTGAGGTCAAGGTTCAATGGGGAACAAGCGTTCAGCCCGATGAGATAATCAAAACGCTCAAAGAACATCCCGATGCAAAGGCGGTTTATTTCACGCACAGCGAAACCTCGACTGGAACGGCAACCGATGTAAAGGCCATGGCAAAAGCGATTCGTGAACATTCCAACGCGCTGGTCTGCGTTGACGGCATTACGGCAGTAGGGGCGCACGAATTGCGCTTCGATGACTGGGAGATTGATGTATGCGTAACTGGCTCTCAAAAAGGCTTAATGATGCCGCCCGGACTCGCGCTGGTTGCCCTCTCTGAGCGCGCTCTGAACGCCATAGAGACTGCCAAGCTACCGAGCTACTACCTTTCGCTTAAAAAAGCGTTGAAGTCCTACAAAGACAACGATACGCCCTTCACGCCCGCCGTCTCGCTCATTATCGGGCTGGACGAATCGCTGCAACTCATCAAGCAAGAAGGCATTGAAAATATCTGGAAGCGTCATCAAAAGCTCTCGGCGGCGTGCCGGACGGGTTGCGAGGCGTTGGGCATGCGGCTGTTCAGTAATTCACCGTCGTTTGCTGTAACGCCGGTGTGGCTGCCTGAGGGCGTCGAGTGGAAAGCGTTTAACAAGGTCTTGAAATTGGAGAACGGCATCACGGTAGCCGCAGGACAAGACGACTACGCTGGAAAAATTTTCCGCATCTCGCATCTGGGTTTTTACGACGAGCTGGATATGCTGACCGTTATCGGTGCGTTGGAACTAACGCTCAAAAAAATCAACCATCCGTTTGAGGTTGGCAGCGGCGTCTCGGCGGTGATGAAAGCCTTTTTGGAAGAACCCGTTTCTGTATGACTCTTGCCTTATGTCAATGAAATAACTTCGCTAACCAAAAAACCACTGTTATGAAAAAGTGTGTCGTCTTGTTTGTCTGTTGCGCCGTTGTTCTTGCAGGCTGTTTTGACGTAACGACCAAAGTGAAAGTCAAGCCTGATGGAAGCGGGACAATTGAGCAAACGTTTCTGATAAGCAAAGCTGCGCTGGAAATGCAACAATCGGGCAAAAAGAAAAAAGAGCCGTTCCATAATCCCACGCAGCTCAAAAAAGAAGCGGCAGAGCTTGGCAACGGCGTGGAATACGTCTCCTCGAAAAAAGTCTCTACCGACGACTTTGAAGGCTACACCGTCGTCTACAAATTCTCCGACATCAGTGCGCTCAAGCTCTCCGACGACTTCGGCGAGAAAGTCTCGTCGAAGAAAAAAACAGCCAGCGACGAGGCGCCGCGTCAGAAAACTTACACCACGTTTGCCTTTCAGAAAGGCGCGGAGTCGGAGCTCGTAATTAACATGCCGCCCAAAGCATCAACCGTAAAACAGGACAAGACGGACGAGGAGACAACAGACGCGGAGTCGGACAGCTTGGCAGAATCGGGACTTGCCATGATGCGGCTCTTCTTCAGGGGTATGAAAATTGCCACATACATTGAGCCACAGGGCGAAATCGTTTCTACCAACGCGCATCTGCGCGACGGCAACCGCATCACGCTCGCCGAAGTTGAATTTGAAAAAATGTTTGCCGATACATCGACGCTGCGCTATCTCAGGAAGATGAAAGACGACAACAGTCCCGAAGCCATGCGCGAGGTGATGCGCAACGTGCCGGGCATCAAGCTCGAGACGGCGGAAAAAATTACAGTCAGATTTAGATAATGCCCGTGCCTAAACGCCATGAAAAAACAACTGCGATTTTTATTTGTCTCCATTGCCGGACTAATCAGCGACATCGCTTGGCAAATTGTCAAAGAGGGACACGAGGTCAAGTATTTCATCGAGCAAGAATCGGAGCGCGACATTGCCGATGGCTTCGTGCCGAAAACCGATGACTGGCAAAAAGAAATCGATTGGGCCGATGTGATTGTCTTCGACGATGTGCTTGGTCAGGGCGAAAAAGCTGCTGCGCTGCGCAAACAAGGAAAGCTCGTTATCGGCGGCACGGCTTACACCGACCGACTCGAAGACGACCGCTCGTTTGGTCAGGAAGAATTGAAGAAAGCTGGCGTGAGCATCATTCCGTATCAAGATTTCACGTCGTTTGACGACGCGATTGCCTTTGTGCAAGACAATCCCAGTCGATATGTATTCAAGCCATCAGGTGAGGCACAAAACATCAAGCGTCTGCTCTTCGTGGGCGAAGAGGACGATGGACAAGACATCATTCGCGTGATGGAAGCCTACAAGCGTGCCTTCTCCGATGAAATCAAGCAGTTCCAATTGCAGCGTCGTGTTACGGGCGTCGAAGTTGCCATTACAGCGTTCTTCAACGGCAAAGAATTTATTTATCCTATCAATATCAACTTTGAACATAAGAAACTCTTTCCGGGCAACATCGGTCCCAGCACGGGAGAAATGGGGACAAGCGCGTTCTGGTCGCCACCGAATAGACTCTTCAACGCGACGCTGAAAAAATTAGAACCCAAACTTGCCGAAGAAGGCTATGTAGGCAGCATTGATTTGAACTGCATCGTTAATGCCAACGGCATCTACCCGCTTGAATTTACGGCGCGGTTCGGCTACCCGTCGATTATGATTCAGCAAGAAGGCATGGTTACGCCCATCGGGCAATTTTTTTACGACCTTGCGCTGGGCAACAATCCTAAACTGAAAGTCAAGAGCGGATTTCAAGTCGGTGTCAGAATTGTCGTTTCGCCATTTCCCTTCGATGATAAAGAAACATTCGAGGCATACTCGAAAAACGCGGCCATTGTCTTTAAGAAACCCGTGCGCGAGGAGATTCACATCGAGGACGTCAAGCAAGTGAACGGGCAATGGCTGATTGCGGGAACATCGGGCGTCGTGTTGGTCGTCGTCGGTCTGGGCGCAACGATGAAACAAGCGCAGGCGTCGGCTTACGGCAAAATCAAAAACATTGTCATTCCGAATATGTATTACCGAACCGACATTGGCGACCGTTGGTATGAGGATAGCGACCGCCTGCACAACTGGGGGTACCTCCGCGAAGTATGAGCCTAAAAAAAGTCGCTTGGCTGTTCCTCATCAGTATTCTCTGTGCCGTTCATGTATCGGCTCAGCCCAGTGGCGTGTCCGCGCCGAAATACGAGCTGCGCGGCGTGTGGATTGCCACTGCGTTTGGTATTGATTTTCCGAAAACAACCGACGCCGAGCGGCAAAAAGCGCATCTCGATTCTATCTTCAAAGACTTACACGCGCGCAAATTCAACGCGGTATTTTTTCAGGTGCGCGTCCGTGCCGACGTCTTGTTTGAGACGTCGCTGGAACCCTATCACGAATACCTCTCAGGTGTGTTCGGAAAACGCCCCGAATATGATGTCGTGCAATACGCGCTCGACCTGTCGCGCAAATACGGCTTGGAATTTCATGCGTGGTTCAATACGATGATCTTGCGCGGCAGAAACTCGACAAAAAAATCCGTCGGCGTGCCGAGTTTGTGGGAACGCCACCCTGAATGGATTGATAAAACTGCCGTTAAGAATCCTGACCAAGAAACGGCGTTTCTGAATCCTGCAAGCAAACCTGTTCAAAATCACCTCATTGCGTTAATCGTAGATTTCGCCACGCGCTACGATGTCGATGGCATTCAATTGGACGATTACCTGCGTTACCCGCAAAAAGAATTTGACGACGACGCGGAATTTAGAAATCAAAATCCCAACCGCTTGCCGCTCGCAGACTGGCGGCGCGAAACAATAACGACGTTTGTCGGCAAATTGCACGATACCTTGCTTGCGATAAAGCCATGTTTGAAATTTGGTGTTACGCCGATTGGCGTGTATCGACGCATCGACGCAACGCCTGTGCTGGAAAGTTACAGCGATGTCTACCAAGATTCGCGAGCATGGACAAAGCGCAAACTGTGTGATTACCTCGCGCCGCAACTTTATTATCACATTGGAGCCACGACGCCCAGCGACGCCGCGCTAAAGCAGTTCAATCCGCCGTTTGAAAAACTTGTCGAGGAGTGGTGCAAGAATAAACACTTTCGGCATCTTTATGTCGGCATCGGCGTCTATAAGCCAGCGATTAAGTCGGAGTGGAAAGCGCAGGTCGAGATTGCCAGAAAGTTCGGCGCGGAGGGCGTCGTCTTTTATCCGTATTCCGCAAGTGCGGGCATTTCGTTTGAGCAGCGCGCGATGATTCCGCCAATGACATGGAAGCGCGCTCAACCGCCGTTGCCACCAGAAAACATCGCCATCGAGAGGCGAGGCGACTCGCTTACGTTGTCATGGACGCCGCGCAGCGATGTGCGTTGGGTGAATGTGTATCGAAAAAATGCAACATCGAGCGCACTGCACCTTCAGCATATCGCTGCATCGAGCGTGGTCGTTGAAGCCGCGTCGAGCGGCGAGTTTTTCTTGACAGCCATTGACCGATGTGGTAACGAGAGCAAGGCATCACCAACAATCAAAGCGCCATAACACGGCAGCCTTGCTTTTCAGTGTGCGATTGTTAAATTCGCAAAAGCACGTTTCCTCCGTAAAAAAAATCGTTTGTTTTTCACGTCAAAAATCTACAAACATGCAACGACGCGATTTCTTAAAACTCACAGGCTTAGGTATGAGTGCTGCCTTGATGCCACTTCCCGCCTTTTCAATGCCGATTAGCGAAGCCGAATCGCGCGAGCCGATAATGGACACGGCAGAGAAAAAGAAACTCGCCGATGTGGCGCTCAACACGGCAAAATCGCTCGGCGCAACGTATTGCGATGTGCGCATCAATCGCAACTTGAATCAAGCGATTTTCACGCGCGAAGACCGCGTGCAGGGCATTGCAAACTCGCAATCCTTCGGCGTCGGTGTGCGGGTGATTGTGAACGGGACATGGGGATTTGCATCGACGAACACCGTAACGCCCGATGGGATTAAACGAGCCACTGAGCAAGCGGCTGCGATTGCCAAAGCCAATTCGCGCCTTCAAAAAGAGCCGGTCAAACTCGCGCCGCAAGCTGGGCAAGGCGAACAGAGCTGGAAGACGCCAATTAAGAAAAACGCCTTCGATGTGCCGATTGCTGAGAAGGTCAAGCTCTTGCTTGCCGTCAATGCCGAAGCAATGAAGTTAGGCGTGCGCTTCGTGAACTCCCAAATGTTTATGATTAACGAACAAAAGTATTTCGCTTCGACCGACGGCTCATATATTGACCAAGACATTCACCGCATTTACCCGACCTTCACCGTTACTGGCATCGACATTGCCACGCGCAAATTCCAAACGCGCAATGCGCTTTCAATGCCCTGTGGTATGGGCTACGAATACCTCGACGGTGATGCGTCGGAAAAACAGCAAGGCGCAGGCGGCGTAACGACGCTTTACAAAAAACGCTATGATATGCTCGAGGATGTCAAATCGGCGGCAAAACAAGTTCAGGAAAAACTTGCGGCGAAATCCGTCGAGGCGGGTAAGTATGACTTGGTGCTCGACCCGTCGCACCTTTGGCTCACGATTCACGAATCGGTCGGACATCCGACCGAGCTTGACCGCGTCTTGGGCTACGAAGCCAACTACGCGGGAACAAGTTTCGCCACGCTCGATAAGTGGAAATCAAAATCGTTCAAATACGGCTCGCCGATTGTAACGCTCTTTGCTGACAAGCGACAAGAAGGGTCGCTCGGCTATGTGGGCTGGGACGACGAGGGCGTGCCGACCAAACGGTGGGATTTAATCAAGGACGGTATTCTGGTCAATTATCAAGCAATTCGCGACCAAGTGCAACTCATCGACCAACAAGAGTCGCACGGCTGTTGCTACGCGCAAAGTTGGGCTGATGTGCAGTTTCAGCGTATGCCGAATGTCTCGCTTGCCGCTGGCAAACAAAAACTGTCGCCCGAGGAGATTATCAAAGACGTCGAGAAAGGCATTTACATCATCGGCGACGGCTCGTTCTCGATTGACCAACAGCGTTACAATTTTCAATTCGGTGGGCAGCTGTTCTACGAAATCAAGAACGGCAAAATCGTTGGGATGCTCAGAGACGTGGCGTATCAATCTAACACACAGGAATTTTGGAACTCGTGCGTGGCGATTTGCGACGAGAGCGATTTTCGATTAGGCGGCGCGTTCAATGATGGCAAAGGACAGCCCTCGCAAAGCAACGCCGTCTCGCACGGCAGTGCCACGGCGCGCTTCAAGAGCGTGAATGTCATCAATACAGCGAGAAATATCTGAACCAACGAAGCCAAAAAGATTTTTCGAGATAGTTCATTCATATCGATTGCGCCGTCGTCGCCGATTGCGCTGAGGACCTTTCGCAGCGTTCCGAAAGCTGCGCTGTAATGTTTTCGGTGTGGTTCATTTGCATTTCAGGATTGAATCGTTAAATTCCTTTATGCACATTTGTTCCCCGTAAAAATAAATTTCACGCCAGCGCATTGACCATGCAACGACGTCGCTTTTTGAAACTTGCAGGACTCGGCGCAACCGCCGTATGTTTGCCAACTGCATCGCTTGCCCATCTCACCGAGCCGTTTTCTCTCTCGACCGTTCTCGGCCCAACAGAGAAAAAGAAACTCGCCGATGTGGCGCTCAACACGGCAAGATCGCTCGGCGCAACGTATTGCGATGTGCGCATCGGCAGATACCTCAATCAAGCTGTGTTTACGAGGGAGAACAGGGTTCAGAATATTCAGAATACTGAGTCTTTCGGCGTCGGTGTGCGGGTGATTGTGAACGGGACATGGGGATTTGCATCGACGAACACCGTAACGCCCGATGGGATTAAACGAGCCACTGAGCAAGCGGCTGCGATTGCCAAAGCCAATTCGCGCCTTCAAAAAGAGCCGGTCAAACTCGCGCCGCAAGCTGGGCAAGGCGAACAGAGCTGGAAGACGCCAATTAAGAAAAACGCCTTCGATGTGCCGATGGCGCAGAAAGTCGACCTCTTACTATCCGCCAACGCTGCTGCAATGAAGAACGGCGCGAAGTTCGTCAATTCGCAACTCTTTCTTATCAACGAACAAAAGTATTTCGCTTCGACCGACGGCTCATACATCGACCAAGATGTGCATCGCATCTGGCCCGACTTCACCGTGACCGCAATTGCCAATGGGAAATTCCAAACGCGCAATGCGCTCTCTGCGCCAATGGGCATGGGCTACGAATATCTCGATGCAAAACCAAACGATAAGTTTTCGTCCGAGTTTCTGACGCTCTACAAAAATTCTTACGACCTCGTCGAGGACGCCGCTCAAGCTGCCAAACATGCCCAACAGAAACTGTCGGCGAAATCCGTCGAGGCGGGCAAGTATGACTTGGTTCTCGACCCATCGCACTTGTTTCTAACGATTCACGAATCCGTTGGGCATCCGCTCGAGCTCGACCGTGTGTTGGGCTACGAAGCCAACTATGCTGGCACCAGTTTCGCCACGCTCGAGAAGTGGAAATCAAAGTCGTTCAAATACGGTAGCAGCTTGGTAAACTTTTTTGCGGATAAGACGCAGCCCAACGGACTTGGCACAGTGGGCTTTGACGACGAAGGCGTGCCGACCAAACGATGGGATTTAATCAAGGACGGTGTGCTTATGAATTACCAAGCGACGCGCGACCAAGTTCACATCATTGACCAGAACGACTCGCACGGTTGCTCTTACGCACAAAGCTGGGCTGATGTGCAGTTTCAGCGTATGCCGAACGTCTCGCTGGCGGCGGGAAGAGAAAAACTTTCGGTGGATGAACTGATAAAAAATGTTGACAAAGGCATTTACATCATTGGGCGAGGCTCGTATTCCATCGACCAACAGCGTTACAATTTTCAATTTGGCGGGCAGCTGTTCTACGAAATCAAGAGCGGTAAAATTGTGGGAATGCTCAATGACGTAGCGTATCAATCCAACACACAGGAATTTTGGAACTCGTGCGTTGCCCTGTGCGACGAGCGCGATTATCGATTGGGCGGAAGTTTCTTCGACGGCAAAGGTCAGCCCAGTCAAGTGAGCGCGGTCTCGCACGGCTGCCCGACAACGCGCTTCAACAATGTGAACGTCATCAACACAGCGAGAAATATCTGATGACACAACGAACGTTGCAGCATACTTCATTCTAATTAACTCTAAATCAGTTGCACTAATGGCACTACTTTCAAAAAGCGACGCGGAAGCAATCCTGAAAAAAGTGATTGCCTTCTCAAAAGCGGACGATATCGATGCCACGCTCAATGGTGGCTTAGAAGGCAACATTCGCTACGCGCGGAACAGCGTGTCCACAAGCGGCTTGCAGGATACCTTGACGCTCGCTGTGCAGTCGCGCTTCGGCAAAAAAGTGGGTTCGGCGAGCATCAACGAGTTCGACGATGCATCGCTCGAAAAATGCGTGCGTCGTTCCGAAGAACTGGCACAACTGGCGCCCGACAATCCCGAAACCATGCCGTCGCTTGAACCGCAAACCTATTTGGATGTCAAAGGCGCGTTTGAATCGACAGAAAAAATTACGCCAGACTTCCGAGCCAAAGTCGCCGAAGACAGCATCGTGCCTGCCGCCGCCAAAAAAGTTGTCGCTGCTGGATTCTTCAACGATACGACGGGCTTTCAGGCGCTGATGAACAAAAAAGGACTCTACGCCTACTACAAATCGACAACGATGGAGTTCTCTGTAACGATGCGCACCGAAGACGGCACTGGCTCTGGCTACGCTGTGCGTTCCTACAGCGATGTGAGCAAGTTCGATTCCGCGAAAGCCTCGCAAGTGGCGATTGATAAAGCCTTACAATCGCGCGATGCCAAAGCTATTGAGCCGGGCAAATACACCGTGATTCTCGAGCCGGCCGCACTGCTCAGCACGGTCGACGCAAGTCTTTTGGGCGCGATGGTCTTTGCAATGGACGCACGCCAAGCCGACGAAGGCAGAAGTTTCTTTGCTAAAAAAGGCGGCGGTAATAAAATCGGCGAGCAAATCGTCGATGAGCGCGTGAACATTTACGCCGACCCACAACATCCCGAAATTCCATCGTCGCCGTTTGTCGGCGATGGACGCGCGCGCGAAAAAATGATGCTCGTCGAAAAAGGCGTCGTAAAGAACCTCTTTTACTCGCGCTACTGGGCGGAAAAACAAGGCAAGAAAGCGATTCCGCCGCCCGGTGGCGTCGTGATGCAAGGCGGCGATGCATCACTCGACGACCTCATCAAAGATACCAAACGCGGTATTTTAGTAACGCGCCTCTGGTATATTCGTCCCGTCGACCCGCAAACCTTGCTCTACACAGGACTGACGCGCGACGGCACGTTCTTCATTGAGAACGGCAAAATCAAACATCCAGTCAAGAACTTTCGATTCAACGAAAGCCCGATAATTATGCTCAACAACTTGGAGGCGCTCGGCAAACCAGAACGCATCGGCAATAATCTTATTCCGCCGATTCGCGTGCGCGACTTTACTTTTACGAGCTTGTCGGACGCAGTGTAACACGTGCGGCAATAAAGTTTTATATTAGGCTTCTCTCGACTGACGAAGCTTGCCCACAGTGCGCGCCGCAATCGAGAGAAGACTACTGAAACTCTGTCCGACACGGCACACAAATGAAGGCAAAATTGGTTTTGGAGAGCGGCGACGTCTTTGACGGCGTCCTCTTTGGTCATAACGGCGACGCGGAAGGCGAGGTCGTTTTCAACACTTCCTACACCGGCTACCAAGAAATCCTGACCGACCCGTCTTACACCGGACAAATTGTCGCCATGACCTACCCGCTCATCGGAAACTACGGCGCGAATACGCTCGATGTCGAGTCGCAGAAAATTTGGGCAGCGGGTTTCGTGGTAAAAGAACTTTCCGAGATTCACAGCAATTTCGCTGCTGAACACAGCCTCGACGATTTTCTCAAAGCGCATCACATTGCAGGCATTTCGGGAATAGACACTCGAAAGTTGGTTCGGCTGCTGCGCACGAAAGGCGCGTTGCGCGGCGTGATTTCCGCCTCCGACGACGAACCGCGCCTCGTGGAGCGTGCTAAATCCATTCCACAAATGGTCGGACTCGACCTTGCCAGCAGCGTTAGCGCCAGCGCGTCGTATCGATTGGAATCGCCAACAGCAACCTACAACGTCGTCGCCTTTGATTACGGCATTAAGCGAAACATTTTGAAATTGCTCGTCAACTCGGGCTGCAATGTAACCGTCGTTCCTGCAAAAACAACTGCGGCTGAGGTCTTAGCAATGAAGCCAGACGGAGTTTTTCTCTCCAACGGACCCGGCGACCCAGAGCCGCTGGCTTACGCCATTGACACCATCAAGAAACTCTCTGACCCAAAATTCGCCAAACGCGAACTGCCGATTTTCGGCATTTGCTTGGGACATCAGTTGGTGGCGCTTGCTTTCGGCGCAGAAACCTATAAACTCAAGTTTGGGCATCACGGCAGCAATCACCCCGTGAAAAATCTCAGCACGGGACAAATCGAAATCACCGCGCAGAACCACGGGTTTGCAGTCGACTTGCGCTCGCTGCCGAAGCACCTGGAACTGACACATGTGAACTTATACGACCACACCGTCGAGGGCGTACGGCACAAAAAGCTGCCGGTCTTCAGCGTGCAGTATCACCCAGAAGCCTCGCCAGGACCGCATGATTCACATTACTTGTTTGCCCAATTTGTAAACTTAATGGAAGAGTATCGAGATTAAGTCCTCTTCTCTCCTTAAACCTAACGCTATTTTCAATGCCGCTCAACACCATTTGTCTCTACTGCGGGTCGAACACTGGCGCGCATCCGCGCTATGCTGATGTCGCCAAAAACTTTGGCAGACTGTTGGCGGAAAACAACATTGGGTTGGTTTACGGCGGCGGTAAAGTGGGGTTAATGGGCGCAACGGCAGAAGCCGCATTAGCAGCAGGCGGTAAAGTTATCGGCATTATGCCCGAATCGCTCGCCGAGCGCGAACTCGCACTGCATACCGTTATTGAACTGCACATCGTCAAAACCATGCACGACCGCAAAGCGATGATGGAACGGCTCTCCGACGCCTTCGTTGTGCTGCCCGGCGGATTAGGCACGTTCGACGAATTTTTTGAGATTTTAACATGGAAGCAATTAGGCTTTCACGATAAACCTATCGCGATTCTCAACACAGAGCGCTACTACGACGCGCTGCTCCAATTTCTTCACTTTAGCGCACATCAAGGGTTTGTCAAACCCGCGATGCTTAGCTCTCTCATTATCGAGCGCGACGAGAAAAAACTCCTTGACGCCTTGTTCGCCGCCGTTTAGAAACTGGCTACGGAAATTCAAACTGAACAGTGCTAATCGAAATGAAAAAGCGCCTCGAGGTCGAGACGCTTTTTGAACGGTGATGACAATACCCTTTACGCTTTCGCTTCAGCGACAACAGAAGCCGTTCTGTTTGTAACATCCTCAATGTGAAGTCAATCCACAACAAACTCGATAGGTTGCTTGGGAATGAGGAGGAGTTCGCCGTATTTAGCCAGTTGCTTTGCTTCACGAAACTCTTCCGGTTTGCCGAGAAGCATTTCAAGCTGCTCTTTTTCGTTTGGCGTAATATCACCGCGCTCGGCGGCATACGAAAGTTGTCCTAAAACAAACATCCGCGATTCAAACGGGATATTGCTTTTTTCCAAAGCCCCCTCAATTTGCTCCTTAAAACCTTGAAAAACGACTTCCATTTTTCCAATCCTTCCGATTGATGGTTTGAATCTTGCCCCTGAAAATTAGCGAAACTTTTTGAATTAGAGAATCTTCATCGTTATCTATTCCAAAAGCAAATCCCTTGTTGATTTCCTGAATATCATACTTTTGGCGCTCAATCAAAACAGCAATGTTTTTAACGCCTTGTGTGATGACTTCGCGTATTTTTCGGTCGACGGCGGTTCTGAGGGTAACGGCTTCCTCGGTGAGCGTTTTATACTCCCAAATTTCTTTTTTGTTATGTCTCGCGTCGGGCGTTTTAACGCCTTGCGGTTGCTTGCGCTCCGGCAGAAGTTCAACCAAGTCGCCGTTTCGGTCGGCAAAGGTTTTTGCGATGGCGAGTTCGCTTTCAACTTCTTCAAGGTTATGCTGTTGGTGTTGCAAAACCAATCCAGACGTCTCGCGGTTGAAATAAACGACGTTGTAGCCGCACGGCGGATTGAAATACAAAGTTTCGCGTTCTTCAAGCAAGGCGTGTTTCGGAGAATTGTTATTGATGACCGCCGTCGAGATAACGGTCGTCGAAATGATTTTTTGCGGGCGGATTGCGAAAGCGATTGTCGCTACTGTGAAATAGAAAAGCGCCTCGAGGTCGAGACGCTTTTTGAACGGTGATGCCGACCTTGCCTATGCTTTTGGTTCAGTAACTCCGACGGCGTCGGGCGCAGCGGGAACATCGAGCGCAGCAGAGGCTTCCTGAATTTTTTGCTTTTCATTCGGGTGCTGCTGCATATACGCTTCGATTTCTTCCTTGCTCTTGCCTTTGAAGTATTCGAGTGCAGACAAAATGATGCGGCGATTTTCTTTGTCAAACTCAATGACCTTCATCGGCAATTCATCGCCGACTTTGAACGAGGCATGAATATCGCGCACGCCGCCTTGAAGCAAATGCGATGCAGGAACAAAGCCATCAACGCCAAGCGGCAGCTCGACGACAACGCCCTTCTCGATAATTTGAGAAATCTTGCCTTTGCTTTCCGTGCCGACGGTATAAACCGTTTCAAAGTTATTCCACGGGTCGTCGGTAATTTGCTTATGCCCAAGCGCAATGCGGCGGGCTTTTGCATCGACTTTCAAAACTTTGACTTCCAACTCGTCATTCTTCTTGACGATTTCGCCGGGATGACGAATCTTCTTCGTCCAAGAAAGGTCGGAGATATGCACCAAGCCATCAACGCCGGGTTCTAACTCAACGAAAACCCCGAAGTCGGTCAGGTTGCGCACAACGCCTTTGTGAATTGTATCTGGCGCGTATTTTTCAGCCAGTTTCGTCCATGGGTCGACATCAATTTGTTTCATCGAGAGCGAGAGTTTCGTATTGTCGCGGTCGATGTTGAGAATCACGCACTCGACTTCTTGTCCCATTGAGACGAATTGGTTGGGGTGCTTGATGTGCTGCGTCCAAGACATTTCGCTGATATGCACCAGGCCCTCGATGCCTTTTTCGATTTCGACAAAGACACCGTAGTCGGTAATCGAGACGACCTTGCCTTTAACCTTTGTGCCGGGCGCAAATTTTTCGGCGATGTTTTCCCACGGGTGCGGTGTGAGTTGTTTCATGCCGAGCGAGACGCGCTGTTTGTCTTCGTCGTAACCAATGACGACGACTTTAATCGGGTCGTCAAGTTTAACAGCTTCCGAGGGGTGCGAGATTCTGCCCCAAGTAATGTCGGTGATGTGAACCAAGCCGTCGAGTCCGCCCAAATCGACGAAGATGCCGAAGTCGGTGATGTTCTTCACTGTGCCTTCGAGAACCATGCCGACCTTGATGTTGGAGAGCATTTCTTTGCGACGGGCTTCGTACTCGGCTTCGAGGATAACTTTATGGCTGACAACAATGTTCTGCGTGAGCGGATTGATTTTAACGACCCGAAAATCCATGTTTTGTCCGACGAGCGCATCGAAGTCGCGTACGGGTTTCACATCGATTTGCGAGCCGGGCAGAAACGCTTCGACGCCGCCGAGCGAGACCGTCATGCCGCCCTTAACACGGTTAGTGATTTTACCGTTGATAATCGTGCCAGTTTCGAGCGACTCATAAATTTTCTCCCAAATGCGCAGCGCGTCGGCTTTGCGCTTCGAGAGAATTAGTTGACCCATTTTGTCTTCAATGCTTTCGAGAAAGACCTCGATTTCTTCACCGACTTTGAGCTCAGAGGGGTCGCGGAACTCAATGAGCGGCACCATGCCTTCGGATTTAAATCCGACGTCGATAGAGACATCTTTCTGCGAGATTGCCACAATTCTGCCGCGAAGAATTTCACCTTCGGTCAGTTCGTTGAGCGTGCTGGAATACAGCGACTCAAGCTGCTTCAATTCATCGTCTTGATAGTCAGCAAAGAATTTGACTTTTGTGGGTTTCTTTGCTTTTCCGGTCGCCTTTGGTTCGGCGGTTTGCATCTCAGCCATTCGGTTGTCCTTTTCTCTCTGTGGTTTTCCGCGAGTCGTTTCAAGAGAGCAGAAACGGCGGGTTTTGGTTAATAAAACAAAATAAAAAAGAGTTCGGCGACGGCGTCGCGCTAAGATAAATGAAGCGAAGCGCCCGCATTCGAGACACTTCGCCTAATTCCAAAGGGGCGTAAATATACGGCACGGGCGTGGCGAATGCAAATTTTCAACCGCCGAGTTTGAAGGTCATGTTCATGTTTGATTGCATCACATATGTTAAACCGTCATTGCGAGCGTAGCGAGGCAATCTAATTATTCAGCCGTGCTAAGGTGTTTGACCGTCAACACAACGTTGATACATCACCTGACGGGCATGAATCTGCTGTCGCATTGGAAAGGCAGTTCGATTTTAATCGCCGATGATTTCGCCGCGCAACATCTTTGCTTCACGAGGAGAAAACGAATGCTCGGCGTATTGCAACTGGTAGAGTTTGTAATACAGTCCGCGCTGGCGCAGGAGTTCCTGATGCGACCCCATTTCCCGAATCACGCCTTTGTGCAGCACAATGATTTTATCCGCCTTCTGCACCGTCGATAAGCGGTGTGCAATGATGATGGACGTTCTGCCGTGCATCAATTTTTCCAATGCGGCGTCGATGAGTTGTTCCGTGTCCGTATCGACGGAACTGGTGGCTTCGTCAAGCACCAAAATTTTCGGATTGTAGACCATGGCGCGGACAAACGAAATGAGCTGGCGCTGTCCCGTCGAGAGTGCCGCGCCGCGTTCCTGAACTTGATACGCATACCCGTTGGGCAGGTTCTCAATAAACTCCGCTGCGCCCACAAGCCGTGCTGCCGCACGAATTTGCTCATCGGTAATGTCGGGATTGCCAAGCGTAATGTTATCTCGAACCGTGCCAGAAAATAAAAACACGTCTTGCAAGACGACGCCGAGATGCTTGCGCAACGACTGTTCGGGAATGTCGCGAATGTTAATATCATCAATGAAGATGTTGCCGTGTTGAAGGTCGTAGAATTTCGAGAGCAAGCTGATGATGGTCGATTTTCCGCTTCCCGTTGCCCCGACGAGCGCGATTTTTTCCCCTGCTTTCGCCTCAAACGAGATGTCGCGCAAAACGTAGTTGTCGTCAAGGTAAGCGAAACTGACGCCCTTGAATCGAATATCGCCGCGCACGGACGCAATGCTGACGGGCTTCGACGGCGGGGTGATAAAAACTTTCTGGTCGAGCAGTTTGAAAATGCGCTCTGCACTGGTAATGGCAGCCTGCATAATGTTGAACTTATCCGAGAGGTCTTGAAGCGGTCGGAAAAAGAGCGCGATGTATTGCACGAATGAAATGACGACGCCAAGCGTGAGCGTTTGGTCTAAGACACGCGCGCTGCTATACCAAACGATGAGTCCCAACGCAATCGCGCCGAGTAATTCAATGACGGGATAAAAAACAGAATAGTAAAAAACAGAACGAATGTTTGCCTCGCGGTGCGCCGCGTTGATGGTCGAGTGCTTATCGAACTCTTTTTGCTCGCGTCCGAAGAGCTGCACGGCGACCATGCCCGTAATGTGTTCCTGTAAAAACGCATTGAGACGAGCGACTTCGGTGCGCACATCTTGATACGAGACGCGCACTTTTTCCTTGAACACAAATGTGGCGTAGAACATCACAGGCAACACGCTGAACGCAACGAGCGTCAGTCGCCAATCCAAGATGAACATCATCACGACGATGAACGTCAGCTGAAAGACATCGCCCAAGAGCGAGACAAGTCCGCTGGAGAGCATTTCGTTGAGCGTCTCGACATCGTTGGTTGCCCGCGTCATTAAGCGCCCGATGGGATTGCGGTCGAAGAATTTCAGCGAGAGCCGTTGCAGATGCGAAAAAATTTCAACGCGAAGCGCTCGCACCGCTTTTTGTCCAAGCAGCTGTGTCAGGAATGCGCTGCCGAACTGCATCAAGGCTTCCAGCAAAATAGCGCCGAGAAACAGGAGGCAAATGACGACCAAACCCTCACGGTCGCCCGAGGCGATGGGGTTGTCAATCGCAAGTTTGGTGATATACGGTCGAAGCGGCGAAAGCAATGCGGCGGCAATGGTGAGCGCAGTCGCCGCAACGAGAATCGCGGGATACGGACGCACATAGCTAAGCAAGCGCGACAGCACGATGAAATCAAATGCCTTGCCCGACGGCGTGTCGGAATCGAGTTGAAATCCTTTTTTAGTTTTTTCGTCCGCCGACGGAGCTGCTGCTTGTGCCATGCTTGTCTAATTAAACTTGACCGATATTCTTGACCGATATTCCTTACAGTTATCGATAGGGTTCAATCTCTCAAAGAGACCTATTGACTTTTTTCTGCCACGTCGAGTGCATCGACGATGCCCATAATAATCGTATTGGCGGGAACAGCGGTCGAGTTCATCACTTGCTCGACAACTGCGCCCTCTTGTGCTACCAGCACTGTGTCGCCAACGCCCGCGTCCAATGAATCAATCGCAATAAGCTCGATGTCTCTCGTGAACGCGCCGCTCGGTTCAATCGGTTTCACAACCAGCAATTTTGCGGGACGAAGCTCGTCGTTCTTTTGCGTCGAGACGACCGTGCCGATAACTTTGCAGAGTTTCACTTCAGCACCTGCACTTTCACATGCGACGGCTCTTTGGCGCTTCGAAAAATGCGGTGCGTGGCTTTTTGAAAATCTGAATCACTTGCCTTGTAAATATCGACGAACTTCTGCGGATTGCGGTCAATCAGTGGAAACATCGAGTTCTGCACTTGAATCATAATCCGATGTCCTTTTTTGAAGGTATGCACCACGTCCATCAATTCAAGTTTAATTTGCTCGGTCTTGTTTGGCTTCATCGCTTCGGGTTTTTCGTAGCTCTTGCGGTAGCGACCGCGCATCACTTCCCAACGCACGAGCATCTCATACCCGCCAAGCCGTATTGGCGCTGGGAACGCACGTCGACCAAGCGGTTTATCGGTGTATTCGTCGCGTGCTGTATCAGGCAGCACATCGATGAGTTTGACGATGTAATCGGCATCTGTGCCGCTCGTCGAGACGAACAAATTTGCCACAACGCCGCCAGCAAGCGTAATATCTTCCGTTAGCTCGTCGGTTTGATATGTCATCACGTCGGGACGGCGCGACGCAAATCGTTGGTCTTCAATCATATACTCGATGCTGCGGTCGATGCGCGTTTCGTTGGTATAAGGAACGGGCTTGTTCGGGTCGCTGACATATTCGTCAAACGCTTTGGCGTCTTTCGGCGCCTCAAATGAGAGTTTGCCGTTAGGGTGAAAATATAAGTGTCGTTCTGCTGTATTTTTCGGTCGCCAGGTCTCGAACATACGCCACTGTGCCGCGCCGACATCGAAGAGCGCCGCCTCAGGAAGTTTGCCGTCGCCTGTGCCTTTGAGGTGATGATTGAAAAATACTTTCTCAAGAGTTTCGCGAAAGAACACGCCTGTCTTCGACCCAAAGTTGATGTAGCCCAATCGGTCGCCGTCGCCTCTCGACCAGCCTCCGTGATACCATGGTCCCATCACGAGTGTATTTTGCGCGGTCGGATTTTGCCTTTCAATCGCGTCATAGACTTTGAGCGGTCCGTAAAGGTCTTCTGCATCGAACCAGCCACCGACGGTCATCACCGCCGGCGTTACGTTTTTGAAATGTGGCAAGAGCGTGCGCGACTTCCAGAAGTCGTCGTAGTTCGGATGTTCCATCATGTCATTCCAAAACGCAATGTCGTTCTTGTAGATTTTCTCATTGACATTTTTGAGCGCGCCGAGGGTCAGATAAAACTTGTAGGCGTCGGGCGTCGGAAAGTTGAACGGTGGGTTGCCGACCGTCGTTGGTTTCGGGCGCGGACGACCAAACGAATACATAAACGAAAATGCGTCCATAAAGAAAAACGCCCCGTTGTGATGAAAGTCGTCGCCAATCCACCAGTCGGTTACGGGTGCTTGCGGCGAAACAGCTTTAAGCGCAGGATGCGCGTCGGGAATTGAGGCGGCGGCGTAAAAGCCCGGATACGAAATGCCCCAGATACCGACCTTTCCGTTGCACGTGGCGAGATTCTTCACGAGCCAATCAACCGTGTCGTAAGTGTCGCTCGATTCATCAATTTCCTTACCGTTGTTACCGGGAATGTTCGGGCGCACATTGACAAACTCGCCTTCGGAGTTCCAGCGTCCGCGCACGTCTTGAAACGCAAAAATGTATCCTTCGCGCAAAAGTTCCGTCGGGCGCAGCGTAGTTGGATAGGCATTTTCGCCGTAGGGCGCAACACTATACGGCGTGCGTTGCATAATCACAGGATATTTTTGCGACGAATCTTTCGGCACGTAAATCGAGGTAAAGAGCCTTACGCCGTCGCGCATCGGAATATAGACTTCGCGCTTGGTGAAGTTCTGGCGCACATAAGCGGAGTCGTCAGGTTGCCCCAAAAGCGGTTTGGCGACGAACAGCGCTAAAAGCAGGGGGAAAATCTGATAGAAAACGCGATGTGGCATAGCATATCTTGGTTTGTTGATGGTGTAAATACAGAAACGAGAAGTTAGGCAAATACAGCGCATTTGTAAAAAACCACCAAAAGAGGCAGAGACAGCGCAGGTGTTATGTGCGGCGTTCTGCATCAACGGAGGTGTCGAGCGTTACAACATCTTTTTTATTGCAAGGTTTTGGCGTAACTTTTGTTTAGCAACATCAACTTCAGCGCCGTTGAGCGGATGAAGCTTTCCGCAACATATCAGCACGAAACTGCCTTGACCGTGAATTTTTACCTGCAAAACATCGTTCTGACCTCTACGCTCAATTTCTGTTGGAGTCGTGTTAACACAGTTGCACTTAGCGTTTAACTTTAAAACACAATCACCATGTTGGAGAACATCCCTGAATCGCCGGAATTGGCGAGCTTCGGCAAGTATCTCTCTCAAATCAATTCCCCTGACGATTTAAAGAAATTTTCAATCGACGACCTGCCCGCCATCACGCAGGAATGCCGCGACTTCATCATCGATGTGGTCTCGAAATACGGCGGACACTTCGGCGCAAGTTTGGGCGCAGCCGACCTTTCCGTCGCCTTGCACTATGTCTATAACACGCCGAAAGACCAATTGGTGTGGGACGTTGGACATCAAGCCTATGTGCATAAAATTCTGACAGGACGAAAAAACATTTTCCATACAAACCGTCAATACAAAGGCGTCGCTGGCTTCCCGAAACGCAGCGAAAGCAAGTATGACACATTTGGCGTCGGACATGCCTCGACCTCGATTTCAGCTGCTGCTGGCATGGCAATCGCCCGCGATTTGAAAAAAGACAACTACAAAATCGTGGCGGTTATCGGCGACGGCGCAATGACAGGCGGCATGGCCTTTGAAGGACTCAACCACATTGGGCATCTGAAAACCGATGTTACCGTGATTCTCAACGACAACAATATGTCCATTGACCCGAATGTCGGCGGCTTGAACGCACACCTCACCGACATTACGACGAACTCAACCTATAATCGGCTGCGCCGTGAAATCTGGGAAACGCTCTCCAACATCGATAACGAGCTTGGCGAGAAAGCGCGACAGTTCGTCCGAAACCTCGAGCAAGGCTTAAAAGCTGCGATTACGCCCGGACAATTTTTCGAAGCGCTGGGGTTTCGTTACTTCGGTCCGATTGATGGACACGATGTCAAGCATCTGGTGAAAATTTTGCGTGAGCTGCGCGAGATGCCGAACCCGAAACTCTTGCATGTGGTTACGGTCAAAGGGAAAGGCTTTAAGCTTGCCGAAGAAGACCAATTGAAATGGCACGCGCAGGGCGGCGCGTTTGATAAAATCACGGGCAAGTCGCTCAAGCCCGCCAATCCGTCCGCTCCGCCGCTGTATCAAGATGTGTTCGGACATGCGATTACGGAACTTGCCAAAATGGACGAGCGTATTGTCGGCATTACTGCCGCTATGCCGTCGGGAACATCGCTGAAAATTCTCGGTGCAGCGATTCCTGAACGGTTCTTCGATGTCGGCATTGCCGAAGAACACGCGGTTACGTTCGCCGCAGGCTTGGCAACACAAGGCATGAAGCCGGTTGCAGCTATCTATTCCACGTTTTTGCAACGCGCTTATGACCAAATCATTCACGATGTCGCCTTGCAAAATTTGAACGTGGTGTTCGCAATGGACAGAGGCGGCTTGGCTGGCGCAGATGGACCAACACATCACGGAGCGTTTGACCTTTCGTATCTGCGAATCATTCCGCGCATGGTGGTTATGGCGCCAATGAACGAACAAGAGCTGCGCGACATGCTCTACACTGCCCTCACCTACGACGACGGACCGATTGCTCTGCGTTATCCCCGCGGCAATGCCACTGGCATGGAGATGCGAAAAGACTTCAAGAAATTGGACATTGGAAAAGGCGAAATTCTGCGCGACGGTTCGGAAGTAGCGATTCTCGGCATTGGCGTGATGACCAATCACGCACTTGCAGCCGCCGACCTTTTGGAGGCACACGATATTTCGCCGCTCGTCGCCAATATGCGCTTTGTTAAGCCGCTCGATACAGACCTGCTCGATACCGTCTGCGAACGCTTTGAGCGCATTGTAACAATTGAAGAGAACACCATCAAGGGCGGGTTTGGCAGCGCGGTCTGCGAGTATCTACAAGAAAAAGGCTACTCAAACAAAGTGCTTGTGATTGGCTTGCCCGACCGATTTATCGACCATGGTCAGCCAGCAGAATTGCACAAGGAAGTCGGGTTGGACGCCGAGAGCATCGCCAAGCGCATTTTGCAATTCGCCCACGCCGAAGAAGATGTGGTAGCGCGATAACCCTTCGCTGAAAGGACTTGATTTTACAGGGGAAGCAAGATGGCTTCCCTTTTTGTTTTGCACGATAACACCGGCTGATAGACTCGTCAGCTATCGCGAAGATAAAATTTCTTCCGATGCTTTCGCGGCAGCTTCTTTTTTCTTCTGAACCAAAATCGCATGTAGGGTTTCCGTTGCTAATCCGTGCAACATCAATCGATACGCCGCACTGAGCGTAATCATCGGCACAAGTGGGTGTTTGTTATTGACGACGAACATCTGGTATGGACTCTGCAAAATCGTTGCGGCGTAGATGCCAATGGTCTCATCAAGTTGAAGTGAGTTTGTCGCCCGCCAAAAATCGCTGTCGGTGAGAAAGAGTTGATAGACGGGCGTAAAAATTTCAATCGCGGATTGCAAATCCAAAAAGTTCGTCCATCGCGCAGGCATCTCGTCAATGTCAAGGGCGCCGTCGGTGATGAAACTTACATCCAAGTAAGCGGGCGGCTTGATAGAAAGATTTTTTTCGCGCAGCTCTTTATTGAGCCGAATGACGAAATTGAACAAGTTGAGGTCGTGCTGCAAAAACAAGTCGTCTTTAACCGCAGTAAGATTTTTCGGTTTGAGCGGATGGAGCGGGACGGTTGCGCCCTCGACATTTTTGGCGATGAACTCTAAAATTTCCGACCCCAAGTGAAAATGCCGCAGAATCAAATAGTTTGCCGTCGGACTGACAAACGTTTTTAGCCCCCAAAATAAAAACTGATGCAGCAACCGCGACGACGTGAATTTGTTGGGAATGATGACTTTCAAGACTTGAATGCCCACGATAGCCAGCCGCGCAAGCGGGCGCACCAACGGCAGGAGAAATTGACGCGACCACGAGTTTGTGTCTTTCAAAAATGCGGCTTTCGCCTCGTCATTAATCGGAATGCTGCGGTCGAGAAAGAGCGCCTGCCAAGGGTTTGGGTCTCTTGGGTTATGCTCCATTTCCAAAAATTCGGTTGAATATATCGGTTGCATCGTCGTCGTTCAGTTAAATTAAAAACACCAGCGCCTGAAACAGCCTGATTTTACAAGTCTTTTCGGTTAGTAGTTGCCCAATTCTTCCAACTGTAGAAGATACAATCGAGCGGTTACTTTGGCAGTTTTCAAAATTTTTTCGGCGACGGCGCGCGTCAGAAGCGGCGATGACAACGCTTGCTCCAATTTATCGAAGTGTGAATCATCATTCGCGCCGTGATACAACAAAAACGAGACTTGTTTGTCATTGAGCCCTAACTGCGCTTTGATTTGCTCGCCCCACAGAGCGGCTTTCCGATTGCCCAAGCCCTCAATGATATACATCGCGCCCAGAAGGTCAAACGGATTTTCTTGACTTGCTCGATGGAACATCCATGCCGAGAGTGCCTCACTGCCGATGTTTTTTTGCGACGACGTAATCTCTTCCAACACGCCGCCGACCGAGACATAATCGCGGTCCAACATCTGATAATCTCGATGCTCTTCTTTGGCGTGACCGATGAAGATCGACCGCAACTCAAATGCTTCAATCGTGAAGCTCGACGCGGCACGTGCAATCCACCGCGCGCCCTCCATCACTTGTTGCCGCAAATTGAGCAAGAGCAGTTTGTAATCTTCAATCGTGAATTTCCCGCGATTCAGTCGTTGAAGAATCGGCACGTCGTTCAGTTTGGCATCGAAGTCAATCCAAACGCGAGCGAGTTGACGAACAAGCCATTCGGCGTTTTCATTGCCCGAAACCACCAGTTCTGGCGCGACGTTGCGAGCCGTTTCGTCTTTTTCAGGGATGGTTTGTGCATCAACGGTTTTGGTTTCAACAATGTTTTTATGGTTTGGCGCGACTGCTGTAAGCAACATAAACGAGACGATGAATCGGCCGCTTTCAGGCACGATACACAGAACTTTTTGATTCGGCTTCAAGTGTCCATCGTTCAAAAGTTCCTCGAGCATGATGTAAATCGACGCTGAACCAGTGTTGCCTTTCGTGTAAAGGTTTGTGAACCATTTTTCATCGGGAATGACGACGCCGGCTTTGTGCAAGAGTTTATTCGTCTCGCCTTTGAAGAAATGCGACGAGTAATGAAACAGCAGCCAATCGATGTCGCTTGGTGCAATCATTTTTTTATCAATTAGTTCAAAGAACCCATCGACGCCAATTTTGACAATGTTTTCCAGCAGGCGAATGTCTTGTTTAAGATTAATCGCGCCGTCGCTTGCCGCAGTTTGCACGTCGGCGTAATCCATCCACCCGTGCTTGCGCAGCGTTCCAGCTTCGTCTTTTTGCGAGCCGGCATACATACAGACATCGTATTTATCGGCGTGCGATTTGAGCGTAATCCACTCGACGCGAAGCGAGACGCCTTTCGGGTTCGGTTGGTCTTGAAGCAATGTTGCGCCTGCGCCGTCGGAGAGCATCCACCGAAGAAACTCGGTATCAAACGGTATGCTTTGTTCTTGAACGAAACTACGCTGCTGTTCGTAATGCGACGCTTTCAAAAAGCGGCTCGGAAATTCGCTTGCAACCGAGACGGCGTTGCGCTTCTCGCCTGATTTTACTTGCAGATACGCCGATTTCATCGCCATCATTCCGCTTGCGCAAACGCTGTGAAACGACGCAATCTCGCAACTTGGATTTTTAAGTTCGCCGTGAATCATACTGGCGAACCCGGGCAGCATGAGGTCGCCCTGCGTAGTGGCGGCAGCGAGAAAGTCCACATCGTTCAGTCGAATCGGCGCGCGCTCAATCATATCGCGCACGGCAAGTGCTGCCATCTCACTGTTGGAATAAAGCGAGGTCTGCGTTTTATCGAGCGCATAATATCGCGTTTGGATACCGTTTTGCTTTAAGATGCGGTGCTTGACGCGCGATGGTTTGCCGCCAATCATGCCGAGATACTGCTCGATTTCATCGTTGCCGACGGGCGAGCCGGGCAAAAATTTTCCTGCTGCCGTGATATAGACTTGATTATTCATCGCTACCTCTCTGCTGGTTCAAGTAAATGCTGATGCAGTTCGTCGTTAATGCGTGTTAAAGTTCCTCCGCGGTGAATTTTGTCGCTGTTGTTCCAATTGCATGTTGTTTTCGCGCTTCGTCATTGTCGCGAATCGTTTTCGAGAGCGTAAAGCTCGATGCCAAGACGAAGAAGTATACCACCGCCACATAGCCGCGAACCCAAGTATCGACGGGCAAATTCCAGAGGCCGACGACAACAAGAAGAATCGCAATTACAAACGACGCCCATGTTTGCATAATCCATGCGCCTGTGTCGCGCGTCGCGTCGCGGTTGTCGCGCACCGTTTTTGCAAGCGTAAAACTGCTGCTCACGGAAAAAAACAATCCCATTGTAAAGTATCCTTTCTGCCAGTTCTCGACGGGCAGATGATATGTGCCGACGGCGGCGAGAACAACCGAGATAAAGAACGACGCCCAAACTTGAAATATCCATGCGGGCGTATCCACACGAGCAGACACTGGTTCAGCCATAATTTTGAGAAGTTTTAATTAGAAAGTTATTAAATCAACAGTTGATGTATCAACAGTTTATAAATAAACAATTGATACACAAAATAACTACGCTTTTTACAGGGCAGCCGTTGTGCGTTATATCACATCGGTTTGTCGACGCATAGAGGCGCGAATTTTTCTGGTGAGGCGAATGAGGTCGTCGCAGTCTTTGGCGCTCAGGTCGTTCATAATTTCGCGCACTTTTTTTTGATAGGCTTTGTCGAGTTTCGTTACAAGCTCGTCGCCTTGTTTGGTAAGTTTGATGTGATAGCTGCGACGGTCGCCCAAAACTGCTTCGCGCCTGATGAGCCGCTGTTTCTCGAGCCGGTCTAAAAGTCCGGTGATGTTCGATTTATCGACCAAGAGTTTTTGGCTTAACTCTTTTTGCGTCAGTGGCGTCGGCGAATCTTTGAGTAGAATGAGAATATTGAACTGCGCATCCGATGAGAGCGACTCCTGAAAAAACTTCGTCGAGACTTTTCGCAACAGGTTCGCCGTCCACCACACGTTCATCAATGCCTCGTGCGATTTGTTCTCGAAGGCAATCGGCAAGTCCATCTCTGTTGAAATAGGCATAGTGATTCAATTGAAAGCGTTGTGAAAAATCAAACAACAAACAATCTTGGCAACGCAATTCTCTTTATGTAACTTTCCTACAAACGCCTCTAAAAGTACAAGTTCGTTTCAACAAAGTAATAAAGGATGACTATGCCAAAAGCTGTTGTTTCTAAAAGTTCCAAAAAGTCCAGCGTCTCTGCATCGCTTGCTAAATCTGGCTCGAAAAAACTATCGAGAAACGGTGGTGCTCAACCTGTATCAACAAAGAAGTCTGCCGCCAGCAAGTATGTGTATTTTTTTGGTGGCGGCAAAGCCGACGGAAGAGCTGAGATGAAAAACTTGCTTGGCGGCAAAGGTGCGAACCTTGCTGAGATGACGAACATCGGCTTGCCTGTGCCGCCCGGTTTTACAATTACAACAGAGGTCTGCACTTACTACTACGATAACCAACTAACCTACCCGAAATCGCTCTTTGAAAAAGACATTCCCGCCGCGCTCAAAAAAATGGAGCAACTGCTGGGCAAAAAATTCGGTGACGCGAAAAATCCGTTGCTTGTCTCCGTGCGAAGCGGCGCGCGCGCCTCAATGCCGGGCATGATGGACACAATTCTAAACTTGGGACTCAACGACGAGACTGTTGTTGGGCTTGCGCGACTCTCTGGCAACGAGCGTTTTGCATGGGACTGCTACCGCCGATTTGTGCAGATGTATGGCGATGTGGTTTTAGGCTTAAAGCCACAGAATAAAAAAGACATCGACCCATTCGAAGCAATTATTGAATCAAAAAAACATGAGCGCAGCATTGAGAACGACACTGCGCTGACCGCCGACGATTTGAAAGACCTTGTCGCCAAATTCAAACGCGCCATCAAAGAGCGCACGGGCAACGATTTTCCGACGAACCCTGTCGAGCAACTGCGCGGCGCCATTGGTGCAGTGTTTGGCAGTTGGAACAATGACCGCGCCATTGTTTATCGCCGAATGAACAACATTCCTGCGGATTGGGGAACCGCGTGTAATGTGCAAGCCATGGCGTTTGGAAATCTGGGCGAAAATTCTGGAACGGGGGTTGCCTTCACGCGAGACCCTGCAACAGGCGAGAACGTCTTCTACGGTGAATACTTGATGAACGCTCAAGGCGAGGACGTCGTCGCTGGCACGCGCACGCCGCTGAAAATCGCCGAGCTTCAAAAAACAAACGCTGAGATTTACGCACAGCTCGAGAAGATTCGCAAGACGCTGGAGAAGCACTACAAAGAAATGATGGACATTGAGTTCACGATTGAGCAAGGACAGCTCTTTATGCTTCAGTGCCGCGTTGGCAAACGCACTGGGTTTGCAGCGATTAAAATCGCGCTCGATATGAAAGACGAAAAGCTCATCTCTGAAAAGGAAGCATTGATGCGCATCGAGCCTGAACAATTGAACCAACTCTTGCGCCCAATTTTCGATTCAAAAGAAAAACGCGAGGCGTCCGAGAAAGGGCGATTGATGGCAAAAGGACTGAACGCAGGTCCGGGTGCAGCGACAGGCAAAGTGTATTTCAATGCCAGCGACGCCGAAGATGCCGCCAAACGTGGTGAGCGCGTCATACTTGTCCGCATTGAAACATCGCCCGAAGATATTCGCGGCATGGCAGTAGCGGAAGGCATTCTGACCGCACGCGGCGGCATGACATCGCACGCCGCACTTGTTGCGCGGCAAATGGGCAAAGTCTGCGTTGCAGGCTGCGAGCCGCTGGAAATCAGTTATGAAAATTCGCGTATGAAAGTTCGAGGAAAAGATTTCCTCATCAGAGAGGGCGATTACATTTCCATTGATGGCTCGACGGGCGAAGTCTTTGAAGGCGAAATCACTACGAAGCCCTCGGAAGTCGCACAAGTGTTGTTTCAAAAATCCCTGAAGCCTGAGCAATCGGAAGTCTACCGAATGTATGACCGCTTGATGCAATGGGCAGATAAATACCGTCGGTTGAAAATTCGCACCAACGCCGACCAGCCCGACCAAGCTGCGCACGCCTTGGCTTTCGGCGCAGAAGGAATTGGACTCTGCCGAACCGAGCATATGTTCTTCGGCGGCGACCGCATTGATGCCGTGCGCGAAATGATTCTGGCATCCGACGAAGCTGGACGCCGTGCGGCACTTGCAAAAATTTTACCATATCAGCGCGTCGATTTCTATGGCATCTTCAAGGCGATGAACGGACTGCCCGTAACGATTCGGCTCATTGACCCGCCGCTACACGAATTTCTGCCGCACTCCGAAAAGGAGCAGCGCGACCTTGCCGCCAAAGTTCATAAGACGTTTGAAGAAGTACATCAGCGCGTCGAGTCGTTGCATGAGTTCAATCCGATGCTCGGTTTTCGTGGGTGTCGCTTAGGCATCATCTTCCCTGAAATTACCGAGATGCAAACGCGTGCTATCTTGGAAGCGGCATGCAACGCTCAAAAAGATGGCATTGTCGTCAAACCTGAAATTATGATTCCGCTCATCGGCACGACGAAAGAATTAGAATTACAAGCAAAGCTCATTCACGAGGTCGCTGCAAAGGTCTTTACCGAAAAGGGACGCACAGTCAGTTATATGGTTGGCACAATGATTGAAGTGCCGCGCGCTGCGCTGACGGCAGGCGAGATAGCCGGCGTCGCAGAGTTTTTCAGTTTCGGCACCAACGACCTGACGCAAATGACGCTCGGACTATCGCGCGACGATGCTGGACGCTTTCTGCCGTTCTACGTCGAGAAAGAAATCTATGCACGAGACCCGTTTGAAACCATTGACCAGCAGGGCGTTGGAAAGCTAATGCAGATGGCATCGAGCGACGGTCGAAAAACAAACCCAAAATTAAAGTTGGGCATTTGCGGCGAACACGGCGGCGAACCTGCCAGCGTGGAGTTTTGCCACAAAATTGGACTCGATTATGTCTCGTGTAGCCCATTCCGCGTGCCGGTCGCACGGCTTGCCGCCGCCCGTGCTGCACTTAGATAATCGGACGTGATAGGCGATGGCTGAGATAAGCAGCACTGAGCAACCTGAGTCATGACAAAAGAGCAGAGCAATCGAGACCACCTAAATTCAGCGGTCGCCGTTGCTCATTTCTCTTCTTGTTTTTCCACTGCACTTTTGCGAACGTCGCGTCGGGCAAACGCGGTGAAAATGACGCCGCTCAGTCCGCCCAAAACGATTGACAAAAACACGTCGCGCAGAATGTTAACCACCACACCGCCAACGAGGAACGTTTTGACCAAAAGCGGCAGCACAGCGCCGCACAGTGCCGCGAAAACGCCGATTCGAAATCCTTCTGTGAACGACAAATACGCGCCTGTGTGCCGCGCGAAATGATAGACCGCGAACCCGCTTCCCAGAAACATTCCGACGCCGAAGATGTTGACGAGATTGACATAAGGAATCAGTGAAATGGCGAGCATCACCGCTGCGCCGTAAAGAATCGACCGCGTCGCGCTGGGAAGTTGTGTTGGCTGTTCCGACATAAATTACTTTGTTAGGTGAACAAGCATCAGTTCATCGGTTGAATTTAATGCAGCGACGGGTGCATTCCTTGCAAAAGCGCGGTTTTTTTACGACATTTGCGCCGCTTTACTTGCACCGCTATAACGGCATCTGCCAAAACAAATATCGAAATCAAAACCACATTCAACCAACTGATGTCAACCAGCGACATGCGTCTTTCAACTTTTGTAACAGTTCTCTGCTCTCTCTTCATTGCCGCCTGCGGCTCAACATCAAGCAATGCACCGTCGGCGACGGCAATCGTCGCTGACCTAAAGCAAGGCACGTGGCAACAGCAACTGACGCTCAAAGAGTTTGAAGAGCGGTATTTGGAAAACAATCGCTCGGTTGAATCGGCGCAAAGAGATTCGCTTGGCGCGTATAAAGAATTCTTGAACCGCTACATTGATTTTAAGCTGAAAGTCAAAGACGCTTACGACAAAGGCTTCGGCAACGACCCCGATGTGGCGCGTGAATTGAAACAATACCGCGACCAACTCGCTCAGCCGTATTTGATAGAGAAGGAAGTTTTTGACGCTGCAATCCGCGACCTCTACGAAAGGCGCAAAGTGGAAATCGATGCGTCGCATATTTTGACCTTTGCTGCGCCCGAAGCAGCGCCCGCCGACACGCTCAAAGCATACAATAAACTCTTGGACGCGCTCAAAGAAATTCAAGCGGGTGCATCGTTCGATAGCGTCGCCCTGAAATACTCTGAAGACCCAAGCGTGAAGCAAAACAACGGTCGCTTAGGTTACTTCACGGGCGGAATGATGGTTTATCAATTTGAAGACGGAGCATACGCGACCAAGCCGGGCAGCGTAAGTCCCATCGTGCGCACGCGCTTCGGGTATCACCTCATTAAAGTCTGGGACAGACGCGAGCGTGTGCCTGACATTCGTGTGTCGCACATTCTTTGCGCGTTCAAAAGTCCAACCGATACAATCGCGGCTTATGAAAAAATCACAGCGATTGCAAACGCGCTCAAAAACGGTGGCGACTTTGCCAAACTTGCGGCGGACAGTTCCGACGACACAGGTTCAGCGCAGCGCGGCGGCGATATAGGATTCTCTGGCACAGGCAGAACCGTCAAGCCGTTTGAAGAAGCTGCGTTTGCGCTCAAAAACATCGGCGACATCTCGCCCATCGTCCGTACGCAATTTGGGTATCATCTCATTAAACTCACCGACCGCAAAAAGCCCGGCACGCTCGACTCGGAGCGCGACGAACTTAAAAGTCTCATCAAACGCAACACTGAAAAATTCAACGCCGAACAAAACAAGCTCACTGCCAAACTTAAAGCGACAAACAACTATACCGAGAGCGCATCGGCATTGGCAATGCTCTTTTCAAAGATGGACACCTCGTCTGCAACGCCGCTTGCGACATTGGAACTCGGCTCGGCGAAAGACTCTGTTGCCTTCTCCTTTGCTGCCCGTCGATATACGCTCGACAGCCTTGCCGCTTTTCTCAAAACTGTTGCGCAAAGCGAAAAGCTGACGCTTGAACGGCTCAAATACTTCCGAGACCTATATGCGCAGCGCGAACTCATCGAGTATGAAATGTCGCAATTGGAAGCGCGTTATCCGGAGTTCAAAAAGTTGATGCAAGATTACAAGGACGGCATTTTGCTCTTCACTGTGTCGGAGCGAACGGTTTGGTCGAAGTCTATGCCGAACGATTCGATGGCGCTGGCATTTTACAATGCACATCGAGATGAATTCAAATTCGGCGAGCGCGTCGAGATTTCACAAATCACTGTGCCAACGAAAGAGATGGCGGAAAAACTGCGCGCCGAACTCTTGGAGAAAAAACGCGAGTTGGATATGGTAACCGCCGCCGATGTCAAGAAGAAGCAAGCCGAGATTCGTGCTGCGTTAAAAACGCTCAAACGCAACGCGCCGACTTACCAAGCGAAAAAAGACTCGCTTGCTGCGGCGCTTCTGGCAATCAAGGTCGATACTGAGCCGCGCTTGTTTGAGGCACTCGCCAAGCGATACAGCGAAACGCCCGACGCCAAAGTGGGCATCTTCCAGCGCGGCGAGAATACACTTGCTGATATAGTGTTCGGTAACGACATCGGAACCATCTCCGCGCCGATTGGAATGGACGAAAAGTATCACTTGGTTCGAGTTGACCGCCGCGAATCGCCGCGCCCAAAGACCTTCGAGGAAGCCAAAGCCGAAGCCTACTCGCGCTACCAAGAACAACGCAACCGCGAACTCGAAGACGAGTGGCTGAAAACCCTTCGCGCCAAAACCGAGATTCGGATATATGAATCGGTGTTAATGAACGCGTTTCGTGACAGGGCGATGCCTGCGGTCTCAACGACGAGCAACTAACGCTTCAATGAACCGACGCCAAGACCATTTGAAAACTTCCCTAATGCTTTTTTTTAGCGTATGGGTGTATGGCTGCTCGAGGCCCGAGCCGCCCATTGCGCAACTTGGCAAGAGCGTTTTAACTGCAAGCGAACTGCGACGCTCGATTTCCTACACCTCGCCCGAGGACAGCTTGACGAAAGTTGCGCTGTATCTGGAAGACTGGCTGACGACCGCCGCGCTCTACGAACAAGCGATGCGCGAAAATATTGATAAAGACAGCCTTACCGCACTCCTCATTGAAAAGTCGCGCCGAAAAATTATCGCACAGCGTTTCGTTGACAAAAAAGCCGCTGAAGCAGTGCGCGCTGGAAAATTCGCCGTTGATTCATCGGAGGTCATGACGTATTTCGGCGCGCACTCAAACGAGTTTGTTTTTTATGAACCGCAGTTTCGGATAGTCAGAGTGTATGCGCCAACGCAAGACGCGATTTTCGCGTTGCGTCAAAAACTGGTTGCGGGCGAGCCAGCCAACGCTGTTCTCTCGGAAGTTGCACGAATGCCGTCGATGACCAATATCAATTTGGCGCAGAAAAAATTTGCGACGGCGTTTTTCCCGATTCAGCAACTACAACTGGAGTCCGAAACGCTGCGCGGGCTGTTGGAACGGATGCGCCCGAAAGACGTATCGCCGATTGCGAAGCTGAACGACTCGCTCTTTGTCGTGCTCCGCTTGGAAGACCGCGTTGAGCAAGGCATGACGAAAAATTTTGAACAAGCCTATCCCGACATTCAGGAGCGGCTGCGGTTGCAAAAGGAAAAAGAGTTTTTTAACATTCTCGTCCGCAACGCCAAAAGCAACGCGGAAGCTGTTAAGTAAAAATCGCGAGAGATGAAGAAAATCTTAGCTCACTGGATTCTGCTGATGTGTCTTGCGGCGCCGCTTCACGCGCAGCAGTTGGTCGATGGTGTCGTCGCACTCGTCGGCGAAGAAATTATTTTGAAGTCCGACGTCGATGCACAGGTCGCGCTTTTTGCCTATCAAAATCAGGTCGACCCGAAAACGCCCGGACTGTGGAGCAAAATGTTAGAATCTGCCATCAATCAAAAAATTTTGCTCACGAAGGCAAAGCTCGACAGCATTCAAGTCAGTTCAAACGAGCTCGACCAATTGCTGGCACAACGCATGGCGTTCATCAAGCAACGGCTGGGGTCGGACGAGGAAGTCGTCAAGTATTTCGGCAAGCCAATGGCGCAACTGCGAGCAGATGTGCGCGAAGAACTGCGCTCACAACGTATGATTGAAGAACTGCAACGCAAACGCTTTCAAGGCGTTACGGTCTCCAACGCCGAAGTGCAAAAGTTTTACGAGACGTTCAAAGATTCGCTGCCCAGTATTCCTGCCGAAGTTGAAATTGCGCACATCTTGATTCGCCCAAAAGTCGATAGTCTCGCCAAACAATCGTCGCTCGATAAAATCAAAAAAATCGAGGAGGAACTTCGCGCTGGCAAAAAATTCGAAGACCTTGCGGTGGGATTTTCCGAAGACCCAGGCTCAGCGAAAAAAGGCGGCGATTTGGGCTTTGTCAGGCGCGGCGAGTTCGTCAAAAAATTCGAAGAGGTCGCCTTCGGATTGCGCGAAGGGCAAATCTCGAGAATTGTCGAAACGGAATTTGGATTTCACATTATTCAACTCATTGAGCGCAAGGGCGAGGCGATTCACTCGCGGCACATTCTCATTCGCTTCGACCAAACGAAGCGCAACGACCAAGCCGCCATCGACCGGCTTAAAGAGATTCGAGAGCAAATCAGCACTGGCGAAATTTCGTTTGGCTTGGGCGCACGGCTTTACTCCGAAGACGAGCGCACCGCGCAATCTGGCGGCGACATCACGCTGCCGCAAACGGGCGCGAACCGCATTCCGATTGAAAGTATTGATAGTCAGTTCAGAGACGCGATTGAAAAATTGAAGGTCGGCGATATTTCTGAACCGCGCCGCATCGCACTCGGAGGCGACGACTACGCCTACCACATCGTTCATCTCAAATACAGAGCCGACGCGCATAAAATGAACTTGGAGCAAGATTACACGCGCATTAAAAACTTCGCGCTCCAACAGCGACAAGCCGAACTCTACGAACAGTGGCTCCAAGCACTGCGCAAAGAAGTGTTCTGGAAAATTAAACTCTAACGCCATGCCAAACGCCGTTGCGAGCGCTGTTAAACTCCTTCCAGTCTTAGCGAGTGTCTTTATTCTATCAATGCCGAGCAACGCGCAAACGTCCGCGCCCGACAGCCTCGAGTTCAAAATCGGGCAAATGCTACTTGTCGGCTTTCGCGGTTTCGCGGTTTCTGATACGAGCGCGATTGTCAAAGACATTCGAGAGCGGCACATCGGCGCGGTGATTTTGTTTGATTACGACGTGCCATCTAAAACTGCCATCCGAAACATTGAGTCGCCGAAACAAGTTGCGCAACTCTGTCGCTCGTTGCAACAGTTTTCGTCGATGCAAACAGCGTTGCCGCTGCTCATTGCCATTGACCAAGAGGGCGGCAAAGTCTCGCGGCTCAAAGAAAAATACGGTTTCAAACGAAGCGTCTCCCAAGAGTATCTCGGTAGGCTGAATCGGCTTGATTCGACAAGGGTTTACGGGCGAGCAACAGCATTGCAGCTTCGGGAACTCGGCGTTAATGTGAACTTTGCGCCGTGTGTAGATGTAAATCTGAACGCGCAAAATCCAATCATCGGTGGCAAGGAGCGCAGTTTTTCAAGCAACCCCAGCGTCGTCGCCCAGCACGCGCTCGCAGTCATAGACGAGCATCGCAAACAAAACGTGCTGACGGCGATTAAACATTTTCCCGGACATGGAAGCAGCGCCGCCGATTCGCACTTAGGCGTCGTTGATGTTACCAAACAGTGGACGCGCGCCGAACTGGCGCCCTTCAAAGCCGTCATTGACGCCGACTCTGCTGACATGGTGATGACCGCGCATATCTTCAACGCACACTGGGACACTGTTCCCGCAACCCTATCGAGAAACGTCATTACGAAACTCTTGCGCGACACGCTGCGCTTTCGCGGCGTTGTTGTCTCCGACGATATGCAAATGAAGGCAATTGCGGCGCAGTATGGCTTGGAGGACGCCGTGAAACTGGCGTTGCTGGCGGGCGTCGATATGCTCACGTTTGGAAACAATATGGACTACGATGAGCGCATCGCCGAAAAAGCCGTTTCGATTATCAAAAAACTTGTCGCCGAAAATGTCATTTCCCGCGAGCGCATCGACGACTCCTACCGCCGTATCGCTGCGCTCAAGGCACGGCTGAAACAGTAAGTTAGTGCGTCCCTCCGTTTGCCGATGTCTGCAGTTGAAATGAAATCGCAAAGCCGAAAAAGCCCTGTGATTAACTTTAGCGCGTGTAGCCTATCCGCATTATGCAGGGCAGCGCAGCATCGCCGTTGAAAAGTTTGTGTCGAGCGGCAGGTCTTTTTCGTAGAGATGCCAGAGTTTTTGGCACGGGAATGTTTCTTCGTAAAGCGCTTTGCCGATGACGACGGAGTCGACGCCAAACGGTTGAAGTTCATTTAGCGCGATGAAATCTTTGTAGGACGAAACGCCGCCCGATGCGGTTACTTTCAGATGGGTGTGTTCTGCAAAGCGCTTCAAAGCGTCGTACCCAATGCCTTGCAACATACCGTCTTTTGAAATATCAGTGTAGATGACGCGCTCGACGCCAGCATCTTTCATTTGCAGTCCGAGTTCTGTGTCGCTCACGGCGGCGCCTTCCTGCCAGCCTTGCACGCGCGGAATGCCGTCTTTGGCATCGATACCGACGACAATTTTCTTCGAGCCAAATTCTTTGATAAGCTCGACGACAAGTGCTGGATTTGTTACTGCTGCCGACCCGACGATGACACGGCAGACACCGATGTTGATATACCGCGCCGCGTCTTGCACGCTGCGAATACCGCCGCCAACTTCAACGGGAATGTCAATTGTGTCGATGATGGTTTTGATGGTCTCAAAATTTTGAGGTGTACCTTTGAGCGCGGCGTCAAGGTCGACGAGGTGAAGCATTTTGGCGTTTTGTTTGCGCCAGAGAATCGCCATATCGCACGGGCGGTCGAGATAAATTTTTTCGTGCGCAAAGTCGCCTTGCGTAAGCCGCACGCACTTCTGGTCTCGAATGTCTATTGCTGGAATAATCAGCATAACGGTTCAATCGCAGTCGGTCGATAAAATATGATAACTGTTTGCAACATTGACAACGCAGCCCTTAACTGGTCGCAAAGTTGTTCAGAATTTTCAGTCCCGTCTGTCCTGACTTTTCAGCGTGGAACTGGACAGCAAAAATACCGTTTTTTTCAATTGCCGCCGCAAATTTTTTTCCAGCATAATGGGACTCGGCGACAACGCCCTCGTTCGGCTCGCAGTAGTAGGAATGCACAAAATAGACATGTGTGCCTTCGTCAATGCCTTTGAGCAGCCGAGAATCACGCCGAATGGTATCGAGGCTGTTCCACCCGATTTGCGGCACTTTGTCTTGGGTCTCGTCAAATTTTAGAACAGCGCCCGAAACCAGATTAAGCCCGTCGTGCATGCCCATCTCGCAGCTGGTGGTCAGTAACAGTTGCATTCCCAAACAGATGCCGAAAAGATGTCGGCCTTTGTCCAAATGTTCGGCGATGGCGTCGGCGAACCCGCGTTGTCGGACGGCATCAATGCCTTTGCCAAACGCGCCGACGCCCGGCAACACAATTTTTTGCGCCGACGCAACATCGTTAGGGTTATCCGTGATGCGCGACGGAACACCGAGAAATTCAAAGGCTTTTTGAACCGAGCGCAGGTTGCTTGCGCCGTAATCGAGAATGAGAATCATCTCTGCGACATTCATGCCGCACCAGCGGCACTGATTAACAAGACTGCTGTCGAGCAAGACAGCTCAACAGCGCACAAATCTACAAGTTCAAAAGCATCAAAAGAAAAAACCCTTGCTTGCGGCGGCAGGGAATTTGCTAAAACTTCTGTATGTTGATTTTCTACAAAACTGCCTTTGAAAATTTTAAAACTTGCGTGTATGCCGCCCGAAGATTCTTTTGGAAAAGACGCCTTGTTGGTTGATGAAGAAGGAAACCTTATTGCGCCGCGAAATACGTCGCTGCCGTTTTGGGAGCGCGTCGGAGAACAAAAGTATTGGTTGCACATTTTGCTCTTTGTCGTTACGCTTGTAACCACAACGCTCGCGGGCGCCTCGTGGGTAGGAAAAAACGTCGACCTGCTCAATCTTGAGATTCTGAAAAAAAATTTTGCGTTTGGATTGCCTTACTCGCTGTCGTTTTTGTTTTTCTTGACGTGTCATGAGTTCGGGCATTTTTTCGCCGCAATGTATCACAGCGTCCGCGCCTCGCTGCCGTATTTTATTCCGATGCCGCCGATTCCGATTCTGCTCAACATCGGCACGTTCGGCGCGATGATTCGAACCCGCGAGCGCATTCCCGACTCGACCAGCCTCTTCGACATTGGCGTCTACGGTCCGATTTCAGGCTTCGTCATTGCGTTTTTGATTTTGATTTTCGGATTCGCCACGCTGCCGCCGATAGAATACCTCTACGAAATTCACCCGGAATACCAAACGCTCGGATTTATTCCCGAAACGCGCGGCGCACTTTACGCGGGAAAAAATCTGCTTTACTTCTTGATGGAAAAAATCTTCGATAAGCCCAATCTGCCGCCAATGACGGAGATGTATCATTATCCGTTTCTCTTTGCCGGTTGGCTGGGCTGTTTTGTAACCGCGCTGAACCTGCTGCCTGTTGGTCAATTAGACGGCGGGCACATCACCTACGCAATGTTCGGCATGAGAGTGCATCGCATCATTGCCCGTGTGTTCTTGGCGTTCATCATCATCTTAGGCTTGCCGACATTTGCAGAGTTTATTGTCTACATTGCGTCGCTCATCGGCAAGTTTCCATTTGAAGGCTTCGGCTTTCCCAATTGGGTGCATCAGGTCTCTTGGCCCAGCTGGATAATTTGGGCGCTTATTCTCGTGCGCTTCGTAAAGGTCGACCACCCGCCTGTGTATGACGAACACAAACTCGACTCGGCGAGAATGATAATTGGGTGGATAAGCATTGCAATATTTGTCCTATGCTTTACGCCCGTTCCATTCGGGCAACTTCCGTAACTTTTATTAAGGTAAAAAGGATTATGATTCGTTGGCAGTCAGTAGCGTTTGTCGTTGCAACGCTGGTGTTGTGCGGCGGGCTTGGCGCGTTCACCTTTTGGCAGCTCTCGATTCACGATGGGCTATACAAAGAGTATTTCCCTGATGGCAGCCTGCGCTCCGAAGTGACTTACAAAAACCGTAAGCCAGATGGCGTCGCCAGAACATACTACAAAGACGGGACGCTCAAGCGCGAAGCCCAGTTCCGCGAGGGAGTTCAACACGGCGTTACACGAAGCTATTACAGCAACGGACAGCTCAAAGCTGAAGAGCGCTACGAGAACAGTATGCTTGAAGGACATTCCAAATTTTTCGGCGCGGACGGCAAATTGCAGTGGGAAGCCGACTTCCGAAAAGGGCGCATCATCGACAGCACGCGAAAAGTCTATATCAACGCCGCCTATGACCCACGAGACCGAGACGACGACTGACGCACCCGACCAGTTCCTCTTCCGCTTTCACGGATTTACATTGGACTTTAACGCACGTCCACAAGTGATGTCCGTCCTGAACCTAACGCCTGACTCTTTTTCCGATGGCGGAAAATTCTTCAATGACCATCAAATTGAGATTGACCGCGCCATTGAAGCGGCGATACAAATGGTTCAAGAAGGTGCAGACATCATTGATGTCGGCGGCGAGTCTACAAAGCCCGGCGCAATGCCCGTCAGCATTGAAGAAGAAATGCGCCGTGTTGTGCCGTTCATCAAAGAACTCGCGAAAAAAATTTCTGTCCCTATCTCGATTGATACAACGAAATCCGCCGTCGCCGAGGCTGCGCTGAAAGCGGGCGCCAGCATCGTCAATGACATTTCGGGATTTCGCTTTGATAAAGCCTTGCCCGACGTCTGCGCTCGATTCGGTGCGCCCGTGATATTGATGCACCTGCGACAAAAGCCGTCTGAAATGGCGTGGAGCTTTCACGATAAAACGCCCTACGACAATTTGATTGAAGATGTCAAACGCCAACTGCAAGGCTCGATAAATATCGCTGCCGCGTTTGGAATTACGCAAGTCGCCGTCGATGTTGGATTCGGGTTCGGCAAAACGGTCGAGGGCAATTACGAGCTCTTGCGTCGGCTGCGTGAATTTAAATCGCTTGGCAAGCCGATTCTCGCTGGGCTCTCGCGCAAGTCGTTTATCGGAAAAGTCGTGGCTAAACATGGCGATGTGGCGCCTGTCGGGGAGCGTTTATTTGGTTCAATTGCTGCCAATACGATTGCGCTGATGAACGGCGCGAACATCTTGCGCGTCCACGATACCAAAGCTGCCGCCGATGCGGTGAAAATTTTTCAAGCAACCCTTGCTCCGCAAGCTGCCACAGATGCACGATGATTCCAATCACCTTCGAAAATCCTGAACTCTTTCGCGTCGGATTCCTCAGCTTCACAGCGCTCGACGCCGTTGATGTGTTGCTCGTTTCAATTGCGTTCTACAAAATTTACGAATACATCAGAGGCACAGTGGCGGCGCAAATTTTTGTCGGCTTGTTGCTCATTTTGGCGGGGTCGAGCGTGGCGAGCTTTTTGAACCTTGCGTCGCTGAGTTGGGTGTTCAGCCGCCTGACGAGCGTGTGGATTATCATTGTCGTTATCCTGTTTCAGCCTGAAATTCGCCGCTTGTTGCTCTTTCTTGGACAAAGTCGCTTGTTCGGAAATTTATTTCGGCAAGAGAGCGACAGTGTGGTAAACGAAACCATCGCCGCCGTTGAAGAGTTGGTCGCTAAGCGGCACGGTGCGTTGATTGTTTTTGCGCGCGGCGTCGGACTTCGGCTGTATATTGAGACGGGACAAGAACTGCGCGCGATGCTCTCGCGTCGATTGCTTGCGTCGCTCTTTATGCCCAATGCACCATTGCACGACGGCGCGGTGATTATCGAAAATAAACGCATTGAGGCAGCAGGCTGTATTCTGCCGATTACGCAAAACGAGCGTGTATCGGGAAACTTTGGGCTGCGACACCGCGCCGCCATCGGCATCTCGGAAATCACCGATGCGTTTGTCGTCGTCGTCTCCGAAGAAACCGGGCGAGTCTCGATTGCAGAGAACGGCGTTCTCTCCACGAACCTAAGCATAGCGGAATTGCGTTTCGAGCTTACCAAAGCACTCAAGCAAAAAGCGATGGCGAAAGTCGCCGTGTGAAAGCAGAAAGCGTCTATGGCAAAAGCCCCCTCTCAACTGGGTCGCCACAGTGTTAATTGAAATTCCAATGCCAATCAGCTGTCCCCAAAGGCACGACCGCATCAGGCGGCGGCAAGAAAGAGATTTTTCTCCTCGCACGTTCTTCGTAAATTCTAGAACACTTCTTAACAAATGAATCATTCTCAAACGCATTTCTAAAAAGGAGTAAGCAGTATGACAGACGTTGCCTTCCTCGAAACCAATGTTCAAATTCCCAGCTATGTCAAAAATGAACGACTCATTGCTTGGGTAAAAGAGATGGTCGCATTGTGCCAACCCGACAGCGTGTATTGGTGCGACGGCTCTGAAGAAGAATACAACCGCTTGTGCGAACAAATGGTCGCCACAGGCACGTTCAAGAAGCTCAATCCCCAGAAACGCCCGAACAGTTTTTATGCGCAATCTGACCCAAGCGACGTGGCGCGCGTCGAAGACCGCACATTTATCTGTTCGCGCCGCCGTGAAGACGCTGGACCGACGAACAACTGGGTCGACCCGCGCGAGATGAAACAAACACTCAAAGGACTCTTCAGCGGCGCGATGCGCGGCAGAACGATGTATATCATTCCGTTCAGCATGGGACCGATTGGCTCAAAGATTTCACAAATCGGCGTTGAAATTTCAGACTCGCCTTATGTGGTCGTCAATATGAAAATCATGACGCGCATGGGCAAGAAAGTCTTGGAAACACTGGGCAACGACGACTTCGTGCCGTGTTTGCATTCGGTTGGCGCGCCGCTCGCCGAGGGACAAGCCGATGTGCCGTGGCCTTGCAATAAAACCACGAAATACATCGTGCATTTTCCCGAAGAACGCTCGATTTGGTCTTACGGCTCGGGCTACGGCGGCAACGCGCTCTTGGGCAAAAAATGTTTCGCGCTGCGCATTGCGTCGGTGATGGGACGCGAAGAAGGCTGGCTCGCCGAACACATGCTTATCTTGGGCGTCGAAAATCCACAGGGCGAAAAAACCTATGTGGCAGCAGCGTTTCCAAGCGCGTGCGGCAAAACGAATTTTGCGATGCTCATTCCGCCCAAAGCATTTGAAGGATACAAAGTAACCACCATCGGCGACGACATTGCGTGGATTAAACCGGGAGAAGACGGCAGACTCTACGCCATCAATCCCGAAGCCGGATTCTTCGGCGTTGCGCCCGGCACGTCCTACGAGAGCAATCCAAACATGATGACGGCGATCAAGAGCAACACGATTTTCACCAACGTCGCGCTGACGCCCGATGGTGATGTCTGGTGGGAAGGCATGGACGGCGAACCGCCAGCGGAGTGTATCGATTGGCAAGGTCAAAAGTGGACGCCTGCAATCGGTAAAGAACAAAACCGCAAAGCCGCACACCCTAACGCTCGATTCACCGTTGCCGCTGCGCAGTGTCCCGTCATTGATAAAGATTGGGAAAATCCTAACGGCGTGCCGATTAGTGCGTTCATTTTCGGCGGACGGCGCGCTAGCCTTGTGCCGCTCGTCTACCAAGCGGTCAATTGGAACTACGGCGTCTATTTGGCTGCCACGATTGGTTCAGAAATGACCGCTGCCGCATTTGGCAACATCGGGCAAGTTCGACGCGACCCAATGGCAATGCTGCCCTTCTGCGGTTACCACATGGGAGACTACTTCAACCATTGGTTGCAAGTGGGGCGCACCTTGCCGAACCCGCCGCGTATCTTCTGCGTCAATTGGTTCAGAAAAGACAAAGATGGCAAATTTATATGGCCCGGCTTCAGCGAAAATATGCGCGTCTTGAAATGGGTGATTGACCGCGTGCATGGACACGCCTACGCGATTGAAAGCCCGCTCGGCTGGATGCCTCGCTACGAAGATTTGGAGTGGAAAGGCTTGGAGAACTTCACACAAGAACGCTTCAAAGAACTCATGGCAGTCGACCGCGAAGGCTGGAAGCAAGAAGTGCTGTCGCATGAAGAACTCTTTGAAAAGCTCTACGACCGCTTGCCGAAGGAATTTATCCTGATGCGCGAGTTGCTGCTCTCGAGCCTTTGGCGCTCGCCCGCGCGGTGGGAACTGGCGCCGGAACGCTATTCCGACAGCCGCTTAGACGAGCATGTCAATGCCTAACCGTTCCGCATTGAAGCGATGAGGCAAGCGTTAAAATCAGTCGTCTTGAACGCCGTATCGGGCATATTCAGCAGCGAAATTTCAAAAGTGTTTTTTCCCAGTTCAATGCTCAGCGTTGCTGCAAATAAGCGCCGAATGTTGCGGTTTATGCCCGATGAATCCCTGATTGACCAAATGGTTACATCGAGCGGCGACCCAATTCGATACGCTATGATTGCGCTTGCCATTCGTCGCATTCATCAAGAAAACATCTCGGGCGACTTCGCCGAACTTGGTGTCTACCGTGGCGACACCAGCCGCGTCATTCACCACTTTGCGCCAGCGCGCACGCTTTACCTGTTTGACACCTTCGAAGGCTTTTCCGACCGAGATGAACAGAATGCTTCCAACGATAAACGCTTTAACGACACAAGTGTCGACCTCGTCAAAGCCAAATTGGGCAACGCCCAAAATGTTGTTATCCGAAAAGGCTACTTTCCTGAAACGGCGGTAGGCCTGGAAGACAAACGGTTCGCCTTTGTCATGCTCGACGCCGACAAATACGCGCCGACACTGGCAGGCTTGGAGTTTTTTTATCCGCGAATGTCGCGCGGTGGGTATATGTTTCTGCACGACTACAACAGTCCCGAATCGGACTGGGGCGTCTCGCGGGCGCTCAATCTATTTTTGCAAGATAAGCCAGAGACTATCGTCGATATGCCCGATGCTTGCGGCTCGGTGCTTATTCGGAAGATGTAATGGCCAACCAACATTAAAAAGGAGGATAAAATGAACGTCGCGCTTGTGCCTCAATCCGACGCACGCTTCCATTGGTCGCTCGACTATGTGAAACGCCATCCGTTCCAAACGGTTGGAATCGGGCTTGTGTTAGCAATGCGTTATTTTTTCGCCGTGTTTTTCATCTACGGCTTCTGGCATAAACTCGTCCGCGAGTGGATGTGGACGGACATTATGCAACAACACTTCATCGACCGCTACTCGGAAATTGACCCGCTTTCCTTTCAAGCGTTATATCTGCAATACTTCGGGATTCCGTTTTACCTGCCAATTGCGTGGGTTGTAACTATCGGCGAACTCATCATTGGCGTTGCGTTGGTGTTCGGCGCGGCGACGCGGGCGAATGCCGCGTTTGGACTCTTCATGCTGCTCAACTTTGCGGCGGGCGCGTTCTACAACGAATGGATTGTCATTCTCTCGGCAACGGCGATTCTCTTCATCATCTTCCCGACGGGACACTGGCTCGGCGTCGATAAAAGATTACACGAAAAATATCCCCACTCGATTTGGTTCAAATGAAGCGTCTCTGTTTCGCGCTGCTCGTTTGTTTGCTCGCGCTGAAAGCGTCTGCCGTTGCTCAGTCCGACCTGAAAAAGTTTTTCAAAGAATACGCCGTCGAGGGCAGTATCACGATTTACGACGCGAAAAACGACCGTTGGATATTCAGCGACGAAGCGGACGCACGACGCGAATCGCTGCCAGCATCGACGTTCAAAATTGTCAACTCGCTGATTGCGTTGGAGACAGGCGCGGTCAAAAGCGAAAAAGAAATTATCCGTTGGGACAGCGTGCCGCGTTTGGTCAGAGGGCAGCCAATTAAGGCATGGAACGCCGACACCGATATGGAAACCGCTTACAAAAACTCAACCGTTTGGTTTTACGTCGAGCTGGCAAAACGCATTGGCAAAGAAAAATATGCCGAGTATCTGAAGCGGTGCAATTATGGCAATGGAAAAATTTACGGCGGCGAGGGCGCGGACTTTTGGAACTACGGCGAGTTCGGCGTCTCGCCCGCCGAGCAAATCGAGTTTCTGAAAAAACTGCAACGCAGCGACTTGCCGTTTTCAACTAAAACGCTTGAGACCGTCAGCCGCATCATGATTGCTGAAACGACCAACCGATACACGCTGCGCGGCAAAACCGGCTGGACAAGTTCCAACGGCAACGACATTGGCTGGTGGGTTGGATACTACGAGACCAACGGCAACACATACTTTTTTGCAACACGCATCACAAAACAGCTCGATGTTCAAAACGACCGCTTCGGCACGTGCCGCAAAGAGATAACGCAAAAAATCTTTTCGGAATTGAACTTGATTCCGTAGCAGATGGACGCTTACCTGCATCCGCGCAGCTCAAAATCGAGCCGATATCTCCCTGTGGAATTACGCTTTAAGTTGCGGTGGCGCGTCTTCTTTGTCGTCGTCCTTTTTTCGGAATTTGGCAAGTGCATTTTCAAAGCCGCTCTTTAAGTCCGCCCACGCTTTTTCAGCGCCTTCGGCAAAGGCATCCCATGCTTCTTCGCTTACCTCGCGCGCTTCTTTGAACTTCGCTTCGGCTTCGGCGCGTTTTGCTTGAAGCGTTTTCATCTGCTCCTCGATTTCGGCTTTGGCTTCGCCTTCAAATTTTTCAATCTTCGGCTTCAGTTCATCGAGCTTGCTGTCGAGCTCACGCAGTTGATTTTGAAGTTTGTCCAAAAACGATTGTTTCGGCGTCGGGTTGGTTTGCGGTTCCATAGAATCTCCATTAAAAATGATGGTTAAGAACGATAGATAGAAAATACGGACAAACCGCCGAAATGACGTCGTTAAAAAATGATTCTTTCCGAGACAATGGAAACGGAAACTCGTCACGGATTTGCGTAGCCTTGATTGAATTTGCTTTGCTGTCGAGGAGGCAAAGGGAAGCAAGAGAGAGCAAGGAATTTCGGAAACGCTTTGGGTTCATCTTTCAATGGTGCTATTATACAAGCATACAGCAATTGAAAGACCAAGTGAACCAAGTTCGTCTCGAGCGATGGCAGAGCAATCCTTCGGATTGGTGGTCGATTTTCGCGCCAAAACCGACAAAGAACTGTTAGAAATCACCGCTGCCAGAGATGTGCGTGCGGAAAAGGCGTTTGCCGAGTTTTACCAACGGCACATCCGCTACATGTATTTCATCTGCAAGCGCGATTATGCAAACACTCTGGGCGAGGACGGCGCAGAAGATTTAGTTCAAGACACCTTCGTCCGCGCTTACGAAAAGGCGCACACATTCAGCGACGACGGCATCACCGAACCCGATAAGCTCGCGCTACGCACGCACGGCTGGCTAAGGAGAATCGCGGCGAATTTGTTTCAAGATATGCTGCGCCGCGAAACAAGCGTTCCAACGCAACCGCTCGCGCCCGAACATGAGGAACAACTTGCGGATACGCCAAGCGCGGACGACGACCAAGAGCCGCCCGAATCGGCTCAGATGAAGCTCATTAAAGAAGCGCTATCGAAACTGTCGGAACGCGAACAAGATATTGTGCGAACCGTGTATCAGTGGTATGAAAAAGATAAAAAACTGCCGAGCCATGTCATTGACGACCTGACCGAAAAACATAAAACTACGCCGGAGAACATTCGCAAAATTTTAAGCCGCGCACGCAAAAAAATTGAAGAGTTCATCAATGCGCAAGGCACAAATCGCGCGACTTAACGACATAATCCTAACGAGAATCTTTACTCTGACGATAATTTTTTGACGACCATGAACAAGTCTGAAAAGCCGACCGAACCTGATAAGCCAACCAGCGACGCCGCGTTGGAACGCTTCAACGCGCTTTCCATTGATGAGAAGCTGCAACAAACCATGCAGTCGCTTCACTGGATTGCCAAACTTGACGACGAAACGCTCGCCGCCGATGAAGCCGCGTTCAATCAAGCGAAGGCAACCATAGCGCTGCCCGAAAGCCTCAAAAGCGCAGACGCGATTTTCTCAAAAGTAAAGCAACGCGGAGACGCGGCGCTTCCCATTCATGATGAAATTGGAAAACAAATGGCGCGCGCCGCGCGCGACGGCGGAAAGCTCACCTCCGATGTGGAAGAACGCATGAAGCGCGACCGACAAGACGCTGAACACAAACACAACAAAAGCAAAGGCTATGAAGACCTCTTTAACTGAGTTAGAACTCTCGCGCGAACAGCAAATCGCTGAACTCGCCGAATTCATCGCCGAAGACTACGGCACGGGCGGGCGGGTCGAGCCTGCCAGCATTGCGCGTAAGAAAAACATCACGCACAACTTCGGCTATTACAAAAATGCCTTCGACGGTATGTTGGAATTTTATGACAAGCGATTCCATATTTACTTGAACCTCAGCCGATTGGAGCGCTACGAGTCGCCGCGCGCCCGATTCACCTTTGCGCACGAACTCGGTCATTACTTCATTGATGAGCATCGAAACGCGCTGCAATCGGGATTCGCCCCTGCGCATTTTTCGGTCTGCGAATATGAATCTGATAATTTGGTCGAGCGTGAAGCCGATTGGTTCGCGTCTAATCTCTTGATGCCGCAAACGCGCTTTCTTCGCAAAGCGCAAGAGTCGCAGGTGGGTATGAAAGGCGTGTTGGAGATTCAGCGATACTTCAACACGTCGATAACAAGTGCAATGCTGCGCTACGCGCAGTCGGGTGTTGCGCCGTGCGTCGTGATGAAGTGGAATGCTAACGGACTTGCTTGGAAAAAACAATCCGGACACGAGGTAATTCAAGCCTTCCGCCGACCGGTTGAATATCCGCAATACCTTCCTGAAAATTCGCCGACGCTCTGGGCGCTGCGCGGTGCAAAAACGCCTGCACACGGCTTCTTCGCTGCTCATGCTAAAGCCGAATCGTGGTTTCCCAACCTAAAAGATGCCTCATTGCGTGATGCTGTGTTCATTGAGCAAGCGATTCGCTTAGGACAATTCGGCGTGCTGACGCTGCTCTACTTGGCAGACTAAGCGCTGCTTCCCCCGCTCTTTGTTCACGCACCGGCGTATTTCTATGCGTCCTGTTTCGATAACCTATACCAACAATTGAACCGATGAAATCTGAGACGATGAAAAAATATCTGATTGTGATTGAAAAATCCGACAATGGCTATTTGGCGTGGTCACCCGATTTGGAAGGCTGCACCGCCACTGGCGAGACGAAACGCGACGCAGAGCGCAATATGCACGACGCGATTAAAATGCACTTGCATTGGCTCTCCATCGATGGCTTCCCAATCCCAGAACCGAAAAGCCGCGCAGGCTATGTGCAAATTGCCGCTTAAACGGCAAAGAGGAGGGTTTATGCACGGTGAAAGCATGATGAAGCGGTCGGTGGATAGACCGCAACGTTGCCCCTGAACCGTGCTTGCACCCTCGGCAGTCACCACATTTTGGCGCAATGCCTTGCGTATCGCTCTCAGCAGTAAGACCTCTGAACCTTGCTTGCGCTTGACAGAAAAACAAAAAAGTCTCAAAATTCGCCCCATTGCCAGCCGCATCATCATGTTGCCAATGAACGTGTGGGCTATTGCACGTGTTGTGATTTTGCGTAACTTTCGTTCCTTTTCAAAACTAACCGTTGAGAAAAAACTATGCTGTCTATCATCACAATCTTAGTTGTGAGCTATCTCATTGGCTCGATTCCGACGAGCATTATTGTGAGCAAGTATCTGATGGGCATTGATATTCGCCAATACGGAAGCGGCAACGCTGGCGGGACAAACGCTTTTCGCGTCATGGGTTGGAAAGCGGGGCTGTTTGTTACACTGTTCGATATTCTCAAAGGCATCGCCGTTGTGCTTTGGGTCGTTGGATTTTTCACCTACAACCAACTCGATCGGCTTCCCGAAATCAACAAAGTCGTGCTGCAATTGCTGGCAGGCGCGGCGGCGGTGATTGGACATGTCTATACGGTATTTGCAAACTTCAAAGGCGGCAAAGGCGTCAGCACGGCAGCAGGCATCATGTTCGGCATTGCGCCCGTTACAATGGGCATTACCGCGCTGCTCTTTATCGTTATTATGCTCGTCTCGCGCTATGTCTCGCTGGCGTCGATTTTAGCGTCGCTCTCGTTTCCGATTATTGTAGCGATTCGCAAACTCATTGTCGGCACAGACGGCATTGATTATCAAATCTGGCTGTTCGGCGCACCGCACAACATTCACGACAGTTTGGACGTGGCGTTGATGATTATCGGCACGGCGGTTGCGCTTGGTATTGTCTATACCCATCGGTCAAACATTGAACGTCTGCGGCTCGGCACGGAAAATCGCGTTACGTTCTTAGACCGAAAGTAATTTTTTACAGCCATAGCGACCAACGCCGCACCGAGATGTTCGACGTGCGGCATCGCACAGACCGTTTCCCATGACGCTATGAGAATCTCCGTGTTGGGCGCAGGCAGTTGGGGAACAACGCTTGCGATTCTGCTTGCCGAAAAACAGCACAGCGTGTCGCTCTGGACGCATCGCCCAGAGTTTGCCCAAACGCTCCAAAGCGCGCGCGAAAATGTCCGCTACCTCAAAGGCGTATCGATTCCCGACACCGTTTTCGTTACGCCAGAACTTCACGCAGCCGAATCTGCCGAAATGATTGTCGTAGCAACCCCGTCGCAAGCGGTGCGCGAAACCTTAATGCGCCTTCGGGACGTAAAGCTCAATGCGCCTGTGGTCGTCTGCGTTTCCAAAGGCATTGAGGTCGGCACTGGCATGAGAATGTCGGAAGTCATTAGGCATACGCTGCCCGCGATTCATCAGGAGCAAATCGTCTCGCTTTACGGACCAAGCCATGCCGAAGAAGTCAGTCGCAAACAGCCAACAACGGTCGTTGCCGCATCGACATCACTTCAAACTGCGCGTTATGTTCGTGAAGCGTTCCTAACGCCAATGTTTCGAGTGTATTCAAATCCCGACCTTGTTGGCGTTGAAATCGCAGGGTCGGTAAAAAACATTATGGCGATTGCGGCGGGTATGGTTGACGGCTTAGGCTACGGCGATAATGCAAAAGCGGCACTCGTAACGCGCGGCTTGGCGGAAATTGCTCGGCTGGGCGCGAAGTTTGGCGCTAATCCGCTTACCTTTTCGGGCTTGGCGGGCATTGGCGATTTGATTGTAACCTGCGGCAGCAAACACAGCCGAAACAGATTTGTTGGCGAACAAATCGGCAAAGGCAAAACGCTCAAGCAGGTGTTGGAAGAAATGGTGATGATTGCCGAAGGCATTACGACCACCAAAGCCGCGTTTGAACTCTCGCAAAAGTTAGGTGTCGAGATGCCGATTACGGCGTCGGTCTATGAAATTCTCTTCAACGATAAAAGCCCGCGTCAGGCATTGCTTGACCTCATGACGCGCGACCCGAAAGACGAATTGACCTGAAAAAAATCAATTCGGATGCGGCTAATTTAAAATTTCCCAGCTGACGCCGAAGCGAATGCCGCGCTGTTGAAGTGAAAAAAACGGGACGCGAAAAATGACTTGGTCGAGCAAATTTTCCCACATAAAAAACGCGGTTGCGCTGCCGATTTTCGCCCACGCCTGAAAATCTACCCGTGCCTGAAACAAATTCACGCCCGATTGCAAGTTTACGTCTCGCAGCACGCCGTTTTGCTCAATGATGTTGAAGTAGAAAATTTGCTGACGCTCACGGTTGCGCAGCGAGGCTGAAAAATCTGTCGAGAAAAATCCCGCGAAGCCGACCTTCAAATCGAGCGCGCCGCGAAAAAGCTTGTCTCGGAAAAAGACGCCGTAGCTGCCGTAAAGACGCGGCAGATAAAACAGCCGATTTGTGCTGAGCGAATCAAGAAAACGCCCGTCGGTAAATAGCGTTGGGCGGAAGCCTTCATTGTAAGGATTGTCTGGCTGATTGCTCAAAATGTTGTAAGCCAAGACCACCGTGCCGTCGAGTATCCCGTCTAATTTCCAAACATGAAGTTTTAGGCTTATGCCAACTGCCGTATAGGTCAGCGTGTTGTTGTCCAACGAGCGAAACCGTGCGTTGGTCGAGAACGACAAGCCTCTGCCGAATGCTTGCGTTTGAATCACCGTCATTGGCGAAAATACTTGATTGTTCATCAACGAGAGGCGCGCGTAAAAAATGCTATCGAGCGTAAGCGCGCCACCAACTTCTGCCTGACGCACCAACTCGTTTTGCCAAGTGAGCGAGCCGGAAAGCAATGAGTCGCGCGAAAAAACTTCCCGCAGTGTCGGCACGCGCGATGTGAATGATACATTGGCAAACCCTGCAATGCTTGAATTTTTAATCGGTAAAGGAAACGCCACATCGCCGCCGAATCCGTTGCTGACGAAACTGGTATTGTAGTCGTCTCCGCCCGTGCCTGAAACAAACATGGTGGTGAGCGCCGTTGAGCCGCCAAGTTCAAGGTCTTGACCAAACAAAATTTTTTCGAGTCGAATCTTTCCTGATGCGTTCAAATTGAGCGTGTTGACAAACGGCAAAAATGTGGTATCGCCTACCGAATTGCGCAGCGTGTTTTGGGCAGTAATGCGGTCGCTCGTGAGCGCAGCTTTGGCTTGCAGCGACAAGAAAAAGATTTTTAGCGATTGCTTTGCGCCAAGTGCGAGCCGTGTAGAGCTTTCCGTATCGGAAAACGGAAGCAGCAGCGAATCCGCCCGCGTGCGCTGAAAGCCGGTTTGAAACCGCGAGAGGTAGCTCCATGCGCGAAACACGCTGAGCGAATCTTGTAGAAACGGCAGCGCCGTTTGAAACTCGCCTTTGAATGTTTGCATGAATAAATCGCGCCTCGAGTATTGATTGAGAACAGTGGCGTTTCGTGCATCAAACCGACTATCAAACCCCGACAGTGAGCGGTCAAAATCGACGCCGCCGAAGGGCAGCATACTTGCTGTATTGTTCTCCAACGCAAGCGTTAAAAACGTGCGCTCGCTGAACTGATAGCGTAACCGTCCGCGAATGTAGTTGCTTAGGCTGTTCGATGCGAACCGCTCGTTTCCAAATACGCTCTGATTTCGATACAGCCCATCGGTGCCTTCGTATTTGTAGCCGAGATAGATGTTCAATCGCGGCGAAAGGTTCAGTGAAAACGTAACATCGAACTTCGTCGTCGTTCCCGCAAATTGAAAGTAGCGCGCTTTCACATAGCCTTTGAACGCCGTAAGACGCTGCGTTTGGGACTCAATGGTAACGGGCGCGGACGACGAGCCGAGCGACTTATAGCCGAAATAGAGTTCAAGGTCGGAGAACGATTCGCTTGAAAGGTAATTGTATGGCGCGATGCCCGTTATCGGGTCGTTGAGCAGTATCTCGTCGAGCAAGATGTGTTGATAGCGCGTTCCCAAGCCACCGACGAGCAATTCGTTAAGTTGACCAAATTCGCTTTTATCGCGCAAGTAAAACTGTGGCAACTCGGCGAAGAAATCTTCGACATGACGGTGATACAAAAAGTCGCGGGTGGAGTCGCGCACTGAGTAGGGCGAGGAGAAAATCGGCGGCGTGAAAGAAAATTTGTAGAAAAGCCTTAGGGAATCCTGCGGCGAAAGCGCCTTTGCTTCACGGACATTGACGGTATCTGTTAATTGCTTAGTATCATTTTTGACCGTAGTATCAAGTTTAGCGGCTACGCTTTTCAGTGAATCTTGCTGATTCAGCGAATCTTTTTGAAATCCGCCCGTAAAATCCAGTCGCTCCGAGTTGGCCACTGAGACAACGCCGCCAGAAACAAACGGCGCTGAAAATGCGAAGAACAGTATAACCGCAAAAAAGGTTGTGATGATGCGGGTTGCAAGTCTGTGGTTTTTTCCGTTCATTTATTTTGGTTCTCTGTCATTTGCAAAACAGAAAACGTTTCGCCAATATACGACAAACGCCTCACAGACGCTTGCGCTGCGCTGGCATCGGTGAAACCGAACAGGAAACTCGATGGACGTTGGCACCATGGTTTCGCTTAGCTTGTTCATTTTACCAACTCAATTCGTAAAACAATTTTAATTTCATTGACAAAAGAACCTAAGAGAGGACTCTGATATGGCAAACAATTTTTTTGACTTCAACGATGACGATGGCGGCGGAAAGAAACGCAAGGATGGCAAGCCAAAATTTCCGACCGCGATTTGGTATGTCATGGCAATTCTCATTCTTATCGGCATTCAAGTAACCTTCTTGTGGTCAAACACCACGATTGAACTGCCGTATAGCGAATTTCGCAAGCAGCTTGAGAAAGACAACATCGAGTCCGTCAAAATTTCACCGACGCGCATTTTCGTCCGCACCAAAGAAGAACTCCCGCTGACCAACCAACAGAACAACACGCTCATTCGCCAACGCGCTGGGCTGCGTGAGTTCTACGTCATCGCCATTAAAGATGAAGGGCTTGTCAGAATGCTCGAGGAAAAGAAAGTCAAGTATCAAGGCGTTCCCGACGGCAACTGGTTCACAGACATTGTCCAATGGATTTTCCCGTTTGCCATCTTGCTCGGCATTTATATGTTCGTTTTTCGGCGGATGAATCCGAACTCGCAAGTGATGAACATCGGCAAAAACAAAGCCGCACTCTACGAAGGCGAAGAGAACACGAAAATCACATTCAAAGACGTTGCAGGATTAGAAGAAGCAAAAGAGGAAGTGATGGAAATCGTCGATTTCCTGAAAGACCCGAAAAAATTCACTAAGCTCGGTGGCAAGTTGCCCAAAGGCGTCTTGCTCGTCGGTCCGCCCGGTGCAGGTAAAACCTTGATGGCAAAAGCCGTCGCAGGCGAAGCAGGCGTGCCATTTTTCAGCTTGTCGGGGTCAGACTTCGTCGAGATGTTCGTCGGCGTCGGCGCGGCGCGTGTCAGAGACTTGTTCAAATCGGCTAAAGAAAAAGCGCCGTGTATTATTTTTATTGATGAAATCGATGCTGTTGGTCGCTCGCGCGGCAGAGGAAATATGATGGGCGTCAATGATGAGCGCGAAAATACGCTGAACCAATTGCTGGTGGAGATGGACGGCTTTGCGACCGATAAAGGCGTGATTATGATGGCGGCAACCAACCGCCCCGATGTGCTCGACCCAGCCCTGTTGCGCCCGGGACGCTTTGACCGGCAAATCGTGATTGATAAACCCGACCTCAAAGGGCGCATCGAGATTTTCAAAGTTCACACGAAAAATATGCCGCTGGGCAAAGACGTCGATATCAAAACGCTGTCATCGCAAACGCCCGGATTTGCAGGCGCGGAAATCGCCAATGTTGCCAACGAAGCGGCCTTGCTCGCCTCGCGCCGAAATAAAGAGGTGGTTGAGATGGTCGATTTTCAAGATGCTATCGAGCGCGTCATTGCTGGGCTTGAAAAGAAAAACAAAGTCATCAACCCGAAGGAAAAACGCATCGTGGCGTATCACGAATCGGGACATGCTATTGTCAGCTGGCTAATGGAAGGCAACGACCCGCCGCAGAAAGTAACCATTGTGCCACGCGGCGTCAGTGCATTGGGCTACACGCTCAACACGCCGCTTGAAGACCGTTACTTGATGACAAAAGAGGAACTCTTTGCGCGTATTTGCGGGCTGTTGGGCGGACGAGTAGCGGAGGAAATTGTTTTCGGCGAGATTTCAACAGGCGCGCAAAACGACTTAGAGCGCGTAACTGACATCGCCTACAGCATGGTGTCGGTCTATGGAATGAGCGATAAACTCGGTTACCTCTCGTTTGCAGACACATCGAATCAGTTTTTGGGCGGCATTGGCATCGAGAAACGCTATGGTTCCGAAATTGCTCATCTGATTGACTCCGAAGTCAAGCGCATTGTCGATTCTGCCCATGATGCTACCCGCAATTTGCTGAATGCCAATCGAGATCGATTAGAAAGAATGGCGCAAGAACTCTTAAAGCGAGAAGTCTTGAACTACAAAGACCTCGAGGAAATTTTAGGCAAACGCCCAAATATGGACGACTCGAACAGCAACGCTGATTTAGTTGGCAATGCCGAACTGGTGCAAGTTCAGGAAGACTCAAAGCCGCTTGAGTCGCCCAATGAAGAACGTGCGGCGCTTGAAGCGGCTGTTGAAAAACTCAAAGCCAAACGCGCAAGCGAAAACTAAAAACGTAGAAAATGGAACAGCGCATCTTGGCGATTGCAGAAGGTCGCGTTCAAGGCGTCGGGTATCGCTGGTTCATTCAGCGTCATGCAGAGCAGTTTGGGTTGCGCGGCTATGTGCGAAATTTGACAGATGGACGTGTCGAGATAGACGTGCAAGGCGACGCAGCAATGGTTGAAGCCTTGCTGCAAAAAGCACGCGTCGGACCGTTTGGGGCGCATGTAACAAGTTTGAAAATCGAGCCAAAGCCGCTTAATCAGGCGGCAGTCTCGCCGTTCGAAATCCGCAAATGAATCGCTCGCTGTGCGTGGGCAAGGAAAGGATAATCGGTATGACCAAATCGCAGGGATTTTTAATCGGAGTGCTGTCGTTTGCTGCAGGAGTCGGTATCGGCTTGTTGCTTGCCCCAAAATCTGGCAGAGACCTGCGTAAGGACATCAAACGCAGCGCAACGCTCTCCAATCTGTTTGAAGATTTGGATTTCTCGACCTCATCATCCAGAGAAATCGAGCGCGAACTGTCCAAACGAAATAGTTGAGCCTTAACGCGACTTAGCGCCGCAAAATATACTGTAACCGCTCTGGGGACTGGCGAAGCACTTTGATGCGCGGCGGCAGTTGAACGGCGACCTGAACCGACCCAATCGTATCTGCAACAATGTCATGGTAATCGACTGTTACTTGAACATTCTCAGCGTGCAGATTAACAAGGTCGGATAAAGCGCCGCCAACGGTGAGGTTCATTTTGTTCGGAATCAGCGTTACTGAGCCTTCGCGTGGCTCGCCAAGTAGTCGAATCGGCACATCTTGAAACTCGGTTTGTGTTAGTTTTTCAGCCCGTCCTGTCAGTGTAACCAAAGAGACGTTGGTCGTAACATAGCCTTTCAGAGTATCGGAAAGCGGAAGTCTCGCCACAAATGTACCCTCTAAATTATCCACTGACGGCACAACGCTCCACTGCTCTATGCGGCTAATGAGTGTCTCTGCACCCGAAATTTGAACTGTGTCAGGTGAGAGTTTGTAGTCGAGTATGGTGTATCCTAATGCGGGCAAGAGGTCGCCCAAAAGGTAAAGCGGCACAGTTTTCGTGAGTTTTCGGTCGAGCGTGACGCTAAACTGCGCAGGTTGTACATCAAGCACATCTACATCTGCGGGCAACGGCTTGATATACTGAGTAGGATTTTTGGCTGCGTCAATGGTAAGGATATTTTTCGACAGTTCATTACTTGGGTCAATGACCCACTCGGTCTTGGCTAAAAAAAGCGAGAGAATTTTCCACCCATCGCCCTCGAACTTAACCTCTAATCGTTCAGGCAAGCCAGAGCTGACCGTTTGCAGCGATGTCTCAGACCTAACAACGACGGGGATGTTTTTAGTCGCAACATAGCGTTTGGACATAGCAACAAACGTCCATATCAAAACAGCAAAAAAAGTCGAGCCGAGCATTGCTGGCACTCGAGCCAAGAGACGCAGCAAAAAATCCGTCAACATTGAAGTAAGTTAAAGTGAACGGGAGAAGATACAACGCGGCGTGAAATCTTGAAGGAGAACGGTGGGCTTCGAGGGAGTCGAACCCCCGACCTACCGGGTGTAAACCGGTCGCTCTAACCAACTGAGCTAGAAGCCCGAAATGAGCAACAAATCTAATCGTTTAGAATGGCTTTGCCAAACGAAGAAAGTATGTGGGCAAGGCGCAGATGTGCAGAATGGAGAACCAATTTTTCAGAAAGTTGTTTAAGGAGAGTGTGTTATATTAGATCTCTGTTTTAACGATGACAACCAAACAATCGCGCCGAAGAAATGTCGTCCCGCATTAAGATAGTCCTGTTCATGTGCGCATTTGGGATGTCCACGCCTATTGCCGCCGTCGCCGCGCAAGCGAGTCATTCCACCGAGTTCGCCATGTCCCATCGGCAAGAAGATGAACCCAAGCGCAAGCGTCCGCCGAAAAAAGGCAAAGAGAAAAAAGAAGCTGCTCCGAAAGAAAATCCTAAACAGGAGTCGAACAAAGAGCCTGAAAAAGCCAACAAATCCGAGAAAGAGACATCAAAAGCCGACGCGAAAAATCAAGGGTTCGGATGGGGCACGGTTATCCTAACGGTGTTTCTAACGCTTGGCGCAGCGGCGGGAGGCTTGTTTTTCTTGTTCAAGTATAAGGCGAAATCGGTCGTGAAGGCGTTGGCGGCTGGGGATACGCCGCCTGAGCCAGTAGTGGTCGAAGCCCGCGTGATTGCTGCTGAGCCGTCAGTCGCCAAAAAAGAAGATGACGCGCCTCCGCCGGTTGAAAAAGTTGTCGAAAAACCGCGCGTGGTGGAACGCTTGCCCGCACGCGACGCGATTTCCTACAAAGACGCGCCGAAATTTGATGAGCCGTCGGGTGCGTCCGCGCTTGATGAATCGCCGATGCTCTTCGACGACAGCACCGCCGGAACGGACGCAGCCGCAAACTCGCTTGATGCAGCAATGATTAACCAACTCATTGAGAAGCAATCCGATAAGACCGATAACAAGCTCGACCCCATCGACGCTGGCGACGGTTTGATTCTGCCCGAGGACAACGATAACAGCGACCTCCTCGAGATTCCCAAGAGAGAGGTTGAGGAAAAACTGACCACTCCTATCTTTGAGGACGCCCTTCTTGACGACGCGCTGCTCAACGGAACGCTGCTTGATGATTCAGCATTCACGACCGTCGGGCGTTACAACGCTGCAACAACGCCAGCCGAACAACACGCGTTTGCCGAACAAATGATTGCATGCACGATAGAAAACCTGAACGATGCCATTGAGAAACACGCCAAGCCGATGCTCGGCGCAACGCCCAACGGCATTTTTCTCGTCTCAAAAACGCCCCTCGACGCCGCTGACCATTATGAACTTTTCGTCGCCCACGGGCTGGAATTGAGCAACGCTGATGTGCAAACGCATGTCAAGCCTGCATTCAAAGTGTTTTATAGCGATGACATTGAGACAGCTTTTCAAATCAAGTCGCCTGCAATGGTTACGAAACAGGGCGAGCATTGGATGCTCGCCGCGCAAGGCGAAATTTTGCTCAAGGCCTGAACACCATTCAACCAACTGTTAAACAGGAACACGATGAAGCGCATTGCCATTCTTGGCTCGACCGGCTCAATCGGAAGAAATACGCTTGACGTGGTGGCGCGGTTTCCTGACCGCTTTACCGCGCAATACCTTAGCGCTAATGCCAGCATCGACTTGCTCGTCGAACAAACGAAACGATTTCGACCGAAAGGCGTGGTCGTAACCGATGTCCTGTTGGAAAAAGCCTTGCGCGAAAAACTCTCTGGCGTCGATGTAGAAATTATGTCGGGCGCAGATGCCTTGTGCGACATTGTGCGCCGAAGCGATGTTGATTTTGTCATCGGCGGTCTGGTCGGATTTGCAGGCTTGAAACCAACGGTCGAGGCGCTGAAAGCCGGAAAAGACGTTGGGCTTGCCAACAAAGAAACGCTGGTCGTTGCAGGAGACCTTATCACAAGGCTGGCAAAACAAAACGGCTGTAAGTTACTGCCCGTCGACAGCGAACACTCGGCGATTTTTCAGTGCCTCGTTGGCGAGCCTGAACACAGCATCGGAAAGATTATTCTCACGGCGTCGGGCGGTCCGTTCAGAACGCTACCGAAAGAAGAATTTTGCAACATTACATTAGAGCGCGCGCTCAAACACCCGAACTGGTCAATGGGCAGAAAAATCACGATTGACTCTGCAACGCTGATGAACAAAGGCTTGGAAGTCATTGAGGCAAAATGGCTATTTGGAACGCCGCTGGAAAAAATTCAGGTCGTTGTGCATCCGCAGTCGATTGTTCACTCCATGGTGGAATTTACCGATGGCAGCGTTAAAGCGCAGTTAGGAACGCCCGATATGCGCCTGCCGATTCAATACGCGCTGTCGTATCCTGACCGCTTCGCTGCCGATTATCCTCGTCTCGACTGGACAAAATTAGCCCGTTTGGATTTTGAACAGCCCGACACCGACCGATTTCCGTGCCTTGCGCTCGCCTACCAAGCGATTGAGCAAGGCACGTCGTATCCTGCGGTTCTAAATGCGGCAAACGAGGCGGCGGTTGAGCTGTTTCTCAACCAAGAAATTTCGTTTATGAAAATTCCAGAGCTTATTGAGATGGCGCTCAGCGAACATGCCAATGGCAAAATGCCGTCGCTCGATGAACTGATTGAGATTGACACAGAAACGCGCCTCAAAACCCGCGCGCGTGCCAAACAGTAGTTGCACTTATCGAGCGTGAAGTTTTCCGCATCGTGTTGTATCATTTAAAGCGATACTCTAAACATCAAACCAGAACGAGGTTGCTATGCCTGATGAATCAAAAGAAGTAAGCCTATCGACGATGACCGATACCCTCTCGTCGCAATTGAACGGAACGCTCCGCGACTCTGCCGATGCGCTCTCAAAACTGACCACCGATATGACCGAAACGCTCGGCGCGGCGGCGAAAACCGCAACCGACATCACCGGAAATATCGCTAACGACTCGACCAAAGTCATGGCAGGTGTTGCCGACGCAACGGGAAAAATCACTACGGATTTACTTGAAACCGTGCGAACACTTACAGGCGTTGCAAGCAGTATTTTGGACGGAATGATTAAAATGCTCTCGTCGCAAGCAAGCAAGTAGGTGGTGCGACAAACAAATTTTTACAGGCTTTTCATAACTCTATTTCTTTGGATTTAACTCATGGAAATCATCAGCACGATATTTTATTTCATCGTCGCCATTTTCATTTTGGTAACGGTTCATGAATTTGGACACTTTGCTGCCGCGAAACTGTTTGGAATGCGCGTCGACCGATTTTTCATTGGCTTTGATTTTTGGAATTTGAAACTCTGGAGCGTGCAGCGCGGCGAGACCGAATACGGCATCGGCGCAATCCCGCTTGGCGGCTATGTGAAAATTGCGGGCATGGTCGATGAAAGTATGGACACTGATTTTGCCTCGAAGCCCCCAGAGCCGTGGGAATTCCGCTCTAAGCCCGTGTGGCAACGGCTCATCGTTATCTCCGCAGGCGTAATAATGAACATGGTTCTGGCAGGCGTGATTTTCATCATTCTTGCCTTTTCGCAGGGCGAAGGACGCACGCCAATTAAAACCGGACTCTTCGTCGAGCCGAACACCGTCTTTGCTGAAATGGGCTTCAAAACAGGTGATGTCATTACCGAAGTCAACGGTAAGCCAGTCAAGTATTGGGAAGAAGCACTGGACGCGGAACTCTTCACGAACTCTACGCTCACATTCACCGTTCAGCGCGGCAATGAGTCGTTCAAGTTCGATGCGCCGCCAAACATTCTCTCGCGCTTAAATGATTCCAAAGGTGAAGGCATCAGGCCGCTCACGCCTGCGCGCGTTGGCGATGTGGTCTCTGGCTATCCCGCCGAGAAAGTTGGTCTGCAAAAAGGCGATTTGATTACGAAACTGGCTGGAACGGATATCCAAGATTGGTCGCAGCTGACGAAAATCGTTGGCGACAATGCCAACAAAGCCATTGAGATCGTATGGCAAACTGCAAGTGGCGCAACGAAGCAGGCAATCATCACGCCTAACGGAAACGGTAAAATTGGCGTGAGCGTCGCGTCAGGCACGGTGCGTGAGTATATCCAACTCGGCTTTTTCGAGAGCATCGGCGCAGGCATTGCCCAAACTGTCAAAATGACGTCGATGACCGTCAAAGGGTTCGGAAAATTGTTCACGGGACAAGAAGATGTGCGCAAATCTGTCGGCGGGCCGATTAAAATCGCCAAACTTGCGGGACAAACGGCAGAACAAGGCGCGGGCAGTTTTATGCTCTTTTTGGCAATGCTCTCGATTTCGCTGGCGTTTCTGAATATCTTGCCTGTGCCAGCGCTCGACGGCGGACAATTTGTGGTGAACGCGATTGAAGGCGTGATGGGAAAAGAACTGCCGCTCAAAGCAAAAATGGCGGTGCAACAAATCGGCTTCACTGCGCTGCTGGTGTTGATGGCGTTTATTTTCGTCAATGACATCATCAATCCGTGATGAAAGTCCTGCTCTTCAAATTGGCGCACGGGCGAAGCGGCGACAAAGGCGACACGACCAACGTCGGCATCATCGCCCGACAAGCGGAGTTCTACGAGATTCTCAAAAACGAAGTAACGACAGAGCGCGTCAAGGCGCATTTCGGCGAGATGGTGCAGGGCAAGGTCGAGCGATTCGAGATGCCGAACATCGGCGCGCTGAATTTTCTCTTGCATGAGTCACTCGGCGGCGGCGGAACGAAGTCGCTCAAACTCGATGCGCAAGGCAAAACCTACGCCGCCGCGCTCCTGCGTATGGAATTGGAACTCGATGAAAAAAAATATCCGCAGCTTCAAGAGATTCTGACAGATGAGAGAAAAGATGATTAACCATTGTCCAGACTCTGGTTGTGTATCAAAGCGGTGACGATGTCATTCTGAACGCCGTGAAGAACCCACGCCGTCAATAAATGCCTCGCGTCGCTCACAAGTCGGATACACGCCCAAACCTTACGCATGTTCAACAGATTGAGCTTTCAACTGCTCTTAAAGACGAAGTTGCCTCGCCAATCCAAATTCCGCACTTGGTCAGAGAACACAACGCCCGTTACTGATAAGCCTGTTGGCGATTCAACCTCAAACGAGTACCCTTTACGATGATTGGTGATTAGACAGGCAAGGCATAGATGAACTTTGGCTTGCATAACGGCAGTGCTTGACAGTTGAAATTGTATCTACAAAGAAGATACGAAGATTAAAGTTGAACAGACTGCTTCAACAACACTGCATTTTGCCAAAGCCTTGCCCGTTGCGGGCTGCGGTCGTTATGCGTAAATTAAAACCGCTGTTTGTTCTCAGTGGCTATCGGGAACAGCGTATTATGAGAGCGCAAGGCTTAACGAAGTAAAAGAAAATTGGTTTGTAATTCCAAACAACAACAGAGGATGTTCGAGAAATTAGACCAGCTCACGGAACGCTATCACGACATCGAGCGCCAACTCTCGCAGCCCGATGTGATTTCCAATCAAGACTTGTTCCGAAAGCTCAACAAGGAATACAGCGATCTCTCGCCCATCATCAAAGCCTATTCGGATTTTAAGCGCGCCAAGTCCGACCTTGCGCAAGCCAAAGAGATGCTTTACAGCGAAACAAATCCGGAAATGCACGCGCTCGCCCAAGAAGAATACGATATGCTCTCGGAGCGCGTGCCGCAGTTGGAAGAGACAATGAAAATTTTGCTCTTGCCAAAGGACGAGGCAGATTCGCGCAATGCCATCGTAGAAATTCGCGCTGGCACGGGCGGCGACGAAGCCGCACTCTTTGCTGCCGATTTGTTCCGAATGTATCAACGCTACGCCGAGCGCAAAGGCTGGAAATTGGAAATGATTGACTTCAACGACACAGGCAATCTGGGCGGCTACAAGGAAGTCATTTTTAGTTTGAGCGGCGCGGAAGTCTACGGCACAATGAAATACGAAAGCGGCGTGCATCGCGTTCAGCGCGTTCCCGAAACCGAAGCACAAGGCAGAGTGCATACGTCCGCTGCCAGCGTCGCTGTCCTGCCCGAAGCGCCCGAAGACGCGCCGATTGACATCCGAAAAGACGACCTTCAAATCGACACCTACCGAAGCGGCGGCAAAGGCGGACAAAACGTCAATAAAGTTGAGACAGCCGTCCGCATCACGCACTTGCCGACAGGCATTGTTGTCGCGTGCCAAGAAGAACGCTCGCAACTTCAAAACAAAGAACGCGCGTTGAAAATGCTCCGCGCGAAGCTCTACGATATTCAGCGTGAACAGCAAGAAAAAGAGCGTGCAGAAATGCGCCGTTCAATGGTTTCGTCGGGCGACCGCAGTGCGAAAATTCGAACCTACAACTTTCCGCAAAACCGCGTAACCGACCACCGCTTGGAAGGAGATGTGAAGAATTGGGATTTATATGGCATCATCAACGGTAATCTTGATGAACTCATCGAGGCTCTCAAACTGCTCGACCAAACCGAACAACTCAAAGCGCAGGCGCAGGCGAATGTGTGATAATCAGCAGGATGTTGAACATCAAAATAATGTGTGTCAGCCGCGTTTGTTGGTTGTGTATCAACGCTGTGTCTGTGTCACTCTGAACGCCGTGAAGGATCCAGACTTTCAATAGATTCCTCGCTTTGCTCGGAATGACACCATTGTAAAATCTACTCCTCTTCTAATGATTTTGGTATAACAGCCGAGTTCGACACAAAGAAAAGCATCTTGCCTTCAAGAGTTCTGAAAAATTGTTGAAAATCGGGTGTGGAGCGGGAAATTTCAATACGACGGCTCCCAGATGTATTTGCCCGTGCGGTCGATGTAGCCAATGGCTCTGCCGGGTTGCACGCGCGCAATGCCGTTTGAGAACTTCTCGACCAACTCATACTGCGGTTGAATGACCATATTGCCGCCCTTGTCAATAAATCCCCATTTGCCGTTCACGCGCACAGCGGCAAGTCCGTCCGAAAATTCCTTCGCCGATTCATACTTCGGCTCGATAACAACCTTGCCTGACTTATCGCAATATCCCCACTTGCCGCCGCGCTTGACGGGCGCAACCCCTTCTGAAAAACGCAGTGCCTGCTCGAACTGCGGCTCAATGGCGAAGACGCCTCGGTGCGAAATAAATCCCCAAAGCGAATCGCGCCGCGCCGCCGCAAGGCTGTCGGAGTAGCTCAAGACTTCATCGAACTCAAATGCAGAGGCTTTCGCGCCCGTGCGGTCAATGAACAAAAACTTCTCGCCTTGCTTTACCCATGCTTTGCCTTCGGCGAAACTCCATGTTTGGTCGTATTGCGGCTTGATGACGAAAACACCTTTGTCGTTGATGAATCCCCATTTGCCGCCGAGTTTTGCTGCCGCCAACCCTTCCGAAAATTCCAACGCCTCATCGAACTGTGGCTTGATGACCATATCGCCCGTCTTATCCAAGAAGCCGATTTTTTTGCCGACCTTCACGCGAGCAAGTCCGCCCGTAAAACTCCACGCCGCAAGGTATTTCGGCTTAATGACTTCTTCGCCTGTTGCAGCATCAATGAAGCCGAATTTGTCTTCGCCTGCAATCACCATCGAGTAGCCGTCGCTCACATCGAGCGCATCGAGATACTCTGGCTCAACGACGACTTTGCCCGATTTATCAATGAAGCCATACTTGTCGTTTTTACGAATGACGAGCAACGTCTCGTTGGGCTTTTTCGAACTGCACGACGAGAGCAAGATGCTCGTAAAAGAAGCAAGCGTAAGAAAAAGCGTTAGGTAGCGCATGGTGTTTCGGTTAGTTCAATGCCTTGTTCAAAAAAGCGTCAGTTGAAGCGGTAATCAATTGATTTTAAAATCTCATAAAACTTGGCAGATTTGTCTTTGGCAGCGTTGAGGTCGCGCAGCACAAGCTCTTTGCCAATCGGATAGGTGAGCATATAGGTTCGATATGCCTCGTCGCGCAGCCGTTCAATCGTGCGGCAAATCAGTTCGCTTTCGCTTGGAGAAACACGCCGCAAGTAGGCGAACACCTCTTCGTCCGAAGCGTTTTCTTCGTGCATCAAAAGTGCGGCGTTCACGACCGCCCGTCGACCAAGCCGTTCCACTGCGCGAAATACCTTGGCGTCGTGTTCGGTGAAGTCGCGCCCGTGAAGCGGCTGATGTTGGCGTAGCCACTCAATCGTTGCATCGACGTTGCCGATGATAAGATGCTCCGCCGCTTCAGCAACTCCCTCCGAAATCAGACTACATGGCGTGCCAAGCAAGTTCATCGTAAATTCGTCGTAGCCGAGGTGGTTCACTAATTCGGATTCTTTGACAACGGCTTCGGTATGGTGTCCGCAATAGGCTTCGTGCGTCGTGGTATGCAAGACATTCCAAATCGTCGTTGGCACATCAATGTTGAGTTCATAAAGTGATTTAAACCCGCCACGATACCAATGATAGCCCGCCCAAGGCTTGTCGCGCACCAAGCTCACCTCGACGTCGTTATCGGGCAGGCGAAACAGCGATTCAGTCTTCCTTTTTGCGTCGAGCATTGCCGCGTTGATAAAGCGCGTGAGGTCGTCGCCGTGCAGTTCAAATTTTTTACGCCACTGCACAAAGCGTTCCGATAAGTTGCCACTTCCGGGAAGCGCGGCGTCAAGCTGCGCAATGGCATCGAGCAATTCAGCGTCGTCCTGTCGCTCGATGTGGTCAATGCCCAAACACAGCCGCGCCTCGTCTCGAAACGAGAACGATGTTCCCAACTTTTTTTCAATCATGGTTTTAAGCGCGAGTGTTTGCTTGTGAATGTATGCGGCGCGTTCCGAAGCATTGTCCGCAAGGGCGGATAAAATCTGCTCTGCGTCGCGCTGCAAGGTGTCAAGCGGGACAATCGGTTCGGCATCAACGATTTTTTTGAGCGCAGACGCTCTGCCGTAATGCGCGTCCAAAACGCCGGGCTGATGTTTATCAAAGCGCAGCCCCAAAAAAAGATACGCATCGGCGAGTGCGGCGAAAGCAGCGTCGGTCATTATCGGAAGTTTAAAGACATCGAAGAAAAATTCTCTTTGGACAAAAATAGCCGTGCGGCGCGTAAATTTCGAGATAAACCAGTCGAAGAAACCAAAAACTTACAGCAATGTCGGCTTATACGCTCATCACTGGCGCCTCAACAGGCTTCGGTGAGGTTTTTGCGAAAGAATTGGCAGCACGAAAAAAAAATCTCGTTCTCGTTGCCCGTTCCGAAGACAAACTGCGCGCGCTCGCCGAAACGTTGTGCAAGGGGCATGGCATCGACGCACGAGTCTTTCCGCAAGATTTATCAATGCTCAACGGCGCAGAACAGGTCTTTCAATTTTGTCAAGAAGAAAAGTTCGACATCGAGCTGCTCATCAACAATGCAGGCTTCGGCTACATCGGCGAATTTTACGAGCAACCGCTTGAAGCCATTGAGCAAATGATGCTGCTCAACAACCTGACCGCCGCGAAATTGGCGCGGCTCTTTGCGCCAGCCCTCGTCGCGCGCGCGGCGAATGCGGATGGACGGCGCAGTGGCATTATGAATGTGGCGTCGGTCGCCGCCTTCAATGCCATTCCCACATTTGCCGTCTATGCCGCCACCAAAGCATTTTTATTGAGCCTCTCGGAAGCCCTGAACGAAGAACTCTCGCCCAAAGGCGTAACCGTAACGGCAATTTGTCCGGGCTTTACCGACACGCCGTTTTTAGGAAAAGTTGGGCAAAGTCGGCAAAGGACGCTTTTCCCGCTCGAGAAGACCGAAATGGTTGTCAAAACCGCGCTGCGCGCATTTGAGCAGGGAAAAAGTATGGAGATTACGAGCGGCTGGTATCGGGCGGCAATTTTTGCAGAGCGATTTCTGCCACGTCGTTGGGCGGCAAAGGTCGCCCAAAAAGTGCTGAACTTCAGCCAAGAGAAAAAATAATTTTGAATTTTCCAAATCGTGCGCTAACTTTGCAGCCCTATTTTTTTAAGGAAACTCTGGGACAAGCATCAACGCTGGTGTAGCTCAGTTGGTAGAGCAGCTGATTTGTAATCAGCAGGTCGGGGGTTCAAGCCCCTCCACCAGCTCGCGGCGCGGTCATCGCAAGATGTCGGGTAGGTAGCGAAGTGGTTAAACGCAACAGACTGTAAATCTGTCGACTTCGGTCTTCGCAGGTTCGAATCCTGCCCTGCCCACACGGCTCTTTGGCAACACTGTAACAACGCTGATGTAGCTCAGTTGGTAGAGCACGTCCTTGGTAAGGACGAGGTCACCGGTTCAATCCCGGTCATCAGCTCAAACGCATATACGGGCGTAGCTCAACTGGTAGAGCGCCGGTCTCCAAAACCGTAGGTTGCGGGTTCGATTCCTGCCGCCCGTGCAGAGAAAAATGAGGGCGGTCTCAAATCCTGACAAGCTTGACAAGCTAAGTTCCCGACAAGCCAAAGGCAGGTTCCGAGTCCCACCGTCTATGCAACGAAAATCACAGAAACGTGGGTGGTCAAAAAATCAAAAAAGACTACCAATGGTGCGCAAATTTTTGAGAGCGATATGAACCTTATCGATAAACTGACGACATACTACAACGATGTCGTGATGGAAATGAAAAAAGTAACTTGGCCGTCGCGCCAAGAGCTGCAAGAGTCAACGGTGGTCGTGCTGACCGTCGCAGGCGTGCTGGCAGTCTTTACTTTTGTCGTTGATGAATCGCTCAACGCACTCATCAAACAACTTTTACGCTAAGCGACGCATGAACGACGAACCGCAAACGCACGACGAAGAGGCGCAAGCAGAACCGACGGTTGAAACACAGGAAACGCCTGACGAGCCAAAATCGCCAGCCGCGTCCGCGCAAACGGCTGCCGAACCCAAGCGACTGACCGACCTGAAGTGGTACACCGTCAGAACGTATTCTGGACATGAGCGCAAGGTCAAAGAGCATATCGATAAAGAGACAGACAAACAAGGCGCCAGAGAAAAACTCGCGCAGGTGTTCATTCCTTACGAAAAGTTCGTGGAAGTCAAAGACGGCAAGAAGAAAAGCCGCACAAAGAACGCCTTTCCGGGCTATGTGCTGGTCGAGGCGGTGCTGGACAAACAAACGAAAAGCATCATTCTCGAAACGCCGTCGGTAATTGGATTCTTAGGCGTCGGCGATGTGCCGATTCCGCTTCGACCAGACGAGGTGAAAAGGATTTTAGAGCCTGAACAGGAGCAAGAACGCCGCGCCGCTATGAAGGCACCGTTTGAAATTGGCAACGCAGTCAAAATCACCGACGGGCCATTCAGTTCATTGACGGGCGTCGTTCAGGAAATCAACTCGGAAAAAATGAAAGTAAAGGTGCTGATTAACTTTTTTGGACGCAGCACGCCGACAGAGGTAGATTTTTCACAGGTCAAGCCTGTTACGAACTAAATACAATCGATAAAGTCTAATTCAGACGCAAGACAATGGCAAAAAAAGTAACTGGATTTATCAAACTGCAAATTCCTGCTGGGCAAGCCAATCCCGCGCCGCCCGTCGGTCCGGCGCTTGGTCAAAAAGGCGTCAACATCATGGAATTTTGCAAACAGTTCAACGCGAAGACCGCGCAACAGCAGGGCTTGATTATTCCGGTTGTCATCACGGTATTTTCCGATAAGTCGTTCACGTTCATCACTAAAACGCCGCCGGCATCGGTGTTGTTGCTGAAAGAAGCGAAAATCGAGAAAGGCTCGAAAGAACCAAACCGCGTAAAGGTCGCGCAGGTAACGCGCGCGCAGGTGCGTAAAATCGCACAACTCAAACTGCCCGATTTGAACACAACGTCGCTCGATTCCGCCGAAAGTATGATTGCTGGAACCGCGAAAAATATGGGCATCACAATCGTTGATTAGGAGTCTCACAACGACGTGGGAGATACAAACCGTATCGCTATAAACCACAACTTACATCACAATGGCAGGCAAAAAATACAAAGCCGCACTGGCAAAACTTGATGCGACGAAAGAATACGACGTCGCCGAAGCCGTGGCTAAAATCAAAGAAATCACGACCACGAAGTTCGACGCAACCATCGATTTAGCTATTCGTTTAGGCGTCGACCCGAAACAATCCGACCAAAACGTGCGTGGCACGGTCGCGCTTCCCAACGGCATCGGCAAAACGGTGCGCGTCCTTGTTATGTGCAAAGAAAACAAACAAGAGGAAGCCAAAGCCGCTGGCGCTGAATTCGTCGGTCTTGGCGAGTTCGTCGAGAAAATTCAAGGCGGCTGGGCGGACGTAGATGTCATCATCGCTACGCCCGATGTCATGGGCGAAGTCGGCAAATTGGGAAAAGTATTAGGTCCGCGTGGCTTAATGCCGAACCCGAAAACTGGCACGGTTACAATGGACGTCGGCAAAGCGGTCAAAGAAGTCAAAGCCGGTAAAATTGAGTTTCGGGTCGACAAAGCTGGTGTCATTCACGCCGGCGTCGGCAAAGTCTCATTTGAAACACAGAAACTGACTGAAAATGTCAATGCGTTTCTAAGCGCCATTATGAGAGCCAAGCCGTCGTCGGCAAAAGGCAACTATGTCAAAAGCATCGCGCTTTCCAGCACGATGTCGCCAAGTGTCAAAATCAAACGCGACGCCGTCGCTGCCTAATCCAAATTTGGAGACAATACCATGAAAAGACCAGAAAAAGAAATAATCATTTTAGAAGTTGCCGATAAGATGAAACGGGCGCAGGGCGTGTATTTCACCGAGTTTCAAGGCATGACGGTGGCGCAATCAAGCCAGTTGCGCGATGAGTTTCGCAAGGCCGGCATTGAATACCAAGTGGTCAAGAACACGCTTATCAAGAAAGCAATTGAACGCGCGAACTTGTCGGATAAACTTTACGCCGCGCTGAAAAATACGACGGGCGTGGTGTTCAGTTACGACGACCCAATTGCGCCCGCGAAAATCATTAAGAAATTTGCCGCCGACAATGAGAAACTTAAATTCAAAATGGCGTCCGTCGACGGCACAGTGTTCGAGAGCAAACAACTCGCCGAACTCTCAACGATGGCGGGACGTGCTGAAAACATCGCGCGTGCCATTGGCACAATCAACAATGTCGTTGCCAGCGTGCCGTCAACCATCAATGCCGTGATGAGAAATCTCGTCAATGTGCTTGACCAAGTGGCAAAACAAAAAGCAGCGTAACCGCTGACGGTGCACGACGTTGGATTAACATTGGCGGAATTTTTTCTGCAATTGCCAATCTAAAATCATCGGTTTGAAATCATCAATCTAAACGATTTACGCACTCAACTAACAAATTCGGCGACTGGCTTCTACTTTCGCCGAGCAACCGTTAAAAAAGGATAAAGACAACAATGGCAGCAGTCGACACACTCGTAGAGGAAATTGGCAAACTAACGCTGACCGAAGCCGCTGAATTGGTCAAGGCGCTCGAAGCAAAATTCGGCGTAACCGCCGCCGCGCCAGTGATGATGGGCGGCGTGATGCCCGCTGGCGGCGCCGCCGCCGCTGCGCCCGCCGCACCCGTAGAAGAGAAGACCGAATTTGACGTGATTCTCAAGAGCGGCGGCGCGAACAAAATCAACGTCATTAAGGTCGTCCGTGCGGCAACAGGTCTGGGCTTGAAAGAAGCCAAAGACCTCGTTGACGGCGCACCGAAGCCGGTCAAGGAAGGATTGCCGAAAGCCGATGCCGAAAAACTGGTCAAAGAATTGAAAGACGCCGGCGCGGAAGTCGAGATGAAGTAACGTCGCTCTCGATTGTTCTACAAAAACGCAAGGCTCCGTCTCGCCAAAAGGGACGGGGCTTTTGCTGTTTCGGTGTTTTTGAAAGGCATTGTGGGAACTTGTTAGCGTTACGTACAATTAAAGGGGCTAAATGAGCATTAAAAACCGTCGACAATTGCGATTTCTGTCGAAGCAAAACAAGCAACACATCTTTTCCGCCAAACATCTACAGCCCGCCGCGTCTGAAATACGCGGCGCAAGCGTCTACGGACTGAAAACAAGTCTTCTCTAAAAATTCATCTTCAAAAGCGAGGCGAACCGTGAGAACCAAGACGAAGAAAAAAGTCGAGAGAATTTCCTTCTCGAAGTTGCCACAAATGATTGAGCCGCCAGATTTGCTCAAAGTGCAACTCCGCTCGTTCAAAGATTTTATTCAAGACGACGTGCCGCACGACCGCCGCAAGAACAAAGGTCTGGAAAATGTGCTGCGAAGCAGTTTTCCAATCACTGATACGCGCGGTTTGTATCTCTTGGAATATATGAGCTATACGATAGACCGCCCCAAATACACGATTGAAGAGTGTATTGAGCGCGGTTTGACCTACGACGTCTCGCTGAAAGCGCGATTAAAGCTCTCGCTCAAAGACGAGCCAGAGGAAACCGAGTGGAAAGAAACCATTGAACAGGAAGTCTATCTCGGCAAAATTCCGTATATGACTGAGCGCGGCACCTTTATCATCAATGGTGCAGAGCGCGTCATCGTTGCGCAGTTGCATCGCTCGCCCGGCGTGGTGTTCAGCGACAGCACTCACCCCAACGGCAAGAAAATTTACTCGGCGAAAATCGTCCCGCTTCGCGGCTCGTGGATTGAGTTTGTTACCGACATCAACAATTTGATGTATGTGTATATCGACCAGAAAAAGAAATTTTTGGCGACAACGCTGCTGCGGGCGCTTGGCTTTCCGCGCAACGAGGACATTCTCAAAATCTTCGACTTGATGGAAGAAATGCCCGTCAAGAAAAACGACGCCAACGAAGCGCTCATTGGGCGGTTTTTAGCGACCGACATTATCAATACTGAAACAGGCGAACTTATTCCCGCCGGCACGCAGCTCGGCGAAGAGGAAATTGACCAACTTGTCGCGCTCAATGTGTCGCGCGTGCGCGTAACACGGTCAGAAAAAGATACCGACATTGATAAATCCATCATCGTCTCGACGCTCGCCAAAGACGAATCGAAAACCGAAGAGCAAGCGTTGGAACAAATTTACCGCGAACTGCGCTCCAACGAAGCGCCCGATATTGAAGCAGCGCGCGGACTGCTCGACCGCACGTTTTTCAACAACAAGAAATATGACTTGGGCGATGTCGGACGCTACCGCATCAACAAGCGGCTGGCAAACGAGTTCAATGAAATTTTCAAAATTGTTCAGAGCGACGCCGACTTGAAAAAAATCGCTGCCACTCTTTCAGAGCGCATCGGCAAGTTCGATGAGAAGGGCATCAATCCTGAATTTACGGTGCTCTCGCAGTATGACATTGTGGCGATTATGTATTTCCTCATCAAGCTCGTCAACGGCAGAACGGAAGTCGACGATGTCGACCACTTGTCAAACCGCCGCGTCAAATCGGTCGGCGAGCAACTTGCAGCGCAGTTCCTTGTGGGCTTGGCGAGAATGTCGAAAAATGTCAAAGAAAAACTCAACGCCAGAGACGCGGAAAAAATCACGCCCGCCGACTTGGTGAACGCACGAACCGTATCGAGCGTCATCTCGTCGTTCTTTGGAACAAGCCAGCTCTCGCAATTTATGGATCAAACGAACCCACTGGCGGAATTGACAAACAAGCGCCGCACATCGGCACTAGGTCCGGGCGGTCTGACGCGCGAGCGCGCTGGCTTCGAAGTCCGCGATGTGCATTACACGCACTACGGTCGCTTGTGTCCGATTGAAACGCCTGAGGGACCGAACATCGGTCTTATTTCAAGTTTCTGTATCTATGCGGAAATCAACGAGAAGGGCTTTATTGAGACGCCGTATCGATTGGTCAAAAACGGCGTGCCAGAAAACAAAGTGATGTTCCTTTCGGCAGAGGACGAAGAAAACAAAGTAACGATTCCAGCTACCGTGCCGCTAAAGAACGGAAAAATTGCGTCTGAAACCGTGCAGGCACGGCGCAAAGGCGACTATCCTCTGGTTGAGAACACGCAGGTGGATTACATGGACGTGGCGCCGAACCAAATCGTCAGCGCGGCAGCCGCCATGATTCCGTTCTTGGAACACGATGATGCGAACCGCGCCTTGATGGGGTCGAACATGCAACGCCAAGCCGTGCCACTCTTGCGCGCCGATTCGCCGATTGTCGGAACAGGCTTGGAAGAAAAAGTCGCCAGAGACTCGCGCACGATTATCGTTGCCGAAGGCTCTGGTGTGATTGAATATGTCGATGCCAATGAAATTGTCGTCCGTTACGATAAACGGCTTGATGATGAGTCGGAAGGCTCGCTCATTGATGTCGATGAAACCTTGAAGAGCTACAAACTCATCAAGTTCTTCCGCTCGAACCAAGATACGTGTCTGAACCAAAAGCCAATTGTGAATGTCGGGCAGCGCGTCAAAAAAGGCGATGTGCTGGCAGACGGCTCGTCGACCGAAAACGGCGAACTTGCTTTGGGAAGAAATGTCTTGGTTGCCTTTATGCCGTGGCGCGGATATAACTTTGAAGACGCGATTGTGATTTCAGAGCGGCTTGTCGCGGAAGACGCCTACACATCGATTCACATTCACGAATTCGAGCTGACCGTGCGCGACACGAAGCGCGGCGAAGAGCAGTTCACGCGCGACATCTACAACGTCAGCGAAGAAGCCTTGAAGAACCTCGACGAGAACGGCATTATTCGCGTTGGCGCAGAAGTTCGGGAGAAAGACATTCTCATCGGCAAAATCACGCCCAAAGGCGAAACCGACCCGACGCCCGAAGAAAAACTGCTCCGTGCCATTTTCGGCGAAAAATCAAGCGACGTCAAAGATGCCTCGCTGCACGCGCCGCCGGGCATGAGAGGCACAGTCATCAAGACCAAACTCTTCAGCCGCAAAAAGAAACTCGGCGAAGACCCGAAACTGCGCATGGCAAAGCTGGAAAAAGAGTACTCCAAAAAAGAAGCCGAACTGCGCGAAAAGTTCTTGACACGGCTCGTGCATTACTTAGGCGATAAAGAATCCGTCGGCGTCAAAAATATCAAAGGCGACACAGAAATTCGCAAAGGCACTCGATTTACGCGCGAAAACTTAGAGCAATATGTTGCCATCAACAAATTGGAACGGCTCGATATCGACCACGGCTTCGTTGAGACGACCAAAACGAATAACTTGGTGCGACGGCTAACCGACGAATATCGCCGACGATACAAGGAGTTACAAGACGAATTGGAAAACGAAAAGTATAAACTCAATGTCGGCGATGAATTGCAGCCCGGCATCGAGGAACTTGCCAAAGTCTACATTGCCCAGAAACGCAAATTGCAGGTCGGCGACAAGATGGCGGGACGACACGGCAATAAAGGCGTTGTCGGCAAAATCGTGCCGGTCGAGGATATGCCGTTTATGGAAGACGGAACGCCGGTCGATATTGTTCTCAATCCGCTGGGCGTGCCGAGCCGTATGAACATTGGGCAGTTGTTCGAGACTGCACTGGGTTGGGCAGGCGAGAAATTGGGCGTCAAATTCGCTACGCCGATTTTCGACGGCGCCTCCTACGAAGAAGTGCAAGAGAAATTGAAAGAAGCCGGACTGCCTGTCAACGGCAAAATCCAACTCTTTGACGGACGCACCGGCGAAGCATTCAACGACGAAGTAACCGTCGGCGTCATTTATATGATGAAACTCTCGCATTTGGTCGACGACAAAATTCACGCGCGCTCGACAGGACCGTATTCGCTTATCACGCAGCAACCGCTCGGCGGCAAAGCACAATTCGGCGGACAGCGTTTCGGCGAAATGGAAGTCTGGGCATTGGAAGCCTACGGGGCGTCGCACATCTTGCAAGAAATCCTAACGGTCAAATCCGACGACGTAACAGGCAGAACACGCACCTACGAAGCCATCGTGAAAGGACAAAACTTGCCAGAGGCAAACGTGCCAGAGTCGTTCAATGTGCTGGTTCGGGAATTGCAAGGACTTGGACTCGAGATCAGAATCGATGACAAAGTGCCGTGACAGACAGGGGCGCGAACATTGCAAAGAGAGGGTGCGGGTCATTGACCAACTCATCAGAGAGACAAGCAGAGTCAAGGAATTAGATTTTTCAATCAAGCCAAAAAGGAGACCAACATGGCATTCTTAGGCGCACAACAAGTCAAACGGGATTTCTCGAAAATTAAAATCAGCATTGCTTCGCCGGAGAGCATCTTGGCGAGGTCGCGCGGCGAAATTCTCAAGCCTGAAACCATCAACTATCGCTCCTACAAGCCAGAGCGCGATGGATTGATGTGCGAAAAGATTTTCGGCCCGACGAAAGATTGGGAATGCTACTGCGGCAAATACAAGCGCGTGCGTTACAAAGGCATCATCTGCGACCGTTGCGGCGTGGAAGTAACGACCAAATCCGTGCGGCGCGAGCGTATGGGGCATATTTCGCTTGCGGTGCCAGTTGTGCATACATGGTTTTTCCGCTCTGTGCCAAGCAAATTAGGCGCGCTGCTCGACCTTTCGACCAAAGAATTGGAACGCATCATTTATTATGAAGTCTATGTCGTCGTCAATCCGGGCGAGCCGGGCGAAAAGCAAGGCTTGAAGTTTATGGATAGGCTCACCGAAGAGCAATACTACAAAATCATCAGCGAGTATGAAGACAATCAAGACCTCGACGACAACGACGAGAAAAAATTCGTGGCGAAAATGGGCGGCGATGCCATTAAAATGCTGCTCAAAAAATTAGACTTGGCGAAACTCGCTACGCACTTGCGCGAAGTGTTGCGCACGACTGGGTCGGAGCAAAAACGCATCGATGCGTTGAAGCGTCTCAAAGTCGTTGAAGCGTTCCGCAACAGCTACGAGCCGATTCCGAAGGAGACCAAAAAGAAAGAGGAGTTCACGCTCGAGCCGCCCGAGCCGTATCGATACGAAGGTAACAAGCCCGAATATATGGTGATGGACGTCGTGCCGGTTATTCCGCCCGAGCTGCGTCCGCTTGTGCCGCTCGAGGGCGGTCGCTTCGCCACATCGGATTTGAACGACCTCTATCGCCGCGTCATCATTCGCAACAACCGTTTGAAGAAGCTCATTGACATCAAGGCGCCCGAAGTGATTTTGAGAAACGAAAAGCGGATGTTGCAAGAAGCGGTCGATGCCTTGCTCGACAACTCGCGGAAAGCCAACGCCGTAAAATCGGGCGAAAGCAACCGTGCCTTGAAGTCGCTCTCCGATTCGCTCAAAGGCAAACAAGGGCGATTCCGACAAAACCTGCTCGGCAAGCGCGTCGATTACTCTGGTCGCTCGGTTATTGTCGTCGGACCCGAACTGCAGCTCCATCAATGCGGTCTGCCGAAAGACATGGCGATTGAACTCTTTCAGCCGTTTGTGATTCGCCGCTTGGTCGAGCGCGGCTTGGCAAAATCGGTGAAGTCTGCCAAAAAAATGATTGACCGAAAAGACCCTGCAATTTGGGACGTTTTAGAAAAGGTCATTGACGGACATCCAGTGCTGCTCAACCGCGCGCCTACCCTACACCGCTTGGGTATTCAGGCGTTCCAGCCCGTCTTGATTGAGGGCAAAGCCATTCAAATTCACCCGCTTGTTTGCACGGCATTCAACGCGGACTTCGACGGCGACCAAATGGCAGTTCATGTGCCGCTCTCGCAAGAAGCGCAAATGGAAGCGATGATTTTGATGCTCTCGGCACACAACTTGATTCTGCCGCAATCGGGCAAACCCGTTACCGTGCCATCGCAGGATATGGTGTTGGGTGTGTATTACATCACCAAAGAAGGTAAAGGCAAGCGTGGCGAGGGCAGAATTTTCTCCGACGCCAAAGAAGTGATTATCGCTTACAACGAAGGCGAGATGGACTTACACGCGCGCATTATTTTGCGCTACGACGGCGCGCGCGACGAAAAGCTCGACATGGCAAGAGCCTTGGAAATCGTCCCGGACGGCGAAAAACGCAAGTGGCTTGAAGCACAACTGAAAGCCAAAAAGGTCATCGTTACAACGGTCGGTCGCGTCATCTTCAACCAAATCGTGCCGTCGGAACTGGGCTTTATCAACAAGGTCTTGGATAAAAAACAAACGAAAGATTTAATCGGCGCGGTCATCAACAAAGCGGGCAACACACGTGCCGTGAAATTTCTCGACGAAATCAAACTGCTGGGATTCACCTACGCAATGCGTGGCGGTCTTTCTATCAGTCTTTCGGACGCGATTGTGCCGTCTAAAAAAGAAGAATTGATTAAAGGCGCGCAAAAAGAAAACCTGAAAGTCATCAAGGAATACAACGGCGGCGCGCTTACCGAAAACGAGAAATACAACAAAATCGTCGATGTGTGGCAAAAGGTAACCAATCTTGTCGCTGAAGAGTCGTATCAAACCTTGCGCAAAGACCGCGACGGGTTTAACCCGCTCTTTATGATGCTTGATTCGGGCGCGCGTGGTTCACGCGAGCAGGTGCGCCAACTGACAGGCATGCGCGGCTTAATTGCACGCCCGCAAAAGTCCATGTCCGGTCAGCCCGGCGAAATCATCGAGAATCCGATTATCTCGAACTTGAAAGAAGGACTGTCGGTGTTGGAATACTTCATCTCAACGCACGGCGCCAGAAAAGGCTTGTCGGATACATCGCTCAAAACCGCCGATGCAGGCTACCTGACGCGCCGATTGCACGATGTTGCGCAAGACGTTATTGTAACCGAACAGGACTGCGGCACCACGCGAGGCATTGTGATTGCGCGCAACGCTGAAGAAGAATCGGGCAATAAACTCAAATTCAATGAGCGGCTGCGCGGACGGGTGGCAGCGCGCGACATTATTGACACTTCAACCGACACGGTCGTTGTCAAGGCAGGCGAGTATGTGACGGACGACATCGCCGATAAACTACGCGATATGACCGGCGTGCTTGAAGCGGAAATTCGCTCTGTGCTGACCTGCGAAACGCGGCGCGGCATTTGCTCAAAGTGCTACGGCGTGAATCTGTCCAACAACCGCCCGTCCGAAATTGGTGAAGCGGTCGGCGTGATTGCCTCGCAATCTATCGGCGAGCCCGGCACACAGCTCACGCTGCGCACATTCCACCAAGGCGGCGCGGCACAAGGCGGCATCTCTGAAACAGAAATTCGTGCGGCTTACGAGGGCAAAATTGAGTTTGAAAATATCCGAACCGTCAACGCTGTCCAGATGAACGAAGCGGGCGAAGAAGAAACTGCCACTGTCGCTATTCGCAAAAATGGTGTCATTAACATCGTCGATGTTGCCAGCGAGAAAGTCTTGAAAAAATACGTCGTGCCTTACGGCGCAAAGTTAATGTGCAAAGACGGCGACAAAGCCAAGAAAGACACGCTGCTCTACACCGTCGAGCCGAACAGCACGCCGATTATCTCGGAGTTCAGTGGAACGGCGAAGTTCATCGATGTCGAAAAGGGCGTTACTTACAAAGAAGAAATCGACCCGCAAACGGGCTACTCGCAGCGTGTTGTCATCAACTGGCGATCGAAACTCAAAGCTACCGATGTGCGCGAACCGCGTATTCAAATCGTGGCAAACGACGGCAAAGTCCTCGCCACTTACGCCGTGCCGATTAAAGGCAGCCTGATTGTGTATGAAAACGATAAAGTCCGCGCGGGCGATATTCTGGCCAAAGTGCCACGCGACTTGGCGCGTATCGGCGGCGACATTACCGCAGGCTTGCCGCGCGTTACCGAACTCTTTGAAGCCAGAAATCCCGTCGACCCAGCAGTCGTTTCGGAAATTGACGGTATCATCAAGTTCGGCAACCAAAAGCGTAACAACAAAGAAGTTCACGTAACCACCGAATACGGCGAGTCGCGCACGTATCTTGTGCCAATTGGAAAACACTTGCTTGTCAATGAAGGCGACGAAGTGCGCGCAGGCGACGCTCTGACCGATGGCGCCATTGCACCAGAACGCATTTTGGCGATTCAAGGTCCAAGTGCGGTGCAGCAATATCTCGTCAATGAAATTCAAAAGGTCTATCAAATCAACGCAGGCGTTGAAATCAACGACAAGCACTTGGAGGTCATTGTGCGCCAGATGCTTCAAAAAGTCCGCGTCGAAGACCCGGGCGATACAGCGCTCCTGCCCGGCGATTTGGTCGACCGCTTCTACTTCAAGGAGGTAAACGACGAGATGGCGATGAAAGTGCGCATCAAGGAACGCGGTGACGCCTCACGCAGCATCAAGGAGGGCGAACTTTACCTGAAGGAGGAAATTCTGCGCCTCAACCGCGAACTCAAGAAGAACGGCAAAGAGCAAATCAAGTATGAAACTGCTGCACTTGCCACTGCACAGCCTGTCCTGCTTGGCATTACGAATGCTGCGCTTCAAACCGAGAGCTTCATCTCGGCCGCATCGTTCCAAGAAACCACGAAGGTTCTCACTGACGCAGCCGTAGAAGGCAAAGAAGACCACTTGCTCGGCTTGAAGGAAAACGTCATCGTCGGCAAACTTATTCCCGCTGGAACAGGCTTGAAGAAATACCGCACAATGCGGCTCTCGACCGAACAGCGTTATGTGGAAGTCACTGCAGGCGCAACCAATGCTCAGGAAGAAGAAGTTGAGTATAATAATGACTAACGCTTGCTCCGAAACAGCATGACGTAAAAAGGGACGCAGAGTAGCGTCCCTTTGTCTTATTCGAGAAATATGGCTCACTTTGAGAATGTGTGTATAGATGAACCCGACTCGCCGCTGGAACCATTGAGGCGCGACTGCGAGACATACCCAAGCCCCAAGATGCCAATGAACGTTATGGCAGCGACAGCCGAAATAATGAGCGGAATAAATTCGTCGCGCACCGCTGTAACTGCAATTGCTGTGCTGCAAAGCAGAAAACAAATAGCGTAAATGAGCAATACAGTATTTTTTTGCGAGAGCGAGAATGTATCCATCAACCGATGATGCAAGTGCAGTCTGTCGGCTTTGAACGGATGCTGTCCCTGAAGCAGCCGACGAATGGGTGCAAGGAGCGTATCTAAAATCGGAAATCCCAAGACGAGCATCGGGACAACGAGCATGACGGCGGTGGTTGCCTTATGCTTGTAATGAATGGCAAGGCACGCGAACACAAAGCCAATAAAGAGCGCACCAGTATCGCCCATAAAAATCGAGGCAGGGCTGAAATTATACCGTAGAAACCCAATGGTAGCGCCGAACAAGATGGCATAGTTCATCGTCATAACAATATCGCCGCAAAGAAACGATATAACCATCATCGCTGCGGAAGCAATCGCTGTAACGCCGCCTGCCAAGCCGTCCATGCCATCAATGAGGTTGATCGCGTTGCAAACGCCTGTAATCCAGAACAGCGTAAGTACAGCACCTGCCCAGTAGGGAAGCACAATCACATTGTCGCTGAACGGATTCCGAAGCGTCTCGATATGGTAGCCTCCCAGAAAAACGACGACAAGCGCGGCGAAGAGTTGCAACGAGAATTTTTGTTTGAAATCAAGCCCTGCAACGTCGTCGCTCAAGCCCGTTGCGAAAATGAGCGTTCCGCCAAGTAACACCGACCAAAACCCGTTGCGAATAAATTGATAAAACTCTGGCTCAACAACAGCGGCAGCAAACGCGGCAAACATAAACGCAATAAAAATGGCGACGCCGCCAAGATTCGGGATAAACCCTCGATGTAATTTTCGTTCCCCGTCGGCAAGGTCGCCAATACGCAACACAATCGAGAGTCGTCTCACAAACGGTGTCAGCAGCAGCGACAACAGTATGGCAAAAGCAAACGGCGTCGAGATGATGAGAATCGTGTTCATTCGAGGCTCATTAGTTCAATCCTTCTTTGAGATATAAGGCAACAGGATTAAGGTATCAGGAATTACGAACAAGAAAGAAACTTAGATACGCTTTTGCTGTGAGATAAACAACACCCTGAGACGGCAAACAAAAAACACAAGGACTTCTGGGAGGTCAATTCATCGTTTTTGGAAAGCGCAGCACGGCGTCTGTCGTCGTCCAGCGTCGTCGCACGCGAATGCTGTCAAACCCAACGGCAAATCGCTCCGACAATCGATATGGAAACGGACTGCCGCCATTCCATTGGACAAAAGGCGATGCGGTCGGCGTGGCAGGAATAAAGGCGCTCAAAAAGTATCTGCCTTCGGGCAGCTCAGTAAATTTGAACTTCACGCGCGAAACGCCTGTGTTGTCAATGGGCGAGGGCGAAAGCCGCATCGGATAAAGCCGTCCGTCGCTCAATAGCTCGGCATAGAGAATAAGTGTGGCGCTGGTATCAAGCTCGACTGTGCCTTCGAGTTCGCCGAATTGTTCTTCGGGCGCGATTTGAAAGTGCCGAATAAACGTCGTGTCTTTAAGCGCCGTGCCGCGCGCATCGTTAAGATTTTTTTGTTCAACTGCGAACCGATACCACGCGCCGAGTTTGAATCCTTCTTTCGGTTTGACGAATATCTGCCGCCCATCTCTAAATGTGATGTCAAGGTCGATAGGTTGAAAGATGCTTCCCGTCGCTTTCTCGAATTTGAACTCGCGTTGAAAACGTGCGCGCTCAATCGGCGTCGTGAATTTGAGCTCAAGCAAGCGCCCACTGGGTGAGGGCGGAAATTTTTCAAGCACATTTTTCGCGCTGTCAGCAAAGGGCGGAATGAACATACACGCCATTGTATCAGGCTCGCTGGAGCCGCGAAAATCCAAGACGAGGCTGTCTGCCCTGATGCCGAACTTATCAACGACTCCCGACACTCTAACGCCGTAAGAATGATTTTCAGTTAGCGAATCTGTCACCAAAAAAATTTGTTCGCGCCCGCCCTCTGTCTGCGCATAGAAGTCAAAGACTTTTACAGGAGATTTCGCCGTTGAATCGAAGAGTGAAAAACTGGCAGCGGATAGGCTATCGACCATCACATTACGGTCGAACCGCACGGAAATGAGATACTTATTGCGGGCGTCGACCGCTTGCAGTTCAAGCCGCGCGGTGTCTTCGGAAGCAAACCGCATCTGAACAGCTCTTGACCCAGTGCGAACAGTCTGAAACGGCAGCGCAAATTCCTCTTTGCCAATGTCGTAGAGTCGATTGTTGTCTTTGTCGTCAATGGCAATGAGCCGATAGTCGCCATCGGCAAGGTATTGTAAATTGAAGCGTCCTGCCGAATCGGTCTGTGCGATGTAGTCAGGCTTGACTTTGCCCGGATTGAGCGTGTCGATGTAGGCTTGATTGTTCGTTGGCAAGAGATACGCCAAAACGAGCGCGCCTTTCTGCGGACGATTCTTGCTGGAAAAGACCCTGCCGGAAATCGCGCCGGAATCGATGCGGTCGCCAGTTGAAAAGGCGAACGTATAAGATTTCTCGAGCTTGTTGTTTCGGCTGTCTTGCAAAGCATCGGTAACGGTGTAGGTGTATGTGCGATTTGGTTTGAGCGCGTCGTAAATGATGATGGTTGCCTCTGTGCCGCCGCCTTGCACTTCGTAGTCGTCGATATAGGGCGAAAAAAACAGTGCCGCTTCGAGCGATTTAGACGAGACAAATTTATCGAAATACAATCGAATTTTATTGTCCTGAAAGCGCAGCGCAGCAGAGTCGGGATAAGTTTTCAGAATTTTCGGCGGCGTCTTGTCTTCTGGCCCGCCAGAGGGTGCCACTTCGGTCGCACAACTGCTGAAAATCAGGGCAATTACAGCGATTCGGAAAACCGTAAAACAAGGGCAGGACAAGAGCGATGGCGGCAAAATTGGCGTTGGTTCTCTCTTAAAATTTTCTTACCTTATTGGCTACTTCCTAACTTTTTGATGAAAGCGCGTCAGTAAGATAGAGAAATGGCGAAAAAGCTAAAAATTTTATTCGTTTCCGGCGAGGTTGTGCCGTTTGCCAAAACGGGCGGGCTTGCCGATGTGATGGGGTCGCTCCCCCAAGCCGTTGAAGATTGCGGCAATGAAGCCCGAATTATGATGCCCAAATACGGCGTAATTAACGACCGAAAGTTTCGCCTGCACGACGTGCTGCGCCTGAAAGACCTCCCAATACCTGTCGGCGAGCGACACGACTTGCTCAACGTCAAAGTAACCGCGCTGCCATCGAGCAAAATCCAAACGTATTTTCTTTACAACGAAGGCTTGTTCAAGCGCGACGGGCTTTATGTCAGCCCATCGACGAAGAAAGATTACCAAGACAACGACGAGCGGTTTATTTTTTTTAACCGTGCCGTCCTCGAGACGCTCAAAGCGCTTGGCTGGAAACCCGACGTTATTCACTGCCACGATTGGATGAGCGGACTCATTCCGGCATACCTCAAACTGCTCTATCACGATGACCCGTTTTTCAAAAATGTCAAGACGGTTTTCACAATTCATAACTTAGCGTATCAGGGCGCGTTCCACAAGAGTGCTTTGCAAAAATCAAAACTGCCCGAATCTGAATTTACGCCCGACGGCTTGGAGTTCTACGACAGTTTCAACTTTATGAAAATTGCGCTCGTCTATGCGGACGCAATTACGACCGTCTCTGAAAAATACGCCGAAGAAATTCGCACTGACGACGAACTGGCTTGCGGCTTAAAAGGTGTCTTGAACAAACGCAAGAAAGACCTCTACGGCATTTTGAACGGCGTCGATGAAAAAGTCTGGAATCCCGAAGAAGACGAGTTCATCGAGAAAAATTACAACGCGGACGACCTTGCTGCCAAACTCGAGAACAAAAAAGGCTTGCTCAAACGGCTCAAGCTGCCATACAACGAAAAAACTCCAGTGATTGGAATAATTTCGCGCCTCGTCGACCAAAAGGGATTTGACTTGGTCATAGAAGCGTTCGATAAATTGATGTCGTTGGATATGCAGTTGGTCTTGCTCGGCACAGGTGAAAAACAATATGAAGACTTTTTCAGAAAAGCGACGAACAAGTATCCCGATAAGGTCAGCGCGACAATCTCGTTCAACGACGAGCTTGCGCACCAAATTGAAGCGGGCAGCGATATGTTTCTCATGCCGAGCCGCTACGAACCTTGCGGAATGAACCAGATGTATAGCCTCAAATACGGCACCGTGCCGATTGTTCGCGCGACGGGCGGACTGCACGATACTGTGAAGGCATTTAAGGGCGGCAAAGGCAACGGGTTTGTCTTTGAAAAATACACGGCAAACGATATGATGAAAGCCATCAAAGAAGCGTTGGAAACTTACAAAGACCAAAAAGCGTGGGCGAAACTTGTCCAGAACGGAATGGCAACAGATGTCTCGTGGGAAAGTTCCGCCGAAAAATACAACGCGCTTTACCACAAACTGCTGGAGTCTAAATAATTTGCCGTCTGTCTTGGGACAAGCGACAAGGGCTGGTCTCAATGCGACACAATCCGATGCGACAAGGCAATGCAAAAAATTAAAGTTCTGTTTTTAGACCGCGACGGCACAATGATTTACGATGAACTCGGCGACTACATCCGAACCGTCGAGCAAGTCCGATTGATTCCCAACGCCGATGTTGCCATTGCACTTGCAAAACGCGCAGGTTACAAAATCGTCATTGTAACCAACCAAGCCGCCATTGCCAAAGGCATCGTGACGGAATCGCGCGTGCAAGAGATTAACAACTTTTTGCAGACGATGCTGGCGCCAAAACAAGCCACTTACGACTTGTGCTACTATGCGCCGTCTCACCCCAGCGTGCCGCACCCGATGTACGACCAACGCAAAACATGGCGCAAGCCTGATACGGGAATGGTCGAGCAAGCTGTTAAGGACCTCGCCGCGCAAGGTTTTGAAGTCGATAAAGCGCACTCGTTTTTCATTGGAGATAAGCAAATTGACATCGAGTGCGGGAGCCGAGCGGGACTGCGTCCGATTTTGGTGATGACAGGCTACGGCGAAGCGGAGGAGTGTCGCAAAAAACAGACACCACCCGAGTTCATCGCCGCCGACCTTTACGACGCCGTCGTCAATTATGTGCTGGCAGTAACGCCGACCCCGAACCTTGCCTAACGCTATTATTTACTGACAATGCCAATGACCGAAGAAACCCTCGTCCGAAATTATGAGCGTCCTGCCGACGCCGATGTCAACAATGTTACCTATCAACGCTGCCTGTATGCTTACGAGTTTGCGCGCGAGTATATTCACGGCAAAACCGTCCTCGATGTCGGCTGCGGGAACGGTTACGGCACGGCGCTGATGTCGCAGGACGCGCTCAGCATCACGGGCGTTGATTACGACCAGCCGACCGTCGACGCCAATCGCACGCGATATAAAACTATTCCGAACATCGCATTTCTTCAAGCGAAAACGCCGCCGCTTCCAACGAGCGACAACAGTATTGACGTGATTACGGCGTTCCAATTTATTGAGCATTTGGAAGACCGTCCAGCGTTTTTGCGCGACGCCTACCGAGTTTTAAAACCTAACGGTGTTTTATTGGTTACGACGCCGAATGTCAAGCGCTCGCTTGCCCGCAATCCCTTTCATGTCCATGAATACACGTTCGATGAATTTGCAGCCGAGTTAAGCGCTATATTCCCAACGGTCGAGCTCTTCGGATTGTCTGGCAACGAAAAAGTAGAAGACTACTACGCCAAAAACGCGGCATTTGTCAGGAGCGTCTTGCGGTGGGATGTGTTGGGATTGCATAAAATCTTGCCTGCCTCGATTTTGATTAAACCTTACAACGCGATTACGCACTTTATGCGGCAGCGCTTGCGCGACAATGCGCCGCAAACCACAACAATTTCCGTGAAAGATTTTTTCACGACGAATAAAAATTTAGACGACACGCTCGACATTTATGCGGTTGCCAAAAAAGTTTAACCTAACGGATTTATTTAGTGCGTCCGCGCGATGTGTCTGGCTGCTCTGTTTCGCGCTGCTTTTATCGTCGTGCGGCGATGAAAATGCCAATCTCGTCGGCAGCGACACCCGCTTTCTGCGCCCAAATCAGCTCTTGACGCTCACGACCGATACGCTCACCGTGCTACAAAACTTTCGCGCCGACTCGCTCGAGCTGTTTGCAAATTTTCAAGACCTGACCAGAACGACGTTCTTTACGCCCGCTGTCATTTTCGGAAGAAACACACTGCCCGATGGCAAAACAATTACCGCAACCACGCGGCTGAAATTCTTTTATCCATTTGCCGACTCGCTACGTCAGATTCGCCGTGTGCTGTCAGCAACATTGCTGCTGGCACAAGAGCGTGATACGCTGGCTGCGCCGGCGTCGCTGCCCGTTGAGCTATTTCGCTCCTCAACGATTTGGCGGTCGTCGCAGACGTCCTTCGCGCCGCGCGCCCCAATTAACCGCCGCGAGATCCTTACGCAGATAACGGTTCAAACCGGCGACACGCTTGCGCGAGAAATACCACTGCCAACATCGTTTGCCGACACACTTATTGCCGCATCGAGGCGCGGCGACGTGTTTCTGAAAGATAGCAGCCAAGTAACGCTTTCCATTATGCCGACAGGCGGCAGCGGGAGCGCAAGAGTCTCAACGATTGATACAAAACTGCGCGTGGTCTACGACATCCAAACGCCGAGCGGCACAGAACGACGGACGGTTTTGATGGATGTCTTCGATGCGACATACACGACGGAGACGAACTACTCGCAGGTCGAGAACACCTCAGTGTTTCTAAGCCCATCAACGGGCGACCGCGCGCTGCTCAATTTTAATCTGTCGGCGTTGCGCCCGAGTTTTCAAATTGTCAATGTGGAACTGGTGCTTCGGCGCGACACGCTCTACTCTCCGATTGGCGCAACGCCGGATTTTGTCATCACCAGTTTTGCTGGCACGACCGCCAATACCATCAGCACGGAGTTGCGCGAAGTGGATATGGGCATTCAAGAACGATATATCTATCGAGCAACGGTGTCGCGTCAAGTGCAGCGTTGGATTGTGCAGCCCTCGCTCAACAATGGATTTGTGATTCGCGCCTTCAACGAATCGGGCGGCTTAAAGCCAATTCGATTTTTCGGACCGACTGCGCCCGATTCGCTCCGACCCCGCTTGATTGTTACCTACATCACGAGTAATTAACACGGTATTGGGCGAGACCTTGCCCTCTTTTGCGCAATAGGAATTACAAAATAATTTAGCTACCTTGCTTGCAACAATGACATGCACATTGGGCAGTATGGCTGTTCTTTACATATCTCATTTGCTCGCCATGTGTCGCCCGTATCTACTTTTTTAGGGGAATAATTGGGGAATAATTTTGTAGTAACTTATCAAGGAGTAAAAAATGAACGAGGTTAAACCCGCGCCGCGCCTTGAATCGCGCGATGAGGTAACGATTCTCTTCGCCGGAGATTCAGGCGACGGAATGCAACTTACCGGCACGCAATTCACCGAAACCACTGCCATTTTCGGAAACGACATCAACACCTTTCCAAACTATCCTGCTGAAATTCGCGCCCCCGCCGGCACACTCGCAGGCGTCTCTGGATTTCAAGTCCACTTCGGCAGCAAATCCATTTATACGCCCGGCGACCAATGCGACGTGCTGGTCGTGATGAACGTCGCCGCGCTCAAAGCCAATCTGAAAAATCTCAAGAACGGCGGTATGATTATCGCCAGCAGCGACGGCTTCGATGCCAAAAATCTTGACTTGGCAAATGCGAAAACCAATCCGCTCGACGACGGGTCGCTGGCGCAGTATCAAGTTCATGTTGTCGATGTGGTTCGCCTGACGAAACTTGCACTCGAGGGCTCCGGGCTAAGTTCCAAAGATATGGAGCGTTCCAAAAATATGTTCGTCTTGGGAATGCTCTACTGGCTTTACAGTCGCCCAATGGACGCGACCATTCGCGGCTTGCAGGAAAAATTCAAAAAGAAACCCGACATCGCCGAAGCCAACATCAAGGTGCTTAAAGCAGGGTTTAACTACTGCGACTCGACCGAAGTCTTCGGCACGCGATACAGTGTCCAGCCCGCGAAAATGCCTCCTGGAACGTATCGACACATCATGGGAAACCAAGCAACGGCTTACGCGCTCATTGCCGCGTCTCAAAAATCGGGCTTGCCGCTCTTTCTTGGGTCATATCCGATTACACCGGCCAGCGACATCCTGCATGAACTTGCAAAGCATAAAAACTTTGGCGTGCGCACGTTCCAAGCCGAAGACGAAATTGGTGCAATTTGCGCGGCTATCGGTGCAGCATACGGCGGACATCTTGCCGCTACGACCACATCGGGACCGGGCATGGACTTGAAAGCCGAAGCAATGGGACTGGCACTTACACTCGAGCTGCCACTGGTGATTATCGATGTGCAACGTGGCGGACCGTCGACTGGGCTACCGACGAAGACCGAGCAATCAGATTTGATGCTTGCACTTTACGGTCGGCACGGCGAAGCGCCGCTGCCTGTCGTTGCGGCATACTCGCCTGAGGATTGTTTCTATGCGACTTACGAGGCAGCTCGCATCGCGTTGCAATTTATGACGCCCGTGATTTGCTTGACGGACGGTTACATCGCCAACGGAACGGAGCCGTGGAAATTTCCAACATCGGCAGAACTGCCTGAACTGACGGTCAAGTTCGCTGCGCCGCGCGACAAAGACGACGCCAAATTTTTGCCCTACAAACGCGACGACCTGCTCTCGCGCCCTTGGGCGATTCCGGGAACAAAAGGCTTGGAGCATCGCGTCGGCGGCATCGAGAAACAACACGAAACGGGCAACATTTCTTACGACGCGGAGAACCACGAGTTTATGACGAAACTTCGCGCCGAGAAAGTTGCCAACGTGGCTAAAACGATTCCGCCCCAATCGATGGATAGCGGACGCGAGAAAGGCAAACTGCTCGTTCTTGGCTGGGGATCGACCTACGGCTCGATTAAAACCGCCGTGCGCGAACTCATCAGCGAAGGCTATGACATCTCGCACGCGCACTTGCGCTACATCAATCCGATGCCAAGCAACTTGGGAGAAATAATTTACAACTTCGACCAAGTGGTTGTGCCAGAACTCAACAACGGTCAGCTCGTGCGCTTGATTCGGGAGAAGTTCCTCGTGCCAGCGATTCCTTACAATAAAATTCAAGGAATGCCGTTCACTGTGTCGGAACTCAAAAACAAATTCACGGAAATTCTCAACGCAAAAATGTCAACGAAGGAGGCGAAGTAACATGGCAGCATACTCACCAATGGCGGCAAAAAAAGCCGCGCAAGCTGAAACCCCGCTTGCTAAAGCAAACGGCGACTTAAATGTTCTTTCGCCAAAAGATTTCGCCAGCGACCAAGAAGTGCGGTGGTGTCCGGGCTGCGGCGACTACTCGATTTTGAAGCAAGTCCAAACCGTGATGCCCGAACTCGGCATTCCGCGCGAGAACATTGTGTTCGTATCGGGCATTGGTTGCTCGTCGCGCTTTCCATACTATATGGACACCTTTGGAATTCACAGTATTCATGGACGCGCAACAGCGATAGCGTCGGGACTCAAAATGGCGAGACCAGAACTATCCGTCTGGGTTGTAACTGGCGACGGTGATAGCTTGTCTATTGGCACGAACCACTTTGTGCAATTGCTACGCCGAAACCTCGATGTGCAAGTCTTGCTCTTCAACAATGAAATTTATGGGTTGACAAAAGGGCAATTTTCACCGACGTCGCGCGAAGGCATCGTTACAAAGTCGTCGCCTTATGGCACGATTGACCATCCGATGAATCCCCTTGCGCTTGCGCTCGGCGCGGAAGGCGCGTTTATCGCCAGAACGCTCGACCGCGATGTCAAGCACTTGCGCGACATTTTGAAACGCGCCCATCAGTTCAAAGGCACATCGCTCGTCGAGATTTATCAGAACTGTGTCATCTTCAACGACGGCGCGTTCTTCCCGTTCACCGAAAAAGAAACGAAGTCCGAGAACGACCTCTTTCTCGAGCATGGCAAGCCACTCGTGTTCGCCAACGGCAAGAAAGGGATTAAGCTTTATGGCTTGCGTCCAATCGTCGTTGATTTGGACGGACAAGTCTCGCTCGATGACCTGTGGATTCACGATGAGCGTGACCGCACCAAGGCAAGCATTCTGACGCGCTTCTTTGATATGCCGGGCAGCGAGCATTATATGCCGCGTCCGTTTGGTGTCTTCTACGCCGAAGAGCGTTTCCGCTACGAAGATGCAATGCTCGATCAACTCAACGCTGCTAAACAAAAAGGCGCAGGCGATTTAGACGCCCTGCTTCGCGGTAAAGAGACATGGACGATTGCCTAATAGGTGCTTCTCATAGGCATGTTTCAAAGTGCCTGCGAAGGCGTGTAAAATCAAGGGGCGGCGGGAGCTGCCCCTTTTCACTTTAAGACAGAAGAAAAAAGCGTTCTCACCCACCAGACTTGAAGTGCTACGCCGCCCACGATGCTTGTCTGTTCAAAGCCACCAGCGGTCTCGCCTTATGAGGCGAGGAGCAATACGTTTGCTCGTGTGATTTTCTTTTTCTAAATTAGACAAAGTCTAAATTAGTTTTAGAGGTAAACCAAAGGTAAATCGTATGAAAACACTTTTTGTGATTCCCATCGCGCTATTCATCTCTATGAGTGTGGTAGCGCAGACAGAGACCTCCTCCGCTAAAGATTCAAGCAAACTCTATCGGGCAAAAGAAATTGAGGTAACGGGGGTGCGTTCATCGCATCGATCCTTGCGCGATGTTGAAGGCGTGAGCGTTTATGCAAGCAAAAAAACGGAAGCCATTCAAATGAACGGCACGGAGGGAAATTTCTCGCTCAACAATACTCGTCAAGCATTTGCGAGAACGCCGGGCGTTTTTGTTTGGGAGCAAGACGGCGGCGGCATTCAAGCGGGCGTTGCTGTGCGCGGACTTAGCCCAAACCGCTCGTGGGAGTTCAACACGCGCAAAGACGGCTACGATATTTCATCGGAAATTTTCGGCTACCCAGAAGCCTACTACACGCCGCCGTATGAATCGTTGGAACGCATCGAGTTGGTACGCGGTGCGGCGTCGTTGCAATACGGACCGCAGTTCGGCGGACTTCTAAACTACATCACCAAATCCGGCGCACGCGATAAACCGTTCTCGTTTGAAAGCTCACAGCTTGTCGGCTCGCAGGGCTTGTATTCAACTTATACGGCGGCGGGCGGCACGATTGACCGCGTGAATTATTACGGCTTTGTGAATTTCCGCGGCGGCAACAGTTGGCGGCAGAACAACAATTTCACCAACTACACGGGCTATGCGCGCGTGAACTACGCATCCGACATCGGCACATTTGGATTTTCAGTTACGCATTTCAACTATAACCTGCGTCAGCCGGGCGGACTTACCGAAGCGCAGTTTTTGCAAGATGCACAGCAAGCTGTCCGCTCGCGCGATTGGTTCGGCACGCCTTGGACAATTCCCGTGCTGACCTACGACCATGCGTTCTCTGAAAAAACGCGGCTTGCGGTTAAAGCCTTTGGGCTGTTTGGTCAGCGCAACAGCATTGGGCTAACGACCGCGCCGACGGTTCGAGACTCGCTGACGAATCCGCGCCGCATCGACCAAGACATTTACACCAACTTCGGCACGGAAGCACGGCTCTTAACCGAGTTTGAATTTTTAGGGCAACCGAGCGCGCTCGCGACTGGACTGCGCGTCTATAGCGGCAATACACAACGCGACAGAGGGCGTGGCTCCGACGGCGACGATTTCAATATGTCGTATCGCGGCGCACGCATTTTGGATTTGGACTTTACAACGCAAAACGTGGCTGCCTTCGCGGAAGCTAAACTCGCGCTCACAAATACATTTTCAATTACTCCCGGTGCGCGCATTGAATATCTGAGAACTATCGGCGGTGGCACGTTCACGACGGGCGGCATTGTGAATTTCGAGCCGACCGCAAGCTCGCGCGTAACACCTGTGAATAAAACATTCACCGAAGCGGTGCCGCTTTTCGGATTTGGCGCAAGTTTCCGACCAATCGACGAAATTGAGGTTTACTCGAACATCGCACAAGCATATCGTCCCGCGTTGTTTAGCGACCAGTTCCAAAACGACCTCGTCGCCGTCGATGAAAATCTGAAGACCGCTCGGGGATTCTCGTCTGACATTGGCGTGCGCGGATTCATTGATGGAGTTCTCACCTACGACATCGGCGCGTTTTTTATGATTTACGGAGACCGTGTTGGCGTGCTCAACCGCTTCCAAGCGGACGCAGACAGCAATCGCTTTGTCAACGGACTTCGCACCAATGTCGGCACGAGCCGACACTACGGGTTTGAAGGTCTCATTGAGGTCGATTTTTTACAATTGCTTGCGCCTCAATCTAATGTCGGGTCGCTCTCGCTGTTCAGCTCCGTGGCTTATACAAATGCGACTTACATCACCGACAACCGCGCTGGACTTGCCAATGCCAGTGGCTCAGTTCAAGGCAAAGAGGTTGAGTTTAGTCCTGACTGGATTGTGCGCGGCGGACTGACGTATCGTTTGCCTGACCGGTTGTCAATAACCGTGCAAGCCAGTCATGTCGGCAAATCGTTCAGCAACGCAAGCAACACCGAGTTTCAAGCAGATGGGATTCAAGGTGTTATTCCCGAATACACCGTGTTGGATGTGAGCGCGACGGCAAAAGTGCTTTCATTTTTATCGCTCGAACTTAATGTCAATAATTTGCTCGACCGTCGTTACTTTACACGCCGCGCGGGCGGCTATCCCGGACCCGGAATCATTCCGGCGGAAGGACGATTGGCGAATTTCGGCGTGAGAATAAATTTGTAAAAAAGTTATCGTCAGTCGTAACGGCATGTAAAATCAGGGCGGTTCAGGCGACTGGCTTGATGATGTCAAGATAATGTTCTGTGCAAGCGGTGAGTCTTCAAAGGGCTGGTTACGATAAGATAAACATCGGTTCAAGTGTTTTGTTCATTTGCAGTTTTCTCAAATTTTATCGGAAAAAAGTTATGGAAAAGCAGGGGAAGAAAAAGACGACGATTTACAAAACCGACAACGGCTGTGTGTTGAGCGACGCGGGCTGCACCGTTATTCAGTTGGAGTTTGGCAATTTATTCTTGCGCTTCGATTTGAAAGGGCTGGAATCGTTCAAAGAGTGTATCGATGCGCTCGACCTCGAGCGCTATGAAATTGCCAACGAACAGAAGCCGTATCACCGCAAAATTTTTGTCGCACTTCAGCCCACAGGCGTAACGATGGCATTTCATCGGGAGGAGGTAATGGAACTACGAAAATTGGTTAGCAGTGCCAAAGCCATCTTGATGCTCAAGAAACTCTCGCACGAAGCCGTTAATTATCCGAAAAATTAACCGTCAGTGTGTTCTTGTTGTGTTTGTTTGAAGAGAAACGCCGCGCGCGAGTGCGGCGTTCTTTCCAAGCCGAAGAGTCGACAAATATCATTGGTCTTCCCGCATTGCGTCAAGGTTCCCTTCCCACTTCAATTTTCCGCGAAAGGATTTAATTTCTGCTTGACTTTGAAGCTGAAGCCAAAGCCTGATTGCTTCTTGAATCAATACCTCAATGGGTTGCCCATTGCTGTTGTCTTGTAATTCCTTTACGAGCGATTCGCTGATTGATATGTTCATAATTGTCGTTGTTGAACGTGTTAGCTTATTAAGCCCTTTAAACGGCAGCGGTAGCGATGGATTCGGCAAGCGGTTTCGGCAGGCGCACAGGTTTACCACTTGCCGACACAAAAGCGTGAACGGTGTAAGCCTCGACCAGTTTTTTACGCGTCAGCTTTTCAAACACTTTGTAGGAAATCGTGATACGAACGTTTTCCAATTTCGAGACGACGGATTCAATCACGATTTCGTCGTCGTAGCGGGCGGGCGAAAGGTAATCGGCATGTGCCGAAACAACGGGCAACATAATGCCTTCTGATTCTAAGCGCGCGTATGGATACTCTAAATCGCGCAGCATCTCATTTCGCGCTGCCTCAAAGTATTCAAAATACCTGCCGTAGTAGACGACTTTCATCTGGTCGGTGTCCGCGTATTTGACGCGAATAAGATGCGTGAATATCCGGCTCATTCGCGCACCACACCCATCTTGCTGAATTTCTCGATGCGTTCATTGACGAGATCATCCGGCGATTTTTTGAGCAAGGGTTTAAGTTCCTCAATGAGGGCTTCTTTGAGATATTTCGCGGCGACCTCAGGCTCACGGTGTGCGCCGCCAATGGGTTCAGGCACGATGCGGTCAATGATGCCTTGTTCCATTAAGTCCGGCGCGGTGAGTTTCAGAGCTTCGGCGGCTTGCTCTTTGAAGTTCCAACTGCGCCAAAGAATTGACGAACAGCTTTCGGGCGAGATGACCGAATACCAGGCGTTCTCGAGCATCAGCACGCGATTGCCAACGCCAATGCCAATAGCGCCGCCCGACGCCCCTTCACCAATGATGACACACACAATTGGGACTTTCAAGCGAGCCATCTCGAATAAATTTCTCGCAATCGCTTCGGCTTGCCCGCGCTCTTCGGCTTCAATGCCCGGAAACGCGCCGGGGGTATCGATGAGCGTGATGACGGGCTTCTTAAACTTTTCCGCAAGTTTCATAATCCGCAGGGCTTTGCGGTAGCCTTCGGGCTGAGCCATGCCAAAGTTGCGGTAGAGGTTTGATTTTGTGTCGCGCCCTTTTTGATGTCCAATCACGGCTACGCTTTGTGAGAAGCCTTGCCCGTCGGAAAGTTTAGCGAAGCCGCCGATGATGGCTTTGTCGTCGCCAAACAGTCGGTCGCCAGAAAGCTCCGTGAAGTCGTCCATCATCACGTAGATGTAATCTTGTGTGTAAGGACGTTCGGGATGTCGGGCAAGTTGGACGCGCTGCCAGCGCGTGAGGTTCTTGTAAATCGAGAGCCGAAGGTTTTGCACCTTTTGCTCGAGCGAGGCAATTTCATCGGAGATTTCCTCGCTGAGATGCGATTTACCGTTGCCATTTTGAAGCGCAAACTGACGCATTTCACTGAGCTTGGTTTCAAGCTCTACAAGCGGTTTCTCGAAATCCAAAACTGCTTTTGCCATTGATGATGACGGTCAAAGTTGATAAAACTGCATAAGCTATTCTTGCACAAATGACTTGGCATAGTTATGCTGTTGTGGCGCGGAATGATACGATTTTTTTCAGACTTCAACGGACTGATTTCAGACACGGGCACTGCGATGAAAACATCGGCGGCTGATTCCCCTATGAAGCGCTGAGCGTGTCGATGCAAAGTGTCTGGCGTAAAATAAAAAAGTCCACTGTGGCTCAATGGACTTTTAAGGTAGGTTTCTGGCGCGCGTTATTTGTTCACGGCAGTTTTCAAGGCCGCACCGGGTTTGAAGCGCGCGATTTTCTTTGCCTTGATTTTAATTTCCGCGCCGGTTTTCGGATTGCGTCCAACGCGCGCGGCGCGTTTTCCAACGGAGAACGTGCCGAAGCCAATCAAGGTAACCGATTGTCCTTTTTTCAAGGATGTGGTTACTGCGCCAATAAAGGCGTTGACGGCTTTTTCAGAAGCGGCTTTCGAGATGCCAGCTTCATCTGCGATTCTATCTACGATGTCGGCTTTAGACATAGAGATGGTTCCTTATTTAAGAAGGTTATTGAAATATGCCTCAGTGAGGCTGGCGCAAAGTTACGTAAAACAAAAACGTTTGTCAAGTTTTATCGCCTGAAACCCCTTGTCAAATCAAGCAGAGCGGGGCAGTCGTGATGGTCAAGAAGGTTTTTACATTTGGCGGCGGCGTATTATATTCACCCGCTAAATTCACTAACACCGCAATTTTTCAAACTGGCTCATGGCAACCACCAGCGATTTATCCAAAGGCGTAATTCTCCGATTCAACGGCGAGCTTCACTTGTTGGAAGAAGTCATTCACCGCACGCCCGGAAATCTCCGCGCATTTTATCAAGCAAAAATGAGAAACCTCCGCAACGGTCGCGTCGTCGAAAACCGCTTCCGTTCAGGTGAAGAAGTCGAAATCGTGCAAACCGAGCGGCGCAAGTATCAGTATCTTTACCGCGACGGCGAAGACTTCGTCTTGATGGACAACGAGACCTACGACCAAATCACCGTGTCGCCGATTGCCTTCGGTGAGCAAGCCAAGTTTCTCAAAGAAAGTATGCCGGTCGATGTGGTCTTTGCCAGCGACAACAGCATTATCCAAGCGGAAATCCCGACCTTTGTAGAACTGACCGTTACCGAGACCGACCCGTCGACCAAAGACGACCGCGCCACCTCTGGCACAAAGCCCGCGACGCTGGAAACTGGTGCGGTGATTCAAGTCCCGATGTTCGTCGTTACTGGCGATGTGGTTCGCGTCGATACCCGCACTCGCGAATACATGGATAGAGTCAAGAAGTAATTAACCTTCGATGAACGACGCTGCGCTCTGCGGCGTTTTTCATTTCCAAAAAACTGAGGAGGGAACGATGAACCTTCAAGACATTCACTCGCTCATCAAGATGATTGATGAATCGGGTATGGACGAAATGACAATTGAGGAAGGCGATTTTAAAATCACGTTGAAGCGCCAAAGCGACGTGCCTGCGCCCGTAAGCGGCAACGCACCGATGTTTTTTCCGATGCCGCAGATGCCGTTCCCGCAAGCGCCGCCTGCTGCGCCGCCGCCCGTCCAAGCCGCTGCATCGCCGCCGACAGCCGATGCTGTGGTTACCGCAAAGAAATACAAAGAGATTCGCTCGCCAATGGTCGGCACATTCTATCGCGCGCCGTCGCCTGAAGCCAATCCCTACGTGCAAGTGGGCGACCAAGTAAGCAAAGGCAAGGTTCTTTGCATCATCGAGGCGATGAAACTGATGAACGAAATTGAGAGCGATGTCGACGGCAAAATCGTCAAAATCATGGTTGAGAACGCCCAACCCGTCGAGTATGACCAAGTTCTATTTCTCGTTGAATAAAGCCGCTCTGCTCGTTTGTCTCTGGCTTGTAATACTGTTGCCGCATAGTGTTGCGCAAGAGTTAAAATGGAAAAAAGAAGGCAGCTATTTGGTTGCACGAGAAGAGTGGTTCTACGTAGTCATTATCGAGAGCAAGCCCATCACGTCATACAGCGAAGCAGGAGATGCGTCGTCGCAGGTTTCTCCCGATAAGCGTCGAGCGGTTGATTCTCTGTTGCAGACCGAAACGCTCATTACATCGCGCCACGATGTTCCCCCGCATGTCAGTGAGGCGGAGTATTACGATGGTGTAAATCAAAGTTTTAATTTCCTCGCTGTGTACGCAGGAAAAACCAAGTCGGAAGCAACCAAATTTCTCAAGGGCTTCAAAGCGCGGGTTGGCACACAGTTTCCAGATGCCTATTTGCGGCGCATTCGGCGCGAACACTATGCGCCTGATTGGGATTAAAGTTCATTTGACCGTTCAAACCTAAACAACGAGCCTTGTTCAAAAAAATTCTCATTGCCAATCGCGGCGAGATTGCCATGCGCATCATCCGCACCTGCCGCGAAATGGGCATCAACACTGTTGCGCTGTATTCGACAGCGGACGCCGATTCGCTCCATGTCAAATACGCCGACGAAGCCGTCTGCATCGGCGCACCACCCGGCAAAGAAAGCTATCTCAACATTCCACGCATCATTGCGGCTGCCGAAATCACCAACGCTGACGCGATTCATCCGGGCTACGGCTTTCTTTCGGAACGCGCTGAGTTCTCGGAAGTCTGCCAACTGTCGAACATCAAGTTCATCGGGCCTTCGCCAGAGATGATTCGAAAAATGGGTGATAAGAACACCGCCAAAGACACAATGAAAGCCGCCAATGTGCCAACCATTCCGGGCAGCGAGGGGCTTGTCGAGAAACTCAGCGATGCCGTTGAAACTGCCAAACACGTTGGCTATCCGATTATCATTAAAGCGACAGCAGGCGGCGGCGGCAAAGGGATGCGCGTAGTGCAGCAGGAAGCCGACCTCGAGAAAGCCTTCAACACCGCACGCAGCGAAGCCGAAAAAGCCTTTGGCAATGGCGGCGTCTATATCGAAAAATTCGTCGAAGAGCCTCGCCACATTGAGATTCAAGTCTTGGGCGACCAATACGGGAACGTCGTTCACTTTGGTGAGCGCGACTGCTCGGTGCAACGCCGTCATCAAAAGCTGATTGAAGAAGCCCCATCGCCGATTATCGACGACGAGCTTCGCGCGCAAATGGGCGAAGCAGGCGTGAAAGCCGCCAAAGCAATTAACTATGAAGGCGCTGGCACAATTGAATTTCTGGTCGATAAACACAAGAAATTTTACTTCATGGAAATGAACACGCGCATTCAGGTCGAGCATCCTGTAACAGAAGAAATCTGCGACGTGGATTTAATCAAGCAGCAAATTTTAGTGGCGAGCGGCAAAAAAATTTCGTTCAAAAAAATTACCACGAAGGGACACTCGATTGAATGCCGCATCAACGCCGAAGACCCTGAAAACGACTTCCGCCCGTCGGCAGGCGAATTGAAGGTCTTTCACACGCCAGGCGGACACGGCGTCCGCGTCGAGACCCACGCCTACGCTGGCTACCGCATTCCACCCTACTACGACTCGATGATCGCCAAGCTCATCGTTCATGCACATACGCGCGACGAAGCCATTGAGCGAATGCTGCGGGCGCTGGACGAGTTCATCATCGAGGGCATTAAAACCACAATTCCGCTCCACAAAAAAATCATGCGCTCCGAGCTGTTTCAGAGCGGCAAGTTCGATACCAGCTTCATTGAGAAAACACAGATTTTGAAATCGCTCTCAACCAAACCGTAACGGTGCTGGTCTCTCGGTTCAACGGCCCGCGAACGTTTTGGGCGACGGGTATCTCTGTCGTGAATTTATAGCAGGGTCGGCGTGTTAATCGCACTACCGTTACATCTGATTTTTATGAGACATCGACTCCTGTTCCTGTGCGTTTTTTTTATGCCGCTTGCAAGTCAGGCGCAGCGCGCAAACGATTTTGAGATTGCCGAAGCGCTGTTTCAAGCAGGCAATTACGAGAAAGCTGCCGAACTCTTCGAGAAGCTCTATCAAACCAACGCGACCCAGATTTTCGTCGTCGAGCGCTTGCGCGAATCGTGGTTTCAACTGCGGGCGTTTGATAAGCTCATTCCGTTTCTGCAAAAGGAACTGGCGCGCGAGAAAAGCGGCGGCGCAACAATTGCAATGAAACTCCAACTCGCCCAGTGCTTTCTTGAAAAAAACGAGCGCGAGAAAGCCGATGCAGTGTTGAACAATCTCTGCGACGGCCGCTCAACGCTTGCGCAATTTCGTTCTGTCATCTTCGCCTTGCAGCGCGGAAAGTTTTATGAGTATGTGGTTAAAACCGCGCAACAAGCGCGACAAGTGTTTGGCAACCAAATGCTCTTTGCGGACGAATCCGCCGAAGCCTTCGTCTTGCTCGGCAGATACAAAGACGCCACCGATGAATTTTTGAAAGTGCTCCGAGACGACGTGGCAGACTTTGGCAAAGTGCAAGCGCAAATTTTAAGCTACGCAAGCAAATCCAATCCGACTGTCCTGAAAGAAACGCTTGCAGCAATGGAACAAGCGCGAGACCGATTTCCTGCCTCAACGCTTGGACGGCAGTTTCTCTCGCAACTCCTAACGCAGCTTTACATTGAGTCGGGCAACATTGAGGGTGCGTTTGAGGAGACGGCAGCGCGCGATAAATTCATGGGTGCGCGAGGCGCACAGTTGCTTGGCTTTGCGCGCACCGCGTTAGACCAAAAGGAAGTATCCATCGCGCGCCGCGCCTATCAAAAAATCATCGCTGACGCCGAAGATGTCGCGTTTGTTCAACGCGCCAAGTTGGGGCTCGCCCGCGTCTTGGAACGCGAAGCCGACCTGCAGCCCGCCTCGCGCAACGAGAAACTCCAACAAGCCGTGAACGCGTATCGAGATTACGAACAGACCTATCGGCTCACGATGGAGATGCCCGACGTGTTGCTCTCTTGGGCGACGTTGGAATTCCAAAAGTTAGGCAATCTGGACGCAGCGACTGTAACCGCCAAACGGCTCTTGGAACGCTTTTATGAATCGCAGCCTGCACGTGCAGCAGAAGTTTTGCTGGCGAAAATCAAGTTGGAAAAAAACGAGTTCAACGGGCTGGCGCAATCCCTGACCACCCTGGCCAATCATCCGAATGCATCGCCAGAAATTCGCGCCGAAGCCGCCTTTACGCTTGCCCGCGTGCAGTTCTATGAACATCGCTTTGAAGAGGCTTTGAAAACGGTGAGCGATGTCGATGTCGCCCGTAACGCTGGAAACGACGCACTCGAGTTGCGGCTGTCGCTCATCGAAGCCTTTGGCGACACGGCGCGCAATCCCGCGTCATTGGAGTCGCTGAAGTCTTACGCCGACGCAATGCGGCTTATCGCACAGAAAAAGTTTGTTGATGCAAAAGCGATGCTCGAAGCAATGCGTGCGCTATTTCCAACGTCAAAGTTGCTCGACGACGCGCTGATGCAAAAAGGCAGACTCGATGAAAAAACTTCGCCTGCACAAGCGGCACAGACATACGACGACCTCGTGAAAGCCTATCCGAAAAGTTTTTACGCCGACCGCGCGCTTTGGCGACTCGCCGACCTCTCCGAAACCGAGCTGAAAGACAAAGCCAAAGCCGCCGACGCCTACGAGCGACTCCTGCGCGACTACCCGCGAAGTTTCCACGCCAAAGACGCCAGAGAGCGATTGCGAAAATTAAAAGAGACAAGCTGAAACACCTTGTAAAGACAAGCATCTGCGAGAAAAACGATAAACATCAATTTCATTATGCGCTACGATTTTATTGTAATTGGTTCGGGAATGGGCGGAATGAGCGCGGCAGCGTTGCTGGCTAAATACGGCTTTCGCGTCTTGACGCTCGAAGCCGCACATGTGCCGGGCGGATGCTCATCGTCCTACGTCATCAAAAAGGACGGACGAAAATTTGTGTTCGAGTCAGGCGCGACGACCATTGTCGGTCTCGACGACCATCAGCCGCTGAACTATCTGGAACGCGAACTCAATATGAAGTTTCCTGTGGTCGAGCTAAACCCATCAATGACGGTTCATATCAGCGGCAAAACCGTTACGCGCTATAAACATCACGACCAATGGATTCAAGAGTGTTACGACAAATTTTTTGCAGGCACATCTGTAGCCTACGAGCGCGTCTCGGCGTTTTGGAAACTCGTGTTCGAGTTGTCCGATTTCGTCTGGAAAGTCTCGGAGCGCAACGCCGCCTTTCCGCCAGAGAGCGTTTCAGATGTATGGGAACTTTACAAAAAAAATCCCATTGGCGATTTCCCGAAACTCGTCTATCTCTTCACGTCCGCTTTCAAGGTGATGTGCGATTACGGTCTTGATGCCAGCGACGACTTCCGTCGATTCTGCGACGAGCAGTTGATGATAACCGCGCAAGCCTCGTGCGAAAAAGTTCCGATGCTCTACGCCGCGCCGTGCCTTGCCTATACAAGCAGCTCGAATTACTACGCTTACGGCGGAATGATTTCGATGATGAACGCGCTTGTCGAAAAATATCAATCGCTTGGCGGCGAGATAGCGTATCGAGCGCGCGTAACCCACATCACTCAATTGCGCGATAAAACCTATCAAGTGAACACCGAATCGGGAAACACATTTGAAGCGCGAAACCTCATTAGCAACGCCACGATTTGGAACATGGCGGAAATGACCGACGGAAAATTGCAGTGCCATTTTCAAAAGCTCTCGAAGAAATTTCCATTTGGCTGGGGCGCATTCACCATGAGCCTCGCGGTTGAAAATACATTGCCCGACGACCTCTCGCTGCATCACCAACTCATTCTCGATGGCAAAGTCCCTTTCTGCAACTCCGACTCGATTTTCGTCTCGCTCTCGATGCCCGACGACCGCGAGCGACAGCCCGATGGCACGCGGTTGCTGGCTGTCTCGACGCACACAAAACCCGATGTGTGGTTTACGCCCGAGGACTACGCGCAAAAAAAATCTGTTGTCGAGAACTTCATCCTTTCTAAAATCGAGCAAACGATACCGGGCTTTTCGCGCGAAAAGATGTTGTTCAAGAACGCCTCGACGCCGAAATCGTGGCAAGAGTGGGTGTATCGAAAACAGGGCAGGGTCGGCGGCATTCCAAACACATTGGAAAAAAACGTGTTCGAGTTAGTCGGCGCAGCGACGCCGTTCAAGAACCTGTATTTGGTCGGCGATACGGTCTATCCCGGACAAGGCATGGCAGGCGTGTGTTTATCGGGACGCAATGCGGTCTATCGAGCGTTGCAGCATGAACTTCCGCCGCTTAAACTCTCGACGCCCACGCGCTCGCTGGAAAAGAAACTTGAAACAACGCCTGAATGGTGAAAGTCCCGTTGAGGTCTACGTGCGGCTGCGCGTGGCTGCATCGCTCGTTGTGGTGGTCGATTTGGTCGATTTGAATCCTAAGTTGCTGAAAACGGCACATCTCTGCAGCCAGAAAAACCTCGTAAAATCAGCCAATTAGCGCAATGGAAAGTTGCAATCCCCAGTGCGTTTGCGTAAGTTTGCATCGGAAGTGTTTCGGCTTTTGAAGTTTTAAAGCCCTTTGGGGTAAGGAGCGCAGTTGTATGATGACGCAATTTTTCTCAACGAAAGAACTCTCAGAGTTTTGCGCTGTCGGCGAAACGACGGTCAAACGCTGGTCGAACATGGGACTTATTCGCCACCATAAGACCGTCGGCGGACACCGGAAATTCAAGTTGGAAGATGTGCTGGAGTTCATTAGCAAGAACAACATCACAGTTCCAGCAGAAAAGTTGGAGCGACTGACGGCTGAGAAAAAATATGCAGAGAGTCTCGACCTCAATTCTGAAATTTTGCTGGTTCGTGGCGATTTAGATGGGCTGGGCGCTAAGTTGTTGGAGCACCTGCTCGCGTTCCGTAAAAACGAAACCGATGCCTTGCTCAGCAAAGCCGTCGACCAAGGAATTCCGATTGCCACGATCTTTGACAAATTGATTGCGCCCGTGATGCACCGCGTGGGCGAACTGTGGAGCGAGAAGAAACTCGGCGTTGGCGAAGAGCATATCATCACCAACATTTTGACCGAGGCGATTTTGCGCATCAAAGCCCGCAACGAAGTTGATTTAGGGCTTCCACCGAAACCTGACGAGACCACGACGACTCGACCAACCGACGACGTGATGAGCAGCGACAAGTTCCTGTCTCTTTACGAAAAACACGCCTCTGTAATTTGCACCTGCCCCGAGTCGGAATATCATCAAGTAGGCTTGCTCGGCGCGTCGCTTGTGTGTCAAAGTTTAGGATTCAAAGTCAATTACGTGGGAGCCGCTGTGCCATTCAAAGACTTGGAACATGTGGTTATGGAAATGCACCCGACGCTTGTGTGTATGTCCTTTACCATCGCAAAACTGTCGCCAGCGACATACCGCCGCTATGAACTCTTCCGCAAGTTTTTAAAGAAACAAGGTGTGCGGTTTATCATTGGGGGGCAATTTCTACGCGAAACTAAAAGCCAGCAGCTCAACGCGGATTTTCGCGCTCGGAGTTGCAGCGAATTAGAGCAGTATTTGAAAGAGAACTTTGAGGTTGGCAAGGCGCTGCAAAATGAACGATTTGCAGCAATAAACACCGTCGCCTACGCCAGCTAAGTTTCAAGCCATGGAGTTTTGTTCTGTTCTTTACAAAGTTTGAAGCAGTAACAAGTGCTTATGCGGTGGCGAGCTGCATAGGTTGGTCAAACTTTCAATCGCACGGTTCAGAGGATTAAAAATGAACGCTTAACCCGTCTGAACTTTTTTAGCAGTTGAATCAGAAACTTCAAACTATTAGAAAGGGAGAGATTACTATGGCTGACCAAGACACGCCAACCGGCGGCACGCCGAGCGGCGGAGGAGACAAGAAACCCGCGCCAAAGGCGGGGCTTCAAGCGGCGGCGAAAAAGCCGGCTGCCGCTGCGGCCGCGCCGGCCGCAAAAGCGGCTCCAAAAGCCGGAGAAACAAAAGTCGCCGCCGCACCCGCGAAACCCGTCGTGATGGAGGCAGACGTTTCTGATATGAAACGTTTCATTCTCAAACGCACGGAAACCCGCACGACCAAGTGGTTCCAAGCCTTCGACCTCGAGAAGCTCGATGACGAACAAGTCTTCGGCGGACACCTTGCGCTCTTAGGCACGCTGGGCATCGTGATGGGTATTTATTACATCTCCGGTATTCAAGTCTTCCCGTGGGGCGCAACAGGCTTCTACGACAACTGGTTCTACCTGACCATTAAGCCGCGCATGGTCTCGTTAGGTTTAGACACCTACAGTGCCGAGACCGCCGACCTGATGGAAGCCGCCCGAAAACTCCTGTGGATGGCAGGCATTCACTTCGTTGTGGGCGCATTTGTCATCTTCGGTGGCTGGCGTCACTGGACGAAGAACCTCTATAACCCCTTCACGGGCAAGACCGGCAACTTCAGAGACTTCCGTATGTTCGGCGACATCATTCCGGGCGGACTCGGCGGCAGAAGCGCGAAAAACTACTCGGAAGCTCTGGGCGCACACACCATCTACCAAGCATTTCTCTTTTTGGTATGGGGATTTATTATGTGGTTTGCGCTCGACATTAGACCCGAACCGAACTTTAAGACCATCAACAGCGAAGCCTTTATGTCGTTTGTATGGGCAGCCGTGTGGTTTGCCGCAGGCTTCTATTGGTGGGCGAATCCGCCACGCGCCGCCGAACATTTGAACGACGACCTCAAAGCCATCTTCTCGGTTCACCTCACCTCGATGGGCTACATTAACATCGCGCTTGGCTGGCTGGCATTTGTCGCGTTCCGTCAAGACCAGTTCTTCTACAACCAGTTGAACCAGCTCGTCTTCTACATCTATGGTGAGCCATTCAACCGCGTAGGCTTTGACGCTAACGGCATCACCGACTTGACGAAAGTCGAGTATACGGACTACGCGCCCTACGCCATTCTGCCCAAGAACGGCGCAACCTTCGGCATGGCGCAAGTGGTGATAAACCTTCTGGCGTTCAATCACATCATTTGCGGATTTCTCTATGTGTTCGCGGGCGTCTTTCACGGCGGACAGTATCTCTTGAAGATTCAAATGTCGGGCTTATACAGCCAGTTGAAATCGAAATGGATTGCGCTCGGACGCGACAAAGAGTTCCAAGTCAAATTCGTCGGCACCATCATGGTGCTGTGCTTTACGACGATGATTTCCGTCTATGCCGTGATTTGCTGGAACTCGCTCTGCGAACTCAACATGATGGGCGCGAACATTACGATGAGTTTCTACTGGTTGAAACCGCTGCCAATGTGGCAGTGGATGTTCAACGACCCGTCGATTAACGACTGGTGCGCATGGCACGCGATTACCGCCGGCTGGCTCTTTGCCTCGGTCGCCACATCGCGCATCGCCTTCTTCTCGCACACGTCTGCGCTGTGGGACGACTTGGGCTTGAAGAAAAACTCGTTCTCGTTCCCGTGTATCGGTCCTGTGTATGGTGGCACATGCGGCGTCTCGATTCAGGACCAACTCTGGTTCGCGATTCTCTGGTCGGTCAAGCCGCTTTCGGTCATCAACTGGTATATCGACGGTGGCTGGCTTGCCTCGATGAACTACGGTATGGCGGTCGCCGATTGCAACGCTTGGGACAGCATCGCCAAACTGAAATTCCACTACACCGGCGGCGTCTTCTACTATATGTGGACGGAAACGCAAGCAATTTGGGCAAGCTCGCACTTGACGGTCGTCCTGCTGATTGGACACTTAATTTGGTTCATTAGTTTCGCCGTGTGGTTCAAGGACAGAGGCTCGCGGCTCGAGGGCGCAGATGTGCAAACGCGCACTATTCGTTGGCTCGGAAAGACGTTCTTAGGACGCGACGTGAAATTCCGCTTCCCTGTGCTGAACCTTTCGGACTCGAAGTTCGCCGGAACGGTGCTGTATTTTAGCGGAACATTTATGCTCGTCTGGCTCTACATTGCCAACGGGTTCTATATGACCAAAGACCCCGCGCCGCCGCCAGTCAGCGACGCTGCCAGAGCAGGAAGCGATATGCTCTCGCAGGTGGTCGATTTCTTGCTGAAAATGATTGCATAATCGGCAAGACGCAGCGTGATTTGAAAGACACGGGGGGTTTGAGCAGTATCGTTCAAGCCCCCTTTTTTTTCCGAGCAACGCGAATCAATGAAAAGACGCCGTGGTTTGGGGAACAAACAAAAGAGTATTATCATTAGCCAAATCAAATCTCAATTAACTCACTTTCCAAATGGAGGAAATCCATGGCAGAAGCAAAAGTCAAAAAGCGTGTAAAGAACAAATACGATATTATTGAAAATCTTTGCATTGCTTGCGGGTTCTGTTTAGACCAATGTCCGCCGAAAGTCAACGCCATTGGCGTGAAAATTTACGGCGACGTGCAAGAGGGCGGCTTCCGTTACTACATTGACCAGAAGGCATGTATCTCGTGCCAACTCTGCTTCGATGTCGACGCGTGTCCGTCGGGCGCGCTGATTGAAGTGCGACCGGAAGGCGATATTCTCGACTTTCGATTCACGCCCGAAAAGCGGCTCGAACTCTATGACAAGCCGTTCTTCGCCCGCTAAACGGCGCAACCGTTCCGCAAAAAGTCCCGACAACCATCGGGACTTTTTATTTTGTAACACACAAACGCGGGAATTTCACGACAAGTGTTTTATTTTCACAAATCATTTGCTTCCAGATAACCTTTCAACAAAAAACGACAATGTCAGACCGATATAGCAAACTTTTCGCCTCCTACACCGACGCTATCACGTATGCCAAACTTCCGAAAGAGACGGTTCACGAAGTCAAACGACGCATTCTGGACAGTTTCGGGACGGCGATGAGCGCAATGGGCGAAGACACGCCGAAAGCCGTGCGCAACTATGCCTACGATTACGCGCTTGCGCCCGGCCAGCGCGGCGGCACGCTCTGGGGAACGGCAACCAAAACGCCGCCCGAAATGGCGGGCTTCGTCAACGGCGTCGCCGTGCGCTATCTCGATTTCAACGACACATTTCTTTCCAAAGAGCCGCTGCACCCGTCGGATATGATTGGCGCGCTAATGGCCCTCGCCGAATGGAACGGCAACACGACAAAAGAACTTATCACTGCCATCGCCGTCGCCTACGAAATTCCAATCAACCTCTGCGATGCCGCAAGCCTGCGCAAAAACAAATGGGATCACGTGAATTATATTGCGATTGGGACTGCCTGCGGAGCCGCGAAATTATTGGGCTTGACGGGCGAGCAAGTCGAACACGCCATATCAATTGCAATTGTGCCTCATGCATCAATGCGCCAAACGCGGGCAGGTGAACTCTCGATGTGGAAAGGCGCCGCCGCCGCGAACTCCGCGCGCAATGCTGTCTTTGGTGCGCTGCTTGCCGCAAAAGGCGTCTCTGGTCCGTATCAACCCTTTGACGGCGAAATGGGATTTTTCCGACAATTGCTCAACGGCGAAAAATTCGACGAGAAATTCCTCAAAGGCATGGAAAAGAAAACCCCACCGAGCCGCATTATGGATACCTACATCAAGTTTTGGCCCGTTGAGTATCACGCGCAAAGTGCCGTCGATGCCGCGCTGAAATTGCATAAACAAATGAACGGCGCAAAGTTGAAATCGCTTCACATCGACACGTTCAAAGCCTCTTACGAAATCATCGCCAAAGACCCTGAAAAGTGGGAGCCGAAAACGCGCGAAACCGCCGACCACTCAATTCAATACATCACGCTCGTTGCGTTGATGGACGGCAAGATTACAAAAGAGTCGTTCTCGCATGAACGCATCTTCGACAAGACCACGCGCGCGATGCTCAAGAAAAATGTAACGCTCGCCGAAGACGATAAGCTCACCGCAGGCTATCCATTCGGCATTCCGAACCGCATTACGGCGACGACCGACGCGGATAAAAAGCTCTCGCTCGAGGTTAGCTTCCCGCGCGGACACGCGCAAAACCCAATGACCGACGACGAAGTCGTCGAGAAACTCACGGCGAATACCGAACACTGTTGGACGCCCGCGCAACGCGACCGCGTCGTCGACTTGGTGTTCAGTTACGAAAAGCATAGCGTCGCCGACATTGTCGAGGCAATTCGCGTTTAGTCGATTTTCAACGCGAGCGATGAATGATGACTCTTTGAGTTCATTATTCGTCGCTCATCATTCATCATTTTTATGACTTGGCTCGTGAGCGAAGCGTCGTCCGATTCCGCCGGAAAACGCTTGAAAACACTGATAGAGCGGGACGGCATCATTAAAGCACCGGGCGTCTTTAACGCTTTGGTCGGGCTGTCGGCAAAGAAAGTCGGATTCTCGGCAGCGTATTTTTCCGGAGCGGCGTTTTCGGCGTCGATGGGACTGCCCGACTTGGGACTCTTCACGCTGTCGGAACTTGCCGACAATGTCCGCGCGATTGTGCGCGCAACCGATTTGCCGATGATTGTCGATATCGACACTGGCTTCGGCGAGACGCTGAACGTGATGCGAACAATTCGTGAACTCGAAGACGCTGGCGCAGCCGCAGTGCAGATGGAAGACCAAGTGATGCCAAAAAAATGCGGACACTTAGACGGCAAGGAAATCATCTCGGCGGAAGAGATGATCGAAAAAATCCGTGCCGCCAAATCCTCGCGCAAAGAGATGCTCATCGTCGCGCGCACCGACGCAAAAGCCATCGCGGGAATCGACGAGACAATTCGCCGAGCCAATCTTTACGCCGAAGCAGGCGCAGACGTGATTTTTCCCGAAGCGCTGCAAACGGAAGAGGAGTTCAAACTCGCCGCAAAGGAAATCCGCGCGCCGCTCTTAGCAAATATGACCGAGTTTGGAAAAACGCCATACATTTCCGCCAGAGAGTTCGAGGCGTGGGGATATAAAATCGTCATCTATCCTGTTACTGCGCTGCGCGTGGCGATGAAAGCGATTGAGGGCGTATTCGCAGAATTGATGCAAAGCGGCACGCAAAAAACTTGGGTCGAAGACATGCAAACACGCAAAGAGCTCTACGAACTCATTCGATACCACGACTATGAAGCGGCAGATAAAGCATTTGCAACTGAGAAACAGCGTTGAACAAGATGCGGCTTGTGGGCAAGCAATAGTGCGCGTGCTTAACTCGGCAATGCGACGAGGCGAGGGCTGGCAATCACTCATAATTTCTTTCTATCGACAACCATTAAACATCGGACTTGTATGAGCGAACAATTCGTCCCAGGCTTGGAAAACGTCCCTGCGGTAAAAACCAAAGTCTCCGCGCTCGATGTCGTCAAAGAGAAAATCATTATTCGCGGTTACGACTTGATTGAACTCGCGCAAACTGTCTCATATCTCGACGTCGCGCACTTGCTTATCTACGAAAAATTGCCCGACGCTGCCGACGCCACGCGCTTCGCCGACGACATCCAAAAAGAAATGGCACTGCCCGACGCGATGTATGACCTCTTCGAGAAATTGCCCAAGGGTATGGACGCAATGGATTTGCTTCGAACAGGCCTCTCAATTCTGGCTGGCTACGAAGACCACAACCTGCTTGCCGACAACTCCAAAGCGGCGAACATTCAGAAAGGCATAAAAATCCTCGCCAAAGCACCTGCAATTATGGTCAACGCCTATCGCGCCAATCAAGGACAAGTCATGGTCAAGCCCGACCCTGCGCTGTCGTTCTCCGAAAATTTTCTTTACATGATTCAAGGCGAGAAGCCCAATGCCGACACTGCCAAAATGTTCGACATGATTCTCACCTGCTACATCGACCATGAACTGCCAAACTCCACCTTTACGGCGCGGGTGATTGCATCAACATTGGCGGACATCTACGGCGCGATTGTCGGCGGCGTTGCTTCGCTCAAAGGACCGCTGCACGGCGGCGCAAACGAGGCGTGCGTTTATATGATGCTTGATGTATTGCAAAACGGCGGGTCGGCAAAAGCGGAGGAACTCATTATGGGAAAACTCGCGCGCAAAGATAAAATCATGGGATTCGGACACCGCGTCTATATGAAAAAATACGACCCGCGCGCGTGGCTCTTAAAAGACTATGTTCCAAAACTCATCAGCCGACACAAAGACGGCGAGGAACTCTACAAAATTTACCAGACGATTGAACGCGTCATGGCGCGCGAGAAAGGCATCTACCCCAACGCCGACTACCCGATTGGCTTGATGTTCTACTTGCTCGGCATCCCGATTGACCTTTACACGCCGATTTTTTTCTGTTCGCGCATCGCCGGACTCGTCGCGCACGTAACTGAACAACACAGCGACAACCGACTTATCCGTCCTCGCGCGCTCTACGATGGCGCAGAAGACTTACATCCGCCAAAAGCATGAAAAGAGAATCGCTTTGATGCGGAACGCGGCAGCATTACATTCCAAAACCCTGCATTGTTCAACATTGAAAAAAGGAGTAAGAGTATTATGATAACCATCAAAAAAATTCTTTGTCCGACCGACTTCTCGGAGACCTCGCGCAACGCGCTGCGCTATGCCAAAGAATTTGCAATGGCGATGAACGCTAAACTCATTCTGCTTCATGTCGTCGAGCCGATTGCGGCAACCGCAGAGACTGTGCCGTTTATTTCCGAAGCTGAGTTGGAAAAAACTGCCCGCGAAGAATTAGATGACCTTATCCGAAAAGACTGCCCGCCGTCGCTTGCCATCTCGACCCTTATCAGTGTTGGGCTGTCGAGCGATATAATTTTGAACGCGATAAAATCCGAAGACATTGACCTCGTGGTGATGGGCTCGCATGGACGGACAGGATTGACACGATTGCTGATGGGCAGCGTTACCGAAGCTGTGATGCGCCGCGCCACTTGCCCGATTCTCGTCGTCAAAGAACATGAAAAGGAATTTGTGAGCTAAACGCGAAAACAACGACCGGCGCACCGAAAGCAGCATCTGATAGCTAAGCACACGGGTTGTGAATCAAGAAGACCACAAAAGTGAGGGGGTGCGCGGGCCTTTTTTTATTTTCAAGCCTCACCAAAAAACATCAACAATGCCGACCAAAAAAACATCTGCACAAAAGCCTGTTGCCAACGCCAAACTTTGGGGCGGACGCTTCAAAGAAGAATTGAACGAGCTTGCATTTGACTTTTCAAAATCGATTGAGACCGACAGGCGGTTCTACCGCGAAGACATCGCTGGAAGTCTGGCGCATGTCGAGATGCTCGCCGCTGAGCGCATCATTTCTAAAAGCGATGCCACGAAAATCGCCAAGGCGTTGAAGGAAATTCAAGGTGAAATCGAGCGCGGCACGTTTCCGTTTCAGTCGGGACAAGAGGACATTCACATGGCCATCGAGCAACGGCTGCGCGAAAAAGTTGGCGCTATCGGCGGAAAACTTCACACGGCGCGCAGCCGTAACGACCAAGTCGCGCTCGATGAACGGCTGTATTTGCGTCGCGCCATTAACGACATCATCGGTGAAATCAAGGGGGTACAGACCGCGCTGCTTCAAAAAGCCAAACAACACGCCGATACGGTAATGCCCGGCTACACGCATTTGCAACGCGCGCAACCTGTGTTGCTCTCACATCATTTGCTCGCCTATATCTCGATGTTTCAACGTGACGTTGAGCGATTTCAAGATGGCTTTCGTCGGTTAAATCTCTCGCCACTTGGCGCGGCGGCACTGGGCGGCACATCGTTCCCGATTGACCGCGAGCGTGTCGCTACATCGCTTGCCTTCGACGGAGTGGTTGCCAACAGCATTGATGCCGTCAG
>Ga0272446_1000097_pt1 | contig 116383 bp, 82 predicted proteins | sample YNPCB0061_FD_194587 | JGI IMG/M metagenome (GOLD analysis project Ga0272446, IMG submission 194587) | Hot spring microbial mat communities from Yellowstone National Park, WY, United States - YNP-CB-006-1 | ecosystem: Environmental > Aquatic > Thermal springs > Hot (42-90C) > Sediment | place...
CGACGCGGCCCTTCTGCGGGGCGGTCAGCTTCGGGTCTTCGAGCCGCTTCCCGAGCCGGGGCAGCACCGACTTCGGCCGCAGTTCCCAGACGAGGTCGGCGACCGTGTCGTTCCACTCGGGGAAGTGCTTGTCGAAGTCCGCGAGGATGGCGTCGCGGCGGGCGGGGTCGGTGCCGCAGGCGATGTTCAGGGCGGCCCGGTAGAAGTGGTCCTGGCCGTCGTAGAGCTTGGCCAGGGCGTAGAAGTGCGGCGTGGCCGTCTCCGGGAGCAGCCGGGGAAGCAGCAGGGCCGCTTCCCGACAACAGGCCAGGTCCGGCGGCGATTGCCGGCACCGCTTCGGGACGTACCATTCGAGGAACGATTCGATCTCCTGGCGTTCCCGGCCCTGGTAGCTGCGGGGCAAGCGGGCGCGGAAGTCGCGGTCCTGCTCGAGCCGCTCGAACGTCGTCTCGACCTTCCGGCGGATGTCGTCGGGCAGCTTGCCGAAGGCGGTCGGTGTGTGGTAGCCGGACAGGGCCAGGATGCGGGCGGCGAGGTGGGGCCGGTCCGTTTCCGTCAGGCGGTCCCAGATCCAGCGGTCGCGATCGGCTTCATTCCGGGCGCGTAGGACGTTGCGGGCCAGTTGTTGCGTCGCCAGGTTGGGCGAGCCGAGGGCGGCGAGCAGGCCGTCCTGGGTGTTGAGCTTCACCTCCGGCACCGTGTAGCACGTGTGGCCCTTCGGGGTGAGGCGGTAGATGCGGCCGTCGAAGGGGTCGCCCATGCCGTGGCCGCCGACGCCGCGGTCGTACCAGTCGGCGACGAAGATGCTGCCGTCCGGCGCGACGCACACATCACTGGGGCGGAACCAGTTGTCTTTGCTCGTCAGCAGGATTTCCTTCTCCAGTTCGTAGCCGGCCCCCTTCGGCTTGCGGAAGAAGGCACGCACTTCCCGCGGTCCAGCGTCGCAGTGGAGCAGTGCCCCCGTGTACTTCTGGGGGAAGAGCGAGCCTTCGTAGAAGCAGATGCCGGTGGGGCTGCCGAAGCCGGTGCGGAGCGTCTTGTGGACGATGCCGGGTTGCTCCTCGTGCCAGTGGCTCTGGCCCGGACCGCGGGGGTGATAACCGTAGTTGCCTCCGGGAAGTACGAAACAGATCCGTGTTTGCTGGTTGCCATCGTCGTCGTTGTCCGAGAGCCAGATTTCGCCGAAGGAATCGACGCAGGCTTCGTAGTTGTTGCGGAAGTTGTGGGCGATGAGTTCAAGATTGGTGCCGTCCAGGTCGCAGCGCCAGACGGTGCCGGCCCGGCAATCCGTAGAGTTGCTAACCCACTTGCGGCCCTGGCCATTGCGGGCTTGTAGGCCGGTCACGCCGCTGTCGCCGACGGTGAAGTAGAGCTTGCCGTCCGGGCCGATGGTCAGGCCGTGGACGCCGTGGTCGTGGTCGAAGCCGCCGAAGCCGGTGAGGAACTTCGTGGGCGGGCCGTCGGCCTTCAGGTCGCCGTCGCGGTCCCAGAATTCGAGGATGTCCGGGGACTGGGCGACGAGGACACGCAGTGCCGGCGAGCGGCCGGCGTCCGCCGGCTGTTGCTTTCCAGGAACAGCGGAGTCACCTCCGCCGCTCGCCATCGGAATAACGCACACACTGAGCGGCCCGTACAGTTCCGGCCCCTGGTAGAAGGTGACGGCCCTGGTCGCCTTGCCCTGGCCCGTCTCGTCGACCAGCACGACGATGCGGTCGCCTTCCGGGCGGAGGATCGGCCGGCCGAAGTTCTTGCGGCGGTAGTTGACGGCCTCGGCGACCCAGACGCGGCCCGTGTGGTCCACATCGATGCTGGTGGGGTTCATGAGCATCGGTTCGGCGGCGAACAGCTCGACCTGGAAGCCGTCGGCCACCTGGAGGGCGGCGAGGGCCTTTTGGGGTGGAAGCTGGGCGGACAGGCGAGCGGAAGGCAGCAGCCCCCCGAGAACGATACCGATGAGCACGAGCTGCCGGCGGATCATGGTAAGTTGGCTCCCTGAGGCAAACAACGGCGGGAAGTCCATCGGTCAGTTTAGTGCGAAATGGCGGGACTGGGCAGAATCCCTTTGGGCCTCGACAGCCTCTGTAGAATAGGAGTGTGCGAGTGTTCGAGGGAGTTGTTCCACCATGTTCTTCGACCCACTGTATTTTGTCTTCCTGGCTCCCGGCATCCTGCTGGCGATGTGGGCCCAATGGCGGATCCACAGTGCCTACGAGCGGGCCAGCCAGATCCCGGCCGCGAGCGGCTACACCGGCGCGGAAACGGCGGCGCTGCTCATGCGGGAAGCCGGTGTGCGGGGCGTCGGCGTGGAACCGGTCGAGGGCGTGATGACCGACCATTACTCGCCGCACGAAAAAGTGCTGCGGCTCAGCCCAGACGTTTACGCCGGTCGATCGCTGGCGGCCCTGGGCATCGCGGCTCACGAAGCTGGCCACGCCATTCAAGACCAGGTGCGCTACGGACCTTTGGTCATCCGCAACCTGATGGTGCCGCTGGCGATGTTCGGCAGCAATGCCGCGTGGATCATCATCCTGCTGGGCTTCGCTCTGAAGCTCGCGGGTCTGATCTACGTCGGGATCGCCGCGTTCGGCCTGACGGTGCTGTTCCAGTTGGTAAACCTGCCGGTCGAGTTTGACGCCAGCCGCCGGGCCCGGCGGGAGCTGGTGGCGGCCGGGCTGGTTTCCCCCCGGGAAGAGGCGGAAGTGGCCCGGGTGCTCAACGCCGCCGCCATGACCTACGTCGCCGCCACGCTCACGGCCGTGCTGACCCTCCTGTACTTCCTCTTCCGGGCCGGGGCCTTCAATCGGCGCTAACCCCGGCAAGCCCCAATTGCTCGGCAATGCCCCGCAGCAAGTCCCGATCCGATTCGGGCCGGGTCGGGCTGCGGGGGTGGGTGGCGTCGCAGTCGATCCAGCCCCGCAGCTTCAGGAACATCGCCGCCGAATGCTTGTAGGCCGGCACCGGTTTCCGGAACGCCAGAAAGCCCAGATACTGCAACACATCGTTCAGGGCATAAAACCGCGGGTCGCCGGCCGCCCAGTACGCATCCCGCTTGGCGAACTGGTCCGGGGCGAACGTGCTTAACCCCAGCAAGTAATCGCTGCCGTACATCACCATGTCGATGGCCAGGTCGTTGCCCGTGAACACTTTGAACTCGGGGCGAACCGCATCGCGCAGGGCCAGCCGTTGCCACTCCAGCTCGCGGGACAACGACGAGTGTTTGGCCCCGATGCAGGCCTTCACGCCCAGCAAACCCCGATACACCTCCAGCGAGTAGATCGTGCCGAAGGGCGCGAACATCGTGCCCAGTTCGAAGGCGATGAACGCATCGCAGTGGCGGCCCAGTTGCTCATAGGCGGCAATCACTTCCGCGTCGGGTAAGCCGGTCAGCCCGTAGCTCGGAACAATGACCGGTGTGCCGCCGTGGTCCACGATCAGTTGCATGGCTCGCAGGTAGCTGTCGCGGTCGAACGGCGAACCGGGTGTGTCGGCGACGAAGGCCCCGGCCACGAACGGCCGGCCACCCAGTGCCGCGCGGGTCGCCTGCAGCACGGCGCGGTGTTGCTCGGCCGTGAGCAGGTTCACGAAGCCCGTGTCCATGTTGACGGCCGGGGTCAGGCCGGCCTCGGCGGTGCGACGGCAGTGGTCGGCGAAGTGGCTCCAGGCGATTTCACCCGAGGCGGTGAACGGCAGCAAGATGGCCGAGATGCCGGTGATCCGCCGCCGGGGTCGGAGCAGGGCAATCGGGTCGAGAGGGGGTGTGGCCATGCCGCCAGTGTAGCGGCTGGCCAGCGACACGCCAGCCAGCGGGTGGCCATTGGTCGGGGTCGGCCACCCGCTCTGCTGGGGGTGCTCGGCATGGGTTACGGCGTCATCATCCGGGCGATGTAGTTCAGGATGACGTTCTGCACCGGCTGGGGCAGCGCGTTGAACTCGTCCACGTCGATCCTGCCGTTGTTGTTGCTATCGAAGCGGGTAAAGAACCGCTGGAACTGTTCCGGAATGGCGAGGCCCTCCTTGGGGAACTTCACGCCCTCCGGCGGGGGGCCGCTCAGATTGGCGAGCAATCCGCCGGCTCCCAGACGGTTACCGCTTTCGGTGGTGTACTCGACATACCCCAGGTGCATTTCGTCGTAGGTCTGCTCACCCCAGCGCACCGTTTTCTTCGGGTCGGGGTTGGCGGGGTTCTTGGCGCTGTTGTCGTACCAGGCGTTGTAGATGAGCGTGCTGCCTTTGGGGGCAAGCACCGGCTCAGCAAAGCGGTACTGCAGCTGCCAGTTGAAGTCGTAGTGGGGGACGTCCAGCAAGGTGGTCGTCTGCCCATCGGGGGTGCGCAACTGGTACTGGGCCGCCTTGCCGCGCAAGTGGGCATGGGGGAACAGGGCCAGAATCTTCGCATCGAAGGGCACCGGCAAGCTGGCCTTGATCGGGTGATTGTCCGCTCCCGGCGGAATCAGCAGGGCCGGGTTGGCAATACCGACGACCTGCACCTCGTGCTTGGGCGGCTGCTTGGCGAAGATGATGCCGAGCCGCGTCTGGTCGGACGTGGCCTTGCCGTTGGGCGTGTAGTGAATCTGGAAGCGGAGCGACGAGCCTTTGGGGAGCTTCTTGGCGTAGCCATCGGCATACACCAAGGGGCTGCAGCCCGGCACATAGGCCGCGAAAAAGCCCATCGCTTCGCCGCCGATGCCGCGCTGGCCCTTGGGCACCGCGAAGATCAGCACGTGGTGGACCACCTCCCGCGCCGTGGGTTGGACCTCCAGCGCCTGCACCCATTTATCCTCGTCATAATCGGTGTCCACATTCACATACTGGTACGGCATGATGCCTTCGGCCTTGACGCTAATCGGCTTGGGAATCTCAAAGACCGCGTCGGGTTTGCCGATGAGCCAACCGGTTTCGTACTTGCGGGGCAAGGGGGCATCGGCGGGGTCGCCTTTGGGCCGCTCGCCGCTAAGCCAGGTGAGCAGATCGGTTTTATCGGCCTCGGTCAGGCTGCGATCATTGACGAAGCGGGAATGCTCGCCCTTGGGCCCCGGCGCGGCGAACCACGGCGGCATCGTCCCCCGGGTGACCACTTGCTTGATCATGCCCCGGTTGGCGACCACATCGTCGTAGGTCTCCAGGGAGAACGGTGCCACGCCGCCGGAGCGGTGACACTCGACGCAGTTGTTTTGCACGATGCGCTCGATGCGGGCGTGGTAGGTGAGGGGAACAGCCACGGCCTTGGTCCGGTCCACTTCCAGGGCGCAGCCGGGGGCTTCCGTCGCCGCGATTACGGGCGCTTTGCCCGCCAACGCCTCGGTCAGCGCCATCGTCAGGTACCGGTTCCGCGGCGCATCCAGGGCATAGCCCAGCCCGTACTGATCGTCGATAGCCCCCCGGTAGAGCACCGTGCGCGTCGCATCCAGGACAAACACTTCCGTGGTCGAGGTGGCCCCGAGCGTGGCCGTCAGCTTGCCGTCGGTGTCGTGCACATAGCGGCCGGCGAACACCGCGGCATCGGGCTTGTCGGTCGCCGTGGGGTTGACAAACAGGAATGCGACCCCCTGGGGAGCGAATTCCTTCTCGAGGCGAGCGAGGCTGGGGGTGTACTTCTTGCACAACGGGCACGTCGTGTTGGTGAAGGCGATCACCGTGAGCTTGGCAGTCTTGAAGTCCGAGAGCTTACCGGGCTTGCCGGCGATATCAGTAAAGGCCACATCGGGAATGAAGTTCCCGACACCCACTTCGGCGGGCCGCAGCACACGGGGAGCCTGTTTGATGGGGTCGGCCGGAACCGGCGCGGCGGCTGCCGGGCTGGTTCCGCGATTAGCAGTGGGGCGGGGCAACTGAGCCGCCGCGTGGGACGCAAGCGCCAGGGCCAAACCAAGTGCAAGGAATCGCATAGGTCCATTCCGTAAAGACGGAGATCTACCAGTGCCAGGAGGACGATTCAACTCGGGGGTCAGCCGTTCCGGCCTTCCGCGAGTCCGGGCTAGGATCACAGCCCCATCTCATCTTCAGTATACCTAACCGTTTTGCCCTGTGTTTCAGAGTTTGTGAAAGTTGCTACAAAAGGTAACAGCCCACGGTTGGGCGACGTAACCCACGGGCGACCGAACTCATTCGGCGGTTTAGCTCTTACGGCGACAGCCATTTCCCGGGTCGTAACGGCACCGCCGAAAAACATTCGCACCACCTCAATGAAGTCCAGGTGGCGAACCGGTCCCGGAGCGGGTCCGGCTGCACTGCCGAAGGGCCGTTGCGTGCTCACGCCACCACTTCCTTGACCACGTTGCCTTTCACGTCGGTCAAGCGCATGTCCCGGCCGGCATAGCGGTAGGTTAGCCGGGTGTGATCGAAGCCCAGCAGGTGCAAGATGGTAGCATGCCAGTCGTGGATGTGCATCTTGCCCTCGACGGCTTCGAAGCCGTAATCGTCGGTACGGCCATAGGCGAAACCAGGTTTCACGCCGCCGCCGGCCATCCACATGCTGAAGCCGCGGGCATTGTGATCGCGGCCATCGCCCTGAGCGCTGGGAGTCCGGCCGAATTCGCCGCCCCAGAGTACCAGTGTCTCCTTCAAAAGACCCCGGCTGTCCAGATCGGCCAGCAACCCGGCAATGGGCTTGTCGATGGCGGCGCAACTGTTGGTCAGCGACTCCTTGAGCGCGCGGTGATGATCCCAACCGGGGACGGTGACTTCGACGAAGCGCACCCCCGCCTCGATGAAGCGGCGGGCCAGCAGACATTGCCGGCCGAATGTGCCCGCGCCGCCGCCCGGCCCCATGCCGGGAAACGCCGGCGCACTGCTCGTGCGGTCGTCGATGCCGTAGAGCTTCAGCGTAGCGGCCGTTTCCTTGCTCGTGTCCATGAGCTTGGGCAACTCGCCCTGCATGCGGAAGGCCAATTCATACGAGGAAATCAGCCCTTCGATCTCGGGGTTCGCACCGCCGGTCTCCAGCGCGGTCTGGTTGAGCGACTGCACAAAATCGAGCTGCTTGCGCTGGGCGGTGAGGGATTGTTTGGGGTTCCGGATGTTGGCCACTTGTTGCTGGGCACCGGGGCCGAAGCCGCCGCCGAAGCCGCCCCGACCGATCTTCGTGCCTTGATACATGGCCGGCAAGAACGATGCCCCATAGTTAGCCGGACCGCCGTTGTTCTGGGGCGGCGAAATGGTGATGAAGCCAGGCAGGTTCTGGTTCTCGGTGCCCAGCCCATAGAGCACCCAGGCCCCCAGGCTAGGCCGGGGGAACTGGAAGACGCCGCAGTGCAGTTGCAGGAAAGCTTGCGGGTGATTGGGCAGATCGGTGTGCATGCCGTTGAGGATGCACAGCTTGTCGGCGTGCTTGGCGAGTTCGGGGAACAGCTCGCTCATCCACAATCCGCTTTGCCCCCGGCGGGCGAACTTGAACGGCGAAGCCAGGAGCTTGCCGAAGCGGCCGCGCGGCGGGGGCTTGCCGTCGTCGGCCTGGAGCTTGGGCTTGTAATCGAAGGTGTCCACATGGCTGGGGCCACCATCCATGCACAGGAAGATGACGCGCTTGGCCGAGCCGGGGAAGTGCGGCTTCTTGGGGGCCAACGGATTGGCAGCCGCCTCCGCCCGCGCCGCCTGCTCATGGGCCAACGCCGCGAAGGCGAGATAACCGAAGCCGGACGCGGTGGACTTTAACAGAGTTCGGCGAGTGAACATGGGCAGGCTCCGTGGGCGGTGGGGTTCGGGGCGATCAACGCGGCCGCTGGCCAGAGATTACCGGCGGTACTGGAACTCGGCACTGGCAAACAGGGCCTGGCAGAAGGCCGCCCAGGTTTCTCGTTCCTGACGCGGCCGCGGCACCCGATCGCTGGTCAGTTGCGCTTTGTACGTCGCCAGGAATTTCTGAGCGGTTGTCAGTTCCTTCTCGCTGGGCGAGCGGCCATAGAAGTTCTGGTACGCCGCGCGAATGCGTTCGGTTTCGGTCGTGGTGCTCGTGAGCAACTGATTGGCGGCGGCCTCGGCCAGGCGGATCACGAACGGGTTGTTCAGCAGGAACAGCCCTTGCGAGGGTACCGTGGTCGTGGGCCGCTCGGCGACGATCAGGCTGGGGTCCGGGGCATCGAACAGGGCCAGCGACTCGGGAAGGTTATCGCGAATGATCGGCAGGTACACCGAGCGGTGGGTGTTTCGGGGGTCGTTAATGGCCTGGGTGATGTTGGCTCCGGGTCGGCCAAACGCCCCCAGACCGGTGGCCGGCCCCTCACCGGATCGGCCCACGACGGAGCCGACCGGCGGCGTGGGATTCAGTTCCCCGCTGACGGCCAGCATGGCGTCGCGCAGGGTCTCGGCATCGAGGCGGCGCGGCGTCATCCGCCAGAGCAGGGTATTCTCGGGGTCGCGTTCGTGGTTGCGGGCATCGAACTGCGAAGCGAGCTGGTAGGTGTGGCTGAGCACGATGCGCTTGATGAGCGTCTTGACGCTCCAGCCGTTTTCCATGAAGGTGATGGCCAGATAATCGAGCAACTCGGGATGGCTGGGCGGCTGGCCGGCGGCCCCGAAGTTGTCGGCGGTGGGCACCAGGCCGCGGCCGAATAGGTGCAGCCAGACCCGGTTCACCATCACCCGGGCCGTCAGCGGGTTGTCCGGACTCGCGATCCACTCAGCCAGTTCGAGCCGGCCACTGGTACCCGCCGGGATGCGCAACGGCTTCTTGGTCAACACCTGCAAGGTTCCCCGGGGCACCCGTTCCGCCGAGGGCTGGTCCGGCTCACCGCGGGTGTAGATCGGGCTATCAGCGATGGTAAACGTGCCGACGAACGGCCCCCCGAAGCCACCCGGGCCTTTCTTGGGCACGAAGCCGGGGCCAAAGCCGCCACCGAAACCCTTGGGGGCCGGCTTATCGCGCACACCGACGGCGAGCAACTTCGGGTTACCGTCCGCGTCGAAGGCATCGAGCCGGCTCCGTAACAACGCGATCTGGGCCGTCGGCAGGATACGGCGGATGGGGTCGGTTTGCTCGGCCATCGACTGGGTAATGTCCGCGATCTGCTTTTCGATGCGGGCCCGCTCCTCGGGGCTGAGCTTTTCGGTGGTGCCGGGGGGCAAGCCGCAATCCGGGGGCAGCGGCAGGGTCGGGCTGGGCCGCTGGCTCTGAATGAACCGGATCGTCCCGTAGCACGTCTCGGTGCTGCGGAAGATGCCGGCCAGGGCGTAGTAATCCTTTTGCGGAATCGGGTCGAATTTGTGATCGTGGCAGCGGGCACAGGCCGCCGTGATACCCAGGAACGCCTGCGTGGTCACGTCGATTTGCTCGTCGGCCACATCGAGTTCGAACTGCACGCCGTTCCGCTCGTTGAGCGTCTTGGGCCCAATCGCCAGGAACCCGGTGGCAATCAGGCGCTCGGCCTTCAGCTTGGGATCGCGGGTGGTCATCAGGTCGCCGGCCAGTTGCTCCTTGATGAACACGTCGTAGGGCTTGTCCGTGTTGAAGGCGGCGATGACGTAATCGCGATAGCGCCAGGCATGGGGGTAGGCCATGTTCACCGCCTTGCCGGAACTCTCGGCATAGCGGGCCACATCCAGCCAGTGCCGGCCCCAGCGCTCGCCAAAGTGCGGCGAAGCGAGCAGCCGATCGACCACCTTCTCGAAGGCGTTGGGCGCGGTGTCGGCCACGAAGGCTTCCACTTCCTCCGGCTTGGGTGGCAGGCCGATCAGGTCCAGATACACGCGGCGAATCAGGGTGCGCTTGTCGGCATCGCCCACGGGGGTCACGCCATGTTTATCCCATTGGGCGGCGACAAAGGCGTCGATCGGATTTCGGATTACGAATGGCGAATTGCGAAGTTCCGGCACCGGGGGCCGGACCGGGGCCACAAACGCCCAGAAGCTGCGGCCCTTCTCAATGTCCACGACGTACTTGGGGATGGCGACCGCGGCACCGTCGCGCGGATCGGGGGCCCCCATTTTCACCCAGGCTTCGAAATCCGCGATCACGCTGTCGGGCAGCTTGCCCTTGGGCGGCATGGCCGTATCCGGGTCCTTCGAGCGCAGCGCCAGGATCAGCTTGCTGCGATCCGGGTTGCCCGGTACGATGCTCGGCCCCGTGGTGCCGCCTTTCCGCAGCCCCTCACGGGTATCCAGCACCAGGTCGCCTTTGATCTTCTCGGCATCGGCCGAGTGGCACTTGTAGCAGTGCTCCACCAGCACCGGGCGAATCTTCTTCTCGAAGAAGGCCAGCTGATCGGCCGTCGGCTTGTCGGCGAATCCGCTGCCGCGCGGGGGTTGAGCACCGGCGGGGCTGCCCCAACTCACCGCCAATCCGACGACCAGAGCCAAGAGCGATAACCGGGACATAGCTGGGCACCCTCGATGACGCAGGCTTTCCGACTCTAGAAAGATAAACGCAATTCGCCGGTCATGTGTTTCCATTCTCATGATTTTTTCCCAAAGCATCCGAGCAGCCCGCTGGCCACCCCGAGGTCGAGCAATCCGATGTGTTCATCGTTCCGGTCAGCTAGTACAACTGCGTTTGCGGCACAAGCGCCGACCTTGCGCCCCCGTGCCGGGTTGCACGGAACCTGTGTGGGTCACCCCGCATTAACGGGATTCTGCAATGAACCGAATGCTGTACTCGATGGTGCTTCTGGCCGTGGTCGTTCCCGTGGCCCCGGCGCAGGACAAGAAACCCGTTCGCCTGTTCGCCGAGGCCGAGGACTTCACAATCCGCTCGCCCGGCTGGAAAGTCGTCCCCTATCGCGAGAATTACTACGCCGGCACGTTCGCCATCACGTTCCTGTCGCGCATGGCGTGTTTAGGCGCGCCGGAGCAGATCGATCCCGGCAAGACCGCCGTCGCCGAGCAGGTGGTGACGATCCCGTACGCGGATGCTTATGAGCTGCTCGTCCGCTATGAGCAGCCGTTCCAGTTTGCCGCCGAGTTTACCGTGGAGATCGAGCAGGGCGGCCAGGTGGTGGCCACGTTCCCCTGCGGCCGGCTGAGCGACCCCAAGATCTGGGCCTTCAACGGGCATCAGCGGGTGCCGATGTGGCGGTACGAGTGGAGCGGGACCGACAACATCGTCTGGCAGCACCCGGGCACCGTGAAACTGGCAGCCGGACCCGCCACGCTGCGGCTCATCGCCGCGGCCCAGATGGACGGCGACCGGCAGCGCGAGAAGGCCGCTCGCCGGCACGTCGATGTCATCTGTCTGACCAACGACAAGGCCGGCATGGAAGCCCAGAAGAAGACCAACTACCTGGAGTTCGACGGCTGGCTGGTGCAGGATGGCGACCTGTTCGTGCGCTTCACGAACCCGAAGGACGCGACTGGGCCGGTCGTGCCCGTCGTCGCCCCGTTCGAGCAGGGGCAGCATTCACCGTATTACGTCCACATCCGTGACTGGCCCACCACGCATGTGCTGAAGTCGGGCCGGGCCGTGTCGCCCACGGCATACCAGATCGCCGGGCCCCGCTCGCAGCGGGTGAAACCCGAGCAACTGGCTCGCGGGATCGACTTGCCCAAGTCGATTCCCGAGGCCGAGTACCTGCAACCCGGCGACAGCTCCGGCTGGGTGCCGCTGGGCAACGTGATCGACGCGCTCAACCACTCGCAGTGGTTCCCCCAGGTGCTCGTCAAGGGCAAACCTGTCGACTCGGTGTACTTGCGGCTGGAATTCGGCATCCCGGACGGCACGGGCGGCATCAAGGTGGTGAAGGACATCACCGTGAAGGGGCCGCCGCGGAATCTGTCCCCGGCGTGTTTCGATATCCCCGGCTGCGTGAACCCCGGGCCGGACTTGGCGGCCATTCTCGCCAAGCGCTACTGGCTGCCGTCGATTCGCACGCAGAAGGAAGTGCTCGACTGGCTCAACGCGGAGGTGGCGAAGTTCCCGAAAGTCGGCAGCGTGCCGAAGCGCCTGCCGGTCTACGGTCTTCTCGGCTTCAGCGGGGCGCTGGGTGCCTTCCCCGAAGCGAAGCAACTGGCCCTGGCCCTGGGCGACAACACCGCCGTGAACGCTGCCGGCAAGAAGCGCGAACTCGTCGCCCACTGGCCCAACCCGTCGCTGGACTGGATCAAGAAACAGGAGGCGGCACGCAAAGGTGGCTTCACCGACCTGGGCATCGTCAGCTACGGCGACGAGATTCATCTGCCGGCCGTCCCCCTGACCGATGACGAATTCGCCCAGTGGCTGAAGGACCGCGGCGTCCGCTTCGACGGCCCGGTGAAGTACACCACCGAGCGCACGCAGCCGCTGTACTACTACTCGCAGATCGCGGCCAAGGAGAAAGGCGGGGCGACGTATGCCGCGGCGACCGCCTACTACAAGTCCAAGGGCGTGCTGACGGGAGCGAACTACTCGCCGCACGCCAACTTTCTGGTCACGGAACTGGACTACATCCGCCCGTTCAAGCTGCGGGCCCTGAGCATGCCCTGGACGGAAGACTACGCCTGGCAGATCGCCGAGTTCAGCCCGCAGGCGGTGGGCTACCTGCTCAGCGGGCTGCGCGCCGGGGCCAAGTATGACGCCTTGCCGATCCACATGTATGTGATGCCGCATTCCCCGGGGCAGATTCCCAGCGAATTCCGGCTCAGCTTCTACACGGCGATTGCGCACGGGGCGAAGATCATCAACTACTTCTGTGCTTCGCCGTCGGCCGTCGGGTACACCGAAAACTCTGTCGAAAGCGACGACCTGCCGATGTGGAGGATGATCCACAAATGCACCCACGAAATCGGCATCTTCGAGGATTACGTGCTCGACGGGAACGTGCGGCCGGCCAAGGTGGGGCTGCTCCTCTCCAGCGTCGATGAGCTGATCACCGGCGTGACCAACTTCAACCTGGCCATCCACAACAACGAGCGCAAGGCCATTTACTACGCCCTGAAGCACGCCCAGGTCCCGGTGGATTTCCTCAGCGAGGACGACGTGATCGACGGCCGGGCCAAGGACTACTCGCTGATCTACGTCACGCAGCAATACCTGCACTCCAAAGCGGTGGACGCTCTCCAGAAGTGGTGCGAGGCCGGCGGCACGGTGGTGGCGCTGTGCGGTGGCGGCTTCTTCAACGAGTTCCAGCAGGAGAACCCCGCGACCGCGAAGCTCTACGGTGCGACCGGTCCGAAAATTCTCACCGACCCCAACCTCGTCCCGAAGTACCTCACGCGCGAGAATGTGCCATTCCTCACCAAGCACGACCTGCCGGCCTACGAGCCGATGGACTCGGTCAACTGGAACCTCGGCGGCTTACCCAAAGACGAAAAGGGCAAGGCGAATCCGTCGCCGAATCACGTCTTCAACGTGCCGGTCATGGTTTGGAAGCAGCCCTTGAAAGTAACCGACGGCACCGTGATCGGCGAGTTTAGCGACGGGTCGCCGGCCGTGGTTCGCAAGGCCCACGGCAAGGGCCGGGCGATCCTGTTCGGGTTCCTCCCCGGGCAAGCATACCTGAAAACGACGCTCGGTGTGCGGCCGGTGGATCGGGGGGCCACGGCGGACAGCTTCGCCCACTACCTGCCCACGGGGATGAGTCCACACATTCGCGCCCGGCTGGTGGACGACTTCCTGCCCGACGGCATTGGCGTCGCCGCTCGCCCCGTGGTCACAACCGACGGACTCGTGGAGACCAGCTGCATCGACACATTCGACCCGACCGGCAAGCGGACGAAGCTGGCCGTGCCCCTGATCAACTGGGGTGGGGCCGAGATCACCTCGCTGACGGTGACCATCCGCGGCGTCGAGCAGCCGGCCAAGGTCCGCAGTGTTGAGCGCGGCGAGCTGAAGTACACGCAACTGAAAGGCGCGATCCGTATCGAGATGGCGCTGGACGTTGCGGATATGCTGTTGATCGACTGGTGACCCGGCGAGCGGCCGGCGTGAGCCGGCTGTTCTCGCCACATAGAACAGCCGGCTCACGCCGGCCGCTCGCCTGGAGGTTCCCCATGCTTCTCGCACTACTCACCGTATCCCTCGCCGCCGCAGAACAACCCAAGGCCCCCTTCCCCTATGTGTGGGCAACGGCTTATCATGTGCTGCCCGGCACGCACACCGACGAGTCCGGGTACTTCTCGCTCTGCGAAGGGCCCAACGGCCGGATCTACGTCGGCACGGCGGCCTATGGGTTCAACGCTTACCTCGTCGAGTTCGATCCGAAAACCGGCAAACAGCGGATCGCCATCGACGTGAACAAGGTCTGTGGCCTGCCCACGCCGGTGAAGCCCACTTACGCGGCTCAGTCGAAAATCCACACCCGCAACTTCGTCGCGCCCTCCGGCAAGATTTACGTCGGCAGCAAGCAGGGTTACCGCCGCGACGCCAACGACACTGCCGACTACCCCGGCGGTTACGTCATCGTTTACGATCCGAAAACGGACAAAGCCGAGTGTCTGGGAATGCCCTACAAGGGAGAAGGGGTCAACGATGTGACCGCCGACGAAGCCGCCGGTCTGGTTTACGTCGTCACCTGTGAGGACCATCACTGGATGATCCTCGACCTGAAGACCAAGCAGTACCGCGAACCGGACCCCAAGCTGCGACTGACGCCTTATGCCCAAACCCTGCTGGACTACAAGGGCCGAGCGGTTGTCGTCACCCGCGATTTCAAGCTCGCCCGCTTCGACCCGGCCACCAACACGCTGGCTTACCTTGAATTTGCCTCAAGCGGCAAGGCAGTTGGTAAGGCCGACGACAACCTTGGTCCGGCCTGCTGGGCGTTGACTGCCGATGCCCGGACCGCCTACCTGATCCGGATGTCTGACTCAACCCTCTTCCGGATCGACCTGACGGCGGAGGGGCCGACGGTGCCGGTAGCTGATCTGGGGCGCATGATCGAGGGCAAGAACTACGACTCACGCGGGTCGCTCATCGTCGGCACCGATGGCAAGGTTCACGCACTGGTCCGGATCGACAACGAAACCAAGTTCGGCACCGGCTATCTGCACCACCTCGTGACCCACGACCCTAAAACGGGGAAAATGATCGACCACGGCGTGGTGGTGGTGAAGAATCCGGATTTCTTCGACTGGAGCCCCGGCAAGGACGGCAAGCCCAAGCCGTGGACGCATGGGTTCCATAAGCTGCCCGACGGCACGCTGACCCCGCTGCACGTCCACATGGCGCTGATTCAGACCAAGGACGGCACCTTCTACGCCACAACGATCTATCCCTTTACCCTGCTGCGGATCGAGAAGAAGTGAATCGCTTTGCGTGCGCGGGGGGCGAGCCGGCTGCCGGCCCGCCCCGGCACCGCGGCCCCGACGACGGCGTTCCCCAGAGGGAAACGATTACTCCGAGCGGCTATATGTCGCGGCCCAGGTGCCGAGTAGCGCGCACACCTCGGCGGAGGTCAAGCGTCGGCCGCAGTAGCGATCGAAGCTGCGTGCGGCCCGGCCGGCCTCGAAGTGTGCCAGGAAGCGGTCGATTGCGTGTCGGGGCACGCCAGTCAGCTCATGAATGGCGGCGGGGGGCAGGCCGGTTTGGTGCAAGCTTAACACGAGGTGCAGCCGGCCCTGGGCGATGACCCGCGGCGTGGTCAAGAAGCGATACGGCTTACCCACGAATCGCGGGGCCTCGGGAATCGCTCGCTTCAACGACAGGCCGACCCGGGAACTGCGATACACCGGGGCCGATCGCGGCACAGCCGGAACGCAGATAGCCAGCGGGGCGGCGGCATCCCACACCGTTCGGCCCGCAATCTGCTGATCGAGCGTGGCCACATCCTTCGCCCCGATGCGGGTCAGCAGGTGCTCAACGGTCCGACACGGTCCCGTGATCGCCCGACCATCGGGAGCGACGATGCTCCGCAGGAGGATGCCGCCGTAGGCGATCCGGTCGCCGAAGGTCAGGTCCAGCCCCTTGAAGGAGCCGCCGCGATACCGGCGGCCGTGGCGGTGAAAGTACCACCGGCCGTTCTCCAATTGGATCGGGTCGCGGTGGGCGAATGGATCGGCGTGCCCCGGGCCGTGATAGTACACTTCCAACTCTGCGATCCGGTAGGGGGTGCCGGCCACGAGCAGGTCGATGCCATTGAGTAGTTGGCCGGCCAGATCGGTGAACCAGCGGTCGAAGGCGTCCTCTGTCGTCACCGAGGCAGGCTTGAGACCCAGATTGGCGAAGTGCGACATTCGCAGAGGTCACTGAATTTTCAGGCTTTGGACCCAGGCGGCTTCGCGAGCGACTTCGTCGTCGGTCAGGCCGCCGGCGCGGTGAAGCGTGGTCATGGCGACCTGGCCGCTGGTCAGATCGGTGGCAGCGACTTCGATCCGGCCGTTGGTGGCCACCCCACAGCGCACCCGCACCGGCGATCCTTTCGGCAGGTTGGGCGGCAAGCCGTAGATCCAGCATTCGCCCACGGGAATGCACGCTTCGGCCTGGTTGGCTTCGCCCTGCAGAATGCGGACGCGCACCCGGCTCTGGTTATCCAGAACGGTGTAGTAGATCTGCTCGGCGGCGGTGGGCAGTTGCGTATTTTTGGCAATGAGTTTGTGATTGACGCGGTCGGCCCCCTTGCGCACCTCGACTCCTAGGCTGTGAGCATTCACGTTGATCTCGACCATGTCGCTCAGTGTGCTGGCAACATCGGGCTGCAGCACACGGTTGGTCGGGCTAGCGGCGGCCAACCGGATGCCGGCATGCACGGCAGCCCCCCGCGCCACTACCTCGCTGACCGCCAGGTTGCGCTCGGGCACTTTCCCAGTCAATTCCGTGAGCATTTGCAAGGTGGCTGGCATGTGGGTGCTGCCCCCCACCATCAAGATGCGATCGACCTGACTCCAGGTCAGGCCGGCCTGGGCCAGCACCTGCTGGGTCGTCAGCCGGGTTCGCACGAGCAGGTCCTTGGTGAGGTTCTCGAATTCCGCGCGGGACAAGGGCAGGGTGAGGCGGTGGCCGGCATGAGCAACGGTGACACTGGCCTGTTCCACCTTGGAAAGCGCCCGCTTGGCCCGTTCGGCAGTCGCCAGGAGTAGCGCGGCCGACTGCAGATCGCTGCGGGGGTCGCTGCCATATTGGGCGCGAAACCGTTCGGCTGCCCAGTTCACGATTCGGTCATCCCAGTCCTTACCACCCAGCCGCACATCCCCCTCGATGGCCAACACCTGGAACCGCTTATTCCCCACTTGAACCAGGGTCACGTCGAAGGTGCCGCCGCCCAGGTCATAGACCAGAACTGTTTCGGTGGCAGCGGGGTCCCGCTCACCGCCGGTCTGCACGGAATAGGCCAGGGCAGCTGCCGAGGGCTCGTCGATGATGTCCAGAACGTTCAAACCGGCGATCTTGCCGGCGTCCTGCGTGGCCTTGCGCCGGGTATCATCAAAGTAGGCCGGCACCGTGATGACACAGTGAGTGATCGGCCCCAGCAGCATCTCGGTATCGAGGGCCAGCTTGCGCAGGATCAACGCCGAAAGCGTCTCAGGTCGTAGCTCACACCCAGCGATGCTGCGGCCGTAGTCCGGATAGCCCATCCGGCGTTTGATGAGCGTGGCCACCCGGTCCGGTTGCTCCAGGGCCAGGTCGATCGCCGGTTGGCCAATCACCACCGACCCATCGGGGGCGAAATAGACGGCCGAGGGCGTCAGGACGTCGCCATCCCGGTTGGGAACGGAAACAGGTCGGCCCCGGTCGTCCAGGGTGGCAACGGCGCAGAAGGTAGTGCCCAGATCGATGCCAATTACCATGGCGCGAATGGCCAACCGATGCAGCGGGACCAGAAGCCGCCCCGATTCCTCTGGGCGAAACGCTACTGAATTGTATCCCACCGCCACGGAAGAATCACTTCTTCACCAGCGACCACAATTGCACCACACCTTCTTCATCGTCGCCAACGGCGAGCGTCTGACCATTGGGGGAGAAGGCCAACGCCGAGACTCGGCGGATGCTGGTCGCATAGGTGGCCATCGGCTTGGCTTCGGCGCTGCTCAAGTCGAAAAGCGTCACCGTAACGGTTTCGCCCGGCTCCGGGGGGGAGGCGACCGCCAACAGATTGCGCGGCCCGGCGGCGGCGACGTAAGCCGGTTCGTTGGCGATGGTTCGCGGGCTACCGCTGATCACATGACTGCCCGGAATCGGCCAGTACTGGACTTCGGCCCCGTTGCAGACAACCAGCCACTTCGAATCGGGCGAGAACCCAATCGACACCGGCCGACCTTCCAGCCGGGGCTTGACTTCCCCACGACCAATCACCTTGGGATCGCCAATACCCACCAGAACAATGGCTGGCTCGGTTTTCTCATTGGCCGTGCCTTGGCCATAAACCGCAATCAAACCGCTTTCCAGATCGGGGATCGCCGCGAGAACCCAGGGGGTGAACTTGGCCGGCAACTCGTTCTCGGAGAGCGCATGCGTGGCCAGGGTGTACGATCGGAGGGCCGCCGACCCCCCGTCGGCACTGGTGAAGTAGACCCGTTTGCCCGAACCACTTATCACCCCCGTTTTGCCCGGCTCGGCAAGGTAACCGTCCTCATAACGGAAGGCGATCTTCTTGGGATCGGTGATCTGCCAGACTCCGACAATCGACTTCGAGGCCGCCGACAGCAGCCGGCCATCCGCCGAAAAGGCAAGCCGGTTGATGGCGGCCCCATTGTGGCGATAATCATCGATCTTGGCCATCAGCTGGCCCGATTCGACCTCCCACAGCCGCACGATGCCGTTTCCCGCACCGGTGGCCAGAGTCTGGCCCTGGGGATCGAAGGCCAGGCTGGTCACACCGCCGCGGTGCCCCAGCAGTTTGGCCCGAATATCCGGCTGAGTGTCCTGCGCGGCCACCGGGCTAACCCCGATGAGAACAGCAAGGACCACAACTCCGAGCACGGCACGCATGGCAATCTCCCCCGAGAATCGAAGGCTTCTTCCCACTGTGCAACCTAACCGGGTCCGCCGGATGTCGCAAGAAAATGAGCGAGTCGAGCCGGCGAATGCCGCCCGGCGCGGTCGTTACAAGCCGTCCAAATCCGTCCCCGCGTTGGCAGGTGGTGGCCCGGCGACCGATTCAACCGTTACCGGTCGGAACGGACCAGGCGCAGTGCCCAGCAGCCCCGAGCATGCGGCTCCCCCGAACGGAGGTGCTGGAGCACATCCGCGCGGGTGCAGCCGGCGTCTTCGAGGGCATCGGCCAGTATCGGCAGCACCTTGAAATCGCCCGTGGCTTCCACGTGATTGGCCAATTGCAAGACGTTGTCTGTTCGCCAGCGCGCATCAAATAGCGGGTACTGCTTGAACGGATTGCCGAACACTTCCCGCACCAGGGAAACCGAATGCAGATAAGCGGGAATCCGGCGGAAATGCGGCGTCGTCCGGACAAAGGGAAGATACGTCAGATAAGCGAACCCCGTCCAAAGTTCCGGAAGGATATCCTTCTCGATCATCACCGGCTGATCCGTCGCCAGGCCAAGCGTAATCAGTTCGTGACCAATCGCGTTCACCTCAGCCACGTTGCCCCGGCAATGGACCAGTGCCTCAGCCAGGGGATAAACCTTATCGGCGAGTGCCGGATCACGATGGGGACCCACCAACGCCCGCTCACCAACCTCCACAATAGCCCGGCTCACCCCGGGCAATCGGTTCCAGGCTAGCCGGGCGCAACCGAACAGATAGTATCGGCTCGCCTGGGATTGGGGCTCAGCACTATCCAGACCCCGCATTGGAAACAGAAAGTCGAGTAGGACTAGCGGATCATTTGTCGCTAGCCAGATGGTTTCATCAATCATGCGGCAAAAAACTTAAGCGAGCGGGCGAGCCAGGTGCTCATCGATCTGACCAGGCACTACAAGTTTGCAGCTTCGGCGGGAATCCTGCAAGCCAAATTACTCAATTCGGTTGGTGCGTAATCCCCAGTTGCTGGCGCAACTGTTGCAGGGCGGCTTCCAGCTCACCGACCCGACTCCGCAGGGAGTCAATCTCCCCGCAGGCCGCGGTCAATCGGGCTTCCAGATCGGCAGTACTCTCCCGCGCTATGGCGGGTTCCACCGGCCGAGCCGGCACGCGGTTCGCCTCAGCGACCGGCGAACTGCCGAACTGCAACCGATAGTGAGCCAGTTCCTCCGGGGTGTGAAACCCGTGCGTCACAACGGCTCCCCGGCGGTCCGGATCCGTCAGGTAAATCACCAGCCGGCGAGCTACCAGCGGCCGGAGCAACTCGTCCAGCGCATCCAGTGTGTCGATCGGGGCCATCCGGGCGGCCCGGCCGCGCAGGTCGCCCTTGGTCTGGGGGCCCCGCAACAAGAGTTCCCCAAGCACGGCCATTTCCGGCCCGCTTCGGGTCCAGATGTCGTACAGGTTGTGTTTGAATCGTTCCACCCGGCCACCGGTGATGCGACCCACCAGCCCCTTCTTCTGAAGCGCACTCAGGCCTTCTTCGACCTCGTCATCAGTCAGATCGGTGACCGGATCCCGGTTGGTTTTCTGATTGCAGCCGGTCACCAAGGCATTGAGGGTGAGGGGATACGCATCAGCCGTTTTCGAGGTTTTTTGCTTCTCGATGAGTACCCCCAGGATGCGCCGCTCCACGAGCGGAAGGGGCTCCCAGGTGACTGAGGGAGAGGCAACCGAGGGTGCGGAATCTCCGGGGAGGGGTGTTTGGGTCAAGTCCATTGACATAGGAAACACCTCGGCACGAACGGCGGACTACCAGGCGACTGCCCCGGGTGGGTTGGTGGCTCAGGCTGCAGTACCAGGTCGGCAGAGGCCACCGGAGCAAGCAGCGCCCCGGCCCACGGGGTCCATTCCGTGGGCCTTGTTTTAGGAACCCCGACGCAACTCGGCGCGGGTCAGGGTGTGGGGAACCGCATGGGATCCGCGACCAGCGGGTCCAACGGATCGCCGTTGAGTGCTTTGAGGAACAGCACCAGATCAGCCTTCTCCTGGGGCGTCAGGTTGAGCTTGAGGGGAATGATAGGCTTTTTCGCCGGACCGAAGGTTTTGACGGCTGGGTCTACCGGCTGGCCTGCGGCGCGTGCCTGCAGGTACGCGGCCTCGGCAGCGGTGTCGCGCATCTTTTCGCTGAGGAACGGATTGACGTTCCCCCCCCGATCGTAAAACTCCACGACTTCTTCAAGCGTCTTCTCCTCGCCCGTGTGCATGTAGGGGGCCGTTTGCAGCAGGCCGCGCACGCCAGGCGTCTTGAATGCCCCGATGAAGGTCGGGTCCTTGTGTCCGGTCGGCAAGCGTGTGAAGCGGCCAAATTCGCTCAACGGCAAGTCGCCGTCCTTGGTCGCTCCCACGCCGAGGTTGTGGAACGAGCCGTCGGAGTAGGTGTCACCGGTGTGACAGTTGGAACACCGCGCTTTGTTGAAGAACAGCGTCCGGCCGTTGAGCAAGCGTTGCCCGAGTTCCTCGATCTTGCCGGCATCCTTGTCGGGGTCCAGCCCGAGATCGGCCAGAGCGGGGCCTTTGCGTGCGAATTCCGCCTTCAGAGCGTTGGCGAAGTCCTCTGCCTTAAGTTCGAACTTGCCGGTTTCCTCATCGATGACGCGTTGCCGCATGATGGCCTCGGCGCGATCGACCAGGCTATCACCCAACAGGATGGTGCGCTCGTACGTGGCGATGGCCTTGGCGGCAGCGTCGCGCGTTGGTGCATGGCCGAAGACGGCCCGGAACGCCTTGACGTATTCCGGGTTGGCCCGAATGCGCTGGATTGCTTCTTCCCACGGGTCGCCCTTACCGCCGAACATCTCCAGGCTGTTGCCCACCGGCCCCTGGGCCTGGTCTTCCAGGCTCGCGGCCCGACCATCCCAGAACTGGAATCGGTTGTAAGCCGCGTTGTAGACCGTCGGCGAATTGATCGGCCCGAGCTTCCCGCCGATCCCCGTGGAGGTACGCTGGCCGTCGGCGAACCCCTTGGTGGGGCTATGGCAACTGGCACAGGAGACCGACCGATCCGTCGAGAGAATTCCATCGTAATACAGTTTCTTGCCCAGCACCCATTTCTCGACGGTCATGGGGTTCTCGGCCGGTACGGGGGGTGCGGTGGTCAAGCCGTAGGGCAGCTTGATTTTCACCACTTTCCGGGTCACCTTCCCGCCCGTATCGGGGTCGGTGGCCTCTTCCGTACTTTCATTCCAGAAACTCTTGAGGGTCTTCCATTCGGGCTGGTTGCGGGTGACGAACACGATGGGCACCCGATCCTTGAACGGCGTCATCAGCGCTTCGTTGGGCAACAGGAAGTCGTAGGGTTCCTGTTGCGACGGCGAGGTGTCGGCCGGCGCGGCCAGGGCGGGGGCGACCAGCACCGGCACCAGCAGCAGGGAGAGAAACCGGTACAGTTTCATGGTGGTGAGTATCCGTAGTAGGTGATGACGGATCGGCAGGGCAGCTCAAACCAGCAAATCACAGTATCGTTAGCCCGATGGACCGGATGTGTCAACGGGGCGAGCATGGGAATCGTGTTCAGCTGCTATTGGCGTTGCCGATGAAAGCGCTTGCAGAATCGCCGGGACCGACGGACGGTCCACGGGGTCGGCCGACCGATAGGCATAGCGCACCCGGCGGTGCCGGTCCAGGAGGAAGTCGCCGCCCAGTTGGAGCACATCCTCGCCGGCATACGGTTTCTTGACACCATAACCGCGCAGCAGGCCCCGGAAATAGCCCCATAGCACCCGAGGCCGAAAAAAGGTGAGCCAGCCGGTGCGTTCGAGTCCGAACACTCGGTACCCCATACGCTCCGGATCACCCACAAGCGGGACGTGCCAACCTTGCCGCGCGAGGTACCGCGTCAGCACCTCGGGCCGGGCCTGGGCCACCGCGAGCACGGAACAGTTTGCCGCGGCCAACTGGTCGCGGGCCGCATCCACCTCACCGAGGTGGGCATTGCACGGGATTCAAGCCAAATGACGGAGGAAGACCAGGAGCAGAAACTCACGGTCGAGAAACGCCGACAGCCGAACGGGACTGCCATCCGGCCGCAGGAAGGTGAGATCGGGTACCATGTCGCCGGAAGTCATGGGGGTCGTGGTTTTGCTGGGTGGGGTGTGCCTCCGCTTCGAGACCAGGCGTCGCGCCGGGGGCCCCCATCTTCCGCCAGGATACTCGCGCCTGCACGTGCTTGGCCACTTCTTTCCAGAAACCCCAGGCAAAACCCAGGTGAATGGCTGCGAAGACCCCTGGAATCCGCAGAGCCACGGCGATGCCCGCACGGCGACCAAGCACCACCCCGGCGGTCAGCAGCACCACGGCATAAAGGCCGATGCTGGCCAGCCAGACCGCGCCGAGGAGGGGCACCAATAGGCTCAGCAAGCCGCCGACGAGCAGCCACGCCGCCCAGAGCGGCGGCACCAGCGCCGGCAGCGTTAGCGAACGGGGATGCTTGAAGGCCAATCGGCCTCGGCCCCGGCCATAGCGTGAGAGCTGGTAGAACAACGCCGGCCAGCTTGCCCGCGGCTCGTAGACAATCTTCAGTGTGGGCGTGAAGTAGCACACCAGGCCGGCCGCATGCACCCGTTCGTTGAACTCCACGTCCTCGCAGGCATCGAAGGATTCGTCGAACAGGCCAATGCGCTGCAAGACGGTGCGGCTGTAGGCAATCGCCGTACTCTGGGGCGGTACGAACTTCGCCTGGTCGGAAAAGATGTCGGAGCTGGGGTTGTGGCCCAATCGACTCCGGCGAGCAATGGAAACGGCTTGCTGGAACCGCGTGGGGTTGGGAATGTCCAGTGGCTGGGGACGACCAAGGCAATCGGCTCCGCTCACCTCAAAGGCAGTCGCAAGATTGGTCAGATAATTGCGATCCGGAAGGTGGCAGTGGCCATCCACGATCACCACGACATCCTTGGTGGCGTGCCGGATAGCCACATTCCGGCCCGCCGACGAGAGCCGGCCGGGGTTGAAGACAAGCTTCAGGTTGGGGAATTCAGCTTGCAACCGGCGGACGATGGGCACGGTCGCGTCGGTCGAGGCTCCATCGGCCACAATCACCTCGAATTGGTCGCGAGCAAAGCGCTGGGTGCACAGCGCCCGCACAGTCTGCTCGATGGACCGCGCCTCGTTGCGAACAGGAACGATGACGGAGATGGACGGCATCGGCACCACCTTGTGCAATTCGCTTCGGCTCAACCGACGCGAGGCCAACGGTCGCGGGTGAGCCACGGTACAACCCGGCAGGGTTATTCGGTCGGGAAACGGGGTTTGCGCTGATAGAGCTGCTTGAGCCCCAGCAGTTTCAGTCCGGTGGCCAACAGGATGAACAGCTCCAGCTGGAGCGAGCGGTGCCGGATGTAAAACCGATCGTACACCAGCTTATTCTTGACGCTTCGCAAACAGGTGTCCGGCGGCAGGTGGATCTGAGCAAAGCCGGTAATGCCGGGCTTGACGGCATGGCGGCGGTCGTAGCCGGGGACAACCTGGCGGAGTTTGGCAACGATCTCCGGCCGTTCGGGGCGCGGGCCGATCAGGCTCATCTGGCCCTGGAGTACGTTCAGCAGTTGGGGTAATTCATCCAGGTGCAGCCGTCGCAGGATCCGACCCAGGGGAGTAATCCGCGGGTCCCCGGGCAAACTCCACTGCGGCCCGGTTTTGCTCTCACAGTTGTGATACATGGTCCGAATCTTGTAGAGCACGAAGACCTGGCCGCCCCGGCCGACGCGGGTCTGAGTATAAATCGCTGGCCCACGCGATGTGAGCCGCACCAGCACCAGACAGACCAGCAGAACGGGCAAAGCGGCGAACAGCAGCGTAGCCGCCAGTACAAAGTCCACGCTCGCCTTGACTCGTTCCGTGACGGCGCTCACCGGAGGTGCCGGCGGGAGGTAAGCCGGAGTCGAGCGGAGTCGGGTCACGGCGGGGCTTCGCAACGGAGGTTTGGGAGTCATCAGCCCGGACAACCGGGTCGTGCGTTGTGCCATCGATGCCTCGATCAGTGATGAGTAATCGGTGGTGAGTGAAGGAGCCATTCCGGGCCAGTTTGGTTCGTCACCCCTCACTTGCTTGAAAACGCGTTGGTGAATTGGCTCCACGCCGCACTCACGAACGCTTGCGTAGCCGGGTCGTCCCCCGGCACACTGTCACCCTCCCCCTCGGGCAAGGGGGTTGCGACATACAGTTTGAACAACTCCGGAACCGCGCGGAGTTGTCGCGCGAACTGCCAGCGGGGGTTGTCCGGGGCGATCCAGGTTCCGTCGGTTGTCCAGGCCCAGCGTATGCGCACACGTTCCACTCGACTTGCTGTCTTCTTTTCAAAGTCCGCGATGTAAAACGCTACCGTCTGACCGCTCGGCAATGGCAACGTCTCCTTGCGGGGGCCTCGGAGCATCTGGTAACCGCTGCCCACGTAGCACACATCCGGCGTGTGCGTCGCGACCGATCCCGGAATGCCGCTAATGATGGTGACCACGGCAGACCGGCCGCGGCTCAACGATACATAGCGCCGGGCCGTGGCCATGCTCCGCTCGTTGGTGGGCATCTCGGTGGGCACCTCAGTCGGCTGCCAGTCTTCAAATCGCACCTCCAGCGCGTGCAACCGGTGCGTCAGGGCGGGATCCGGTGCGAACACGCTCCACCGCTGGGTCACCGCCCCGTGGCCCAGGGCAGCCGCCACGATCAGACTCGAAACCACCACTATCGTCGGCGTTTTCAGCATGGTGAATCCCTGAACACCGCCCCGTTCACCGGGCGGGCCAATCCTTAGCACAACGATTCTTCTTGAGTTGCCCCAACATAGACCACACCACAATACGGAATTTCCATGGTGGCCACGCGCTCGGCAGCTCGTTTCAACAGCGGGGTGGTGGTTTCGCGGTAACAGGCACAAACCAGCGCCACCTCACACCGCCGCGCCACCTCCACCGCCTCAGCCGCGGCCAGCAACGCATGGGCGTGCAGCACCACGCAATCGTAAGGCCCCCGCAACTTGGCCAATAGCGTTTCCAGGCGTTCTCCCGTCGCTGCTTTGCGGGCCTCGTCCGACCACTTCCCCGTTGGCAGCAGATGCAAGCCGCTGGGCAGATATACCAACGCGGAGTGCAGATCGGTCTCGCCCCGAAGCAGCTCACACACCCCCGTGGAGTTGGGCACACCGGCGAACTCATGCAACTTCGGATCTCGCAGGTCGAAATCGACTAAGAGCGTTTTGTACCCACTTTGGGCCAGGCTGCTGGCCAACCCGAAGGCGGTGAATGCTTTGCCCTCGTCGCCCAGCGGGCTGGTGATGGCGACCGTGGTGGCCCCCCGCGCTAGCCAGGCCTGCGCGACATAGGTCCGGAGCTTGTCGATCGACTCATTGGCCGCCGCCTGCTTGAGGGGATCGCTGTTCGGCCGCGGCGGATGCGGTATGACACCCACCACGGTCATGGGGCTGGCCGCCTTGATATCCGACAACGAGCTGATCCGCTGGGCCATCGTCTCGTAGCCGATCACACCGAGGATCATCAACCCGAAGCCCAACAGCCCGGCGAACACGGTGCCGATGATTTGCTTCTTGGTTTCTTTCTGAGTGGGATTGGATGCCGATTGTAGCACGCGAACCCGACTCGGCGAGTTCAGCTCCATCTGCGTCAGGTAATACTGCCGCACCAGCGTCCGGTAAATTCCGTCGGTGCTATCCAGATCGCTAGCCTCAGGGTGGTAGCTGGGCGGTTCCTTGTAGTCGACCGATAGCAAGCCCCCTTTGTCGCTGGGCAAGGGCAACTCGATGAGTTGCTTTTCGGCCCGGGCCAGCGCGGCCTTCGCGGTCTCCAATTGTTCTTGTTGCCGTTGCAGGTAGCGAATCAACTCTTCCATCTCATTGGCAATGCGCTGGGCTTCGGCTATCCGCTTGTCGCGTTCGATGGTCGCTTCCTTTTCCTTGCGCAACTGGGCCAACTTGGCCTCCTGGGCTTCCCAAACCTGCTTGAGTTCCTGGATCGCCGGCACGTTGGGATTTTCAGCCGCACGCGCCCGGAAATCGTAGTCGCGTTTGGCCTGCTTGGTCTTGAGGATTTGCGCGATGATGTCCTGATCCTTTTCGACGGCGTCGAGGGTGGCCTGCGACACTGGGGCATTCTTGAGCGCATCCATCCGCTGCTGCAGTTGGGCCAGCCGGCGTTTGCCGTCGTTGATGGTGAGCGGCAGGCGCTCGACCTCGGACTGCAATTGCGCGACCTTGTTGACCAGGATGCGCGGATCGAGCCGGTAGAGGATCTCCAGCCCACCCGGTTGGCGACCGGCGGCCGGATCCGGCAGTGGGGCAGCGGGAACAGCCGGCGCATCCGGAGCAATCGGCGGCAAAGGGTTCGGAGGGCCGGGCATCGGAGTCGGTATTTCCTTCGGAACACCACCGGCAGGAAGCAACGACCCCGGAAGTGTCGAGCCCTTGACCAGCACGGGGTTGGACGCCTGCTGCCGCAAAATCTGTTGCAATTCCAGCCGCGCATCCTCCACTTGTTTGAGAAACCGTTGCTTGTCCTGAATATCTTTCTGAACCACCTCCGACATGAACGCCTTCTGCACGGCATCGACGATGCGTTTGGCATCAGCCGGCTGACGGCTCTTGAACGTCACGCGGATCACTTCTGAACCGTCCTGCCAGGTCACCTGCAGCTCTTCGTCCAGGTATTTGATTGGGTCCTCCTGCGCCTTGATAGTCGGCACGTCCGTCAGGTCACGCAGGGCGGCGTTGAGGACGAATTCCGATTTCAGCAGCGTGGAGGTCGTCTTCAGGTACGTGACGAAATCGGTCCGGGCCTGGTTGGGATTGTTGAGATTGGCCAGCGCCGTGGGAACCGACGACACCTGAAACAGGGCATATGATTCGTACTTGGCGGCCAGCAGTTCCCATGCCGCATAGGCTCCGATGCCCCCGAGCAGCGCGCCCCAGAAGAGGATCATCAGCCAGTGTAAACGCAAATAGGTGAGAATCCGCAGGCTGCCGCCGTCCTCAGGGCGGGGTTTAACCACCGCCGCCAGAGATCGCGGGGCCAGTTTACTCCCCCCGGGGACCGGGGCCACCGGGGTAGTGGTCGATGGTCCATGCATGTGCGTACCTGAGTCCATTCAGGTGACCCGATCACGCCCCCCGGACTGCTGTCCGGAAGCCGATCGTCTCGTTGGGATCCAGTACCAGTCGCTTGAGTACCCACACTTCCAGGCCAAGCAAGGCCAAGCCAACAGGCATCATCAGCCAGCCGTGCAGATCGTGCAGAAAATCGACCGTAGCCTTATCCGTAAAGGCCACGTAGCTCAGGCCAGTGGCCGTGATCCGCACCACATTCGAGGCAATGGCGATCGGAATGATGCCCAATACAACCAGAAACTTCTCGAATCGACTACCGCGCATCAGCAATACAGCCCCAACGGAAAACGCAGCGAAGGTGACCAGCATCTTCAGGCCGCTGCAAGCATCGACCACCCCCAGCCGGATCTCATCAATCAGGATCAAGTTGCCATCGCGAATGGCTGGTTGACCCAGCGTTTGCAGCAAATAAGTACTGCTGACCGTGGCGGCCACCTTCAGCGGCTGACCGACGTTCCGCTCCAATTCGTAGGGCAGCGGAATCATAAAGATGAGAAACGCGATGGCCGGGCCCGTTCGTTTCAGCAGCGACCAGCCGCCGGCCACCAGGCTGATCGCGGCCAGCGACACCAAGAGCGACAGGGCATCGAGCTGATGGAAGAGCAGGCGGCCGGCCACCAACCGCAGGCCCAGAACACTTATTAGCAAGCTGTAGCCCAGCACCGGCAGGGGCTGAGCAACCACCGGACCTTCCTGCCAGGCACGACGCAGCAGGTACGCGGAAAAGATCGGTACCAAAACCCCATGCGAATACTGTGGGTCGTTGAGCCACTTATCCGCAAAGACGGTGAGCATGGGCCAGTACGCCCACACCAGTAGCCCACCCAGGGCCAGCACTGGCCACAGCGTCGCCAGCGATACCGCGGGGATTGATCCAGGCGTGGAAGAAGAACTCGACATCCGTGTCTCGATTCGAGCAACCATCATCACAATTCGGGGAGAGTTCCTGGGCAATCCAGCACCCAGAACTCCCGGCCAGGGTGGATTCTGCCCCAAGGATGCGGAGCGAATCAACCCCAACATCACGAACCGCAGTCCGGATTCGGGCCAGCCGCGAATTTCTACCGACCCGGCTCCGGGTTGCCGATCCAAACACTTGAGCGCAACCGGGACGGCCGCGCTCCGGAACTACCGCCGCTCTGGGACTTATTTCGCCCCGATGGCCCAGAGATATTCGTAGCCCCGCAGGTAGAGGCGACCGTTGGCAATCGCCGGGCCGGCAAAGATCGTGTCAGGTACGCGATTGGTGGCGACTTTCTTGAACTCCTTGCCGGCCTGTACCACGTCCGTCGTGCCGTCGGCAGCGGTCACGTAGATGTTGCCAGCGGCGGCAACCAACTGCGCGCGATGGAAGCCCTTGGTCAGTTCCACGCGGTAAAGTTGCTTGCCAGTTTTGGCCTCCACTGCCCAGAACGGCCCATCGCCGGTCCAGTACACGATGTCACCGACCCGGATCGGAGTCACCACGTCGGGGGTCCGAAGCGTATTGGAGGCGGGGAGCCGCCACAGCTCGGCCTTGTTCTCGGGTGTAATGTCGCCCTTGGCCCCAACGGGGTTGAAGCCAACCGTCGGCCCGTCCTTGCACGAGGGTACCACGATCAAATCTGGGGCCAACAGGGGACAGGAAACGAACCGCCACGCTCGATTGGCACGGGGGTTCAACCCTTGCACCCGCCACACCTCGCTGCCATCGGTTAGCTTGTGCCCGGTGCAATAGTCGTTGCCATGAGCCACCAGTAGTGGCTCACCTTCCCCTTCCCAGATGAAGGCCGAGGCATACACATCGGGGCTTTCGCCCATGCTATAGCCGGGCCGCTCCACCTTCCATTTCTCCTGGCCCGTTGCCGCGTCCAACGCCACGACGAGTTGCGCCGCTCGGTGCATCACCTGCAGGTAAAGCGTGTCCTTGTACAGCACCGGCGTCCAGTGACAGCCAAACTGAATCTGGAATTTGCCGTACTTCTGGAGATCGGTCTGCCAGACCGGTTTCCCCTGCGTGGTGAAGCAGGCCAGCGCACCGTTACTGCTATACGCCCACACGTGCTTACCATCGGTCGAACAGGATGCGCTGGCATCGGAAACCTCGGCCCCGGAGGGATTGCGGTACCGCCGGGTGCCTGTGTCGGATAATTTCGCCTTCCATTTCTGCTGACCATTGGTACCGATACAGAGCAACACCACCTCGGTGTTATCGGTGGAGGTCAGGAAGATCGTGTCGTCCCAGACGATCGGCGTGGAGGCCCCGATCCCCGGGAGTTTGAACTTCCAGACGACGTTCTTGTCGGGCCCCCATTCGGTGGGAATATTCGCCTCGGCGGAATGGCCATCGTTCTTGGGGCCACGCCATTGCGGCCAGTTATCGGCCCGGGCTGGAACCAGCGTCAGCAGCGCGAGGAGAATGGTACAAAGTAACAGGCGGGTCACTGGGAATGTCTCCGACAGGTGGGAAGAACTCAGGCAAGGTTCGGGCATGCCGTACCGGAACAACACAATCATCCAACACTCTCAGCAGAGTAGCGGAAGCTGAGGCTATCTGCAACGATTCAACTCCATCGACGTGGAGACCGATGCCTGCGGCCGGTGCTCGCGGAGATCAACCGGCATGGGTTCAACGCAGACCGCTTACTCGAGCAACCCCGTCGCCGTCTTTAGGCCCAGTTGAGCGTGTGGAACCACGCTACCACCTCGGCCAGCGTCTCCCCCACCGGGCGCGGCGTAAGGCCCAGTTCCGCCAGGCTGCGAGACGCGTCGAAGTGCATCCGCCGGCGGGTGAGCTTCACACCGGTCACCGAAGCCGCGGGGATGCGACCAGTGCAGGCGTCGGCGACGAACTCGCTAACATAAGCCGCCAGTAGCGCCACGGGATACGGCACTCGCCACCGCGGTTCCGACAGGCCGGTCAGCTTCGCCAGCTGCGCGAACACCGAGTGGATCGACCAGTTCTCCGCACCAAGCAAGTACCGGACACCGGGGCGGCCCTTCTCCATCGCCGCAATCATGCCGGCCGCCACGTCGCGCACATCGATCAGGTTCAGCTCCCCGTCGAGATAGGCATTGCGCTTGCCCCGGCAGAAGTCGAGCATCATCTGCGTCGGTGGGGTTCGGCCCCAGTCGCCGGGGCCAACGGGCAGCGTTGGGTTGACGATCACAACGGGAGCACCACCACGGGCCAGGTGGAAGGCGAACCGCTCGGCCCGGAACTTCGACCGGCAATACGGCCCGATCACGTCGGCCGGCGGCACGTCTTGATCCTCGGCGATCGGCGTCGATTGGTGGGTCCGCGTCAGGATGCTCTCGGTGCTAGTGTGCACGACGCGGCTGGCCCCGGCGGCCAATGCCTCTTCGAGCACATGGACGGTGCCAAGGTAGTTGACGCGGTGGAAGTCGGCTCGTCGACGGGTCCACAATTGCGGATTGGCCGCAAGATGGTACACACTGCCGCACTGCCGCAGAGCGGCCCGTACCGCGACACGATCCCGGATGTCGGCTGGAACAAACTCAATCTGGCGGAGGGGTAAGTGATCCCGGCGGGCGGTGGGCAAGTCGACCACCCGCACCCGGTCGCCGCGCTCGACCAGTTGCTGCACCAGGTGCGCCCCGACGAACCCTGCCCCCCCCGTGACCACCGTCACACCGTTCATGCCGCTTTCTTCCCATACAGATCGAGCTTCCCATTGCCCAGGATTTTGGCAAACACCTGCCGGATTTGCTCGAAGCCGTCGCGCAGCAGGAAACCGGCATCGCGGCTTTTGGCCCCGAGAACGTAGTAGCCCGGTTCATCCGGCCGCAACGCGGCAGCAAGACTGGTGTCGGCCCGGTAACCGACATTGGCAATCACTCGCTCCACCTCCCACGAGACTGGCTTCCCATTGGTGCGGCCGGCAATGTGGAAGCCCTTGTCCGGCCCGTGGCAGGTCACTTCATCGAGCACGGTCTGCGGGTGGAACTCGAGGTTGCCGTCGCAGCGGGTGGCCAGAGAGTTCGCCTTCACCGCAAGGCGGTCGCGCTCCTTGAACGGGTCGTTGGCGATGCGGGGCAGCGGTTGCCCGCGCGGGCCGTGCGTGATCCAGAAAACCCACGTGGCCGGGTGTTCTTCGGCCAGCGCAGCGAGGGCGCAAATGCTGGTGGCAGCCGAATAGCTACCCCCGATTAGCAAAATGCTGCGGCCCGCATAATGGTCCTTGCGCTCGCCGAGCACATCCTCGATACCCCCGGCGATGTGCGGCCAGGCCGCCTGTTCCCCCACTGCTGGAATGCGGCCGTCCCCCAACCAGTTGGGAGTACCGTAAGTGCCGCTGCAATCGAGAACCACGTCGGCGGTGTCGATCCGTTCCTGGTTCTTGCTGGTTCGCACCAGCAGGCGGAACCCCTTGGCGGGGACCCGGCCCACGTGCAGAACCGCAGTTTCCAGTTGAAGGCTTTCCAGCAGCAGATCGGATTCCGCCAGCGGCACTAGATAGGCCTCGCGAAACTCCCGGCCCGTGACAATGTCGGCGTCATCAGGCCAGGTCCCATTCGGTTTCTCACGGCGCAGAGTTCGCAGGCCGAGCGGTGTGGCCAAATAACCAAACGGCGTGAACAGCCGGACGTGCCCCCAGCGGCGAACGTGTTCGGCGATTCCACCCCGATCATACACTGTCACCGGTAAACCACACGCCCGGGCATACAGGGCAGCTTCGATACCGATCGGTCCGGCTCCGATGACGGCAACTCGCGGCAAGTCAACTTTCGGCATGGTGCCCTCCGTGGCGATCCCGGCGACCGGTTGGTGGATCAGCGATTGCTTCTGGTTGCTCATCGGGCACCTTATACTCGAGCCGGTGTCGCGTTCAACCCGATCCGCAGCTTCGCGCTCACCGCGCTCAGCCATTCGGCGGTCGGCAAGCCGTAGGGCCGGAACTTTTCGGGCCGTTCCGTATCCTCTTGCAAGTACAAGGCGCGATTCCGACCGAGCCGCGCAGCCGCCGGCGAATCCATGAGCGTGCTGGAATCCGTCGGATTCATCTGGAAAAGCACGCGCAGGGCGAACTCGCGCAACTGGGGGCGATCGAACACACGGTTCAGATTCGTTACCGAATCGCACCAGACGACGACATGAATGCCAACCGGTGGGCCGTCGCGCAGCAGTGTGGCGAACCGCTCGGCCGGCGAAGGTTCACGGTCGCCGCGGCGGCCGAAGCCGAAATCCTCTTCCCCCTTGCGCAGATCGCGGAAGCGATGAATACCGAACACTAGCAACAATCGGGGCGACCGATCCGAACTCTCGCCTTTCTGCCGACGCTCCAATTCGGCAGCAAGTTCGGCGATGGTCGCAGGGATGGCGGACCGATCGGGCACCACCAGGTTGGGCAACGCCGCTGCGAGCTTGGGCAGGTAGTCGGCGTCCGCGGCATCCTCGGGGGTCGCATCCAAGAGCGTGAGAGCAGCCGGGCCGGCTGGGGGCGGAAGCTGAGGCAGCACGCTCACGCAGATAGCCGCGAACAGCCCCCGGGCGGCTGGCTCATTCTGACCAATCAGCAAGAGGTTCGAGCCGCCGCTGGGGCGAAAGACCGCCGCGGTGGGATCCTTGATGGCCACGGGTTCGCCCAGCCAGGCGACCGGCGATCGCGCGGCGCTGGGTGCTTCCAGCATGCGCCGGAGTAGCTGGTTATTGACCAGATCGGCCGACGTATTCCCCGCGAAGACCAACGGCGGCGGCCACTTATCGGCACCGCGGCGGCGCAACTCCGCCAGGATGCCCTCGCGCTTCGCGTCGTCCAGCCACACCACCTGGAACGGGTCGTTGCCCTCGACCAGGCCGTTCTGATCGTTGTAGATGGCCTCGCCGGGCCGGGAGAGCAATCGGGCAGCTGTGTTGTCCTTGCTCAGGATCAATTGCGCGTCGGTATCCGAGCATTGCAGCGCGATGCGGACGGCCATTTGGTCAATGGTGCTGCGGGCCAGCGAGTAGGCCCCGCCCAGCGTTTGCGAACCCAGCAAGACGTGCAGCCCAAAGGCCCGGCCCTGGCGAACCAGGCGGTCCAGCAGCAGGGCGGCCTCCTGAGCGAGCTTGTCGTCTTCTACGAAGAATTCCTGGAATTCATCCACGATGAGCAGAATGCGCGGCATCCGTTCCTGCGGCCGTTCGGCCCGGTAACTGGCCAGGTCGTTCACCCCGGCCTCACGGAATTGGTCGCCGCGCTCTTTCAAGATGCCGTCGAGCCGTTGCAGCACACTCAGGCCAAATTCGCGTTCACTCTCGATGGCCACCACCCGAGCATGCGGCAAGCGGTGCGCCGCATAGGCCTGGAACTCCACGCCCTTCTTGAAGTCGATGAGGTACAGTTCGGCTTCGTCGGGGCTGTAGGTGAGCGCCAGGTTGGTGATCAGAGCATGCAACAGGGTGGATTTACCGGAACCCGTCTTCCCAGCGACCAGAGCATGCTGCGCGGTACCGCGGCCCAGGCGGATGGCCTGCTTGCGGGTGGCCCCGGCTCGGCCCACCAGTACCTCGAAGCCGCGGCTGGCATCGCCCGTCCACACCTGGTCCGGTCGGGGGGCAATGAACTCAAAGGGCACTTCCACTCGGACCGCTTCCCGGCTCGCCTGGCCAATCCGCTGGACGATCGTGGCAATCGTGGCGGCATCCGGCGGGCGGTCGAGCACTAGCGGGAAGGGGGCCAGTGCGGCGTCCTTGGGGATGAATCGGCCGTCCTTCCAGGCGACGGTGAAACTGGCGGCTTCCAGATCGGCGAGGTTGAAATCGCGGGGCATCGCCAGGCGGGTATCGGCGCTGACGAGGACGCAAACCCCACACGACGGCCCACTGTTCGCAATGCTGATGAGCCGCTTGGCGGCCTCCGGCGTGAAGTTCGTCGGGAAGTTGGCGATCACCAGCACACGGTACGGCTCGGCCACTTCCCCGGCGGCCCGGTTGTAGTCTTCGATGGTCTTGTACTGGTTGCGCAGGTACTTCTGGATCACACTGGCGATGTGGTCGGTCAGGTCGGTCAGCCGCTGCTCGATGTGCGGCGGCTCGGTCCAGATTTGCGAGCTGACCAGTTTCTCATCGTGGTCGGCCAGGTGCATGAAGGCCGCGAAATTCTCGCCCAGGCCAACCGGGTCGATGATGGTGAAGCGCACCTTGCCCGGCGGCAATCCGGTGAGGAACCGCAACATCAGGGCTTGCAGGGCGGTGATGGCGGCGGCGCGGCCCTCGTCGCGGGTCCGCAGCAGCACCGCGCAGTGATCGGGGAACGGCACAAAGGCGGGGACAACTCCGGAAAGCTCGGGGGGCGGCGCAAGCCGCGGGTCGGTCGGGACCCCATCGGGAAGGGCGGTCAGGTCCACCTGCCACTGCCCCCAGCGGACCCCACCCGGCACTCGGGTGGCCAGCGGACCATTGGCCTGGGCGACTTCGTCCCACGAGGGGAAGAACTCCAGGTCGTGCTGGCGGAGGGCGTTGAAGGTGTCGGCCACGGCCGTGGTCGCCGCACTCCACTTCGCGGCCATCCGGGCCCAGGCGGCATCCCGGGCCGCGATCGCCTCAGCGCTCTTCTCGGCGAAGGATTCCTCGGCGGCTTTCAACTCCGCGTCGAGCCGAGCGACAGCTTTTTCCCGCACGGCGCGATAGGTCGCTTCTTCCGCCTGGCTTTCGGCAGCCCGGTGGCGGAGCAGTTTGGTCGTCTGCGTTTCGTGGTCGTGGTCGATTTTCGCCAGTTCGGCTTCATACGCGTTTTTCTGGGCTTCGAACAGCGGCAGATAGTGGGCATCGGCTTCTTTGCGCTTGCGGGCGTGGCGTTCCGCGAGCCGGGTGCGTTCCTCGGCATATTCCCAGGCGGCGAAATCGTTGAGCAGCCGACACGCGCGGGCGGCTTCGGCCAGGTGGCGAGCCAGTATCTTGCCGTGCCCAAGAGTCATCTGCCGACCCAGCCAGCGCACCAACACCCACAGGGCGATGCCCAGGACCAACCCCGTGCCGATCGTCACACCGATGGCCGGCTGCACCTCGAGAACGGGAAAACTCGCGCCCGCCCCGATACCGGCTGCCAAAAGGAGGAATACCAGCAGGCCCTGCAGCCGGCTCCATCGAGGGGACAGCAAACCCGTGAGCTTGCGCCAGGCGGTTTCGGCGGCTTCCAGCGATTTGTTCATCCGGGTGATGGGGTCGTCGTCGGAGGGCGGCGGCAATTCGCCGAGGAACTCGATCTCGTCCCGACGGACCCGGCCGCGGGCCAGCACCGGCTCCGCTTTGGCCCACAGCGCAGCGACTTGCTCCTGACCACCCACTGCCTTGCGTTGCAGCGAGTCCAGTTGTTCCTTGGCGGCCTTCTCGCCGGCTTCGAGCATCGAGTCGATATGCCACAGGCGGTCCTTGTACTCGTTGCGGCCCCGTTGCTCGGCCGCTTTGAACTTCTCGGTGGTGTGCTGCCGCCGATCGGCACAGGCTCGGTCGGCCGTGAACTGCTCGGCGTCGTACTTCCGGTTGATCTGCGCGGCCGACTCGGCATGGGTCTCGTCGAGGCGGCCGAGTTCCGTCTGCCGGGCCAGGGCATTCGATTTGCGGGCGCGGGTGACTTCCCGCTCCGCTTTCTCGAAGGCCTGCTGGAACGCCGCGGTCAACTCGGCCTCAGCCGCAACCCGCGCCCGGACAGCGTCGGTCAACTGAACAACCGCTCGCCGGTACAGCTCGAAGAAATTCTCGGACATGAGCGGTGCGATCCTCTCGTTCAAACGGTCCAGTGATTCAGCCCAACCGCCCAGACGCGTCCGAACCGGAGCGGTTTCCTTTCGGTAGCCGGATTCCCTCGGTCGATCCACCGAGAGAAGCCATCAGCGGCGCAGCAAGAACTCCTTGCTGTTGACCACCGCCCAGAGCACGTCTTCCCAGGCCGCGCGGCGATCCGATGCCGAACGAACGTAGGCCAGCAGCCGCGTGGCCTCGGCGGGCGTGGGCGGGCGGCACAGGGCAGCCAGATAAAGCTCGTCCAGCACGGCGGCATCGGCTGTGCCCGCAGCCAGATGACGACCAATCCGATTGTCACGCTGGCGAATCAGTGTGTCGATTAACTCACCGGTGGTGAGTTGAAAGGCCTGCAGCAAACCCGGATCGGTGCTCCGTTCGCATTCGCAGGTCAGCAAGCGTTCCGGCTTGCCGAATACTTGCAAGAACCGTTCGCCGACGCCATCGAATCCCCGACGGCCGCTCTGTGGTGGAGCTGGGATCTGGTTGGCCCGCAAACCCAGCGGATAGCCCTTGAACGGCACCGGCACCTGCGTCACCTGCGCCAGGGCATCCAGCAGTTGCTCGGCTTGCAACGGGCGCACTCCCGCGCGGGCCCAATGCACCTCCTCGCCCGGCTCACCGGTGGGCGAACGGCCGGACGCCAGTTGATACACCTGGCTGGTCATGATCTGTCGAACGGTCCGCTTCAGCCGGAAGCCGCCGGCCACGAAATCCCGCGCGAGCCAATCGAGCAGCTCCGGGTTGGTGGGCGGATTGGTCAGGCGGAAATCGTCATTCGGATCAACCAGGCCGCGCCCCAACAGGTGCAACCAGATGCGGTTCACTTGCGCCGGGGCGAAATACGGATTGTCGGGGGCGGTGAGCCAGTCGGCGAAGGCGGCCAGGCGATCACGGTTGGCCAGGTCGGGGCGGGGCGGCCCACCCAGAAACCGGGGGGCCGCGGGTTGCCCCGTGCGCGGATGACGGACTTCCCCCGTGCGGTTCTGGAAGACGATCTGCTCCCCGACGAACTCGTGCTGATCCAGTTCATCCCGCCGCTTGTTCTCCACAATGCGGTAATCGAGTCGGGCGAAGACGGCGGCCAGGCCGTAGTAGTCGTCCATCGTCCAGCGGTCGAAGGGGTGGTTGTGGCAGCGGGCACACCCGATCCGAATCCCCAGGAACACCTGGGCGACCGATTCGGCCCGCTGGAGCGGATCGCGGACCGCGCGCCAGAAATTGGCCGGCGGATGGGCATAGGTGCTTCCGGTGGCGGTGAGAATGTCGCGGGCCCACTCGTTCAGCGGTCGATCCGCGGCAATCTGGGCCGCCAGCCACCGGTAAAAGACCGCCACGCCCTTGCGGTCCAGAGCCTTCTCCTCGTTACGCAGAACGTCCGACCATTTCTGCGCCCAGAACTCGGCAAACTCGGGCCGGGCCAGTAAGTGGTCGATCAGCTTGTCGCGCTTGTGCGGATCGGTATCGGCGAGAAACGCCCGGGTTTCCTCCGGCGTGGGCAACAGGCCGATCGCATCCAGATACGCACGCCGCACAAACACGGGGTCCGGGGCCAACTCGGCCGGGGGCAACCGGAGCTGCTCCAACTGCGCGAAGACCCGGCGGTCGATCTCCTGGTTGACCGGCCGCTGAGCGAAATCCGGCACCGGGCGATCCGGCAGAAACACGATCCGCACCGGGGCAACCTGCGACAAGTAGCGCACGATCAGGACGGTTTCGCCGAAGCGTTCCCGCCGCACTTCGCCCATGGCCGTGACCTGCGCGACCCCAAGCGTGGTGAATTCCAGGTTGGCGAGCGCCGTCACGTCGCGCTGGCTGCCATCGGCAAAGTGGGCGATCGCCGTGATGCGAACACGATCGGCGGGGTCCACGAGAATCTGCTGCGCCGGTGTGACCTCCAGCCGCGTGAGTTTCGGGGTTTGCGGCGGATCGGTCGGGCAGCCGGCGGCAATCCACGCATGCAGGATGGCATATTCCGGGCTTTGGGCCGTGAAGCGCACGCCGCCTTCGTGCGGAACCTGGGCGGTGGCCTTGAGCAGTAGCAAGCTCTGCTCCGGCTGGTGCGGATCGATCCGGCGGGCGAGCACATCCCGCGTCAGCATTCGGTAATCGGTGGCCGGATCTTCGCCGCGCAAGGACAGCTTGAAGCCACCTTTGCCGTTCAAATTGCCATGACAGGCCCCGGCACTGCACCCGGCGCGGGCCAAAACGGCAATGACCTCCCGCTCGAAGGACACTTCCGCGGCCAGCATCCGCGGACCTTCGACCAGGACCATACCCAGGAGCGTGACAAGCAGGCGGAGGAACATCGGCATCAACTTTCGGCACGAGGAAACATACCTAACAATAGTTTACCACTGTTTCCCGCAGCCGACAGCTCATGCCGTCAAAGACGCTACGATTCGTAACGCGCGGCCGTTACCTGTGCTAACCCACCCGCGTTACGAATCCCAACCCGGACGTAACACCGACGAAGTTCCGCGCAAGACCGTCGCGTTACGATTCGTTTCGCCCGGTCCAGCGCAACACCGGTTCCTTGGCGGCCTTAACTTCATCGGGCCGACTAATGACGTGCGTGTGCGGTGCCGTGCGGAGCACCTCCGCGTCTTCGGACTTGATCGTCAAAAGAGCATCGGCGAACGCATCCAAAGTTTCTTTGCTCTCCGTTTCGGTCGGTTCCATCATCAGGGCCTCGGGAACGACCAGCGGAAAGTACACGGTCGGGGCATGAAAGCCGTAGTCCAGCAGCCGCTTACACACATCCATGGCCTTGACTTTGCGTTCGCGCAGCAGGTTGCGGGCGCTGGCCACGAACTCGTGCATGCAGGGGCCGGGGTGCGGCACTTCAAAGGCCTCGGCCACCCGCGCCCGCAGGTAGTTGGCATTCAGCACCGCCTGTTCACTGACCTGCCGTAGGCCGTCCGGGCCCAGGGTGCGAATGTAGCAGTAGCCGCGGAAGAGAATGCCCACGTTGCCGAAAAAGCTCCGCACCCGACCGATGGACTTGGGCAGATCGTAGTTGAGCCGGTAGCGGGATCCATCCTTGATCACGACCGGGGCCGGCAGATAGGGTGCCAGAAAGTCGCGCACCGCGATGGGGCCGCTGCCGGGGCCGCCGCCGCCATGCGGACCGGTGAACGTCTTGTGGACGTTGTAATGTTGCATATCGGCCCCAAAGTCGCCGGGCCGCGTAATGCCGAGAATGGCGTTCATGTTCGCGCCATCGAGATAAACCAACGCCCCCGTGCTATGCAGCAACTCGGTGATGGTCTGAATCTGCGTCTCGAACAGCCCCAGCGTGTTCGGGTTGGTAATCATGAACACGGCGGTATCGTCGCCGAGTTTGCCGCGCAGGTCGTCGAGATCGACCAGGCCCTTGGCATTACTCTTGACCGTGACGGTATCGAAGCCGGCCAACGCGGCGGAGGCGGGGTTGGTGCCATGCGCCGAGTCGGGCACCAGGACCTTGCGGCGCTGCGTCTGCCCCCGATCGCGGAAGTAAGCGGCGGCAACCAGAAGCGCGGTCAGCTCGCCCTGAGCCCCGGCGGCCGGCTGCAAGGACACCGCCGGCAATCCGGAAATTTCTGCCAGGAATTGCTGCATCTCGTACAGCAGTTCCAGCAACCCTTGAACGGTCGCATCGTCTTGCAGTGGATGCACAGCCGCAAAGCCCGGCAGCGCGGCGAGCCGTTCGTGCCGCTTCGGGTTGTACTTCATGGTGCACGATCCCAACGGGTAGAAGTTGGTATCGATGCACATATTCCGGGTGGACAGATTCAGGTAATGGCGGACCAGGTCGATCTCGCCGACTTCGGGCAAGGGCGGCGGTTGCTCGCTCAGGTGATCCGCCGGGAGGAACGCCGTCAGCGGCTGGTCGCCCCCAGGCACGTCGCAGGCCGGCAACCGATGGCACCGCCGCCCGGGGCGCGACAGTTCGAAGATCAAGTCGGTCGATTGGGTATTGTTCATGATCCGCACTCGGTAGTGGTCTCGTTCGCCGGCCGTTTGCGCACCGGGCCGCCCCTGCGCTAGCGGCGGCTCGTCAGGCTCCTCGGCCGGCCAGTGCTGTTCGCAGGGCTGCGGCCAGGCCGTCGATTTCCGCTTGAGTTCGCTTTTCGGTGACGGCGACCGAGATACAGTTGGCCAGCGCCGGATACCACCGCCCCAGGGGCAGACCCGCGTGATAACCCGCTTGGCGCAACTGGGCCAACACGGCCGGAACATCGCCGGGCACCTGCACGGTGAACTCCTTGACGAACGGCAGCCGGAACCGCAGGCCGACACCGGGAATCTGGGTGAGTTGCTGCGCGGCATAGTGCGCCTTGCGGATGCATAAGTCGGCCGTCTCCCGCAGGCCGTGCGGACCCAGCGCCGTGAGGTACACCGCGGCCCGCAGCGCCAGCAAGCCCTGGTTGGTGCAGATATTGCTGGTGGCTTTTTCCCGGCGAATGTGCTGCTCCCGGGTCTGCAGCGTGAGAACCCAGCAGCGCTTCCCGGTGCGGTCGGTCGTCTGACCCACGAGGCGACCGGGAATCTTCCGCAAATACTCCGGTTCGCCCCGGCACGCGAGAATGCCAAGGTAAGGCCCGCCGTAACTCAACGGCACCCCCAAACCTTGCCCTTCGGCGACGGCAATATCGGCTCCGTAATCCCCCGGTCGCTTGAGGACGCCGACACTAATCGGATCGAACGCAGCGATGAACACCGCTCCGACCTTGCGGGCAGCAGCTCCGATGGCGGCCATCTCTTCGAGATGCCCGAAGAAGTTGGGCGATTGGGCTATCACCGCGACGGTGGTATCGCTGACCGCCTTCGCCACATCGTCGGGGTTCAAGAAGCCGTCCGGCGTGGGGAGGGTGCGCAGGCGGCAATCGAGGTTGGCCAGGTACGTCGCCAGTGTCTGCCGGTAGTCGGGGTGAACACTTTCGGCGACGAGGACATCCCCCGTCCGCTGGGTGATGCCCAGGGCCATGAGCACGGCTTCGGTCACACTCGATCCGCCCTCATAGAGGCTGGCGTTGGCCACCTCCAGGCCGGTGAGCTGGCACATCAACGTCTGGTATTCGAAGATGACCTGCAGCGTGCCCTGGCTGGCTTCGGCCTGGTACGGCGTGTAAGCGGTGTAGTACTCGCTGCGGCTGGCCACCGTGTCCACCACACTGGGAATGAAGTGGTCGTAGGCCCCGCCGCCCAGAAAGCAGACGGCATCCACGGCCGACTGGTTCCGCCCGGCGAGCAGCTCGATATGCCGCTGCAACTCCATCTCGCCCATCGCCGGCGGCACGGCCAGCGGTCGCTGCAGCCGCAGCCCCGCCGGGATATTGGCAAAGAGATCCTCGACCGACGCCACCCCGATCCGGTCCAGCATGGCCTTCTGGTCGGCGGGGGTATTGAGCAGGTACGACACCGGCTCCTCCTTCTTCAGTTGGTCATCGCTTAGTGCCCGTCCGCTGCCAGTTGCGCGTCGTACTGGTCGGCGGTCAGCAGGTGGTCCAGACTGGCTCCGTCGGCGAGCTGGATCTTCACCATCCAACCCGCACCAAAGGGATCCGTATTAACCAGCCCCAGATCCGCTTTGCGCCGCGTGGCTTTGTCGTCCAGCAAGCGTTCGTTGCGATCGATGACGGTGCCGGCTACGGGAGCATAAATGGGGGAGGTCGATTTCACCGATTCGATGATGCCCAGTTCATCGCCCACGGCGACCACCTTGCCGAGCGGCGGCAGTTCGAGAAAGGTCGGCTCGGTGAGCTGTTCAACCGCAAAGGCCGTAATGCCCACGGTCGCCACGGTGCCATCCAGTTTGGCCCATTCGTGGGATTTCGCGTAACGTCGATCGGACGGGTTGGCCATCGGAACCTCCTGAGTGGATTCGCCCAAAGCGGGGGTTATTTCTGGCGTTTATAGAACGGTAAGGGCACCACGGTGGCAGCGAGCGTCGTGCCCCGGACATCAATGCCTAGCGCGGTGCCCACCGTGGCGAAATCGGGGCGAACATACCCCATCGCCAGCGATTTCTCCAGCCACGGGCAGAAGCTGCCACTGGTCACCGTGCCAACCGGTTGCGCATCGGGGCCGAGAATGGCCGAGCCTTCGCGGGCCGCTCGCTTGCCGTCCACCTCCAGCCCGACCCGAATCGGCTTGGTTGGGTCCGCGGCGAGCAACGCACTGCGGCCGATGAAGTCGCCCTTGTCGAGCTTGACAGCCCAGCCCAACCCGGCCTGCAAGGGGTTGATGGATTCGTTCAACTCGTGGCCATAGAGCGGCATGGCCGCTTCCAGGCGCAGTGTGTCGCGGGCCCCCAGGCCACACGGCACCGCCCCCTGGGCGATGAATTCCTCCCACAGCGTCTTCCCTTGCGCGTTGGGAACGATCACCTCGAAACCGTCCTCCCCGGTATAACCGGTCCGACTGACCACGCAAGGCGTATCCCGGTACCGGGTCGCCGTGGCGAAGTAGTATTTCAGCCGCGTCACGTCGTCGGCGAATCGCCCGGCCATCAGCTCAACCGCCTTTGGCCCCTGGAGGGCAACCATCGTGGTCTCGAAGGTCTGATCCTGAAGGGTCACATTCCGCCCGGCCCTGTGCTGCTCCAGCCAGGCGAGGATCTTCTGGCGATTGCTCGCATTGATGACAGCCAGATAACCCGAGGGTAAGCGGTACACCAGGATGTCGTCGAGGATGCCGCCGGCCTCATTGCACACCAGGCCGTAGCGCACCTGGCCGTCTTTCATGGTGGCTACGGAGTTGGTAAAGACCGTCTCCAGCAGGGCTTGCGCATCCGGACCGGCGAAGCTGACGCGGGCCATGTGGGAGATGTCGAACAGCCCGGCCGCGGTGCGAACGGCCGTGTGCTCGGCAGCGATGCTGGTGTATTGCACGGGCATATCCCAGCCGCCGAAGGGGACCAGACGGGCGTGGTGGTCCACGTGCCACGAATAGAGCGGAGTCCGCAGGTTCGACATGGCCAGCCATCCACAATGCAAGAAGGCGGCCCCGACGTGGAACCGCCCCTGCCTACGGATATGGTAGACGCCGGACCGACGAAATCCAGAAGCGGCCGACGGCTTACTTCATTCGCGCGGCCATGGCGTCAAGCATCTCCTGGCGGCTCCAGCCCCCGGAGATGTGGCCCCGCGCAGCCTCGATCTGGATCGTCCCATCGAATGCCGGTTCCTTGAGCCGCTGCGTGGCCTCCTTGAGCCGCCGCACCGCCGCGTTGAGGAAGTAATCGTCGGCGTCGCCCACCCAGATGTGGATCTTGCCTCCCGCCAGCTTCGGCCCCAGTTGCTTCCAGTTCTTCTCCAGGATCAGCTTCAGGTCATACTTCTTCCAGTGGTCGATCACGGCTTTGTTGATCGCTCCCGTTTTCCCGTTCCACAGCGGTAGCGGCAGGCCGTCCGCGCCTTTGGGCCCATAGGTGGCATTCCAACTCGCCCAGTCGCGGCCGCTCAGTTCCCAGCGCCCGCCGCGACCCAGAACGGTTTCCAGCTGGCACTCGTGCCGCACCGTCGAAATCACGTCGCCGTCGAAGGTGCGCGTCGCCAGCCGATCCAGGCCAAACCGGTTCACATAAGCATTCGCCTCGTTGTAGATGTCGATCAATTCGAACCGTTCGAACGTCACCGAGTCCGGGCACTGCGACCAGCAGCCGTTGAAAAACTCCGGGTAAAACACCTGCAACGCGAACGACACCCACCCGCCGGTGCTGCCGCCGGTGGTGAAGCGCGTCTTCGGTGTCCCGAAACAGCGATACGTCTTCTCAATGAACGGAATGACTTCCGTAATCAGCGCCTGGCCGTAAGGGCCGTTGTTCGCCGAGTCCACCTGATAGGGATCGCCGAACGGCCCAGCTCCATCGGGCACGATCTGCACAAACCGCGGATCCGCTGCCAGACGCGCCGCCGCCGTGTAACGGGTGCCGAAACCGCCGATGTCCACGATCAACCCGTATTTCGTGTCGGGCTCGCTGTCGAAGTTGGGCGGCAGCACCACACCGACGCGGTACTCCATCGGGCGGCCGTGAAAGTCGGAGAGCAGCTTCGACGGCAGCTTGTGGAACTTGACGGTTTTCGTCTCCTTGGGCGTGCGGTCCTCAAAGGTTTTGGTCAGGGTCAGGTCCACAACTGTTCCAGCAGCGGGGTCGAGCTTGACCAGGATCGGGTCGCAATAGCGGTTGCCGGGCGCGGTGGGCAGGTTGATATCGCGGTTGGTGGCGAAGATCGCCTGCACGGAATACTCGCCGGCGGGCAGCTCGTTGAGTTTGCCCAAAGGAAAGACGTCCGAGTTGGCATCGAGGGTGACGACCATGTCGGCGGTAAAGGGGTCGGCATCGGTGCCGAGGATGGGCAGCACGGGCGGGCGGTAGTTGGTGAAGTTCGGCCGTTGCTTGGCCCGAGCGATACCGACCAGCACGCGGCCCGATTCCGGCTTGGCACCGACGAGCCGGGGATCGAGCTTCACCCGAAACTGCAGACCGGCGGGCCGGGCCGGCGGGGCCTGGCGAGCGGGAACCGTTAGCCCACCCAGGGCCACAGCGAACAGAGCGAGAAGACAGACCAAACGGCAACGCATGAGTGAATACCCGGGGATCATCGCAAGTTGGACCAGGTGAGACTATTCTAGCTGCTGCGTGCCGCTTCGCCTTACGCCGTGCTCCAGGCCGCGGGGTGCGCCTCGTTCCAGCGGAACCACCAGGCCCGCACCTCGGGCGTGGCGTTCCCCAGACCGACGATCAGATGAACGACCTTCTCCCCGTAGGTGTTGCGTTCCAGATCGCGCTGGCTGGGCACCGGCCACGACATCGGATGCGAATGGTAGATCGCCAGCAGTTCCAGGTGCTGCTGGCGCATCGTGCGGAACGCCGCCAGCATGTCCTCGGCATTGGAAAGGTACTCCGTGGGGCTAGCGGCCTCATTGGCGATGGCAAAGCGGGCGCGGACGATTCCCACGCCATCCACGATGGTGCCGGCCAGCAGCCCACAGCACTCATTTGGCGCTTCGACCCGCGCATGGCCAATCACCTCGGCCAGAAACAGATCGGGCAAGACCAGATGACTGAAGCGGCGCATAACGAAGACGACCGTTGCACGAGAGGAAGCTCCGGTCACGGACCGGACTTCTTAATATGTGTAGATGCATACGAACCGGGGCCGCTGCTGTCCCCGTTCGCTCAGGAGATTCCATGACCACTGTTGCTGAACTCAAAGGCCAGACCGTCGCTTTCGCCGCCTCGGGTGGCCTGGATTCCTGTACGGTCACGAAATGGCTCACGGAGCACGGCGTGACGGTCGTGTGCTTTACGGCGGACATTGCCCAGCCCGACGAAACCGACTTCCGCGAAATCGAGAAGCGGATGCGGGCCTGTGGGGCGGCCGACTACGTGGCCATTCCGCTGCACGACATGATTGCCGAGGCCGGGCTGGAAGGGATTCAATTCCAGGCCCGCTATGAGGGGGCGTACTGGAATACGACCGGTATCGGGCGGCATGTCATCGTTGCCGGCCTAGTGCCGGAGATGAAAAAGCGGGGCATCACGATCCTCAGTCACGGGGCCACCGGCCGGGGGAACGACCAGGTCCGCTTCCAGCTGTGTACCAACATGCTGGCACCGGAAGTCACCGTGTATGCTCCCTGGCGCGACGATGCATTCCTGAAACGGTTCCGGGGCCGCAGCGAGATGATCGACTACTGCCAGGCTCACAAGCTGCCGATCAAAGCTAGCAAGGACGCGCCCTATTCCACCGACGCCAACCTGCTGGGGTTGACCCACGAAGCCGGCCAGCTCGAACACCTCACCACCGAGCCGTGGTTCGTCAGCCCCGGCATGGGTGTGCTACCGACCGACGCCCCGAACCAACCCGAGTCGGTGAGTATTCGCTTCGAGCAGGGCCGGCCGGTGGCGATCAACGGCCAGGCCACAACAGCCTTCCAGGCGATTCAGCAGGCCAACGCCCTCGGCGGCCGGCACGGCATCGGTATCGCCACGCACCTGGTGGAGAACCGGTTTGTCGGCATCAAAAGCCGCGGCGTGTACGAAGCCCCGGGCATGGAGTTGCTCGGCACCGCCTATGCGTACCTGCTGCAATTGATCCTCGATCGCCGCAGCCGGGAACTGTTCGATCAGCTGTCGCTCTTCGTGGCCCGGCAGATTTATCAGGGCTACGGCTTCGACCTGGCCACGCATCTGGCGCGCGCAGCCATTGCCCCGATCAACCAACTGGCCACCGGTACGATCACCCTGAAGCTGTACAAAGGCCGGGCGGAGTTCGCGTCGGCCGCGGACGTGCCCCACCAGATGTACTCGGAGAGCAACGCCAGCATGGAAGCGATTGGGGAGTTCGACCATGCCGACAGCGAAGGCTTCCTGCGGGTGCTGCAGGTCAGCGCGCGGGCCCTGGCCGCCAACCGGCAAGTGGTGCCCCCCGCCTGGGCGAAGCGGTAAACCGAACGGCCCCCGGTTGGCTACCAGGGGCCGCGCCGCCAAGGCGTGGATGAGCTAGCGACGCTTGATGGGCGGCACCCGGGGGTTAGTATTGGTCGGGTCCGGCATCGGCTCCGGCGTATCGCTCGGCTTGGGGGCCGGGCCACCCTTGAGTTGCCAGAACCCAAACTTGACCATCGCCGCAGCTCGCTTCTCCTCCGTCGTGAACGCGTAGTTGCCATAACCGATGTTCTGCTGATTCAGGACAACCCCGGGCTGAATGGTGAACCCGTAATCGGTCATCTTCTGCCCGGTGAGCGTCACCAGATAGGCGAGGGCCACGTCCCGCACCAGACATTGGTGTTGAATGGGCTGCTGGTTAGGCTGGTTGCCCAGAAACACCACCTGCACCTGGGTTTCATTGGTCAGCAGCGACTTCAGGAAGGGGATTTCGTCCTTGCCGCCCCGCTGCACCAGGTACATGAGGGCCTGGCCCTTGTTGTACCCGAAGACTCCCTCGGTGGTCACCACCTTCCGCAGCAAGGGGCCGGTCTCCTTGAACCCGCGGAGCAACTGCCCGGCCACATAGGACAGGTTGTTCAGGTCGTTGACGTCGTCGCGTGTGGCCAGCCACTGGCCCAGAATCTTCTTGTACGGCTCGGCGTGGGGTGTGTTCGCCGGGTTGTTGATGGCGTTCATCGACGCTTGCTGCTGGATGAAGTTCACCGAGGCATAGTTGAATTGCCCCTTGGGAATGTCCTTGGACGGCGTGACCGCCTCGGCAAACAGCAGGCAGGCCACATCGGGCAGCGTGACGGGTTGGGGTTGTTTGATGACACCGCCAATATTGCGGCCCTGCATGTTCGTCCAGAGCAGGGCGCGTCGATCGGCGATGGCCCGGCCGGCCTCGGTGCTGTCCTTGTCGATCGCCTGGAGTAGCTCGACATTGTACGGCGATTTGATCATCTCCACGAACAGGTCGCGGGCAGCCTTGTCGCCACCGACTACCCGGCGGAAGACTTTCAGGCCGGGCAAATCGTGTTCGTACTTGCTTTCGATGTCGGCCAGAAACGTGTCCAGCCGAGCCTTGAGGTCGTCGGCTCCGGCCTTGGGCAACAGCCGCGCACAGCGGTAACGCACTTCGGGGTCCGGGTCGGAGGTCGCCCCTTCCAGCAAGGCCGGCCGGGCCAACCGGCCCATCTTGCTCAACTCGGCGTGGGCCTCCTCGCGATCCCGGAAGCTTTCGCTACCCAGCCGCTTGACCAGCTCCCGCGCCTTGGAGAGTTCCTGGGGCGGGATAATCAGATCTTTGGGATCGGGGGAAACCGCCCATCCCGACCCGGCGGCAAACCCGCCAACCATCACCAGTGCCAGAAGCCGACTCATGACACCCTCATACGTCGCTGACCGATTCGCTTGTCTCAGTATTTTAGACGATCGCGGTGCCCCAAACGATGGCGCAATTCGCTTTTGCCCAGCCGAATCGAGCCACCGGGCGGCCAGCCCCCGTCCTCGTTGCCGTGAGGCTCAGGGATTCTTGGCTCGCCACTGTTTCCACTTCTGGAAGGCCGCCTCGCGTTTGTCTTCGGGCAGATAGTGCCGGGTGTACGAGTAGGTCGTAACCCCAGCCGGGTTGGCGACCAAATCCACGAAGCCGTAGTCCTCGATCTTCTGCCCCGAAAGCAAGATGGACACGGCCAGCCCGACATCGCGCACCTGGATCTCGTAGCGCTGAATCTCGTTGCGGCCATCTTTGACCACGCTACGGGCCACGGTGGTCAGCACCGCGCTGTCGTCCAGCAGCTTTTCTAACAGCGGAAGGTGTTCCTTGGTGCCCAGTTGCGCCAGTTGCGTGGCAGCCAGACCCCGGTAACTCGCGGTAGTCCCGGGGTTGGTCAACAACCGCACGGCCAGCCGAACAGTCTGATTCGGCATGTTGAAGCTGCGGGCAATCGACATGGCCTGGTACATCTCGATGGGATCCTGCCGCGACTCCAGCCAGGCGGTGGCAATGGCCCGATACACCGGAGCGGCGGGATCGGAATCCTGGGTGATGTCCCGCGTAAACGTCGAGTTCGCCAAAAGCGTGCTCATCGCGGTACCCCGGGGAATGAAGCGGGACGGCACCAGGGACTCGGCGAACAAGAGCGTGGCCAGGTCGGCCGTGGTCGGTTCCCGCCGCACCGGGGGGGTGACGATCATCCCGTTGACCACAACCGTGCGACGGATCTTCTGGTTGTACAGGTCCTGCCGACGGGCCGCGACCAGTTGCCCCAACTCGGCCCGCGACTCATTGGCCGCCAAGAGGATCGCCCGATTTTCCGGCGTCGATACGAGTTCCGCGAAAACAGCACGGGCCGGCTTATCGAGCGCGGTATTGGACCAGACCACATGACCCAGTAGCGTCCATTCATTGCGAACCACCGTGCGAAACTCGTTCCACCCGGGCAAGTCATGGTCATAGCGCCCCTCAACATCCGCCAGGAAGACTTCCAGCCGCGCCTTCAGGTCCAAAGCATTGGCCTTGGGCAATAACGCCGAGCACCGCATTCGGACCTCGGGATTGGGATCCGAATTCACGGCTTCCAACAAGATCGGACGAGCCAGCCGGCCCATCTCGGCCAGGGCATGCTCGGCACGCTCCCGCTCCAGGAACTGCTCGCTACCCAGTTGTTGCACCAACGCTCGGGCCCGGGAGAGGTCCTCGGGTGAGATGGTCAGCGATTTCGGATCAGGATTGGACGCCCCTGCAGCCGGAGCCAAACCCAATACGAGAATGACGATGGTTCCAATTCGCAACATGATCGACCCCTCGGCGGCGAGAAAGACGGAGGGCCGGAGAAGATTGGGTGGGAACTGCCTCAGCGGGGCCATATCCACCCGAGACTCGACATTATATCGGAAGGCGAACCATCCGTCGATGAGCGAGTTCGAAAAGCGTTACAATTCCATCACCCGGCACATTCCGTACCGTTTCCCACCCCTGTCTTGGCACCAGCCGGCACAACTGGTGGAGAGCGAACTTCCCGAAGGGGCTTCCGCGGCCGTCTGCCGCGGGGACGGTTCATCCCGGGTCTGAGTTGTGCTACACAGTTGAAACAGGTAGCGGCGGTGCCGGCCGCTTCGAACCTGACCTCGCCTCACCCGTTATCACTGACCCGAACCGCCGAGGTGGCTGTGCGTCAGTTCGTCGCGTTCTTCATTCTCATTGCCCTGTTCGTGGTGCTGGTTGGCACGCAATTCCAGGCTTCCGATGCCGAGAAGCTTGCGGCCATCAGCCGGGTGGTCTCGGCCAAAGTTCAGAGCGGCTTGTCACCCTCGGTGAACGTCACCGCTCCCCTGGAGGCGCTGCGCCGCCAACTGCCCCAGCGGCTCGACGAGCGGGTCAAAAGTCGTCTGACGGCGGACAAGCGCTTGCAGGGAATCGAACTGACGGTGGTGCTGGAGGGCAACCGGATCCGGCTGCGGGGCGTGGTGCCGGATGCCAGGACGCGCAAAGTGGCGGTGAGTCTGGCCGAGAACACAGCCGGTGTGGAGGCGGTGGTCGACGAACTGGCCGTGCCCGAAGAACGAGTCGCAAGTAAGAATTAGTTGGCAGGCGATTCAAGAGCCGTGGCCCGAAACTCGGGGGGCGAGTTCCGGGCCACGGTGCGTTTGCCCACGGCCTCACCCGTGGGTGCGGATCAGTACATGTCGTCGTAGCCGCCGGCGGCCGCGCCCTTCTTCGGCTCGTCCTTGGGCAGCTCGGCGATCATGGCGTCCGAGGTCAGCAGCAGGGTGGAGACGCTGGCGGCGTTCTGCAGGGCGCTGCGGACCACCTTGGTGGGGTCGATGATGCCCTTGTCGATCATGTTGCAGTATTCCCCGGCGCGGGCATCGTACCCGAAGTTCTTCTCCTTCTTGGCCAGCACTTCCTTGGCCACCACGTTGCCATCTTCGCCGGCGTTCTCGACGATCTGTTTGAGCGGAGCGCGGCAGGCCTTGACAATGATGCTGTAGCCCACGCGTTCATCCTCGGTCAGATCATCGGGGGCCTTCAGCCCATCGCTGGCCCGCAACAGAGCCACACCGCCGCCGGGCAGGATGCCTTCCTGGTGCGCGGCCTTGGTCGCATGCATGGCGTCCTCGACCCGCATCTTCTTTTCCTTCACCTCACTCTCGGTGGCCCCGCCCACGTTGATCTTGGCCACGCCGCCCGACAGCTTGGCGATCCGCTCGCTGAGCTTCTCCTTGTCATAATCGCTGGTGCTCTTCTCCAGCTCCTTCTGAATGCTGGCGATGCGGGCCTTGATGGCTTCCTTCTTGCCGGCCCCCTCGATGATCGTGGTGTTGTCCTTGTCCACCTTGATCTTCTTGGCGCGGCCGAGTTGCTCCAGCTTGACCGATTCGAGCTTGATGCCCAGATCCTCGAAGATCGCCTCGCCACCGGTGAGGATGGCAATGTCCTGCAGCATGGCCTTGCGGCGATCCCCGTAGCCGGGAGCCTTCACCGCGCACACCTTGAACTGGCCCTGCGTGCGGATGACGTTGACCACCAGGGTGGCCAGCGCTTCCCCATCCACTTCCTCGGCGATGATGAGGAGCGGCTTGCGCTGCTCGACCACTTGCTCCAGCACCGGGATGAGGTCGCGGGAGCTGCTGATCTTCTTCTCGTAGATCAGCACATAGGCATCCTCAAACTCGCACTCCATCGTCTCGGGGTTGTTGACGAAGTACGGCGACAGATAGCCGCGGTCGAACTGCATGCCCTCGACGAACTCGTGGCTCGTTTCGATGGTCTTGGCTTCCTCGACGGTAATCACGCCTTCCTTGCCGACCTTGAACATGGCATCGGCGATAATCTTGCCGATCACGGCATCGCCGTTGGCGGCCACCGTGGCCACGTGTTCCAGGTTCTGCCGCTCCTTGCTGCGATCCTTCTCATCGGAAACCGGAATGCTCATCTTCTTGATGGCCGCTACGATGTCCTCGACGGCCTTCTCCATGCCGCGCTTCATGAGCATGGGGTTGGTACCGGCAACGACGGCCTTCAGCCCCTCGTTGAAGATCGCCTCGGCCAAAACGGTGGCCGTCGTGGTGCCGTCGCCGGCCACGTCGCTGGTCTTGGACGCTACTTCCTTGACCATCGCCGCGCCCATGTTCTCGTAGTGATCCGGCAATTGAATCTCCTTGGCGACCGTGACACCGTCCTTGGTCACCGTCGGGCTGCCGAACGACTTCTGAATGATCACGTTGCGGCCCTTGGGCCCCAGCGTGACCTTCACGGCCTTGGCCAGCTTGGAGATCCCCCGCTTCATGGCTTCGCGGGCTTCTTGGTCGAACGCAATCTGCTTAGCGGACATGGTTACCTCAGTTTCGAGTTTCAAGTGGTGAGTTTCAGGTTTCGGGTTTTGCGCTTCGGGTTGACGAGCCGTCACGCCGTCAACTCCAAGCGCCAAACGAAGTTATGCGATCACACACATCACGTCGGATTCGTGCATGACGAGGATTTCGCCCTCGACCTTGGCCTGGCGGTCGCGGAACTCGTCCCCCGCCCAGGACGTAAACAGCACGCGGTCGCCCACCTTCAGTTGGGGGGGCACCCGCGTGCCATCCTTCTTCAACTTGCCGGGGCCGACAGCGATAACCGTCCCCCGTTGTGGCTTGTTTTTGGCGGTGTCGGGCAGCACGATGCCGCCGGCCGTCTTCTCTTCAGCGGCCTCGCGGCGGACGATGATGCGATCACCGATTGGCTGAAGCCCCATCGTTTCCTCGACTCTCAAGTAGTGCGGATCAAAATCCACTGGGTCCGTGCCGACTCTACACTGCAACAACCGTGCCTGCCAAACCATTCAGTCACAAGTTACAGCTAAGAAATAATTTACGACTCAAACCAGAATGAAGTGCCCGTCGGCTTCCTGTCAGCTTTGCGCGAGCCGGAGCTGCCGAGACTGTCGGATTGGCAGGTGGAGAACGGGCCGGAGCGGAATTGGCTCCGGCCCGTGGGATTTGGTTCCAGCGGGTGCTTGGCGGCTTGGACCGGCTGACGATTCGATTGGCGGCTTCAATCGTCGTCGTCGTCGTCATCCGTTTTCCCGGGCTTGACCGGCACGAAGAAGGCGGCCCGCACTGGCGGCGGCATGGGGCTATCTGGACCGCGGACTGCCTTCCAGATGATCTCGCTGAAGAGCAGATCGTCGATGGCGTCCTCCTTGGCCAGGTTCTGCTTCTCCAGCCATTGCGCTCCGAAGCCGCCGGGCTTATTCCGCTCGGTCCGATCGACTTTCGGCACCTCGTGCTTGTAGGGCGTGAAGTCCGGCGTGGCGGTGAAGGAGTTGTACATCGGCCGGGCAGCGGCATCGAACTGCGACATCGGCTCCAGGCCCAGAATCAGTTCCATGGTCCGCAGCATGCTGGTGGTCGAATAGAGCGTCGAATCCACGGCGCGGCGTTTGGCGTAGGGCGAGATGACGTAGGCGGGGCCGCGGTGCGCATCGACATGGTCCGGGCCGTTCTGGGTGTCGTCCTCGATGACGAAGATGGCGGTTTCCTTCCAGAACTTGCTATTGGTCACGGCTTCGACAAGCAGCCCGAGGGCGAGGTCGTTGTCGGCGACCATGGCGGTAACGGTGGGTTTGCCGACCGCAGTGCCGGCCGTGTGGTCGTTGGGCAAGCGGACGACTTGCAGGCGGGGCATGTCGCCGGCCGCCTCGAAGCGCTTCAACTCGCTGATGAACCGCTCGGCCCGCTTCACATCAGTGTAGTCCAGATCGTAGCCGCGGAACTGCGGGTCGATCAATCCGGCGAGTTCCTTGACGGCCGGCTGACCATCCTCGAAGGTACCGTCGGGCCGCATCGGGCCGTTGTTCACCCATTCGCCGTAAGCTCGGTAACTGACCTTCTTCTCGATACACTTGTTCCACAGGTAGCCGCCGCTGGGGCGAGCGACAGCGTCGTAGGTGCCCTCGGCCGGATAGCCGTAGACCTTGCCGCCGCGGTAGCTGAGCGGCCAGATCTTCTCAACAAAGTCGGTAGCGTAGGCTCCCATGCTCCATTCGTGACCGTCGGCCGACACCTCGCCGTCAACGTAGAAGTTGTCCAGCAGCACGAACTCCCGGGCCAGCTTGTGGTGGTTGGGGGTCACCGGTTCGGGGAACAAGCACAGCTCCGGCTCCCCGTTCCCTTCCTTCATATCGCCGAGAATTTGATCGTAGGTGCGGTTTTCCTTGATGATGTAGATCACGTACTTGATGGGGCTGGGGTCGCCGAGCTTGCGGGGAATGGGGTTATTCGCTTCGACGCCCTCGGCCCGCACCTCGTTGCGGTCCCGCAGTGGGCTGCACAAGTACGCCTGCTTGGTGTAGTTGGCCATCTGCTCCGGGGTGGGCATCTTGACCATGCCGATGGTACCCGCGAACAGTTGCCCGATGTATTCGTTCAGGTTCCGGGCCCGGGGCAAGAGGGGGTTTGGGCCGCTGCGATTGGCCTTGGAAGAGAGACCCTTGCCGTTGGCGTAATAGATCAGACCATCCTTGGGGTTGTACCGCACCGATGTGGGATACCAGCCGGTGGGGATGAAGCCCATCGGCTTGGCGGTCTTGGGGTCGGCAACGTTGAAGACGGCGAGATTGTTGTTATCGGCATTGGCCACGAAGAGGACCTCCCCATCCGGCGTTAGGGTCAGGCTGTTGGGTGTGTTCCCGGTCGGAGCCGTGGGGTACAGAGCGCAATGGATGGTCTGCAATCCCTTGCCCGTGGCGGTGTCGATCACGCTAACTTTGGTGGAGTTGGCACAAGCGACGTACAGCGTATCGGCCTTGGGCGACAGGATCATTTCGGTGGGGTGCTCGGCCGTGGGCCAGGTCGCCGTTACGGTGTTTTTTTCCAGATCGAGGACGGCCACGGCGGAACGGCCCCACAGCGACACAAACGCCCGCTTGCCGTCCGGGTGAGCCAAGCAGGTGTACGGGAAGATCTGCGGCTTGTACGGGTCGGCAGCCTTCTCCGGTTGGGCCGCGGGGGCATTTTCCTTGCGGCCGTCCGGCGGGCTGGGGGGTTCGCCTTGCGGAGGAGCCAGCTTCAAGGCCACCGGGTCGAGCGGAATGACCTTCTTGTTCTCGGGGTTCACCAGCGGCACGCGCACCACGGCATCGGCCCAGGGCGAGGCCACGAGTAGATCGCGGGCAGCGGCATCGAAGGCAATTCCACCGACCACAGTTTTGGCATTGGGTCGGCCAGCTGCCACGTCGATCGGCGACCGTTTCACCAGATAACCGCGGTCGAAATCGAACACCTCGACTCGCTCGAACTCCCCACCGCTGGCATAAATGTGCTTGCCGTCCGGCGAGAAGGTCAGGCCGTAGAACGCCTGTTCGACGGTGGCCCGGGACACGATCCGGGTCCGGTTGGGGTTCAGGTCGATGACAACAACCTCATGATCACGGAAGCCGGCACACAGCACCGCGATGTATTCGCCGGTGGGATGCACGGCGATGTTCACCGGTAAGTCGCCGACTTCGATTTGCCGGCCCACCGGTCGCAGGAACCACTGATTCGGCAATTGCACGGAGCCATCCTGACGCAACCCCGGCAGAACCCGGTCGAGGGGCTTCGACACAACTTCCGGTGGGATCGGATCGCTTTTGGGTCGTTGCGAGGGGGCCGCGAGAGTCAACAGCGCCACCGCAGCAAGCAAAACCAGGCCAAGAGCCGTAACGGAACGCACCTGCATGGGAAGAACCTCTCTCCGGATTCAAAGCAGAATGCCGTCGAAGGTCGTTGTAGGTGGCACTGGCTGAAGTGGTAGGCTGGTCCGAACCATCTTCGTAAGACATTCACAATCCTCTACCGCTGCCGAGATTCACAGGTCGTGATGTCCGATCCGCTCGCCTGGCTTGATTCCCGTATCCGCGGCTGGCTCGAAGCCCTTGTACTGGCCGCTGCCTTTGCGGTGGCCTACACGCAATCGCCGCTGTACTACTCGAACCAGAATCAGTACTTTCTGCACGGCCTGGCGGCGGCAGGGCATGGGCATCTGGCCCAGGACTGGCTCGCGCAGACCCGCGACCCCACCCCGCTGTTCTCGGCTCTCGTTGCGGCCGGGTATCGGTATTTGGGCGAGTGGTCGTTTCAGGCCGCGTATTTCCTCCTGCTCATGGGTTACTTTCTGAGCGTCCGGTGGTTGGTGGCCGCCCTGCCAGGCCTGCCCGATACGCGAGCGTTCCGATTGGTCTTTGCAGCCGGTTTCACGGCCACACACGCCGCGGCATTGCGGGTCATCGCGGTGAAGCTGACGGGAGTCGATTATCCCTGGTATCTGCAAGCCGGGGTCGCTAACCAGTATTTGCTGGGAACCGGGTTACAGCCCTCGGCATTCGGTACGCTCTTGCTGACAGCGACCGCTGCCTTCGCAAACGGCTGGCTTCGACTGGCCGGTCCACTCGCCGCGACGGCGTGCCTGTTCCACACCACCTACCTGCTTCCCGCCGGGGTCCTCGTGGCGGGATTTCTCGTAGCCCTGCTCCGCGAGGGAAACCGCCATACGGCGCGGATTTGCGCTGCGGGGGCACTTGTGGTCGTCTTGCCCAGTGTGGGGTATGTCGTGTGGCAGTTCGCACCGTCATCAGCCGATACGTTTGCCGAGGCCCAACGCATTCTGGTCGAGGTCCGGATTCCGCATCACGCGGTGATTACCCGGTGGTTCGCCCTGATGGATGGGCTGCAACTGGTCTGGATCGGCGTGGGGCTGGTTCTGCTACGCCGCACTCGGCTCGGCCCGGTTCTGCTCACCGCCGCCGGGCTGGGAGTGGCGCTCAGCCTGGTTCAGTTTGCTACCCGCAACCCCACCCTGGCCCTGCTATTCCCTTGGCGAATCTCGGCTCTGCTGGTCCCGGTCGCAACGGCAGTTGTAACAGCGCAGCTGGCAGCTCGGCTTCCCGCTTCACGGCGAGTCGAGTGGCTAGCCGGGCTCGCCCTGGTGCTGTTGGCGGCCAGCGGGGTGGGGATCCTGGTCGCCGGTCTGGGCTACCGCATGAACGACGCCGAGGTGGACTTGCACGCCTACATCCGGGAACACGCTCGCCCCGAGGATGTGTACTTGCTCCCCGTGCAGTTGCCGGCCGTGGGAAGCGGCCGTGGTTCGGGATCCACCACGTTCACCCCGCCACCGCGACCCAAACCCGGGTCGAACCTGATCCCGGTGGACTGGCAACGATTCCGATTACACACCGGAGCGCGCATCTATGTGGATTTCAAGTCAGTGCCCTACGCCGACACGGAAGTGATCGAGTGGTTGCGGCGAGTGAAGCAGTGCCAGACCTGGTACGCAGGCAACTGGGATGCATCCGTTCGGGACCAGTTGAAACGAGAAGCCATCACGCACATCGTCGCGCCGGCCGACCATCCGATTCCCGCCGACTACCTGGAGCCAATCCCGGACGTTTCCCCAGCCTATCGGTTGTATCGAGTGAAGTAACAATTGTTCAAATGGAGTCCGGATCGATTCCCAGTTCACGAAGCCGGGCAGCCAGTTTCGCCGCTCGCTGCCGCTCCTCCTCCGCACGCTGCCGCTCCTCCTCCGCACGCCGCGCTTCGGCCTCCGCACGCTGCCGCTCCTCCTCCGCACGCCGCGCTTCGGCCTCCGCACGCTGCCGCTCCTCCTCCGCACGCCGCGCTTCGGCCTCCGCACGCTGCCGCTCCTCCTCCGCCAGCGTGCCACGTTCCACAAACGTCAGAAACTTGCCACCGTCCGGGCGGTACACCGCCACCTCGCCGCGGTTCAGCTCGAAGCGAATACCCAACCGTGGACTGACCCAGCCGTTCATCTCGGCGATCCGGACGAGTTTTCCAGCTTCGTGCCGCCAGCCATCGACATGAGCAGGGAAGTCGGGGTAGACGATGTAATACTCCTCGGCCCCAAATCGCTCATAGAAGTCGCGTTTGTCCTCCATCTGGGTGTAGCGGTTGTTGGGCGACCAAACCTCGAACACCACCTGCGGGAAGATGCCGCCCTCTTCCCAAACCTTGTAGCTGCCGCGGTGCCCTTTGGGCCGACCGAAGGCGACGTACACGTCCGGGGCTTGCCGGGTCTGTGGCTCCCCCTCAACCGGGTAGATGAGATGGTCGCCGGCGACGAACACAGCGGGGTTATCGCGGAACATCAGGTCGAGGTTGCCCTGCAGGGTGACAATCCATTGGAACTGGAGGGTATTGTCGGCCATGGGCTGACCGTCGGAGTCGGGGTAATGGACCGCAGGGGGTGTGGTGAGTGTTGACATAATGGTGTAATAACAGAAGAAGCCCCGCCGGTGCAACGGCGGGGCTTCGAGAAGCAGTGTTACCGAACGGTATTACGATTGCCCGGCACCGACCGGCGCGGCCGGTTCGCTGGTTCGGCTTGTCTCGAACCCGAGCTTCTTCTCGCCGTTCTCCTCGATCACCTTGATGGTGATGGTGTCCACACCCTGGAAGGTGCCCTTGAGTAGTTCCTCGGCGAGCATGTCTTCCAGGTGATGCTCGATGGCCCGGCGGAGCGGCCGTGCCCCAAACTCCAGGCTGGACCCCTTCTCGATCAGGAAGTCCTTGGCGTCGTCGAGCACCACCAGCTTCAGGCCTTTCTCCTCGAGCCGCTTCGAAACCTTGGACAGCTCCATGTTCACGATCGCCTTCAGGTCGTCCTTGGTCAGCGAGCGGAAGACGATAATGTCGTCGAGGCGGTTGAGGAACTCGGGCCGGAATTCCTTCTCCATCCGCTCCCGGAGCTTCCGCTGCATCTCCTGGTAACTGGTCTCGGCATCCTTCTTGAGGCCCTTGGTCAGGATGTCGCCCATCGATCCCTGGGAGACGATGGTCTCGGCCCCGATGTTGGTGGTCATGATGAGCAGAGTATTCTTGAAGTCGATCGTCCGACCGACATTATCGGTCAGGCGGCCTTCTTCCATGATCTGCAACAGCATGTTCCACACATCGGGGTGGGCCTTTTCAATTTCGTCGAGCAGTACCACGGAGTAGGGCTTGCGGCGGATTTTCTCCGTCAGCTGGCCACCTTCTTCGTAGCCGATGTAGCCCGGCGGGGCACCGACGAGCCGGCTGACATTGTGCTTCTCCATGTACTCGGACATGTCGAGCTGCACAATGTTGTTCTCGTCGCCGAACATGAACTTGGCGAGCTGCTTGGCCAGGAGCGTCTTCCCGACCCCCGTCGGCCCGGCGAAGATAAAGCTGCCGATCGGCCGCTTCGGGTCCTTCATACCGGACCGGCTCTTGCGGACCGCCCGGGCGATGGCCTTGATGGCTTCGTCCTGGCTAATGACCGCGTTGTGCAGCTCGGCCTCCATGTTCAGCAGCCGCTTGGTCTCGTCCTCGCCGACCTTCTTGAGCGGCACGCCGGTCATCTTGCTGACAACCTCGGCGATGACTTCCTCATCGACCACGCCGTCGGTTTCTTTGGCTTTTTCGCGCCAGTCCTTGGTGAGCTGCTCTTTCTTTTTGCGCAGCTTCTCGGATTGATCGCGCAGGTGAGCGGCCTTCTCGAAGTCCTGCTCCATCACCGCCGCTTCCTTCTCGGCGTTGAGCTTGGCGATTTGCTCGTCGATATCCTTGAGGTCCGGCGGCCGGGTCATCGCCTTGAGCCGGACGCGGGCCCCCGCTTCGTCGATCACGTCGATAGCTTTGTCCGGCAGGCAGTGGCCGGAGATGTACCGCTCGGAGAGTTCGACGGCAGCCTTGAGCGCTGCATCCGTGATTTGCACCCGGTGGTGCGACTCGTAACGATCCCGCAGACCCTTGAGAATCTCGACCGTTTCCGCCATGGACGGCGGGTTGACGATAATCGGCTGGAAGCGCCGAGCCAGGGCCGCGTCTTTCTCGATGTACTTGCGGTACTCGTCGAGCGTGGTGGCACCGATGCACTGAATCTCGCCCCGGGCCAGAGCAGGTTTCAGCACGTTGGATGCGTCGATCGCCCCTTCGGCCCCGCCCGCGCCAACGAGCGTGTGCAACTCGTCGATGAACAGCATGGTGTTCTTGGCGCGCCGCACCTCGTTCATGACGGCCTTGATCCGTTCCTCGAACTGGCCGCGATACTTGGTACCGGCCACCATCATCGCCAGGTCGAGCACGACGATCCGCTTGTCCCGGAGCAATTCGGGCACGTTGCCATCAACCACCATCTGAGCCAGGCCCTCGACGATGGCAGTTTTGCCGACGCCCGCCTCGCCCAGCAGCACGGGGTTGTTTTTCTGACGGCGAGAAAGGATCTGGATGACCCGTTCGATTTCATTGGCCCGGCCAATGACCGGATCGAGCTTGCCCTGCCGGGCCAGATCGGTGAGGTCGCGGCCGAAGCTGTCAAGGGCTGGGGTCTTGGACTTGGATCGGCTGGTCCGCTCCGATGCGCCGCCGGCCCCGCCGCCACTGGATTCGCTTTCGTTCGGCATGTTGTGCCCCAACAGGTTCAGGACTTCCTCGCGAACGTCCTCGAGCTTAAGCCCCAGGTTCATCAGGACCTGGGCAGCGACACCTTCCTGCTCCCGTAAGAGGCCCAGGAGCAGGTGTTCGGTTCCGACATAATTGTGATTCAGGTTCCGAGCTTCCTCGACCGAATAGTCGATGACCTTCTTGGCCCGGGGGGTATGCGGGAGCCGGCCCATGACGACCTGCTCCCCACCGGGGCCATGCTGGACGATCTTCTCCACCTCCAACCGAATCTTGCGGAGGTCGATATCGAGGTTCTTGAGGACGTTGGCAGCGACTCCCGAGCCTTCCTTCACCAGTCCCAGCAGAATGTGCTCCGTGCCGATGTACTCGTGGTTGAATCGCTGTGCTTCCTGGTTGGCCAGTTGCATAACTTTTCTGGCCCGATCCGTGAATCGTTCATACATCTACGCCGTCTCCCACAGGGGGATAGAACTCCCGCCAAAGCTCGCGTTACCCAATTCTATGATATGCACGGCCAGCGTCGGCTCCAACCGGGGAAGCGGGCGGGGTGAGCGTCCGGGATCCGGAGGGGTCGGGGTGGGCTGGAGAGATCGCCCGCCGCTGCGGTCGGCCCCAGCGAGAACCGGAGCCCAAGTGCCGCGAGAACTTGTTGAATTCTAGGCTGAGAGGCGGTCCGAATCAAGCCAAGCGCTCGACTCCTGCCCACCAGCTCGGCTATGCTGAGGTGCGTTCTCATTCGCCCCGGGGGTCTGCTCATGGGTCGCCGCGTGTTTCTCGTCCAACTCGCCGGGATGTTGCCGGCCCTGGGTTTCGCCTCATCGGCCACGGCCGGGCCTCCGCCAACAGTCGATTACAATCGCGACGTGCGACCTATTCTCGCCGACCACTGCTTCCAGTGTCACGGACCCGATGCGAACCAGCGCAAGGCTGATCTCCGCCTCGATACCCGTGACGGTCTCCGCGCGGTTGACCTGGCCGAACTCCTTGCCCGCCTCACATCCGCGGATCCCCGGCAGGTCATGCCGCCCCTCAAGACGGGCAAACCGCTGACGCCGACGCAGATCACCACCCTCAAGGCGTGGATCGACCAGGGGGCACCCTGGGCGGCCCACTGGGCGTTTACCGTTCCCGTGCGGCCTGAAGTGCCGGTGAGCCGCGATCGGGCAAGGCGAAGCTGGGTCCGCAACCCCATCGACGCCTTCGTGATGGCCCAGCTCGAACGCGACGGTCTGGTCCCCTCCCCCGAGGCCGACGCGGTTACGCTCATCCGCCGGGTCACCCTCGACCTCACCGGCTTGCCCCCCACACCCGAGGAAGTGGATGCGTTCCTGAAGGACAGCCGACCGGACGCCTACGAGAAGCTGGTCGATCGGCTGTTGGCCTCGCCGCGATACGGTGAGCGGATGGCCTGGCGGTGGCTGGAAGCGGCTCGCTATGCGGATACCAACGGCTACCAAACCGACGCCGGCCGCGACATGTGGCGGTGGCGGGATTGGGTGATCGAGGCGTACAATCGCAACCAACCCTTCGACCAGTTCACCCTTGAGCAACTGGCCGGCGACCTCTTGCCCCACCCGACGCTCGACCAGCGGATTGCCACTGGCTTCAACCGCAATCACCGGGGCAACTCCGAGGGGGGTATCGTGCCCGAGGAGTACGCCGTCGAATATGTCGCCGATCGGGTGGAAACCACGGCAACCGTGTGGCTGGGCCTCACATTCACCTGTGCCCGCTGCCATGACCACAAGTACGACCCGTTCCCGCAAAAGGATTTCTATCGGCTGTTTGCGTTTTTTAACAACGTGCCGGAGAAAGGCCGGGCGGTAAAGTTTGGTAACTCGCCCCCGTTCATCAAGGCCCCCACCCGGCAGCAACAGCAGCAACTGGCCGAACTCGACCAGCGGGTGGAGGAGGCCCAGCGCCGGGTCCGTGAACTGGGCGAGGCAATTCGCATGGCCCAGCAGCAGTGGGAACAGTCCGCCGACCCCGCCAAGCTCCCGGACTGGTCGCCAGACCATGGTTTGCAGGCGCTGTTCAAGCTCAATGGGGTTTCCACGATCGAAGTACCTAACATCGGCCATTTCGGGTTCGATGACCGGTTCTCGCTCGCTTGCCGCATTCAACCTCGCCAGCCGGATGGCACCATCCTGGCCCGTGGCGTGGACGAACCCCGCGGCGAGGGCTATGGCGTCCACCTGGTCGGTGGTAAGGTTCAAGTTCAGCTCACCAAGCGCTGGCTCGACGATGCGCTACGCCTCGAAACCGTGGAGGCCGTGCCGCTGCGCCGCTGGTCGCAGATCACAGTCACCTACGACGGTTCCCGACTCGCCACCGGCACGAAGATTTACATCGACGGCGTTGAAGCCAAGACCCGTGTGCTGCTCGATGAACTCAACCAGTCGTTTGCCACTCAGGAGCCGCTGCGCATCGGCTTCGGTGGTGGGCCGAGCAGCCGTTTCGACGGTCAAATCGACGAGGTGCGCATTTACGACGGGGTACTGGAAGCCGAGCAGGTCCGCGTGCTGGCCGTGGCCGCGTCGGTTGGCGAGATTCTCCGCAAGCCGCCCAGGCAACGAACCGCCGCGGAGCAGGAGAAACTCCAAGCGTTTTTCCTCGAGCAAGCCGCCCCGCCCGAGATTCGCACCGCCCATGAGGTTCTTCGCACCCGGCGTGAGGACCGGCGGAAATTCTGGGAGGCGATCCCCACTGTGATGGTGATGGAGGAGATGCCAACCCCCCGGGAAACCCACGTGCTGATCCGCGGCGAATACGACAAGAAGGGTGAACGGGTATTGCCGGGGCTGCCGGCGGCGCTGGTAAGTGAATCGGGCACGAACGCCCCCCGCTCGCCCCACCCCCGTTTGCTGAATCGCCTGGATCTCGCCCGCTGGATCGTATCGCCGACGAATCCGCTGACTGCCCGGGTTGCCGTCAATCACGCCTGGCAACTGCACTTTGGCACCGGTTTGGTGAAGACACCGGAGGACTTTGGTACGCAGGGCGCGTTCCCGACGCACCCCGAGTTGCTGGATTGGCTGGCCTGTGAATTCCGCACCGATTGGGACCTCAAGCGCCTGCATAAGCTCATCGTGACCAGTGCCACCTATCGGCAGTCGTCACGACTGACGCCCGAACTGCTGGCCCGCGACCCGGAGAACCGGCTACTAGCGCGATTCCCGCGCCAGCGGCTATCGGCCGAGGTGATCCGCGACCAGGCCCTTTTTGTTAGCGGATTGCTGGTCGAGCAGCTCGGTGGGCCGAGTGTCAAGCCGTACCAGCCGCCGGGGCTCTGGAACGAATTGTCCGGCACTGGCGACTATGTGCCCGACACCGGGGCGAACCTGTATCGCCGCAGCCTGTACACTTACTGGAAGCGCACTGCGCCGCCGCCGGTCATGACGGCGTTTGATGCCGCCGGCCGCGAAACCTGCTGGGTCCGGGTGAGCCGCACCAACACGCCGCTGCAAGCCCTGGCGCTTTTGAACGAAACCGCCTTCGTGGAAGCCGCCCGCGCCCTGGCACAGCGGAGTCTGCATGAGACCGCCAAGCCGGACGATCGGCTAGCCCGCGCTTTCCAACGTGTCACCGGCCGGATGCCCAGCGCCCCAGAGCTCCGTGTGCTGCTCGACAGCCTGGAGTTCCATCGGGCGGAGTTTCGGCGTAATCCGGCCGCGGCTCACCGGCTGCTGGCCGTCGGCGCGTCGAAGCCTGATCCGAAGCTGGACGCCATCGAGCTGGCAGCTTACACCACCGTATGCAATATGCTGTTGAATCTGGATGAAGTCGTAACCCGCGAATGAGACCTCCTAATGCACATCACCCGTATCGCTGCCTGGCAAATCGACTTGCCCCTGCACGAGGGCAGTTACAAGTGGTCGGGCGGCAAGTCGGTCACGGTGTTCGATAGCACTGTGGTGGCCGTGGAGACGGACAGCGGCCTGATTGGCTACGGTGAGGTGTGCCCGCTGGGGCCGGCGTACTTACCGGCCTATGGGGCGGGAGTGCGGGCCGGTTTACTGGAACTGGCCCCCCGGCTGCTGGGCGAAGATCCGACGCAACTGAACCGGCTCAACCGCACCATGGACGCCGCTTTGAAAGGCCATCCCTACGTGAAGTCGGCCGTGGATATGGCCTGCTGGGATATTCTGGGCCAGTCGGCGGGGCTGCCGGTCTGCGTGCTGCTCGGAGGCCGCTACGGAGACGATTTCCCGCTCTACCGGGCTATCTCGCAGGAAACCCCTGAGGCCATGGCCGCCAGAGTGGCCGGGTATCGAGCCGAGGGCTACCATCGCTTTCAGCTCAAGGTCGGCGGGGACCCCGAGACCGACATCGCCCGCATTCAGGCCGTCGCTGCCGTGCTCCAGCCCCGCGATCGGCTCGTGGCCGACGCCAACACCGGTTGGCTGCCTCATGACGCGCTGCGGGTCGTCAAGGCCGTGCGCGACCTGGATGTGTACATCGAACAGCCGTGCCTGACGTATGAGGAATGCTTATCGGTCCGCCGGCACACGGATCTTCCCTTCGTGCTCGACGAGGTGATCGACGGAATCGCAATGCTGCTGCGCGGTCAGGCGGACGGAGCGATGGACGTGGTGAACTTGAAGATCAGCAAACTCGGTGGGCTGACGAAGACCAAGCAGGTCCGCGATCTGTGCGTGTCGCTCGGCATCGCGATGACATTGGAGGATAGCTGGGGGGGCGACATCGTGACGGCGGCCATCGCTCACCTGGCGCACAGCACTCCGCCCGAGTTCCGGTTCAGCGCGACCGACTTCAATAGCTACGTCACCCGCTCGCTGGCCGACGGGGCCCCGAAGCGCGTCAACGGGCGGCTAGCCGCCCCTCTAGCGCCGGGGTTGGGTATCACGCCGAAGTTGTCCGAGTTCGGCAAGCCGGTGGTCGATGTCCGGCGGGGGTGAGCAAGCGAGGGGCCGGTTGTCTGCCTGCTGTTCGCCGATCGTTATCGTACTTTCCGGTAGAACCGGTTGGCCACCAGCCCTTCCACGCTCAGCAGCAGCAACACGGCCATGAGCAGCCAGGGAAACAGGTCGATCGGCTGGTTAAATGTTCGCGCTAGGGCATCCCACAGGGAAAGGTTTTTGTCAACCGGCACCACGCTGTTCTTGCCAGTCACGTCCTCGATCCCCTCGATCGGAATTTTTTCCAGGTTGCTTTCCTCCGCCGGGATGTTCAGGCTGAAGCCGTCGCGCCATTTCCCCGCGTCCGCCGACAGCGTAAAGTTGCCGGGCAGATTGGTTCGCGGCGGCCCGATGCGCAGTTCCGTCTGACGGTCACCGACCTCGATAATCGCGTCGTTACCCACAATTCCCGGACCATCGAAGAGAACCTTGGTGTTCTTCCCGACTCCCCCCTTGGGAAGTGGGACGGTCACGGCTTGCCCGGTGACGAAGTTGAAGTTGGCATCAGCCGTATCGCCGGTGAGGTAGCGCACCACCATCCACGGGAAGACGGAGAACCACGACGAGCCTTCGATCTCCCAGTAATCGTGCCAGTTATCCGCCTCGTCCCGGGGCACATCCATGCGGGTGGTGAGCAACACCACCTTGCCTTTGCGCCGGGTAGGCTCCTTGGGGTCGGCAACCGTGCGTTCGAGCACGGCCGGTCGGCGGCTGGCGGGTTTCTCGGCGTCGTTGTACGAGACGATCACCGTGGCCTGGTCGTCTTTTTGAACTTCCCAGTATTTCCAGACTCGTCGGGGGTTCTTTACGGCATCGACGTTGCCCTTGTTCTGCCAGTCCTGGAACGGCTGCAGCAAAGGATGCTGCACGACCCGGTCGTCGAGGTACCAGGTAACGCCGGCAGCCCCGTTGCGAGGGCCGTCCCAACCTGGAGCCGTTTGGGGCGGCGGCGGCGGGTCGAGTTTCCGCGTATCGATCACCCCTTTGAACGTGCCCGGCATCAGGTCGCTGGCTGCGGCGTAGTCCTCGACTTTCAGCGTCTCGTCGCCGGGGATTATGATCAGCTTCCCGTTGCTTTCGACATACGGTCGCAGCTTATCCCACAGGGTGTTCCCGGGCGGCTGATTCGGTTCACGAACGCTCAACAGGCACACGGCTTCGAAGGCCGGCAACGGATCCGTTTGTTTTTCATCGGGCCGATCGGGATTCGGCGCGAACACGACCACCGTGCGGCCGTCGGTGTCGGTTTGAATGGCACTGGGTGGAACAACCCGGCAACTGAACGGCTCCTTGGCCGCCAGCAGGCCCGCTTGCCAGAATACCGCCGCCTCGGGATCATCAGCGATGACCAATAGCCGCCGCGCTTCACTGACCTTGAAGGTGAGGTAGCGCACATTGTCGGCCATCAGTTTGTCCGGCGTTTCCAGGCTAAACTCGACCTGATGCAAGCCGGGCTTCAAATTGGCGAACTCGAACGTGACCACCCGCGATTGTCCATAGGGCACCTTCACGGTCCGGCGCACGGGGGTCCCGGTTCCGTCCAAGCGGGCCAGCACCGTGGCCTCCACCGGCGGGGCGTCGGGTGAACCGGTTGCCGCGATGCTGACCACAACCACGGCCGGCTGACTGGCCTGAATAATTTGCGGCTTCATTTCCGCTGCCAGAAGGCCGACATTCACGGGCTGATCGATGCCCACATCGACCAGTGCATGGGCGGGCTTGGGGTCCGGAATCGCTTCACGGAGTCGCTTGAGATCCTCGGCACGGGCTGCCTCCCAACTGGCGGCCGTGCGATCGGTGAAAATGGCCACGAGCTTGGGATACTGGTCGGCATCATCGGCATCGGGGCTGTCAATTTTGGTGAGCAACTGATACGCTACGGCCACGGCACTCGTGAGGGGCTGAGCCCCGCCGCGGGGTTTGTCGAATTCGTCGAGCCGGCGGCGGGCGGCAGCCCGATCCGGCAACCAGAAGCCACTCAGGTCGGCCGTATCCACGATGGCCACCGCCGATTTCTCCGGCAGTTCATCGAGCAATTCGCTGGCCCGCTTGACGGCTTCGGCCAGCCGGGTGCGATCGTTGGCCGTATACCCCATACTGGGGCTGGTGTCGATCACGATGACAACCGCTACGGGTTGCTCACCGCGGAGATTGAAGCTGTCGCTCAGCAGGGTGGGCTGATACAAGGCCAAACAAAAAAGGGCAATCAACAGCATGCGCAGGGCCAGCAGCAGGAAGTGCCGCAGCCGCAGCTTGCGCTGGTTGGTCTTGAGCTTCTGGGTCAGGAACCGGAACGCCGGGAAGCTCAGCCGCTTCGGCTCCTGCTTCATGATCAGGTGCAGGAGAATCGGCAGTCCGACCAGGGCGGCCCCGGTAAGAAGGATCGTATGCATGGCAGTATTCTACCGGGGAGGAAGTGGCGGTGTCAGCGGCTCCGGCCCAACGCCAACCGGCCAGCGGTTGGTTACTGGTCGGCTCTTTCGGCTTGCTCCGAGCGAGAAGGCAGCCGATCATAGCCATTCGGTCGCTTCACCAGGAGGTTTCTCATGCCGTTCTGCAAGTCTGCGCTCTTCGCCATCCCTGCGTTGGCACTGACTCTGGGCTTTCACGCTCCACCGGCCATCGCGGATGACTGGCCCCAATGGATGGGCCCCCAGCGGGACAACGTCTGGCGCGAAACCGGTGTGATCGAGAAGTTCCCCGCGGGTGGACCGAAGATCGTGTGGCGGACGCCCATCGCCGCCGGCTATGCCGGCCCCGCGGTTGCCGGGGGCAAGGTGTTCATCACCGACCGGGTACTGGGCCAGGGTGCAACCAACCCCGACGACCCCTTCGACACTACACAAAAAATCGCCAGCACCGAGCGGGTGCTGTGCCTGGATCAGAAAACCGGCAAGATCCTCTGGCAACACGAGTACGACTGCCCGTATCAGATCAGTTACCCCGCTGGGCCCCGCTGCACGCCGCTGGTTCATGAGGGCAAGGTGTACACGCTGGGAGCCATGGGCGATCTGATTTGCTTCGAGGCCGACACCGGCAAGATCGTGTGGCAGAAGAACCTGCCGCGGGAGTACAAAACCAAGCCCGCGTTGTGGGGCTACGCGGCTCACCCGATGATCGACGGCAAGAAACTCATCACCCTGGCCGGTGGGGAAGGCAGTCACGTCGTCGCCCTGAACAAGGACACCGGCCAAGAGATCTGGAAAGCCGGCAGCCAGCCCGAACAGGGCTATTCACCCGTGCTCATCACCGAGGCCGCCGGCCAGCGCCAGATGATTGTCTGCGGCCCGCGTGCCATCTATGCGGTAAATCCCGAGACTGGCAAACAGTACTGGCGCACGCCCTTCGCCACCGATAGCGGCTGCGTCGTCATGACCCCGATCCGGTCAGGGGAGCATGTCTTCGTCGGTGCCTACAACCACAAGGGCGTGGTGTTGAAGCTGACCTCGGACAAACCGGGGGTCGAGGTGGTCTGGCAGAACAAGAAGGATCACGGTCTGGTTCCGGTGAACATGCAGCCGTTCCTGCAGGATGGCGTGGTGTACGGCTACGACGACGACGGTAACCTGTACGCCGTCGAGTTGCCCAGCGGCAAACGGCTCTGGGAGGATGCCGGCCCGGTCCTGGGGGACCAGCGCCGCGGTGCCGAATCCGCCCAGATTGTCAAGAACGGCGACCGCTTCTTTTTCTTCGCCGACACCGGCCATCTGGTCATCGGCAAGTTAACCCCCAAAGGCTACGAGGAGATCGACCGCGCCAAGGTGATCGAACCCACGGGCGTGGCCAACGGCCGCAAGGTGGTGTGGTGCGGCCCCGCTTATGCCGACAAAAAGATGTTCGTCCGGAATGACAAGGAGATCATCTGCGTGGATTTGGCGAAGTAACTGCGTGCTCATGAACGATAACCCGTATCGCCGGCTACCCTCGGTTAGCCGGTTGTTGGAGCATCCGCTGCTCGTCGCCGCTCGGGCGGTCCATCCGCTGGATCGCATCACGGCCGCGGCTGGTGCCGAGTTAGCGGAACTGCGCGACCGGATCGCCACGGGCAACGCGGTCGATGTGAACGTGGATCGCCTCGCCGAGCAAGTGACCGCCCGGCTCACAGCCGAAGCGACGCCGACAATCCGGCCCGTGATCAACGCCACCGGCATCGTTCTGCATACCAATCTGGGCCGCTCCGCGCTGCCGGAGCCAGCCGCCCGCGCCGCCTATGAAGCGTCGCGCGGCTACCTCAACCTGGAGTTGGATCTGGAGACGGGCCGGCGGTCGAGCCGGCAGAACACCATCCGGGCCGGCATTCGGGCGATCACCGGAGCGGAGTCCGGCACGGCTGTGAACAACTGCGCCGCGGCCACCGTGCTCGTTTTGCGGGCACTGGCAGCTGGTCAGGAGGTGATCGTTTCTCGCGGCCAGCTGATCGAGATCGGCGGCAGTTTTCGCATTCCCGAGATCATGGCCGCCAGTGGAGCCATCCTTCGCGAGGTGGGCACCACGAACATCACCCGGCTGGCCGACTACGAACGCGCTGTGGGGCCAACCACGGCCGCGCTCATGCGAATCCACACCAGCAACTACCGCATTCGTGGCTTTACCGAGTCCGTCGAGTTGGCCGACCTGGTGCAACTGGGCCATCAGCACAATCTCTGGGTGATCGACGACGCCGGTAGCGGGCAGGCCCTCGACCTCACTCCGTTCGGCTTGCCGGGGGAACCGCTCGTTTCGGCAGGCATCGCGGCCGGGGCCGATCTGGTTCTGTTCAGCGGCGATAAACTCTTGGGCGGTCCGCAGGCGGGTATCATCGCCGGCCGGGCGGCACTCATCCAGAAGATCGAAACGGATCCGCTGATGCGGGCCTTCCGGCTCGACAAGATGACGCTGGCAGCCCTGGAGGCCACGCTGCGGCTCTATCGCGATCCGGAGCAAGCCCGGCGGGAAATCCCCACCCTGCGGATGCTCACCCTGTCCCCGGCGGAACTGCGCCAACGCAGCGAGGCCTTCGCCGCCCGACTGCCCCGCCGACCGGACCTGTCCATCACGGTGCGGGACGACGTGGCCTACGTCGGCGGCGGCTCGCTGCCCGATGTCGCTCTGCCAACCGTGGTGCTGGCCATTTCCACCACCACGCTCAGCGAGGGGGAACTGGCGACGCGGTTGCGAACCGGTTCACCCGCGGTCGTCGGCCGGGTGCAGGACGGCAAGCTGTTGCTGGATCTGCGCTGCGTCTTCGAGCGGGACGAAGCCGCGTTGCTCGCCGCGTTACAGCGCGCCCTCGGTTAGGCCCGAGTCTTGGGCAGAATGCAACCACCCGCTGCGCGCACTGGGCTCGCTAGTCGCCCCCCGCGTAGACGGTCCGCCCGCCATCCACCGGCAGGCACGCCCCGGTTATGAAATCGTTGTCGATGAAATGCAGCACGGCCTGGACGATATGCTTGGGGGAGCCTTCCCGTTTCAGCAGAGTCGCAGCAACCACAGCGGCCTTCTCGGCCTCGGAAAGCTCGGGCGGCAACATCACCGGCCCGGGCAAAATCGCATTCACTCGCACATTGGGGTTGCGGGTTCCTAGCTCTACGGCAAAGGTGCGGGTTAGACCCGGGATGGCTGCCTTGCTGGGGAAGTAGGCGGCGTAGTCGGGATAGGGTCGGACATCGGCCCAATCGCCCAGATTGATGATGCAGCCGCCGCTGGGTTGCCGGACCATGGCCAGGCCGACGTGCTGGCACATCAAAAAGGTGCCCAGCGTGTTGGTGTCGAAGTGGTCGCGGACATCGGCGGCCACCACCTCTTCGAGTCGCTTGCGGTTCCAAATGGCGGCACAGTTGGCCAGCACGTCGATGCGCTGAAACCGCTCAAGGGCCTGCGTCACCAGAGCCTGGACTTGATGCTCGTCGCGCAAGTCGGCGGGAACGGTCTGGACGGGAACGCCGTACTGGCGAGCGAACTGCTGGGCGGTTTCCGCCGCCTCCGTTGCCGAGGTGCGGTAATGGATCACGAGGGCATAGCCCCGCGCGGCCAAGGCCTCGGCCACATGGTAGCCCACGCGTTGCTTGCCGCTACCCGTAACCAGGGCCACCGGGCGCTGCGTCATCGGTTCCACCTGGTCCACCTCCTGAGAAGCTCGGCGTGCTGGTCCTCGGCAAGAACCGGCAAAGCCCCTACCGTTGCAACCGGGGCGTCGAGTTCCACCCAGGATTTGCACCCAGCATAGGCGGGCCGCTCGGGCCATTCGACAGCCGACGGAAGCTGAAAGACGCGCACCAGCAAGGCAAACAGGCCCGGGGTGCGGTAGTGAAAGCGTTGCCGGACCACTTCCGGCGTCCAAACGTGCAGCGCATCCAGGGCCAGGGCGTCGTCCAGCTCGCTCAGATGCCGCACAGCCACGACACGGACGCAATGGGTCAGGCGGAGGATGCCCACCGGCGGCTGCTCCGCCTGAGCTGCTTCCAACAGGGGCAGGAACTCCGGCTTCACCCCGGCACGATGTTCGTGAAAGTACGTCGGATACAGAAGAAACTCGTCGTGCTCGGGGCGAAAGCGGCCGCCGGCCTCGGCAATTCCGCCCTTGCGCAGGATAATCGACTGCTGCCCTTGGGCCAGCGCCCGGCACACCACCGCCCACTCTTTGAAGGCGACAACTCCCATCGCCGCTTCCCTCGGGAGCGCGGGTTGCCCCTGCGCACTCATTCGATTCAGATGCGTTCTTCTTTCGGCCGGCGGCTCATCAGGTCCTGCACGGCGGCCCGAGGATCTTTGCCCTCGTGAAGCACCTGGTAGACACCGGTCATAATGGGCGCTTCGATCCCCATGGCGGTCACCCGCTCATGAACGCTTTGGCTGGTGTAGACGCCCTCGGCGACCTGCGGCCCGGCGAGAACAGCAGCCAGCGGTTCGCCCCGACCCAGGCGATAACCAACCCGGCGGTTGCGGCCGTGGGAACTGAAACAGGTGGTGATGAGGTCGCCGATGCCGGCCAATCCGGTGAACGTGGCGGGTTCGGCCCCGTGGGCCACACCGAAGCGGGTCATTTCCACCAGGCCCCGCGTCAGTAACGCAGCCTTGGCATTGTCGCCGAAACCCAGGCCATCGCAGATACCCGCCGCTATGCCGATCACGTTCTTGAGCGCCCCGGCCAGTTCGACGCCGATCAGGTCCGAGTTAGTATACACCCGGAAGCGATCGGTCCCGAAGCAGTGCTGCACCCAGGAGGCCAGGCCCATGTCGGCTGCGGCGGCGACCACCGAGGTTGGCAGGCCCCGGGCGACTTCTTCGGCATGGCTCGGCCCGCTGAGCACGATCAGATTCGGGGTCCGGAGGATCTCGCTGAGAATCTCGGTCGGCCGGCGAAAGGTGTGCAGTTCCAGGCCCTTGGTCAAGCTCACGACCGGCACATCGGGGCAGCGGAGGCCGTGGAAGCGGCTCAGGGTCGAGCGCAGAAACGCCGTGGGGATGGCCGAGACCCAGCAATCGGCCCCGGCGACGGCGTCCGCCTCGTTGGCGGTAATCGCAATCGTGTCCGGGATGGGAATGCCGGGTAACAGACGGACGTTTTCCCGGTGCTGCTGCAATTGGCGCGCCGATTCGGGGTGAGCACTCCACAAACGGACCCGGTGAGCCGGGTTTTGAGCCAGCACAACCGCAATTGCGGTACCCCAGCCGCCGCTGCCCAAAATCGCAAAGGTGGTTGGCATGGTCGAGAATCCGGACCACGAATCCGTGTTCAGGCGGCAAAGGTCCCCAATGCGCCACATTTTACCAGCAAGGGTCCGAGAAAGCGTACTCGTTCTCAACTGCGCCTGCAGCGGCGCGAATGGAGGCGTCGATTTTTCAGACACGAGACAGACCGGGAACGCAGATCGTGGCAAGGGGATCCGTTCAGCTTGAACACTTGTTCGAGTTGTGAGTGCCGCAAGGACAGTTCCCGCGCTCGGATCATGGAGGTGACTGCATGGCAGTGCGACTGAAGCTCTACACCCCACCCGAAGAATCGCCGGCCAATCTGCCCGATCCGGAAGTTCGTGTCCGGCTCGGCGATTTGCTGCCGTTATTCGCCGTGGCCCAGCGGATGAATTATGTCTGGTTGAAAGATTTCCTCGACGACGAGGTGGCTGTCACGCACGACCTCTACGAGGTGATGCAAAGCTTCCGGGGCAGCGGCAAGCCGACCAGCGCCTGAGTGCGGCCCGGCCGATTACTCGTCATCCTTGAGCAAATCCGGCTTACCAAACTGGCTGAGATCGACACTGCCCCGGAGTTCGCTTTCAGCCAGTTTCAGTCGAGTTTCCAGTTCCCGAAGCTTGGCTTCAATCTTCTCCAGTTTGGTTCGGGCATCATCCCGTTGTTTGAAGCGGGGCACTTCCGGGTAACCCAGTTGCCGTTGCAGGGCGGCAAACAGGTACAGCGGGTCGCGGCCACGGCTGGCCTTGGCGATTTTGCCCTCTTTTTCCCCAAATAGCGGCGGCAGCGGCGCGTGATACTCCGGATTGGCCCGCCGGTGTTCCCGCTCGTACAGCGTGGACCGCAGATAGATGAGATCGGCAAAATCGATGTCGCCAACCTGGCGGGGCAACCCGGCGATGAATTTCCGCCAATCCTCGTCATAAAGCGGATCGGCAGCCACCGCTGCGGTTCCTTCCAGATACCCGAGGCGGTTGCGGGCAATCGTTTCAAACTGATAGACAAACAGGCCGGGCTTCGTGGGCGCTTCTGCTCGGTAGGCGGCTTCCCGCTCCAGCACCATCAAGGCCGTCGGCATGGGGAAGCGCGAGGTCTCGCTTTCGGCCTGGGCAATCACGAACGCCTGGAAGGGTGTGAAATAATGCGGCAGTTTGGCAAACCCACTCGCCAGCAAGCCGGTGTGCTTCAGCTCGGCAACGAGGAACTGCACGGCGTAGGGCAAGCGGGTACTGCTGAGCAACTCCTCGTGAACGCGCTGCAGAATGTCTTGCGCCGGCAGGTTGTCGGCCAGCCGCTCGCGGAACGCCCGGAAGAAGTACGCCTGCTCCACGTACTCTTCACGGTCAAGAATCGGTGCCGTGGTCATAAGATTCACACTATCCGTCTCGCACTTCCCCGTCCGCTGGTCTGCCCTGTCGGCCGGCGACCGTCGGTACGGCTCTTTGAGGGCGCAACCCAACGCCGGCGCTCACACGGCCTTCTCGTCCTCGACACGCGGGGGCGGCAGCAGGAAGGAAAGCACCAAAGCCACGGCATACACCGTGCAGCCGATGATCGCCGCCGCCTGGGCTACCCGCAGGGGGTTCTTTTCCGGACCGTCGCCGGGGAAGAACATCGGGGCGAGCAGCTCGGTATTCAGCGTCGCCGCCATGGTCCCTAGCATCCGCCCGCCGACATTGGTTGCGAATCCGCTGCCCGTTCCCCGCAGGTGCAACGGGAACACCTTGGGTAAGTACTCACTCACGTAGCTGAACTGCGCCACGGTCAGCAGCCCGCAGAAAAAGATCGCCAGTGCGAAGATCCAGTATTCGCCCTGATACAGCACCAGGTAGGTGACGGGGAACAGCACCACACCGGGTAACAAGAAAATCCGGATGAGCACCCGGCTGGCAACATAGACGAGCAGAATGGCAAACAGGATGCGGCCGGTCAACCCGCCCAGCTCCTGCCAGCGCTGGATGTTGCCGCGCTTCTCATTGATGGCCTGGTCGATGGGTGCCTTCGCCCGGTCCAGTTCCTGCTTGGCCGCGGCCTTCTGGGCGGGGGTCTCGGCGGCCTTCAGCTTCGCGGTCGCCGCTTTCACCGCCGGGCCATACTCCTGCTTGACCGGTTCCACCGCCGGCAGCCCGGGAGCCATCTGCAGCGGCGTCAGTTGCAACGCCCCGAAGGCGGCGGCATACCCACAGGCCGATAGGAGCGTGGTCACGATGGTGGTCTTGCGCAACTCCGGCGAGAACAGTTCCGCGAACCGCGGCCGCCGCAGCGTGCCGGCCAGCTTCTTCTGTTTCCATACCTGGCTCTCGGGGACAAATGGCATCAGCAGCAAGATCAGCGCTCCGGGAATCAGCCCGGTGAGCAACGTGTACCGCCAGGCGGCCACCGGCACCGGCAACCACGAGACCCCGTCGGGGTTTTCCTTCAGGAAGGCCACGATGAAGTTGAACACCTCCGTGACCAGGATGCCGCCCACCGAGGCGAACGCCAGCGTCCACCCGATGGCCAGTTCGCGTTGGAGCTTGTCCTGGAATAGCTCAGCTAGCCACGTTACCGCCGCGACTAACTCGACACACACGCCGATGAATGTGGTGCAGCGGAACAGAACGAACTGCCACAGTTCGGTGCTATACGCAGCGGCAACCGGCGAAACGGAGTACACCAGAATGCTGGCAACCATGATCGTCTTGCGGCCGAAGCGGTCGATCAGGAACCCGCCCACTAGCCCGAACACACCGCCGCACAGCGCGGCGATCCATAGCATTCGCCCGGACCACAGCCGGACCAGATCGTCGGTGGGCGGTACCTTCAGTAACTCCGAGAGCGCTTGGGCCCCAATCACGGGGAACATGAGTAGCTCATAGGTATCGAATAGAAAGCCGATGGCGGCGACAGTGAGGACGAGCCAGCGGATCAAGGAAGGCAGACCGACAGCAGAAGGAGCAGATGACACGGGGCAAGTCTCCCAGCAATGGCGAATTTGGCAGGTGGGGTGAGGGTATGAGCCGGGGGCGGGGATTGCAACGGGCAGCTTTACGCAACTGCCCCATTGCCAAGAGGGCATCGGGTGCGGACGATGTCAGCGAGCCGGTTGTGGTGCCGGCCCGATTTGTCCCCTAACCCCGGATGCCTTATGCGACCCTCCCATTTGCTGGTTGTCCCTCTTGTGATGCTCTGCTGCACCACGGTGGGGCTGGCCGACGACACCGCGGACTTCCTCAACCCCGCGAACTGGCACGGCCGCGCCGACCTGTTCAAGCTGGACCCCAAGACCCGCACCATCGTGGGCGAAACCACCGAAGACCCGAAGTACAACACGTTCTTCTGCACCAAGAAGCCGTACAGCGACTTTGAACTCTCCTTCAAGGTGAAATTACGGGATGCGGTCGGCAACAGCGGCGTGCAGATCCGCAGCACCCTCAAGGACGACAAGAAGTTCATCGTTCACGGGCCGCAAGTGGATGTCGGCAAAGGCTATTGGGGCAGCCTCTATGGCGAGGGGGTGGGCGGCATGATGAAGGCGGCCAGCCCGGAGGCCATCAAGAAAGCCGTCAAGGAAACCGAGTTCAACCACTACACGATCGTGGCCAAGGGAACTCGAATCACCATCACAATCAACGGCGAAACGATGGTGGATCAGGACTTCCCCACGCTGCCTGGCAAGGATGCCAAACCCGCCCCAACCGAGGGCATTATTGCCATCCAGGTTCACGCCGGTTACCCCAAAATGCGGGTCGAGTACACCGACATCCAATTCACCGATCTCAGCAAAAAGAAGTAAACCCCACCCCACCGGGAGCGTCAGGCACCGGTCGACGGCGGTTGCCACGCTCCCGCTTCGCACAAACCCCTTAGCCGTCGTACAACCAGACTTCGACGAGTTCGCCGGGGGAGTACCGGTCCCGGTCCCGATCGACCAGCACGAAGCCGTCCGCCACAACCGTGCTGCTCAGTACGGAGGCACCACTGCGGGTCAGGGGAACTGCCTGACCGTTCTCGACTTGGATCCGCACATAATCGACGCGGCCTGCTACCGAGACGATCGGGGCCGCCAAGGGTAAGGTGACCTTGGGGTACGGCAACGCGAACGGTCGGCCGCCGAGCCGCCGCACCACTCGGCCGGCAAACAAGTCGTAAGCGCACAGGCAGGCCACGGGATTGCCGGGCAGCAGGAAAACGACCCGCGGTGGGCCGGGTGGAGCCGCAACCGCAGCCCCCGGCAGAAAGCCGATCCCCGTCGGGCTAGCCGGCCGCAGAGCGATACCGTGAACCGCGAGCTCGCCCAGTTCCGCCACCACGCGGGGGGCATGGTCTTCCGCACCGACCGACGTGCCGCCGGAGATCAGGATGACGTCGGCATCGCTTGTGCGGACGGCCTCGCGGATGACGGCAAAGTCGTCCGGCAGGTACTGCACGGGCCGGCTCAGTCCGCCATCGCGGGCCACCAGGGCGGTCAGCATCGGCGAGTTGCTATCCACGATCCGAAAGCCGGTGGGCACGGAGCCCGGCGGGAGCAATTCGTTACCCGTCACCAGGATCGCCACCTGCGGGCGCCGCACGGCCATCACCGTGGGGGCCGCAATCGACGCCAGCAGGCCAATATCCTGGGGGCGCAATCGCCGACCCGCCGGCAACACTTCCCGGCCGCGGGGCACATCCTCCCCCACCCAACCCACATGCCGGCCCGGCGCGACGGCTTCCAGAGCCAGCACCCGGTCCGCTTCGAGCCGTGCCGACTCCGCAATCAGCACCGCATCGGCCCCGGCGGGCAGCGGCGCACCGGTCATGATGCGGACGGCCTGCCCCGGGCCAACCGGATCGGGAAACGGCCGGGCCGGAAAGGCGGCCCCGAGCAGGGTCAGTGGCACGGGATTGTCGGCAGCAGCCCCGAGCGTATCCTGGCCGCGCACGGCAAAGCCATCCATGGCGGCGCGAACGAAATTCGGCACATCGAGGGCCGAGCGAACCGGCTCGGCCAGCACCCGGCCGATGGCCTCGGAGAAGGCTATCGGTTCGCCCGGCAACGGGGCCACCCGGGCCTCCAGCAATTGCACCACTGCGGCAAACTCTGCCCGCTTGGCGAAGCCACGCATCCGTACATCGACGAAGCCTGACGAATCGGTCATTTGCTTGTAATCCGTTTAACCCGCAAAGTTTGTTTGGCTTTCCAAAACCGCGCGGTTCGTGGGACCGTTACAGCCCTTCAAAAAGTCGAAGTTTCCGACCCGTTTCGCTCAAGTGCTGCATTGCGACCGCGCCCGGCAGCCCTAGAGTTGTACGTTCAGTGGGCGCGATTGCCCCGGGGGTGCGCATTCGCCCACGTGGCGAATCTTGATACCGACGGCGATGGACCACCGCGCCACCCGCCCCCAGACGGAGCGAAATCATGTTCACCCGCAGGTTAATCCTGGCCCTGATGGCCCTGGCGACATTGATGCCCGTGTCCGGTTGCGGATGCCGGCGCAATACGTGTTCAAGCTCGGGCAGCTTTGCCCCGCCGCCGTGTTGCCCCTCGGCTCCGGCACCGAGCTTTTTCCCACCCCCCGCGCATTGATGCGCTGGATGCATGGGCTGGCCCGGTAATCCGTCGGTCCGCGCGATCTGCTGGAAGCGACAGATCGCGCGGCACCGCACTCTTCGGCATATTACAATCGGTTGGCCCGTCTTCGCCAACCCGACGGGTCTCGCTCGTCGCGCCAGGTCTTCCCATTTCCGCTAGTCGCTGGCCAATTCTGCGAATCTCCGATTTGATCCCCTTCCGCAACAGCGCATGATCGCTACGTGACGGCAGTGGAACAGCCGCGACGTGGGGCTGGCTTGAGTGCCGGACCCGAAGGAATGGAATCCGACGGCCTCCGAGGGATCGGGCGAGCGCTGCTGAGGACCCTTGCCGCGCTCTAGGAGAGGAGGTTCCGTCCCCATGCGAACTCGTGTCATTTTGTCCGGTCTGGCGGCCGTGGTCGTGTCGATGGCTTCCGGCTGCCATTGCCTGCATAAGTGCTTTCCGCACATCGGCTGGCGGCTGCATCACTGCTACCCTTCGGCCTGTCCGCCGGTGTGTGCTGCTCCGTGTAGCCCCTGTGGACCCGTGGCATTTCGTCCGGCGGTGGTTGCTCCCGTTGCCCCCGATTGCCCAACCTGCGTGAGCGGGCCGGTCATGCCGCCTCCCACCGCTTTCAGCCCGGGTTCCAATCCACCGGGGGCCTACCCGCCGATCATCGGCAACCCCATGCCGTTACCGACGCCTCCGGGCGGTTCGACCAACCAGCTTCACAATCCCACTCAGGTTCCCACCAAAACCAACGGGAACTAGCTATCGGGATGGACTCGCTCGCCTGGGCACACCGTGCGAGCCTTGACTACCCCCGCCTGGCCGACCCGCCCGAGACAATCGCGGTGGGTCGGTTCGGTTTCGCGCATTCGCCATCGCTTTCAGCCCGAAGCAAAACGCGGCAGGAATTCCCGTCGTGCGGCAGATCGATGGCCTGGAGCGGCTGCAACGGGCGCTGCAGTTTCGATGGGCCATCCAGCTGTTGGGCCGAGGAGAGCGAACTTGTGACACACGCTCACAAGGGGCTATAATTGGATAGATTGCCCCAAAGCATCAACTGCGGAGGTTTCGTGTCTGAACGCCCCCGGCTGCTCGTGATTGGTCCACCTCCCGTGTCGCTGAACGGCACCTTGCCGACAGCCGACATGGAACCGGTTGCGCCCAATCCGACCGAAGTGGCCGATCGTCTGCAGGAGGGACACTACGACGCAGTGCTCGCCACGCCGGAAGTGGTCGCTGGGATGATTGATCGCTTCCGCCGCGACGAGCTGATCTTGCGTCACATCGACAAGGGGTTGGCCGTGCTGGACCCCAACGGCATCGTGACCTGGGCCAACGCGGAATTCCAGCGCTATTCCTCGGGCGATCCGGTGGGTCAGCCTCTGCTCAGCGCGCTGGGTGCGCGAATTGCCGCGGTGGAAACGCCTCCGCCCAGCGGGACCGATGTCGGCCGCACCCCGGAGCCCACCTGGAAATCGCCCACGGCCTCCCGACTGCTCGATCCCCTCGCGCCGGCCCGGCAAGGCCGGCCCACCTTGCTCCGGGTGTTTCGCCCCAACGATCCGGATCAGCCGTATCTCCAGGCAGATGTCCGCCCGGTTCTGGGCCACGATGGCATGGTGTTACGGCTCATTGTCCTGGTCCGCAACGTCACTCCCGAGGTCGTGCAGCAGCAAAAGCTGGATGCCTTGCATCAGGCGGGCCGCGAACTCGCCGGGCTGGACACCGAGCAATTAGCCGAGATGAATGTGCCCTCGCGGATCGAGCTCCTGAAGCTCAATTTGCGGCGGTGCATTCACGATCTGTTACATTACGACACCATCGAGGTGCGCCTGCTGGATCGCAAGACGGGCGAGCTGAAGCCGTTGCTCGAAGACGGCATGCTGCCCGAGGCAGCGGCCCGGCCACTGTACGCCCGGCCTACCGATAATGGCGTGACGGGCCTGGTGGCCTATACCGGTAAGAGCTATTTGTGCGAGGACACCACCAACGATCCGCACTACCTCGCCGGGGCTGCCGGTGCCCGCAGTTCGATGACCGTGCCGCTCAAATTCCACGACGAGGTGATCGGCACGCTCAACGTCGAAAGCCCGCGCGTCAACGGCTTCGGGGAAGACGACCTGCAATTCACCGAACTCTTTAGCAAGGAAATCGCCGCCGCCCTGCACACGCTCGACTTGCTCAGTGCCCAGCAGGTGTGTACCGCCTCTCAATCCATCGAGGCCGTGAACAAGGAAGTGGCCCTGCCGCTGGATGAAGTCCTCGCCACGGCCAGCGTTCTGATCGAAAAATTCCACCGCTCGGACCCCGCGACCACCGCCCAGCTCCGCCACATTCTGGACTCCGCCCGGCAGGTCAAGGACAGCATCACGGGGGTCGGTCGGGACATGGCCCCGGCCCCGCTGGCTTCCACCGCCGAGTTGCCCCTCCTCGGCAAGCGCGTCCTGGTCATTGATCAGGACGAATACACCCGCCGCCAGGCCCATCTGCTGCTCACCCGATTGGGGGCCATCGTCGAGGCGGCCACCACCGGGGCCGAGGGCATTGCCATGGCGTCGGAAGGCGATTACGACGCCATCTTCCAGGAAGTCAAGCCTGTGGACATGGGCGGCTACGACTGTTACCGCCAGTTACGGGCCACCAAGCCGACCGCCATCGTGGCCCTGACCCGCGGCTTCATGTACGACGCCGCCCATTCCGAAATCAAAGCCCGGGCCGACGGCCTGAAATACGTCCTCTTCAAGCCCTTCCGACAGGATCAGGTTGTGCGCGCGGTTCTGAACAAGTCCCCGGCCACCACCCCCGTATGAACTGGCCTGATCCCTTGCTCCTGGCAGTGGTTTTGTGCGTCGGCTGGATCGGCCACGCTTGCCTCTGGGTCTCCGTGCTGAGCCATCTCTATGGCCGGCCGCTGCCCAAATCCCTCCTCAAGCTTTGGCGGCTGGTCACCGGCCTGATCATCGTCGGATTCCCGCTCCCGTTTGCGATGCTCGGCCAAGCGGCTCAAGTCCTCAGCGACGCGCCGGATGGCCCTGCGGCCTTTGCCGGTCTGGCGACCGTGACCGGCTGCCTGATCCTCTACCTGAGTCTGTGTGTCCTCCTCGGGGCGGGAGTCTTCCCGGCGGTCACCGTCATTCGCTATCGCCGGCCGCTGCCGCCCTGTGTGGTCCGGTACACCCAGCACACCCGGGATCTGTGGTCGGAACTGGGCGACGAGCTGATCGGCGACGGGCACCTGGCCGCAGTCACGCGCTTGCCGGGCAACGGCGTCTTCCGCGTCGATTTCACCGACTTGACCCTGGCCCTGCCCCAGCTGCCCCCGGAGCTGGACGGGCTGACGCTCCTGGTCGCCAGCGATTTCCACTTTCACGGAACGCCCAGCCGCGGGTTCTTCGAACGGGTCCTCGACGAGTTGCTCGCGGCACCGCCGCCCGATCTGGTGTGTCTGCTGGGCGATTTCGTGGATAGCGACACCCACCACCAGTGGCTGGTTCCCCTGCTCGGCCGACTCCGGGCCACCCAAGCGAAGTTCGCCATCCTCGGCAACCACGACACATACCACCAGCCCGAGCGGGTCCGGGCCGAACTGGCCGCAGCCGGTTATACCGTGCTCGGTCCAGGTTGGCACGACGTGACGCTCCGCGGGGTGCCCTGCGGCGTCGTGGGGCACGAGGGACCGTGGTTGGCCGCCCCCGCTGCCAAGCCATCCGCCGCCGCCTACCCGTTCTCCCTGTGCCTGTCGCACACACCGGACAACTTCTACTGGGGCATCGCCAACGGTATCAACCTGATGCTGTGCGGCCACGTCCACGGCGGCGGCATCCGCCTGCCACTGGTGGGGTCGATCTTCGTGCCGAGCATTTACGGCCGACGTTTCGACCAGGGCGTCTTCGAGCAGCACGGCACCGTGATGGTCGTCAACCGGGGGCTGAGCGGCCGCGAACCGCTGCGGATCCGCTGCAACCCGGAGGTGCTCCGCGTGAAACTCATCCGCCCATCCGATTCCCCCCCCGCACGTCAACTCTGAACCGTCCGCACCGCTCAGTGTCCGGTGTCAGTCCCGGAAAAAATTCGGAAATTTTTTCCGCATTTTTTTTGACTCACACCAGAGCGCAGCGTAGGATAAGGGTAGATATAAATCTGTTCACAGTGATTATGTGAACACTTCCTGGGAGGTTCGCCCATGAGGGCCGTCAGGACCGTGCCGGACTGCGCCGGTGGGTTGGCTTCAGAGTCGGAAGGCCTCCTTCAGGCAGGCGAGGGCCTCCTCGCCCCGGGCCTTTTCGACCACCACGCCGACACACACCTCACTGGTGTTAATCATGGCGATGTTGATGCCCCGGGCCGCCAGCGCGCCGAACATGGTGCGGGCCACTCCGGTGTGCGTGCGCATGCCGACGCCGAGCACGAAGAGCACGGCGACGTCGGCATCGCCGACGACGCGGCACGTGGGGTCGATTGCTCGAACGACATCCTGGGTGCGTTTCAGCGCCCGGGTCAGATCGGCCCGCGGCACGGTGAAGGAGAGTTCGGCCCGCCCCGGGCCGCTGAGGTTTTGCACGATCATGTCCACCAGGATGCCGCCGGTGGCCACCGCGTTGAAAACCCGGGAGCAATTCCCGGGCTGGTCCGGTAGATCGTGAATGGTGATACGGCTTTGCTCGGTGTTGAGATGCACGCCACTAACCAGAACATCCTCCATGCCTTCCAGCCGGGCCATGGCGGCGGCGCGATCTTCGGCTCCCGGCACCAGCAACGGACTGGGCCGGGGTCGGAACCCGTTGCCGCCTTGCTCGGCCGGCATGCCCGCTCCTTTGCGGGGGTTGGCCAGCCCAAAGGCCGCATGCACCGCTCGCAGGGCTTTGCGCCCCCGGACGGCTTTCCGGTTTTCGAGGTGCGCCTTTTTGATTGGCTCGCCGGCCGGCTCGGGGGTATGGACGAGATCCTCGCCGCCCTCTTCTTCGTCGACCAGCACACTGATCTTGATATCGCCGGTGGTGATCATCTTCATGTTCACGCCGGCATCGGCCAGGGCCTGGAACATGCGTTCGGCCACCCCCGAGACGGACCTCATACCGGCCCCGACGACCGACACCTTGCTGACCTTGCCGCTCTCGCTCAGGGTGGCCCCCAGGTCGGCAACAATCGGAGCCAACGTCTTCTTGGTTTTCTCCAGTTCGGAGTTGAGGACGGTGAAGCCGATGGCCGCCTTGCCCCCAGTACCGACGCTTTGGGCAATCATGTCCACGGCGATGTTGGCCGCGGCCAGGGCCGCGAAGACCCGATGGCTGACCCCCGGCACGTCCGGCACGCCTTCGAGCACCAGCCGGGCCTCGTCGGCCGCGAGGGCAGCCCCGCAAACGGGGAATTCGGTCATCCACTCCGCTTCCGGCACGATCCACGTACCGACCACGTCGGAGCGCGAGTTGCGAACCATCAGGGGGACATCGTACTTTTTGGCGAATTCGATCGAGCGGGAGTGCATCACCCCCGCGCCCATGCTGGCCATTTCCAGCATTTCGTCGTAGCTGATGGCGTCCATCTTGCGGGCATCGGGGACGATCCGCGGGTCGCTGGTGTACACGCCATCGACATCCGTGTAGATTTCGCAGGTCACGTCCGCACCGGCGAGTTTCATGGCCGCAGCAACTGCCACGGCGGTGGTGTCACTGCCGCCGCGGCCCAGGGTGGTGATGTCGTACTGCTCGTCCATACCCTGGAAGCCAGCCAGCACGACGATGTTGCCCTCGTCCAGCGCGTCCCGGAGTCGGCGGGTATCGATCGACTTGATCCGGGCCTTGCGATGCGTGCTATCGGTTACGATGCCGATCTGCGGCCCGGTCAGACTGACGGCCTTTTCCCCGAGTTCCTGAATTGCCATGGCCGTCAAGGCGATGGAGATCTGCTCCCCCGTGGCCAGCAGCATGTCCATCTCTCGGGCCGAGGGACTGGCCGTGATCTCGGCCGCTTTGGCGATCAGGTCGTCGGTCGTACTGCCCTGGGCACTCACCACCACGATGACCTGATGGCCGCTGTGCTTGGCCCGAATGGCCTTCCGGGCGGCTTCCATGACGCGCTCGGCATCCTTGAGACTCGACCCGCCAAACTTTTGCACCACAAGACCCACGACCGAACCTCGCGATTTCGAACGATTTCAACCGAGGTTGTTGTAACGAGCCGCTGCCGGCGATTCCAGAGAGGGTCGGGAGCCGGGATCGGGAACGGTCAGCCCGTTGACAGCAGCGACCCAAAACGGGACAGTGGGAGAACCGCTTGCACGGATTCGTTCGGTTGGGACGGGGCCGGCACCGCCGCCGAATCCCTCCTGTCAGTACGACTCACTGCCGTTGGTAACAGTCGGCCAGTCGTTCAGACTCCAGTTTCGCCCGGGAGTGACTACTCATGCGATTCACCAACCGTCGCGATTTTCTGACTGGCTCGGTCACCGGGATTGCCGCGCTGGCCACCTTGGTGGGGGTGAGCACGGCCCACGAACCGGCCCCGTTGCCGCGCCGCAAAGCTTCGGCCCGGCGGGTGATCTACCTGTTCCAGTCCGGGGCTCCGTCGCAGCTCGATCTGTTTGACTACAAACCGCAGCTGAAGGATCGGTTCGCCACCGAGTTGCCTGCCTCGGTGCGGATGGGCCAGCGACTCACGGGCATGACCGCCACGCAGGAATCGTTCCCGGTCGCGCCGAGCAAGTACCGGTTCCGGCAGCACGGGCAGTCCGGGGCCTGGGTCAGTGAGTTGCTGCCGCACACCGCCGCCGTCGTCGATGACCTGTGTTTCATCAAGTCGCTGCACACCGAGGCCATTAATCACGACCCGGCGATTACGTTTTGTCAGACCGGCTCACAACAGGCGGGCCGGCCCAGCATGGGGGCGTGGGTTGCCTACGGTCTGGGGACGGAAAATCAGGACCTGCCCGCCTTCGTCGTGTTGCTTTCGCAAGGCTCGGGGAACCCGGCCGATCAGCCGCTCTACGACCGCCTGTGGGGCAGCGGCTTTTTGCCGTCGAACTATCAGGGGGTGAAATTCCGCTCGCAGGGCGACCCCGTTCTGTTCCTGAAAAATCCGGACGGTCTGGGTGGAGCGAGCCGTCGACGCACGCTGGACGATCTGGCCACACTGAACAAGCTGCGGCAAGCGGAGACGGGCGACCCCGAAACCGAAACCCGCATTCGGCAATACGAGCTGGCGTTTCGCATGCAATCGAGCGTGCCGGAGCTGACCGATTTCTCGGGGGAAGACGCGAAGACGTTCGAGTTGTACGGCGAGGAGGCGCGGAAGCCGGGCACATTCGCAGCCAACTGCTTGCTGGCCCGTCGGCTGGCCGAGCGCGGCGTGCGATTCATTCAGCTGTACCACCGGGGCTGGGACCAGCACACGAATTTACCGAAGCAGATTGAGGCGCAATGCCGCGATACCGACCGAGCCTCGGCCGCACTCATCACGGACCTGAAGCGGCGGGGGTTGCTGGACGACACGCTGGTCGTCTGGGGGGGCGAATTTGGCCGCACGGTCTATTGTCAGGGGAAGCTGACGGCCGACGATTATGGCCGCGACCATCACCCGCGGTGCTTCACGGTCTGGCTGGCCGGCGGGGGCGTGAAAGCCGGCACGACCTTCGGAGCGACGGACGAATTCAGCTACAACGTGATCCAGGACGCTGTTCACGTCCATGACCTGAACGCGACGATCCTGCATTGCCTGGGTCTCGACCATCGCAAGCTCACCTATCGCTACCAGGGGCGTGATTTCCGCCTCACCGACGTGCATGGCCAGGTGGTGACCAATGTGCTGGCATAAGCGATCAGACCTGCCCCGTAGCCTGCGCGCGCAGCGCCTGCCGGCTCAGAGCCACGACCAGCGCATTCAGCCGGGCAAAGCGGGGATCCTGGGTGTATCCCCGAACATAGCGGGCGTAGATCTGCTGGACGATCACCGCGATCTTGTACAGGCCGAAGGAGTAGTAGAACAGAATGTTCGAGACATCCCGTCCGGTCTGCTCGGCATACCGGGCAACCAGTTCCCGGCGGGTGAGACTGCCCGGCACAGCCGTCGGCCCGAATGCGCCCGCCCGCACTTCCTCGGGGTCAGTCGCCTCGATCCAGTAGCCCAGGGTGGTGCCCAGGTCCATCAAGGGATCGCCAATGGTGGCCATCTCCCAGTCCAGCACGGCGACGATCCGGGTCAGGTTCGCCGGGTCGAGCACGAGATTGTCGTACTTGTAGTCGTTGTGAACCAGTGCCGCCTCGGATTGCGCCGGGATGTGGTCGCCCAGCCAGCGGCCGACCTGCTCCATCTCCGGCACGGCATCGGTTCGGGCATTGGCATAGCGGTTGATCCAGCCGGTCACCTGTCGCGTCACATAGCCCTCCGGCTTACCCAGCTCGGCCAGATCGGCTGCTCGATAGTCCAGCCCATGCAACCGAGCCAGGTTGTCGATCAGGGCCGTGCTCAGTTGGCGTGCCGTGGCCGGGTCGATGGTGACACCGGGGGTCTCGGCCCGGCGCAGCACGATCCCGCGGCGACGCTCCATGATATAGAACGGCACGCCGAGCACCGTCGGATCATCACAGTAGAGGAAGGGCCGAGGCGCGAGTGGGTAAACGGCACTCAGCTTCGACAACACACGGAACTCCCGGCCCATGTCGTGGGCCGTTTTCACCTGATTGCCGAACGGTGGCCGACGCAGAACGAACTCCTGCTCCCGCAGTCGGACCAGGTAAGTGAGGTTGGAGTGCCCGTGGGGGAACTGCTCCACGACCAGCGGCCCAGTCGTGCCAGGCAGGTGCCGCGTCAGGTAGGTTTCGAGCACGCCCATGGGCAGCTCTTCACCGGGCCGAACCGCCGTGGTCTCCGGATCGGGGTTCATGGTCGCCTCCCAGGCCCGTCAGCGCAGCGGAGCCAACTCCTACTCGTGAGCTGGATCCGATCGCGCAGCGTACTTCCGCAACTCGAGTTTGGCGATGGTCTCGCGGTGAACTTCATCGGGTCCGTCGGCCAACCGCAAGGTGCGGGCAGCGGCCCAGGCAGCAGCCAGGCCGAAATCGCTGCTGACACCCGCCGCACCATGGGCCTGGATCGCCCGGTCGATGACCCGCAATGCCATGTTCGGAGCGACGACTTTGATCATGGCAATTTCGGTCCGGGCAGCCTTGTTGCCGACCGTGTCCATCAGATGCGCTGCACGCAATGTCAACAATCGCGCCTGCTCTATTTCGATGCGCGACTCCGCGATGTCCGCGCGGATGGTCCCCTGCTCGGCCAAGGGCTTGCCAAACGCGACCCGGGTCACCACACGCCGGCCCATCGCCTCCAGGGACCGCTCGGCCAGGCCAATCAGTCGCATGCAATGGTGAATCCGACCGGGCCCCAGACGGGCCTGGGCAATCTCAAAGCCGCGGCCTTCCCCGAGCAGAATGTTGGTGACGGGAACTCGGACATTGTCGAAGAGGAGTTCGGCGTGACCATGGGGGGCATCATCATAGCCGAAGACACTCAGCCTGCGCCGGACGGTCACGCCGGGCGTATCCATTGGGACCAGGACCATCGACTGCCGCTGGTGCGGTTCGGCGGTCGGGTTGGTCTGACCCATGAAAATGATGATTTTGCACCGTGGGTCACCTGCTCCCGAGATCCACCACTTGCGGCCCGTGAGGACATATTCGTCGCCGTGGCGCTCGATGCGGGCACGGATATTGGTGGCGTCGGAGGAGGCGACCTCCGGCTCGGTCATCGCGAAACAGCTGCGGATTTCTCCGGCCAGCAGGGGGGCAAGCCAACGTTGTTTTTGCTCCGGCGTACCGTACCGGGCGAGTACTTCCATGTTGCCGGTGTCCGGAGCCGAGCAGTTGAACACCTCGGGGGCGATCGGCGAACGGCCCATAACCTCGCAGAGTGCGGCATATTGCCGGTTGGTCAAGCCGGCTCCATGTTCGCTGTCCGGCAGGAAGAGATTCCATAACCCGGCAACCCGGGCCCGAGACTTGAGTTCTTCCAGAACGGGTGGAATACGCCAGCGGTCACCCGCGGCGAGTTGGTGGTAGTAGATCGGTTCATTGGGGTAGATGTGCTCATCCATGAACGCGCTGAGGCGGTCCCGCAGAGCAACAACGTGGGGCGGTAGTTCGGGGATCATATGCGGCTTCCTGGGCCAGCCGGGAAGAGTGGGAGAGCGACTATTATCCTGCTCATTCGACTGGCCTCCGACTACCCGGCAACGGGTGAATGCAGCCAGGCAAAGCGTAGCTGCTGCTCGTCACGGGTTGCTCTCGGGGTACCGACTGGCATCGCAACTGCGACAGCAGCCCCCTCTTTTCCCAGACCTCGCCCCCCCAGGCCACAACTCACTGGTAAGCCAGGCAGCGGGCAACCCCATCAACTCATGCGAGCAACTCGGTGAGGACGTGGCCGTGAACGTCGGTGAGACGACGATCAATGCCGTTATGTCTTACGGTGAGCCTGGTATGATCGATGCCGAGAAGGTGCAAGATGGTGGCATGGATGTCGTACACCTCGGTCGGATTCTTGCGATCGGCGGGCTTGTAACCGAAGTCGTCGCTGGGACCGTAGCTGATGCCGCCCTTGATGCCGCCGCCGGCCAGCCAGTTCGTAAAGCAGTACGGGTTGTGGTCGCGGCCCTTACCACCCTGAGAACTCGGCATGCGGCCGAACTCCGTCGTCCAGAGAATGATGGTGTCTTCAAGCAAACCCAAGCGTTTCAAGTCGGTGATGAGTGCGGCCGCACCGCGGGCCATGCCCAGGGCCAGGGGGCCGTGGTCCCGCTTGACGTCTTCGTGCGAGTCCCAGTTCCGACGCGGGAAGCCGTTGTCGTTCCCGCTCCAGATCTGCACGAACCGCACACCGCGTTCGAGGAGCCGCCGAGCGACGAGGCACTTGCGGCCAAAGTAGTCGGTCTCTTCAACGGGGTTGATTTCCGCCGGGAAGCGGGTCAGCCCGTGGTCCAAGCCGTAGAGCTTCAGTACGTGGACCGGCTCCCGGGAGATGTCAAGTGCCTCCGGCGCGGCCAGTTGCATTTTGGCGGCCAGTTCGTAGCTGCGGATGCGGGCCTCGAGTCGGTCGTCGCCGGGCCGCTCGGCGGCGTGATCCTGATTGAGCCGGGACAGGAGTTCAATACCCGCCTTGTCTCCTTCTGGGGTAATGAACTTCCCCCGTTCGTCGGGAAACAGATCTTCGATGGGTGTCTTGGTGCCCGGATAGATCACCGTGCCCTGATGGCGAGCGGGTAAAAACGCGCTATCCCAGTTCTTTGTGCCGTTGGAGGCTAAGCCGCGATGATCGGGCAGCACGACGAAGGTGGGCAGGTTCTCGTTCAGGCTCCCCAAGCCGTAGCTCACCCAGCAACCCATGCCGGGGAAACCGGGGCGGTTGAACCCGGTCGTTTGCAGCAGGGTGCCTTGGCTGTGAACGCCAGTCTTGCCAACCATGTTGTGAACGAACGCGATGTTGTCCACGACCGAGCCGAGCGGGGCAACAACCTCGCTGAGGGGTTTGCCGCATTCGCCATAGGGTTTGAATTCCCAGACCGGCCGGAGCCAGGGGCCGAGGCCGTTCTGGAAAGCCTCTACGGGTTCGCCGAAGTCGGACGGCTGGCCGTGCCGCTTGACAAGTTCCGGCTTAAAGTCGAACAAGTCGATGTGGCTTGCTCCACCGGCCATGAACATCTGGACGACGCGTTTAGCCCGCGGCTTATGGTGCGTCTTCGGGGAATCGGCCAGCAGTTGCTCGCTGGCCAAAAGCATGGCGAGGGCAATCCCGCCCAGCCCGCCACCGGAATGGAAGAGGAAGTCCCGACGATTCACTGGCGTTCTCCGTGGCAGACAGTCAGCATGACTGCCGACAGTTCCGACGGTCGCAAGGACCGCCGTATCAAAGCTCAGTCCACGAACACAAACTCGTTCAAATTCAGGATTAGCCGGCAAGTGTTGGGCAACCCATGTTTGCGCGTGTAAGCCAGCAGGGCATCTTGTTCTTTTGGGCTCGGGTCGCGACCCAGGGCCAGGCGGACGGCAGCCGTGATGCGCTCGCCGTCGGTCGTGCCTGCCTTCGACACGCGCTCGGCAAAGTGCCGGGCCATTGTGACCGTGAGCCGATTGTTCAAGAGGGCCAAAGCTTGCTGCGGGGTCTGCGTCTCGTTCCGTTTATCCACAGCCAGCGAAGGGTCGGCACAATCGAGGGCGGCCAGAAACGGCTGAAGTTTCGACCGCACCACAAAGCGGTACACAGCTCGGCGATGCGAGCGGGGGTCTTCCGGGTCATGCAAATGGTACTGGTAATGCGGCGAATGCTCCGGCTTCTCGATGACGAAGTCCTGAAAGCTGGGACCACCCATGCTCAGATCGAGCTTGCCCGCGACGTACAGGATCGCATCGTGAACGGCCTCGGCTTCCAACTTGCGACGGTTCTGACGCCAGAGGAAGCGGTTGTCGGCGTCGATCCGGGCGTTCCCCTCGTGTGTCGCAGACGACTGCTTGTAGGTCGCGCTCGTGACGATGAGCCGGTGAAGTTTCTTGAGGGACTGGTGTTCACGGAGTTCCGCAGCGAGATAATCGAGGAGGTCCGGGTGGGTCGGCAGCTGGCCCATCTTGCCGAAGTCGTTCGGCGTGTCCACGATGCCACGGCCGAAGTGGTACTGCCAGACACGGTTGGCCATCACCCGCCACGTGAGGGGGTTGTTGACATCCGTGAGCCATTTCGCCAGTGCGGCGCGGCGATCGCCCTCAGAGTGCTGCGGCGGGAGGGTAAACGGTGCGGGACCGGGAATACCGGCGATCGCACCGGGAGCCACCTCCTTACCGGGCCTGGTTACGTCGCCACGGGAGAGCAGGTGAATCGGTCGTGGCTTACCCCCGTTCGCACCGGTGCCGACGAAGTTCCCCATGCCGGTGTGAACCGCACCGATGTAGGCCGTGCGGCGAGTGTCCGGCAGTCTGGCCAACTCCGCCTCAGCGGCCTGGGCTGTTCGCTCCAGGCGGGCGACCTCCGCCACGCCCTTCTCGCCGAGTGCCTGATTCAACAAGGCATCCCGCTTCCCAGCGAGTTTCTCGATCTCCGCGACCGAGAACTTTGGGGCGGGGGGGAACTTCCCGTCCGTCAGGTTCGCCTTCCGCCAGCGGATCGGTGCCTCGATGGAGTCGAGGGCCGTGACCGGCTTTCTCGCGGCGTGGTTCTTGCCCTGGGCGTCGAGGGCTTCGAGTTCGGCCAGGGCGAAGATGAAGTCGTTCTGCCGGGGGGCGAGCCGCGTGGCCGTCACCCGGACGTACCGCCCGGCTTTGCCCTCGGCCTTCGCCACGAAGGGGTAAGTTTCGGCCTTCGGCACATCCCCGGTCTGCTCGTCCGCGTTGGCCAGGAGCGTCACGCCGGTTTTGAACTCGGGGTCGTCACTGAGTTCGATTCGGAACCGAACGGGGAACCCGAACCCCGCCCCGATGTTGTTGAAGTCGTCGTGGCACGGCCGTAGCAGAACGCGGTCGAGTTTTACGCTCGCCCCGAGATCAACCTGCACCCACTTCGTGGCGTCCTGCTTGAGTGAAATCTCGGAATGGTAGCCGTGTTCCGGGGGCTTCAACCCGTCGATCGGTTTCCTCGCCTCGTCCAGTTGCTTCAGGATGATGAGGAGTTCCGCACCGGCGTTACGAGTCGCTTCGGTACGCAGGGCGGAAATCCGGTCACGGGCCGCCCGTGCAGTCGCTTCCAGTTCCGCCCGCTTCGCGGCAACGGTCGGGTCTGCATCATACGTTCGGTCGGTGCGGTCGATGGCGGCGAACACCGCTTGCAGCCGGTAGTACTCCACCTGCGTGATCGGGTCAAACTTGTGGTTGTGGCATTGGGCACAATGGACGGTCAGGCCCAGGAACGTGCCGATGGTATTCGACACGAAGTCGTCGCGGTCGAGGTGTCGGGCGACCTTGCCGTCGATCTTCGACTCGGGTAGTTCCACGTGGCCGATGAAGTCCCACGGCCCCGCAGCCAGGAAACCCAGCGCTTCAATGCCGTCCACGGTACCAGGGAACAGCACGTCGCCGGCGATCTGTTCCTGTACGAACCGTGCGTACGGTTTGTCGGTGTTGAAGGCCCGGATCACGTAATCGCGATACGGCCAAGCGTTGGGCCGCGGCTTGTCCTTGTCGTAGCCGTGCGTTTCGCCGTAATGAACCACGTCGAGCCAGTGCCGCGCCCACCGCTCACCGTAATGTGGGCTCGCTAAAAGCCGATCGACGAGCGTATCATAAGCTTGGGGGGAATCATCCTTCAGGAATGCGTCTACCTCTTCGGGCGTCGGCGGAAGGCCGGTTAGGTCAAAGTACAGGCGGCGGATGAGGGTCCGACGATCAGCCAGGGGCGACGGTGACAACCCCTTGCTACTCAGCGTGGCACGAACAAGGGCGTCGATCGGATTGACCCCGGCGGGCACCGTTGGCTTCTTGAGCGGCTGGAAACTCCACCAATCGGCCGGATTTGCGGCGGCGGAACCATCATCGGGCCAGTTTGCCCCCTGCTCGATCCACACCTTCAGGATGGCAACCTCCGCGGTCGAAAGCCCATCGCCCTTCGGCGGCATGCGGGTGTCATCAGCAGCTGTCACACGCTGGAACAAGCGGCTGTCGTCAGGCTTTCCGGGTACGACCAGTCGGCCGGATTCACCGCCGCGAAGAGCATCGGCCTTCCGGTCCAGCCGCAGATCGCCTCGCTGCTTGTCCGGGCCGTGACACGAGAGGCAGTGCTTGGCGAGGATCGGCTTCACATCGCGGTCGAAGCGGATCGGCTCGGTTTCATGGTTCGCAGTCACAGTGCGCGGACTGGACAGGACCAGCACCGCACCGATGAGGATGACGGGAGTACAAACAGGGAGCAACATCGCGGCAATTCCGAATGGCCAGCGGGTGGAAAGCACCAATCGTGGTGGGGTACCCGGTAGCAGACACTACCACAGTACCATTCCAGTCCGGTGCAATGCCAGCAGCACCTTGTCCGAAGTGGTACCACCCCAGGTGGCACCCGGGGTGGGACAGAAGCAGACGGAATTAGGGGAATTACTTGCGGGCCACCTTCTCGAAATAGGCTTTCGATTCCTTGACCCCAGGCTTGATCGTCGCCCCGCCACTCTTCCAGTCGGCTGGGCACACCTCGCCGTTCTTCTCGAAGAATTGCAAAGCGTCCAGCACCCGCAGAGTCTCATCGATGCTGCGACCCAGCGGCAGGTCGTGAATCGTGATCGCCCGGACGATACCTTTTTGGTCGATCAGAAACGTTCCCCGCAGAGCCACGCCCCCGTCAAGCAGAACGCCGTAATCCGTACTGATCTTTTTGGTCAAATCGGCGATGAGGGGATAATTCAGGCCGCCCAAACCGCCCTTCTCTCGCGGAGTTTGAATCCAGGCCAGGTGGGAATACTGGCTATCGATCGAGCAGCCGAGCACCTCGGCTCCCCGGTCGTGGAACTCCTTGAGCCGATCGTTAAACGCCACGATCTCGGTGGGGCAGACGAACGTGAAGTCCAGCGGATAGAAGAACAGGACCACATACTTACCACGGTAGTCGGACAGTTTAATGGTCTTGAAGTCTTCGTTGACCACAGCGGTTGCGGTAAAGTCGGGCGCTTCTTTTTGCACTTGTGCCGGCATGGGGTTCCTCGTCAGGTGTCACCAGAGAATGACGTGGGGCCGGCCACACCCCGGCCCATCCCGGTTATTAATAGGACGATTAGATCAGATTCCAGTGGCTAATAGCGGGAAGTGGAATCGGAATCACCGATCAAACAGCCCCGCCCACCGTTCCAGGTGGGCTGGGGGAAAGATCCCAATCGTTCCTGAACTTAACGTCGCAGGCGTCGCCAACCCGCTGCCGTGACCCCACCCAGACCAAGCAATACCAGACTCGCCGGTTCAGGAGTGGCCACGGAACCGACCCCCGATGCCGGCGGGGCGGGGATAGTCACTGGCGGTTCCGCATCGTCGTTCCCACCTCCGATCGGATCAGGATCCGGGCCGGTCGTATCACGGGCTCCGGGCCCCAACCCGACCACCCACCAGCCGCCCTCGGGCAAGGTTACACTACCCCGACCGAGTTCGTTACCATTCGGATCAGTCACGCCTACGGTAAGCACGCGGGACCCATTCTGGCTCGGGTCGGAGAGATCCGCCGACAGCTGATTGGTATTGGCTGGAATCGCACCCCCCGTCTGCGGGGCTCCAGAAGCCAAGGTGCTACCGGTGAAACGCGGTAAGCCACCAGAACCGTTGGCCACCTCGCGGTTGGTAAGAGTGGCGTAGCCGTCCGTGGTCGGCAGCAAAACGGGTGTCGCCTCGGCGGTGAAGAAGGTGCTGCCACCCGCGGTGATCGCTTGCAGCCTGAAGGTACCCGTAACCTGACTGACAGCCACGGGTGGGGCGTGGGGTGAATCAAACCAGAACTCACTATAGTCGGACGGGTTATCCGCACCGGCCGCACCTGCGGCGAGCGTCACCCAAAAACCATCAGCGTGTGCGCGCCCCGGGAACCAAGCTCCCACTGCCACCACGCCGACCACGACGACCCACGCCGGTGCCCGACGCATAAGCCACCTTCCTAACTCTTGCGAATCATGACGATGACCCTTCAACCTTGTGGCACCATAGCGACCAAACTTGAAGGAAAAAAGACGAACTGGCCCGAATCGTGCCGCTGGCGGGACTGCGATGCGGACGGCGAATTTGGCCAGCACCTGAAAACCGCAACCCCCGCTCGAAGCGGGGGTTCGGTCGCACACCAGAGTCGCTGTGCCAATCAGGTGCTGCTCTTCGTGTCACCGTCGCCCAATTTCGGTAAGGTGGGCGCAACCTCTTTGGGGGGAGATTTCCCGCCATATTCTTGATGATCCAGATACATCAAAACCGAACCGACCGCGATGGCGATGAAGGTGATGAACAACATCATCACATAGGCGTCGTTGCGAGCCCGCGGCCGTTCCGGCTTCTCCTTCTCCTTGGTCTTGGTCTTCGCCATGAGTCAATCTCCGGTTTCGAATCAGCGTAGGCGGATGGTCAACGCTGGTTGATCAGGTTCTGAGGTGGTCGAACTTCGTCGCCCTTGCGGGGCAATTCCTCGGGTCGCAGCCGCTCAAACGGTACTCCGGGGCGAGCGGGGATAAACGTGCCGACCGCCTGCTTCGGCCAGACATGGGTAATCTTGATGGTCCCCAGATACTGACCGCCGCCTTCCAGGCGAGCCACATCGAGAATACTGCCTTTATCCAGCCCCGCATCGATGCCGATGGTGACCTCAACCTGATCCCCAGCAACGCGGTTAATCTGACCGCGGAGGTTGGCCAGCAGCGGCGGCGGCGGCTTATCAATCGTGCGCAGCAGGCTACCGGGCCCGCCCCCGCCGAGTGCTCGCAACTGCGTGTTCTGGTTGGTCAGTTCCTCGATCCGCTTGGATTGATCGTCCACGATGGCTTGCAGCAGCTTGGCGTTGTTCTCGGCCCGGACTTTCTCCCGCAACGCGTCCTGGCGGGCTATCTCCAGGCTTACGCGCAGATCCTCCAGGAATGTGTTCCGGGCCCGGACGCTATCCAACTCCGTGAGCATACGCTGGTTATTCGCCGCCAATTGCACCGCGTTGGCGTCGGCCTTATCCAGGGCTTTCTGGTTCTTGGCGAGCGCATCCGAGCTTTTCTTGGTAGCCGCGGTCAGGTTCTCGACCTGCTCGCCCAGAGTCTTGCTATTGTTCCGTTCCAGGGCCAGGAGCCGTTGCAGGGCTTCCTCGCTGGACTGATTGCGGCGGAACTCGTCCTCACGGCGAGCTTTGGCCTCCTCGAAGGCCTTCTTGTACTTCTCGGCCTCGACCTTCCAGTTGGTCCGAGTTACGTAGGCCTGAACGGTGAAATACATCCACACGATGGCCCCGATGAACACCACGAAGGTGAGGATTTTGCCCAACCAGGTCATCGCCAAACCCCCTTGTTGCGGTTGCAAAACATGTGGCAACGCCTTTCGACCACACCTTCGGCACCGCGATGTTCGTCCGTGCCGACCGTTGCTACCGAAGCTCCGCTAGCCGTTGCAGCAGTTGCTTCTTGCGGCGCAGGACCGTTTCTCGTGTTTCGTAGACATTGACTTCGAATGTCTCGAGGAAGTACCGTTCCGATTGTACCTCATCCCGGATGTCGCCCATTCGGCGTAACCGCAATTCGGTATCGGTCACCTGAGCGCTGACGCGCTCGAATTCCTTGTTCTGCTTCTCGATGTCATCCGAGTATTCCAGAATCTTGTCCGCATCCGAACTGATGGTCTTACCTAAAGTGTCCACGCCTTGCAGATCCAGCCCGTCCGGTCCCTTCAGGGGCGGACCCAGCGTGCTCAGATCGAGCAAACCATTGGCACTGAAGACTGGCTCAAAGAACCCGGCCCCGGTCCGGTTGCCGTTCTTGTCGCGGTAATCGGGATTGCCGGTGCGGGTCCAGACCAGCCGCTGGGCGTAACCCTTTTGCCGCGCGGCCCGGAGCTGCTCCGCTTGTTCGAGCGCTTTAAGGTTGGTTCCCCAATTGGCGCTGGCTGCTACGGCGGCGCGGCCGAGACTGTCGATCTCTGCCTTCAGTTGCGCGAAGTTCACCGGTCGCTGGCCAGGGGCCACGTTCTCCGGAATCGGATCGAACCAGCCCGGCCGCTGGGTATACAACGAAACGGACCAGGTCAGCAAACCCAGGCCGACCACCAGGTTCAATACCGCCAGCAGTTTCCCGAGCTGTGTCATCGCCGTGTCCTGTGCGTGGGTGCAAATGCCCCGGTCTTAACTCCCGGAGTGCTCAACTCAGGGTTTCGGTGGTAAGCCAAACCGTTCACGCTCCCGCTGAAGCAATTCGGCTTCCAGCTTGTACAGCTCATCCAGTGTAATGGCCACTTCCCGCTGGATTTCAAATAACCCGGCCTCGATCACCGCTTGCTGAGCCAGCAACTCGTCCACCTCGGCCTTGACCTTGCGGAGCTGGTCCTGCAGCGTCGTTAACTGGGTGATCCGCTGGGCCAGTCGGTTATCCTGCTCGGCCTTCTGCTTCTCCCAGTAGGTTCGCAACAGAGCCTGATGAGCGGCCAGTTGCGTGGCCGCCCGGGATTGCTGAGCATTGATGGCTTCCTGACCAAAGTAGCCGGTGAGGACCTTCACCGTCGTTCCACCGGGCAAGGGAACCTCAATGTCGATGCCCTGATCATTGATAATCAGCTTCTCGACATAAGTGGTCATTTCCTGGAAGCGCTGGGCCTGGGTCGCCACGGCGGCCACGTAGCGGCGAAGCCCCACCACCAGCATAACCCGTTTCTGCCAGGCCGCGTCGGTGTCCAGGTGAACCAGCAGGTGGGCCAGTTTGGCCCGCCGTTCGCCTTCGTCGAGCGGCACCAGACGCGACTCCGCGACCTTCGCAAGTTTCTCCGTCAGCTTGGCGGCCGTGGCCTCGTCGGCGGACACGCGGCTTTTGGCCTCGTCATCGGCGGCTTTGGGCGGATTGATCACTGCGTCGAAGCGCGCCAGGAGAAGCTTTTCGAGCTGATCGGCGTTACCGGCATCGATCAGGCTCTGGAAGGTCAGGCGGTCCTGAATCGTTTCCGCTTGCCACAGGAGCCAGCGCTTGAGCAAGGCGATTTTGTCGGCCCCGTCAGCCGCCTTGAGGTATTCCTCGATCTTCCCCTTGACGCGCTTGACCTCAGCGATCTGGTTGGCAACCGGCCCGCCGGCTAGCGAACCGGGAGCCGAGGTGTCGCCGCCAGGGGCCGCCTGAAAGTACGTCTCCAGAATTTTCTTGCTGACCGTCAGGCTGGGCACGCCACCGGGGCCATCCCGCACCACGAACGGAATCTCGTCCGGGTCGTCGTAGGTGCGGTTGGGATAGCGCTCCTCTTCGAGCGGCAATCCCGTAACGATCAATTGATGCCGCAAACCAGCCGCCGTGATGGTTTGCCGGCCTTTCCAGTCCTGGGTGGCCAGGTAAACAAACCCCGCCGCAGCCAGCAGGTTGACCACCAACAGCACCTTGCCGAAGAGACTCATGACACGGAATCCTGTGTGATCCGAAAAAGGCGATCACCCACAAGCAAGACAGGTGGCACTCTCAGTCGATTCTGACGGACGCCACGAACAATGACAAGTACGGAACCACCACAAAGCGCGGGAGATCGGTAAAACGGAAAGGCCGTGTCGATCCTGTCGATTGCGCCAGGATCCAAGCCCAACCCGACCGGTCGCCGAAATCCGCTCAACTCCCCCTTCGCTCCGTTCGACTCCTATTCGCAGCGCCATGCGCACTCTCAGTACAAATCCGGAAACCGGTGCCCCTTGAGCGGGTGTCCGCGGTCCGAGTCGCACTTTTCCCATCATACCTCAATCGCCCCATTTCCAGTTGTCCATCATTCGCAAATTGTGCCAAATTGCACTATAAGTATCAGGTAACGCCCTGCGGTACGGGTGCTCAGGCCGAGCCGGTGCCGCGGGAAGTTATTCCCCTGACCCGGAATCCGTCCCGACACCGGCCGAAGAGCGTCGCCCATGGCGTCTGCCGATACCACCCTGCCGGCTTCTCTGGGCAACTACGACATTCTGTCGAAGATTGCCGAGGGGGGTATGGGCACGGTCTACAAGGCCCGTTATCGCCCCACCGGGGAAATCGTGGCCCTGAAGGTCATCGCGGCTGCCACCGCCAAGAACCCCGTTCTGCTGCAGCGCTTCGAACGCGAATTCATCGCGGCGAAGGTGCTGGACCATCCCAACGTGGTCAAGGCGCTCGACTACTGCGGTACTGGGCCCCATCCCTTTCTGGTGATGGAGTTTGTGGATGGCGAATCGCTCGGCCAACGACTGGAGCGGTGCGGCCCGCTGCCCGAGGACGAGGCCATCCGGTTGATCACCCAGGTTTGCGAGGGGCTGCAACGCGCCCACAAACAAGGTCTGGTGCACCGGGATGTCAAACCCGACAACATTCTGGTCACCCGCGACGGTGTGGCCAAACTCACCGACCTGGGGCTGGTCAAGGACGCCGAGGGCGACCTGAACCTGACCAAAACCGGCCGCGGGCTGGGTACACCGCACTACATGGCTCCCGAGCAATTCCGCAATGCCAAGAATGTCGATGTTCGCGGCGACATCTATTCGCTGGGAGCCACCCTCTATGCCCTGGTGACCGGGGTGGTGCCCTTCCAGAACTCCAATCCGCTCGATTGCTGGATGAAGAAAATCCGCAACGAGTTCCCCGCCCCGAAGGAGTTGAACCCCGCCCTGTCCGATCGGGTGGACTGGGCCATCCGGCGCGCGATGAGTGCCGAACCCGACCGCCGACCCAGCAGTTGCCGCGAATTCATCGAAGACCTCACCGGCCAGAGCCGGCAGGCGGCCTCGGCCGCCCTCTCGGGCCGCCTCACCTCGGACGCCGCCGACATCTGGTACATGGTGTACAAGGACGAAACCGGAGCAACCCACACGGGCAAGGCCACCACCGAGGGCATTCGCCGAGCCTTGCGCGAGCACCGCCTGGGAGACCCGGCGCTGATTCTGGTCAGCCGGTCGAAAACGGGGCCATTCGCCTCGCTGGCCAGTGTGCCCGAATTTCGCGATCTGGTTGTCAGCCCGGCCCCGCTGACCCCCGAGGTCGCACGCAGTTCCCCGTCCGGAATCCTGGCGAAGTCCTCCGCAGGGGTTCCCCAGCCCGGCGGCACGGACCGATCCCAGCGGCAAGTCGATTCGGATGCCGTGGACCTGGGGGCAACCCCTTCCCGGGGAGCCAGCGCCTCGGCCAGCCGCAGTGGACGCTCCACCGGTCCCGCTTCCAGTCGCCAATCGCATCCGCCCACCTCCCCCTCGGCTCGCCGGATCCCCCCGGTGCCACCCGGGCTTCCGATGGCGGTCGATCCGCATGCGGAAACACTCCAATACATCCCCCAAACGCCGCCCGACACCCCCGTGCCGCCGGCCCGCCGGACTGCCAAGCCCGCTCACCGACCCACTCGACCCACCACCCCATCGGCTCATAAACCGTTCGATTGGACACCCCTTCTCATTGTGCTCGTGATGTTGGTCTCGGCCGCGATCGGTTATGTGATCTTCTCGAAGTGATCGTCCCACTCGCGCGAGGCGCTTCGGCGGCCGGATTGCTGCTGGAGACCCGCTGCGCTCGCTTGTAGCCCGGCGCGGGTGCTTCTAAGATGGCTATTCAACCTTTAACGGGGTTCACCCCCCGGCTCGCCACACCGACGGATCCCCGGATGACGACCAAACGTTTGCCACTGACCGAGATTCCGGCGACGCCCCCTCCACCTGCGCCCAAAGGCAATTACGCCTTCGTTTCGCTGGGTTGCCCCAAGAACCTCGTCGATAGCGAGCGGATGCTGGGCAAGCTCGCTCAGGAGGGCTACGCCCTGCAGCCCGACGCCGACGGAGCCGACGTAGTCGTGATCAACACCTGCGGGTTCATCGAACCCGCCCGACAGGAATCGCTCGCCGTCATCCGCGAGATGCTTGCCCTCAAGGAGCAAGGCCGCGTCGGGGCCGTCGTCGTGACTGGGTGTCTGGCCGAACGCCAACGCGATTTGCTCCTCGAGCAAGTGCCCGGGGTCGACCAAATCGTTGGTGTGTTCGGCCGCGAGGAAATCACCCACGTCATAACAAATGTACACTATGCCGCGGCCCAAGTCAACTCCCCCACGCCAAATTTTTCCAATTTTTCTTCGCTCGACCTGTTTCCGCCGCCGCCCGTGCGGGCCCTCGAAGACACTGCCCGGTTGCGAATTACTCCGCGGCACTATGCGTACCTGAAGATCAGTGAAGGCTGCGACCGGCTGTGCACGTACTGCGCCATTCCCAAGATGCGGGGCAAGCACGTCACGAAGCCGATCGAGGAGGTGATCCGCGAGGCGAACGAACTGGCCAACGATGGCGTCCGCGAACTGATTCTCGTCGCCCAGGATACGACTTACTACGGCCTGGACCTCTACGGCCGCACGCGGCTGGCGGACTTGCTCCGCGAACTCGATCGCGTCGACGGGCTGGAGTGGATTCGCATTCTCTACGCCTACCCCGAGCACATCTCCGAGGAGCTGCTGGACACGCTCGCAGGGGCCCAGAAGATCATCCCCTACCTCGATCTGCCCTTGCAGCACATCAACGACCGGGTCCTGAAGCGCATGATCCGGCGGGTAGACCGGGCGGCCACCGAGAAGCTGCTGCACCACCTCCGCGCCCAGTGGCCGGACCTGGCCTTGCGCACCACGTTCATCGTCGGCTTCCCGGGCGAAACGGACGCGGAGTTCGAGGAACTCCGGCAATTCGTGGCGGACTTCCGGTTCGAACGGCTCGGGGTATTCCCGTACTCCTTGGAACCGGGTACGCCTGCCGAGAAGCTAGACGGCCACCTGCCCGAGGATGTGAAAGCGGCTCGGGTCGCGGCGCTCATGGAAGTGCAGCAACAGGTGGCGTTCGGCTGGGCGGCGGCGCAGGTGGGCAAGGAGCTACCGGTGATCATCGACGGCCCCGATCCGGAGTTCGCCAACCATGCCCGGGGTCGCACCACGGCGGACAGCCCCGAGATCGACTGCACCGTGCGGGTCAAGGGCAAGAATCTCCGCCCCGGCGACTTCGTGCCGGTGAAGGTCACCGCCGCCGACGGCTACGACCTGGTCGGCCGTGCCGTCGGCCCGGTGTGGTGAGTGCTTGCCATGAGTGATGAGCCGAAGCCCGCCTCGGGTCCGTCGGATGCGTTGCTTCTCAACGTCCCGAATCTGTTGTCGTTGGCACGCATCCCGCTGGCGGTCGGCGTATTCGCCTGCATCGTGGCGCAGGCGTGGCTGCTGGGGCTGATCCTGTTCCTCGTCGCCACCGCGACCGACTGGCTCGATGGCTGGTGGGCCCGCAAGTACGGGCCGCTGACGCTCGTTGGTCGCAATCTCGACCCCCTGGCCGATAAGATCCTGGTGTGCGGGGCGTTCGTGTACTTGATTCCGGTGGAGTCGGCCGGCATCCTGCCGTGGATGGTGGTGGTCGTCGTTGGGCGGGAATTGGCCGTCACGGCTATCCGCGGTATCGTGGAAGCGACCGGTCAGAAGTTCGGGGCCGACTGGTTTGGCAAGCTGAAGATGGGCTTGCAATGCGCCGTGCTGATCGGCGTTTTGCTCATCGAGTGGTGGCGAGCCGCGACGCTCCTGCCGGCTCTGCTCCCCGTGCTGGAACACGTGCAACGGGTGCTGCTGTGGGCCATGCTTCTGGCCACCATTGGGAGCGGCGTGCAGTATGTCGTGAAGGCCGCCCGCATGCTGCGGTGAGACCGCTGCTGCTCTCGGCTACGCCGCGCCTCCACGATCAGCAGCCAACGCCGGCTACGACGGTGCGGCCGACGGCGAGCAACCCGGCGAACCCCTGGCGACGGTGTTCGGGATCGAGCGGTTAGTGTGGCACCGGCGATCGCGTGAGATCGCTAAAGACCACGTCCTTGATCTGCACTTCATGGGCGGCGGATTGCTCATTCAGTTCCCAGCCGATCACCCCTTGCGCGGGCAGGTCGTAATCGCCATCAACGGTGATCTGACCATTGAGCCGAATCGTGACATGCTGCCCCACGCAGCGGACGGCCAACTGGTTGAACTCGGTGGGTTTGAACAGTCGGGCGACCTCGTCGGCCGGCAACCCCGCTGAGCGGTGCCCCGGTTTGAGCGCCAACCCGCCACAGTCGGTGCGGCTGATCGAACAGGCGGGACCGATGAGGGTAAACGGTAAACCGGGATTCGGCTCGGCGCGGAACAGGAGTGCCGAGGTGCCCCCCGTCGGGAGCCGCACCTGAAACGACAGCTCGAAGTCCTTGTAGAGGTACCGGCCGTACAAACACGTCGTAAGCGGTTTAACATCGGCAGGGAAGCGTCCCAGGATCTGTTCGTTCTCGACCCTCCAGTAGCCATCGCGGGCGACCCAGCCCAGGAAATTCTTGCCGTTGAAGAACACCCGCGTGACCGGCACGGCAGTGTCTTGATTCGGGCCAGTTCCGCGTTTCGGTTGGGTGGTGTCGAGCACGACAAGGAGCACGGCCACGGAGAGGCCGACGATCAGCACCAGCCCGAGAATGCTCCACAGCGAGGTCCCGGTGAGCGATTTGCGCGGCCCAACGCCGCTAGACTGACCATCGGGGGAAGGATCGGCCACGTCGAGCTGGTCCCAAACACTCTCCGGCTGAATCGCCACAGTAATGGGAGCCGTGATCGGGCCAGAGGGTGGTGCCGACGCCTGCGGGGCTTCGGTCGGCGGGGTGAGCGGTACGGCTGAAAGCGGCTTCTCCAGGCGGACGGGCTTGCCGGCAACGACAGCCAGAGCATCGTGAACCGCTGCCGCTGAAGCGAAGCGATCGGCTACCGACTTGGCGAGCAAGCGATGGATGATGGCGGCGAGCGCTTCAGGAATGGCCGGATTCAGCTCCCGGACCGGGGGCGGCTCGTCCAACCCCAGGGCCATGAGCACCGCCATCGTCGTCGCCCCCTGGAACGGCAAGCGACCGGTCGCCAGCCGATAGAGCACAACACCCAGGCTGAACAGGTCGGTGGCCGCCGTCACCGGCTCGCCCCGCGCCTGCTCGGGACTCATGAATGCGGGGGTGCCAACCACCTGGCCCGTCTGGGTCAGCGAACCATCCTCCGAGTTGGTCTCCTTGACCAGGCCGAAGTCGAGAATCTTGACCCGCCCGTAGGACGCTTCCAGCCACAGATTGGCCGGCTTAATGTCGCGGTGGACCAGACCGTGTTCGTGAGCGGCGGCCAGCCCCCGGGACACTTCTAGCCCAATTCGCAGGATCTGCGGAACCGTTAATGGCGGCTGAGTGGCCAGATAGCGATCGAGCGAGGTTCCCTGCAGATACTCCATGGCGATGAACGGAATGCCGTTATCCTCGTCGACATCAATAATGGCGACGATGTGGTCCGAGCGCACCGCCGCTGCAGTTCGGGCTTCGCGAAAGAACCGTTGCCGGGCACCAGGATGATGCGCGAGCCGGGCGGGCAAGACCTTGATGGCCACCTTGCGGCGCATGGTGGGATCGTACCCGAGATACACCATGCCCATCCCGCCTTTGCCGAGTGGCTTGACGATGCGGTAGCGACCGAGTCGGCCGAGATCGCCCGGGTGGGTCGGTGGGCGAAAGGGAGGGGCCTCCGTGAACGGGGTGAACGCAAACGGGCTGCGCGAGTCGGGAGTGGTGGGGGGGCTCCCATTGGCGGCTTCAGGGTCCGGCTGCGGCCGCGGCGGTTTGTCGAGCGGGTCCGACATGCCGGTCTCACGGAGGATACGATCAGTCAACGTATTAGATTACCCGACGGACCCAAGGAACGGCTAGGTTAGCAGCGGGACTTTGGAGCAACTGCTGCTGCCGGTGCCCGGGGGGGCCTGCGGGGCTACAATTGGCCGCAGCCGGACGCGGAGCCGCCGCTTGCCGGCTGAGCAGGGAGATCGCATGCCCGAACCCTTCGGATTTGCCATTGTCGGCTGTGGGATGATCGCTCGGTTCCATGCCCGGGCCATCCGGGAATTGCCCGACGCCCGGGTGGCGGCTTTGGTCAGCCGGTCGCCCGAGCACCTGGACAAGTTCCGGGAGGAGACCCAGATTCCCCCGTGCCCGGTGTTCGCCACGGTCGAGGAAGCGGTGAAGGCCCCCGGTGTCGATGCGGTGATTGTCACCACGCCCAGCGGGGCGCATCGCGAACCGGCGCTGGCGGCCGCCGCGGCGGGCAAGCACGTCGTGGTTGAGAAGCCGCTGGAGATTACCGGGCCGCGGTGCCAGGAGATCATCGACGCCTGTGACAAGGCGGGGGTCCAGCTGTGCACGATTTTTCCGAGCCGATTCGCAGATGCGAGCGTGACCCTGAAGGCCGCGGTCGAGGCCGGTAAGTTCGGTCGCCTGACGCTGGGGGAAACCACCTGCAAGTGGTGGCGGGACCAGAAGTACTACGACGAGGGGGGCTGGAAAGGCACGCAAGCTCTGGATGGCGGCGGGGCCCTGATGAATCAGGCGATTCACAGTGTTGATCTGTTGTTGTGGATGATGGGGCCGGCCGCGGCGGTCTGCGGGTTCACGGCCACGCTGGCCCACGAACGCATCGAGGTGGAAGACACGGCTGTGGCCGCCATCCGCTTTCGCTCGGGCGCGCTGGGCGTGATCCAGGCCACGACCAGCGTTTATCCCGGTTATCCCAAGACCATCGCGATTCATGGCGACAACGGCTCGGCGGTGATCGAGCAGGAGGATGTGCTGCGCTGGGACTTTCGCCTGCCGACACCGGAAGACGAGGCGGTGAAGCAGCGGTTCGCAGCCCGGGTGGGGGCCAGCGGCGGGGCAGCCGATCCCAAAGCGATCAGCTATGAGGGGCACCGCCGCCAACTGGCCGACTTCATTGCGGCTGTCCGCACCGGTCGGCCACCCCGCGTCGATGGTCGCGAAGGCCGCAAGGCGGTCGATGTGATCTGTGCCATCTACGAAAGCAACCGCACCGGCCGGGTGGTCGAGCTGAACGAACCGCAGTGACCGTGCCGCCAACCGGACAGCTCGCCGTCGCTACCCGACCGGCCGGCCTCCACTTTTGGCCTTCGCCGGCGCGAACCTGACACGGGAAGCCGCTCTCTACTTGGATCGACGGCCGAGCCGGAAGCCTGCTAGACTATCCACTCAGCCCGCAATGAGCGTGACACCGGATGGAAAGGCGGCAGACAGTATGGGAAGTTCTTCGGCCGACCGCTCACCGGCTGCGCCGCCTTCGCTGCCAATCGAAACCGCTGCCACTGTAATCCCCGAACCCGATCCGGGCCGACACAATCCGGGCCAACCAGCTAGGCCGGAGCCGATTGGCGTGGTCGAAGCCGCCGGTACGGTTGCAGCCGAAGCCGGCGAGTTGGCCCCCCATCCGCGGGGTGCCACACCCGGTGGATCGCAGGAGCTTCTCAAACTCGCTATTCCGCTGATCATCAGCCAGAGTTTCATGACCGTGCAGGTGTTTGTGGACACCATGCTGCTGTCGTGGCACAACCCGCTGGAGATGACCGCTTCGTTCCCCGCGGTGATGTGGTACTGGCTGTTCTTCGGTCTGTTGCAGGTGACCGCCGGCTATACGTCCACATTCGTGGCGCAATACACCGGCGCTCATCGGCCCCACCGGGTGGGTCCCGCCGTCTGGCAAGGCATTCACTTTGCTCTGGGTGCCGGGCTCGTGTTCCTGATTGTCGTGCCCCTCGCACCGGGGTTGATTGCCCTGGGTGGGCATACGCCTGCTGTGCAGCACCTGGAAACGGTTTATCTGCAGTGCCTGGCCTTTGCGGCCTTGCCCATGCTCGTGATGGCCGCGGTGAATGGCTTTTTCTCCGGCCGGGGTCAAACCTGGACGGTTCTGGGCATCGAAGGGTTTGGTACGGCGATCAACATCGCCCTGGCCCAGGTACTGATCTTCGGTCGGGCGGGCTTCCCGGAACTGGGCATCGCGGGAGCCGGCTGGGCGACGGTGGCCGGCTCCTGGGCCGCGGCGCTCTTTGGGCTGGTGCTCATGCTGCGACCGAAGTTCCGCCAGCAATTCAACACCCTGGCCGGCTGGAAGCCGGAACGTGAACTCTTCGGTCGGTTGATGAAATACGGCGGGCCGGCCGGGATGCAGGTATTCCTGGATGTGTTGGTGTTTCACCTGTTCACGCAACTGGTCGGTCGGCTCGGCGACGCTGCCCTGGGGGCCACCACGCTTGCGGTTCGCCTCAACATGATTGCCTTCTTGCCCATGATGGGATTGGGGCAGGCTATTTGCATTTTGGTTGGTCAGCGCCTCGGCGAGAACCGCCCGGAACTGGCCGAGAAAAGCACCTACACCGGCCTGAAGTGGTCGTTTGGCTACATGTGCCTGGTGGCCTTCACCTATGTAGCCTTCCCCACCGTGCTGCTCTCGGTCTTCGAAAGCGACACCGATCCGGAACTGTTCCGTGCGATAGCAGGGATCGTACCCGGTTTGCTGCTGTGTGTGGCGATCTATTCACTTGCCGATGCGGTGAACCTGTCGTTTGCCTTTGCCCTCCGCGGTGCGGGCGACACCAAGTTTGTCACGCTGCTGACATTCGCCCTGGCCTGGCCACTGATGGTTCTTCCGACCACGGTCGTCGTTTGGCTGGGCGGCAACGTGTACTGGGCATGGGTCTTCGCCAGCCTGCACATTATTGGCATGAGCGTGTGTTTCTGGTTCCGCTTCCGGGGCGGCAAATGGAAGAGCATGCGGGTCATCGAACCCGGGGGCACCGAAACCCGCGCCGACGCTCCGCTGCCAGATCACCCCGCGAAAACCAGCTAATCCGATGGCCGGACGTATCGACGCCCACCCAACTGCGACCTGGTCCATTGAGGCCGGTGCGGAAAATCGCTAAACTGCACCCGTCTAGCCGGTTGCGCCGCTGCGTGACAGTTTTGGTGAGGGCGACCCGAAGGCCTACCCCACCTACGAACAACGCAACAGGGCGATTGGGTATCACGCCACCTGAGGGCTACCCATGAGTTTTGGCGACGAGGAACGGGTTGGCTTCGACACGGCGCGGGGCCGGGAATGGCCCAGCGTCCGGCAGTTTAATGTCTTCCTGGCCAATCGCCTCGGCGCTTTGCTCGATCTCTTGCGTCGCTTCGAAACGTCCGATGTCAAGGTGGTGTCGCTGACCGTCGTGGAAACAGCCGACTGCGCCATCATTCGGCTGGTGCCCAGCGATTATGAGCGCGGCTACGAAATCCTGACCAGTGCCAAGATCCCGTTCACCGAAAGCGACCTGCTGGTGGTGAAATTACCGGACGACGACCGGCCGCTTTTGACCATCACCAAGGCGCTGCTCACAGGCGAGATCAATATCTGCTACATGTATCCGCTGTTAATCGGTGTAGGGCCGATGGGCAACACCGCCGTGGCCCTTTATGTGGACGACTTCGAAGGCGCAGCCGCCATCCTCGAAGGTCAGGGGTTCACCCTCTTCACCGAGAACGATCTGAAAGAGTGAGGAGCCGACCAGGGTGTGGCGGGAGGGCGATCCAGCAGGCCTGGGAATTGGGCTGGCCAAATCCAATTGTGAAATCCGAGTTCAGAACGGCGGCCCGGTCTTCCGCTAACGGCTCATCGGGGTTGCTTCTCGGGGCGCAAATAGATGAAGCTTTTGCCCAGTCGGCCGCCGTAGTTCCCAGCCGAGATCGTGAGTAGTCCCGGCGTGTCCTGGGCGGCGGCGATGGCAGCCTGGGTCGCGGTCACGATTGTCGGCAGGTCCGCGCCGTTGAGAATGATCTCCTGCACGCTGACGACTCCCTCCGGCAAGCGGGACACCACGCCGGCTTTGCCCCGCAGCGTGGGGCAATACTCCGCATATGTACTGGCAATAGCGAACTTGTACCGGCTGCCGGCCTTCGAGCCACTGGCCGCGATGCCACCGGGAAACGGCAAGATCACACCCGGTACCGCGCGGGCAGCGGCAGCGGCCTTCATGGCGGCCTCGAGCGCCCCGTCGGCGGTTGCTCCGAAGAACCACAGGTTGCCGCCCATCAGCCCGTCGGCCCAGCCACAACGCCGTTCGATGACGAATTCGCCCGACAGAATCGGCACGACCCAGCAACGCCGCCCGAAGCGTTCCGCTGGGTACTGGTGCCCATCGCCGAAGTAGGCGAGCTTGCGACCCAGCGGGAACCACTTCTCCTCGGCCGGTAGCACGTTGAAGGCGGCCGCCGTGGGGCAGGTCAACACGTTCTGGCTGATTCGCACCAGTACCGAACGTTCGAGCCGCTCTTCGCGGTCCTTGTAGAACCGGGGCACATGGAACTGCACAATGGCACCGGGCCGCTGGTCCGGCGTTTCGCTCGGCTCCACGTAGCGATCCAGCCCCGCTTCACAGTCGCAAAGGATGGTCGAACTCGCGTTGCCGGTGCTCGCCTGCACGGCCTGGTCCAACCAGTAGCGGTCGCGGGCGGTGATGAGGACTGCAGCATAGATGCTCCGAAATGCCTCGGCGTAGGTATCGTCGATGGTGGCAGGCATTGGTGAACTCGTAAGGAAAAACTCCCAGGGAGATTGTACGAGTCCGGGTCGATTGGGGGGTGACAACGACGATCGGGCTAGTCGCTGCCGACTGGCCACGCAGCTGCTGAAGACTATAGTAGGTATTTGTTTTGGTGAGGGACGGTTCCGCTGGTTAATGCAGACGCATGCCTTCCCGACGAGGAAACTGGTCATCACTCACCGGCAGCCGCGGCCATCGGTGACAATCTTCCCTGTGAGAACACTTCTGGCGCTACTGAGCGTTTGCACTCCCCCAGTGGTTTACCCGGTCGGTAACTTGTTGCTTCAGGAAACGGCGGACGAAACCCGGGCGACCGTGCCAGCGACGATCCCGGCTTTCTTCCAAGTGATCCGGCGCGGATGGCAGCCGATGAGGACCAGTCGGTTGTCCGGTTCGGGCCCGGTGCGGAAGTCCCCTTCACTTGCCGGTCTGTGGCGACCGGTTCCCGACGGCATTGGGTTCGGTGTTGCACTCGCGCAGGTCCGGTTGCGCTGTTAAGTCCCGGTTCTATTTGGCTGAACGGGTCCCCTTGATCATCCGGGCACCCGGAGTAGCTAGGTCATCGCCCCGAGGGCATCATCGCCCACCGGCTGGGATTCAGCTGTCGCCCCGCACGCCCCGTGAATTATTTGACCGAGAAACGGACCATGACGGCTTCGCCGCCCTCCGAATCATTCGCTACAACCGTGATGCGCGATCTGATCGCCGGCGTCGTGGTGTTTTTGGTGGCTCTGCCGCTGTGCCTTGGGGTGGCCCTGGCGTCCAACGCGCCGTTGTTTTCCGGTCTGGTGGCGGGCATTGTGGGCGGGATTGTGGTCGGCATCGTGAGCGGCTCGCATACCAGCGTCAGTGGCCCGGCCGCCGGGTTGACAGCCGTGGTGGCCGCCCAGATCGCTTCCCTCGGCTCGTTTGAAGCGTTCCTGCTCGCGGTGGTGCTAGCCGGCATTATTCAGATCGCTGGGTCTGGCCCGCGCCGGCTTCCTGGCGGCGTTCTTCCCGTCCAGTGTCATCAAGGGGTTGCTGGCCGCCATTGGGATCATCATCATTTTGAAGCAAATTCCCCACCTGGTGGGCCACGACCCGGATCCGGAAGGCGAGATGGCGTTTATCCAGCCGGACCAGGAGAACACGTTCACCGAACTCCTTCAGACGATCGGCGACATCCAAGGGGGCGCGGCTGTGGTCGGCATCGTGTCACTGGTACTGCTGATTGTCTGGGATCGGATCCCGTTCCTCAAGAAATCGGTGGTGCCCGTCGGGCTGGTCGTGGTGCTCGCCGGCGTAGCGTTGACGCTGCTCTTCCGCACGCTGGGAGCCCCCTGGCTGATTGAGCCCAGTCATCTCGTTCAGGTTCCCGTTCCGGAGAATCTGGCCGGTCTGGTTGGCTTCCTCCAGACGCCGGACTTCACCCAGTGGCGAAAGCCGGCCATTTATATCGCTGCCCTGACCCTGGCCGCGGTAGCTTCGCTCGAAACGCTGTTGAACCTGGAAGCGGTGGATAAGCTCGACCCCCGGCGACGCACCTCGCCCCCCAGCCGCGAATTGCTTGCCCAAGGAGTCGGCAACGTCACAGCGGGTCTGCTCGGCGGCCTTCCGGTGACCTCGGTGATTGTCCGCAGTTCGGTGAATATCAACGCCGGTGCCCGAACGAAGCTCTCGGCCATCGTTCACGGCATTCTGCTGCTGGTGTGCGTGGCACTGTTCCCAGTCTGGTTGAACCTGATCCCGCTCTCCTGCCTGGCTGCCATTTTGATCGTGACCGGGGTCAAGCTCGCGAGCCCGGCCCTGTTCAAGCAGATGTGGGCCCAAGGCAAGCACCAATTCGTACCGTTTCTGCTGACGGTTGTTGCCATCGTACTCACCGACTTGCTTGTGGGGATCCTGATTGGTTTGGCAATTCATACATCCGCCCGGTGGATTCCGTGTGAGCGGGACCGGCGGGACCGGCGTCAACGGCGTGAGCGCCAGCAGGCCGGGGTGTGAGTCCGCAGTTGGCGAATACGGGAGTCGGCCCGCTCGCCGTAGGCAGTTGGATCGAGCCGCGCTGCCGTCTGCAGGTGCTCAATCGCGTCGACGGGCCGGCCACCGTCGGCATAATGCTGGCCGAGCAGGAAGTGGAAGTACGCGGCTTGGGTGGGCAACGCCGCTAACCCGCGGAGGAGATGCTGTTCGGCATCAGGGGGCCGCCGATCGCTGCGGGCGTTGAAGGCCAGCCCCTCGAAGGCCACCCGGCAGTAATCGCGGGCTTGAGAGTTCCGGTCCAGTTCCGGCAGCAGGCGGTCCAGCACGGCCTGGTAGGCTGCGTCGCTGGCCGCCCAGTTCTCCCGATCCCGTTCGACGGTGGCCAGTAACACCGTGGCCACCAGGCTGGAGGGTGTCAGCGGCCGCAGGAGATCGGCGGCTTCGTCAAGCCGGTCGAGCTGAATGAGTATCTCGGCGCGGGCGAAGCGCTCGGCCGGCGGGGCCTGCGGCGACAGCGAGTACGGAATGCGGCGTTCCAGCCGTCGCAACTGCTCCGTCAACACCCGATGCGCTTGCACGGGAGGCTGACCGGCCACGGGGCGCTCGCTGCCCAGTTCGATCAGCCCCAGCACTTGCCGTTCCGCGCGGGCCAGTCGGCTACTTTCCATCCATTCTGTGGCCGCTGCCGTGCGGCTCGCGATCACCATCTCGGTATACAAGCCGCAGGGCACCAGCGCGATCCCCAGCGCCAGGGCCAGCCATGCCCCAGGGCGGTCCAGCTTGGCGGTGGCCGGCACCGGTGCGGTTGCCCATAAACACCACGGCACCACCAAGGCGACCGCGAGACTGGCTCGTAGGATGAGCAACGGCAGCGGGCCGAAGACACCCGTTGCCACCATCGCGCCGATGCCCGGACTCATCAGGGCGACCATCCCGGTTGCAGCAACAGCCACACCGACCCAGCCGACCCGGGGCAGGGCGTTGAGTGTCGGAATCGTTCGCAAGCCACGAGCCAGTAGCAAGCCCAGGGGCAATGCACAAACGAGGTGGCCCACCAACAGGCGGGGCCAGGCGAACGGCGCGGCGGTTAGCCCGGCGGTACGGCGAAGCTCGTCGGCGGTGAGGTGCACACCGACGGCCGGCACCACCATCGCCAGCACGCATCCGATTAACAATCGCCCATCCGATCGACTCATGGGTTCGCTACTCCCAGAGCAGCAGCGGTTTCTGGCTGGCGGAGTTTCCAGATCACGCCGTCAAAGGCGTAATGGACGAACGCCGCCCACAGGTTCAGTCCTTGCCACATCACAAATAGCCCGCTGTCCGGCCAACTCGCCCAGACGCCGAACGACCCCAGGAGCAGCATGTACAGCCCCAGGAACAGCAGCCAGTACCGGGCCAGGGCACGGATGGGACCAGGGCCGCCCACCGTCTGGCGGCGACCAACGTAGTGGGTGACGATGGCCAGATATTCGACCGCGTGGAACAGGGAGCCGGCCGCGGCAAAGACGATGACCCCCGGGCCCCAACCGGCCTGCAGGCTCAAAATGAAGCCGCTGTACAGCAGGCACACGCTGAGCAAGTAGGCCAGCTTCCCGCTCCGCTCGGCGGTGAAGCCGCTGAGGTTGGTGACCACAAGGAGCGCGGGAATGGCCAACATGGCCCGATCGAGGGTGTGCAGCAGGGGGAGGTAGACGGCGTCGGCTTCGACCCAACCGGTGAGCCAACCGGCGGCCCGTAAGGCCCCGTAGGTCACGAAGGCTCGTAGCCCCCAGCGCTCCAACCCGGCGTTGCCACCGCCGACCTTCCGGGCATACATCCGCAGGACCCCGGCATGCTGGCTGGCGAAATGCCAGGCATTCCACACGTAATCCACCAGTGCCAGGCAGAGGAAGGCCCCGGTTCCCACGAAGGCCCCAACAACCACGACGGCGGCCAGTACAGCGATGGCAGCCAACAACCGCGTGTGCCGGCCACGCCGATCCGGATCCAGCGTCACGAGAATAAGCGTGATCCAGCGGTGTGGCAGAGTCAAGAAGTAGATCTGCCAGAAGTCGATCGCCGTGTCGGTCCGGGTCGCAAGCCCGGGCAGCAAGAGTAGCGGCCAGCCGAGGTTCGCCAGGAAGACCAGGTCAAACACCGGCGAAACGATCCACCCGCGGCTGGCGGCAGCGGGCGCGGTCACGGCAGCGGAGCGGACTGAATCTTCCACTTGTCGCCTGCTTTGACGAAGGTCCACTCCGTCGTCCCCTTCTCCGTCCCGTCGTCGGTCCGGACCTTCAGAGTCGCCGTCCCCGTATCGCCACTGACCGTCGGCTTACCGGACAGGTCGAAGTTGTAGGGGTCGTACTTCTTGGGGTCCTTGACCGGTTCGGCAAACAGCTCGGCCAACCGCTTGCCATCCGCTTTGCGGTCGTTCAGCTCCTCGATCAGCAAAGCAATGGCTTTGCCATCGTCCGAGCCGTAGTCCGGCGGTTTGGGCGTCGAACCACAGCCGCACAGCCCGATCACCAGCAGCAAGGAACCGGTCACGAGCGCGAAACGAGCAGGGGGCAAGGTCATGGGACTCGCGGGTTGGGTTAGGGGACGAAAGAAGCGAAACGGCCACAACCAGCACGATCGTGATCACACGAGCCCTGTGGAACGGTCCGTAAACCCGGATTGCATGGATCCGTTCGATCCGATTGGGTTACTTGGGGCAGTGCTGTCGTAACTGCCCTGCTGATGCGAATCCATGCAATCGGGTCTGTCCGATCCCACGCGGCACTGGTTTTGGCACACGGGTTAATCGAAATTCACGATTTCGCCACCGGCCCGGGTGCCCAGGGCTTGCCAGGTTGGCAAGTTGATCGAGTCGCGGAAGAACCGCACGCTGCCGTCGGCCATGGCGGCGTTGACGCCACCGGTGTGCTTGCTGCGAGCAGCAGCAAAGGTGTCGCCAGTGGTCTGGTTCTGCACACAGGCCCGCCGGAAGGGGTCGGTGGCCGGGATCGCCGGGTCGCACGAAATGATCGTGTCCGGAGTGGCGCTGTTGGGCCCCGTCAAGGTGGTGAACAGGTTGCCCCCGGCGGCCGGCAGCAGCACGCAACCCCGCATATCCAGGTTGCGCCCAGCCGGACTGGAGGAGCTGCTTCCCAAGGTATCCGCATCGAAGGGCAACAGCTCGCTGAACATGATGGTGTTCGACGCTCCGTCGGTGATCTCGACGATCTTGACGCCCTTGCCGGCCCCCAGCCGCTGCTGCCAGGGCCACTTGACCACCTGGGTCAGGCCAAAGACGCCGCTCGTCGGCGTCGGGCCGAACTGAGCTGCCGAGCCGAACGTGCCCCCGCCCCAACAGCCCACATAATTGCCCTTCATCAAGTTTTCCAAGCTCAGGTTGTTGAAGTGAACATCCGGGGTGTGGCCGGAACTCGGGCAGTTTAGAATCCGCTTCGAGAGCGTGGATTGGAAATCGATTTCGGCTCGGCGGAACGGTTGGCCGTCCCAGTTATCCGCTGGATTGGCCTGATCGGCTCCCGCTCCCTCGGAGAGGAACGCCGGGGCGATCCGATCCACCAGCGGCGCTTGTTCCATCTCAGCCAGAATATGCAAGGGCCAGCTCGGACCGTAGCAACGAGTACCGAACCGTGGCGGGTTCGACGTGCCACTGCTGTTACCCCAAACTACCCACAGCGGCGGTTCGCCGGGGGCCGGGGTGCCGCTACCGGGCACCGGGTTGGGGTTCCCACCCGAGTCGAACGGAGCATTCGATTGCAACGCCTGCAAGATGCGGGGCAAACCCGGCGGGAATGACCCCGTCGCGCTTTCCACGTTGTGACAGGCCAGAGCGAGTTGCTTCAGGTTATTCTGGCAACTCATCCGGGCCGCCGCCTCCCGCACCTTCTGCACGGCCGGCAGCAACAACCCAATCAGTATCGCAATGATGGCAATGACCACGAGCAGCTCGATCAGCGTAAAGCCGCGGGCGCGCTGTGATGTCCGCATGGATTGGACCTCAAGTCAAAACGAGATTACAGAACAACACATTATTTTGCTAAGAAGCGTGCCAACCCATGAAGTAAAACTTCGAAGTCAATAATGTGAAGATTCGATTAGAGCTAACCCGTTCGGCTGGTCGCTGCGATGGGCACGAATGCCGCAGGAGTTGGCTGAAGCGACCCACTCACGATGGCATCCGTGGGCTTTGTTTGACGGTGGTGGCAGTGAGCTTGACGGTGGGGGCAGTGACAGTAGCATGCCTCAACGAGGTGCGACCCATCGGGGGGAGTGTTTGCACGGCTGGTGCCGGCCCTGGTCTTCAAAACCAGTGGAGGGTGTGAACAACGCTCTCAGTGGGTTCGATTCCCATACATTCCCGTAAGTCCTTATTTGCCAAAGAGTTACGACAAGCACCAAATGGCGTAGACTCGCAGTCCTCAAGGACTTCCGACGGATTTTGCGATTCGTCGCCATTGCTTGCGTCCGCCTGCTGCGCCGGAAAATGCGCCTCTGGTGCGCCGGATTTTGCGCCGCTTGTCGGCCGCCATTCCAAGGCCCGGTCGAAAGCCGCTTCGGTCGGATCGACGTAATGCCGCAGTGCAACGCTCGGCGTATTGCCCAGCCACTTCGTTACCGTGGCCAGCGGGAAACTCTGGGCCAGGTCCGATTCGCACGATGCCCGTAGGGAATGCCACAGGCGCGGCCAGGGTTCAACGCCGGCCCGCCTCACAATTTTGGCGAACGTGGTCCGCATGTTTG
>Ga0272446_1000098_pt1 | contig 116283 bp, 94 predicted proteins | sample YNPCB0061_FD_194587 | JGI IMG/M metagenome (GOLD analysis project Ga0272446, IMG submission 194587) | Hot spring microbial mat communities from Yellowstone National Park, WY, United States - YNP-CB-006-1 | ecosystem: Environmental > Aquatic > Thermal springs > Hot (42-90C) > Sediment | place...
CTCGATCAGGGCGGCCCCGCCCAACAGGCGTGCGGCGAACCGGCGCGCCAACGTCGCCTTACCTACGCCTTCCGGCCCGGCAAACAACATCGTTTGCGGGATCCGCCCGGCCTCGATCATGCGTTCCAGCGCGGCCGCGACCTCCGCATTGCCCCAATAGCGCTCAAACATGGGCGCGCACCACCTCCCAGATCTCCGCCGCCACCGCGTCCTCCGGCTGGCCGCCGCGAATGATCCGCACCCGCCCGGGGTGCCGCCGGGCCAGATCCAGGTAAGCATCGCGCACCTGCCGGTAGAACTCGGCGGCCTGTTCGTCCATCCGGTCGCGGCGCGCCGCATCCTCATTCCGGCGCCGGGCGCGAGCCAGGCTGGTTTCGAGGTCGATGTCGAGGAACAGCGTCAGGTCCGGCTGGAGTCCCTGGCAGGCAATCGCGTGCAGCGTTTCCACCGCGGCGGCGCCCAGCCCCCGCCCGTAGCCTTGGTATACCATGGTCGAATCCGTGAAGCGGTCCGACAGCACCACCGCGCCGCGCGCCAGGGCGGGCAGGATCCATTCCTCGACGTTCTGCGCGCGGCAGGCAAAGTAAAGCAGCAACTCGGCGCGCGGCGCCAGTTCCCGGTTGCGCTCGTCCAGCAGAATCTCCCGGATCTGCCGGCCGATCCGCGTCCCGCCCGGCTCGGCGGTCTCCACCACCTCCCGGCCGGCTTGCCGCAGCCGCGCCGCCAGGCGGGCAAGCTGCGTCGTCTTGCCGCTGCCGTCCATCCCTTCGAAGGTCACAAACAGTCCGGGGCGCGCCATTGCGGAATCTTCTTCATTCTCCTACACCCCGCCCGCGGCTTCTGGTTTGGCGTAAGCTAAGGGCGATGATCGCGGAGTGGGTTCGCCAGACTTGTCTCGCCTTTCCCCACGTCACCGAGACGGTGCAGTGGGGGGACGACCTTGTCTTCAAAGTGGCGGGTAAGATGTTCGCCGTCGTGGTGCTGGAGCCGGATGACCACGCGGTTTCGTTCAAATGCAGTCCGGAAGACTACGCGGAGTTGATCGAGCGCCCGGGCGTGGTTCCCGCCCCGTACCTGGCGCGCGCGCACTGGGTGGCCCTGGAAACGGCCGGCGCCCTGCCCAAGCCGGAGTTGCGCCGCCGGTTGCGCCATGCCTATGACCTGGTGGTGGCCAAGCTTCCGAAAAAGACGCGGGGAGCGCTGGCGGCCGGCGGCCCGCGGCTAAAATAGGGGGAAAGCGATGGCGGCCACCACCGAGCTGCTGACTGTGGATGCCTTCCGGAAACTGCCGGAAGCGCGCGGTGAATTCTATTACGAACTCCGCCACGGGGAGATGGTCAAAGTGACTCGGCCGCGACTCAGACACCTGGTAGTTCAGCGAACGCTGCGGCAAATGCTGGAGGGCGTGGCGCCAGCGGGAAGTCTGGTCGAACGCGAACTCGCTTTCCGCCCGTTGCCGGAGCACGAGCTCCGCGTGGCGGATGTTGCCTACGTCCCGCCGGAGCGCTGGAGAAACGTTGACCTCGACGACTATTTCCAGGGAACTCCCGATCTGGTGATTGAAGTGCTGCCGCCTTCCCACACCGCCGCCGAATTGAACGAGAAGGAGAAGTTGTGTCTGGAAACCGGCGCGCGGGAGTTTTGGGTGGTGGATCCGGACCTGCGCCAGGTCCGGGTGTCCACGCCGGATGGGCATAGCATGACCTGGCGCGCCGGGCAGGAGCTTCCTTTGCCGCTGTTGGGCGGCGCGCGGATTCAGGTGGATGCGATCTTCGTTTAGCTCGCGTTAGCGCTTTCCCATGTAGCCAAAGCGGACCAGGCTCAACGGCCGTGAGCGGAACTTAAGTTCTCCGCTTGCACTATCGGCGATCGTTTACGATAATCGGAATCGATGCCGCAAGTGAACCCGCTCGCCCGGGAGATTCTGCTCGCTTTCTGGAAGGTGCACATCCTCCACCACGCCGCCGCGGGGCCGGTCTACGGGCAGTGGGTGCTGGATGAGTTGCGGCGCCACGGCTACGATCTGAGCCCAGGCACGCTCTATCCGTTGCTCAAGCGGATGGAAGCCCACCGCTGGCTGCAAGCGATGGAGACCTCCGGGACCGGAAAATCGCACGCGCGGCGGGAATACCGGCTTACGCCCGCCGGCCGCCGGGTCCTGAAGCAACTGCGCTCGCTGGTGGCGGAGCTCCATCACGAGGTGGTCGAGGAACATGGCCATGCGCATTAGCGTCTTGCCGCTGGCGCTCTGGGCCGCGCTTCCCGCGGCGGCCCAGTGGACGCTGCCCGAGGTGGTCCGCCGCGCCGGGCAACACCACCCGGGCGTCCACGCCGCCTTCGAACAGGCGGCGGCCGCGGCTTCCGGCGTCCGTCTGGCGCGGACGGCGTGGCTGCCCCAGGGCGACTTCCTTTTCCAGACCAACGCCGCGACGCGCAATAACGTCTTCGGCATGCTTCTGCCCCAGCGCGTCATTGCCCCCATCTCCGGCCCGCCGGTGGCGGAAAGCAAGGCACGCATGGTGTTCGGGGCCGCCGCAGGCATTCTCGTCACCTGGGAGCCATTTGACCTCGGCCGGCGCGCCGCCCGGCTCGCCGCCGCCGATGCCGAACGTGAGCACGCCGAGCGCCGCCTCCTCCGCGAACGCTTTGAGATCGAGGCCGCGGCGGCCGACGCCTTTTTCTCCGTCGTGGCCGCCGACCAACTGGCCGCCGCCGCCCGTGCCGGTCTCGACCGCGCCCGCGCGCTCGAGTTGGTCACCGCGAAACTGGCGGAAACCGGCCTCAAGCCCGGCGCCGATGCCACCCGGGCTCGCGCGGAACGCGCCGCCGCCGAAGCGGCGCTGATCCAGGCCGAACAAGCCGCCCGCACGGCGCGCGCCGCGCTCAGCGCCATCACCGGCGACGAACCTGCCGCTATCCAGCCCGAAGCCCAGCGTCTGCTCGGGCCCGCCCGGGTGCCGGCCGCCACTGCCGCCGCGCATCCGCGCCACACGGAACAGCAAGCCGCTGCCGCTGCCGCCGAAGCCCGCCGCCACGAACTGGCGGTGGCCTGGCGGCCCCGTTTCGAGGTGCAGGGCGCGCTCTACGGCCGCGGCACCGGAGCCAATTTCGACCAAACCAGCAGCGGTCCGCCCCAAGGGCTCTACCCGAACTTCTACAACTGGGGCCTCGGCATTACGGTCACCTTCCCGTTCCTCGAAAGTCCCGCCAACCGCGCCCGCTTCGAGGCCGAAAGCCACCGCGCCGCGGCCGAGACCGCACGCCTGCGCCAGATCGCCCTCGAACTCAAAGCCCAGGTGGAAACCGCCCGCGCCACCGTCGAGGCCGCCGAGCGGTTAAGCGCCACCACGCCCGTCCAGTTCGAGGCCGCCCGGGCCGCCCATGAACAGGCCCAGACGCGCTACCGTACGGGGCTAACCGGCATCGTCGAAGTCGCCGACGCCCAGCGCCAGCTCGCCCAGGCCGAAATTGACGATTCGCTCGCCCGCCTGGGCGTGTGGCGCGCGCTGCTCGCCCTCGCCGTCGCCCAGGGCGATCTCGCCCCCTTCCTCGAAGCCGTGGAGCGCTGACATGAAACTGGTCCGCTTCGCTCTCCGCCGCCCCATCACCATCGTCATCGCCGTGGTCGCGGTCGTCTTTTTCAGCCTGCTCGCCATCGGCCGCATGCCTGTGGACATCTTCCCCCAACTTGGCGCGCCCACCATTTACATCGCGCAGCCCTACGGCGGCATGACTCCGACGCAAATGGAAGGCTTTCTGACGTACTACTACGAGTACCACCTGCTGTACGTCACGGGCATTCGCAACGTCGAGTCGCGCAGCATCCAGGGCGCCGCGCTGATCAAGTGCACTTTTCACCCCGGTACGGATATGACGGCCGCCCTGGCCGAGATCGTCGCCTCCACCAACCGCTCCCGTTCGTTCATGCCGCCCGGCACGGTTCCGCCGTTCATCACCCGCTTCGACGCGGGCAGCGTCGCGGTCGGCCAGCTTGTCTTCCGCAGTGAAACCCGCTCGACGGCCGAGATGCAGGACATCGCCATCAACCGCGTCCGTCCCTTGTTCGCCGCCCTCGAAGGCGTCTCCGCGCCTCCGCCTTTTGGCGGCGCGGCAAAGACCGTCGTCCTCCGCCTCGACCCGGACAAACTCCGCCAGTACAAAGTCTCCCCCGAGGAAGCCATTGCCGCCTCGCTGCGCGGCAGCACCGTCCTGCCCGCCGGCAACCTGCGCATCGGCGATCAGAACCTGTTCGCCAGCACCAACGCCACTTTGGCGGGCGCCGTCGAGGGCTTGCTGGAAGCCCCCATCCGCCCCGGCGCGAGCCCCTCGGTGTATCTGCGCGACCTTGGCACGATCGAGGTCGGCGCGGACATCGTCACCGGCTACGCGCATGTCAACGGCGTCCGCACGGTCTACATTCCGGTCACCAAACGCGCCGACGCCTCGACGCTTCGCGTCATCCAGCGGGTCCGCGCCGCCCTGCCCGGCATGCGGGCCGCGGTGCCGGAAGATGTCACCGTCTCGCTCGAGTTCGATCAGTCCCGCTATGTCGCCTCCGCCATCCGCAATCTCGTCGCCGAAGCCTCGCTCGGGGCGTTGCTCACCGGCATCGCCGTCCTGCTGTTCCTGCGCGACTGGCGCGGCGCGCTCGTTGTGATCACCACCATTCCCGCCGCGCTGCTTTCCGCGGCCGTCTGGCTGTGGCTGTCCGGCCAAACCCTGAACATCATGACCCTGGCCGGCCTCGCCCTCGCGGTCGGCATCCTGGTGGACGAAGCCACGGTGGAAATCGAAAACATTCACACCCACCTCGCTTCCGGCCTCAGCCGCGCGCGCTCCGTGCTCGATGCTTGCAAAAAGACCGCCACGCCGCGCCTGCTCGCGATGGTGGCCATCCTCAGCGTCTTCGCGCCCGCGTTTCTCATGGAGGGCGTGGTCCGCCAGTTGTTCGTTCCGCTCGCGCTCGCCGTGGGCTTTGCGATGATCTCTTCCTATGTCCTGTCCAGTTCGCTGGTGCCGGTGATGTCCTTGTGGCTGCTGCGCAAAGGCAGCGGCCGCGGGGAGGATACTGTGCTAGGCCGCCTTTACGCGGCTTACGTCGACCGGGTCGTCTCCGCCCGCTGGCTGGTGGCCGGCCTCTACACGGCCGCCGCCGCCGTTCTGCTGGTTCTGCTCGCTCCGCGCCTTGGCCAGGAGGTCTTTCCCCAGGCTGGCGACAACTTTCTCCAACTGCGCGTGCGCGCCCGGGACGGCGCGCGCGTCGAGAAAACCGAACAGGAAGTCCTCCGCGTCCTCGCCCTGATCGAGGAGGAAGCCGGCAAGGACCACATCGCCATTTCCACGGCGTTCATCGGCACGCCGCCCTCCGCCAATCCGGTGAACATGATTCACCTCTTCACCAGCGGCCAGCACGAAGCCGTGCTCAAGGCCGAACTCCGGCGCGGCGCGCCGCTCCAGGGCGAAGCGTTGCGCGAACGCCTCCGCGCCCGCTTCGCCAAGGATCTGCCGGGCGCGCTCGTCCGCTTCGAACCCGGCGACCTCATCGGCCAGGTGATGAGCTTTGGCGCGCCCACGCCCATCGAAGTCGCGGTGCAGGGCGCCAATCTCGCCAACAATCGGGCCCACGCCGAAAAGCTCTACGCCGAACTGGCCAAGCTCGGCATGCTGCGTGACATCCAGTTCGAGCAGGCGCTGGATTACCCCTCCATCGACGTGGAAATCGACCGCCTGCGCGCCGCCCAATTCGGCCTGACCATGGAATCCGTGGCCCGTTCCCTGGTTGCCGCCACTTCCTCGTCCCGTTTTATCCAGCCCAATTACTGGCGCGACCCCGGCTCGGGCAACGGCTTCCAGATCCAGGTCGAGATTCCGTACCAGCGCATGGATTCGCTCGATGAACTCGGGCGCCTCCCGGTCATGCACCACGGCGCGGCGCGCCCCCTGCTCTCGGATGTCGCCACCATCAAGCGGGCCACCGCGCCCGGCATCGTCGAGCGCAACAACATGCAGCGCGTCGTCAGCATCACGGCCAATCTGCACGGAGTGGCCCTGGGGGAAGCCGCGCGGCAGATGCAGGCCGCCATAGAACGCGCCGGCGCGCCGCCCCGCGGCTCGAAGGTGGTGCTGCGCGGCCAAATCCCGCCCTTCTTAGAGACCACGGCCAGCCTTCGCTTTGGCGTCGCCCTTGCGCTGGTGACCATCTTTCTGCTGCTGGCGGCCTACTTTCAGTCCTTGCGCCTCGCCGCCGCGATCCTGTCGACCACGCCCGGCGTGCTTGCCGGGGTGACGCTGATGCTGCTCGTCACCGGCACGACGCTCAATGTGCAGTCGTTCCTCGGGACGATCATGGCCACCGGCATCGCCGCCGCCAACGCGATCCTGCTGTGCGCGTTCGCCGAGTATGAACGCCGGGCGGGCGCCGATCCGCTCGCCGCCGCCCGCCGCGGCGCCAAGGGGCGCCTGCGCCCGATCCTGATGACCGCCGCCGCGATGACCCTCGGCATGGTCCCCATCGCCCTCGGCGCGGGCGAAGGCGGAGCGCAAACCGCCCCGCTCGGCCGCGCCGTTATCGGCGGGCTCATGGGCGCCACCGCCGCTACGCTCACCGTCCTGCCCGCCGTGTACGCCATCCTCATGCGCGGGGCGGGCTCCCACTCGGCCTCGCTCGATCCCGAAGACCCGGAGAGCCTCTACCATGAAACTGTCTAGTCTCCTCGTCAGTCTCGCCCTGCCGCTCGCGGCCCAGACGCTCCGGTTGCCCGGGGAACTCGCCCCCTATCAGCGCGTCTCGCTGAAGGCGCGTGTCGCCGGGATCGTGGAAACCGTCGCCGTGGACCGGGGCGCCGCCGTCGCCGCAGGCGATCTCCTCGTCGTCCTCCGCGCCCCCGAGATGCAAGCCCGCATCGCCGAAGCCGAAGCCAAGGCCAGCGCCATCGACGCCCAGCGGGTGGAAGCCGAGGCCCGGCTGACCGGCGCGGAAAGCCGCTACGAGCGGCTGAAGGCCGCCAGCGCCACCCCCGGCGTGGTCGCCGAACTCGACGTGATCCTCGCCGAGAAGGAACGGGACGCCGCCCGGATGCTGGTCACCGCGCTCGCGCGCAGCGCCGCCGCTGCCCGCGCCCAGACCGCCGCGCTCAAGGAGATGGAAGCTTACCTCCGGATCGCCGCCCCCTTCGATGGCGTCATCACCGCCCGCCACGCCCATCCCGGCGCGCTCGCTTCACCGGACTCGGGCGCGCTGCTCGAACTGGAACAGGTCTCCCGCCTGCGCCTGGTGCTGCCCGTGCCGGAAGCCGAATTCAGCGTCATCCGCCCGGGACGCAAGTTGACCTTCACCGTCCCCGCCCACCCGGGGCGCACCTTCACCGCCGTCATCGCCCGCATCCCCCGTAGCCTCGACCCCAGCACCCGCACCATGCCCGTCGAGCTCGACGTTTCCAACCTCAGCGGCCTGCTCGCGCCCGGCATGTACTGCGAGGTCGCCTGGCCCGCCAAAGCGGCGGCAACCAATTGATCCGTTGCCGCGCCAACCGGACGCGCGTATAGTTGGAAGCGACGTTGGAGGTGATGGGGCTCACCCGGAACCGTCCCGCTTGTGCGGGAACGATGGCTCCTGCCGGAAGTTAGGGGCTTTTTCTTTTGCCCCGGTAGTGGATGGTTAACGAAAAGGAGACCACATGGCTGAAATCATTCGAGTCACCGGACGCGAGATTCTCGATTCTCGCGGCAACCCAACCGTGGAAGCAGAGGTGGAACTGGCCGATGGCAGTGTGGGTAGCGCCGCCGTGCCTTCGGGCGCTTCCACGGGCGAAAAGGAGGCCGTCGAACTCCGCGACGGCGACAAGCACAGATACGGCGGCAAGGGCGTGCTGCGCGCGGTGGCCCATGTCAACGCCGAGATCGCGGACGCGGTGCGAGGCTTGGATGCCTCGGAGCAGCAGGCCGTGGATGCCGCGATGCTGGCCGCTGACGGAACGCCCAACAAGGCGAACTTCGGCGCCAATGCGATCCTCGCGGTCTCCATGGCCGCCGCCCGGGCTGCGGCCGTGTCCCACGGATTGCCGCTCTACCGCTATCTGGGCGGCGTGAATGCGGTGCTGCTCCCCGTACCCTGCATGAACGTGCTGAACGGCGGCAAGCATGCCGACAACACGGTCGACTTCCAGGAGTTCATGATCGCGCCTCACGCCGCGCCTTCGTTCAAGGAATCCATCCGGATGGGCATGGAGACTTTCCATGCGCTCAAGGGTGTGCTCCGCGGCAGAAACTACAGCACGGCGGTGGGCGACGAGGGAGGTTTCGCGCCCGACTTGAAATCGAACGAGGAAGCCATTGAGGTGATCCTCGAAGCGATTACCAGGGCCGGCTACCAGCCGGGCGGCGACATTTCGATCTGCCTCGATCCCGCCACCAGCGAGATGTGGGAAGACGGGAAGTATGTTTTCTTCAAATCCACCAAAGCGGCGATTTCTTCCGAAGACCTCGCCGCTTTGTGGGAATCGTGGGTGCGCCAGTACCCCATCGTGCTCCTTGAGGACGGCATGGGGGAGAACGACTGGGCGGGATGGAAAATCCTGACCCAAGCCTTGGGACAGCAGATCGAACTCGTGGGCGACGACATCTTTTGCACCAATCCGGGGATCCTCCGGCAGGGCATCACGGAGGGAGTCGGCAATTCGATTTTGATCAAGTTGAACCAGATCGGATCTGTGTCGGAGACCCTGGAGACGATGGCCATTGCCAGGGAGCATGGCTATCGCTGCTTTGTCTCCCACCGGTCGGGCGAAACCGAAGACACCTTCATTTCAGATCTGACCGTCGCCACCGGAGCAGGCCATATCAAGACCGGCTCGGGATGCCGCAGCGAGCGCGTGGCCAAGTTCAATCAGTTCCTCAGGATTGAGGAGAGACTCGGCGCACAGGCGAAGTTCGCGGGCAAGGCGGCCTTCGGCGGCTGATTCTTCGATCCCGGCTTACCACAGCCCTCACGGAACCCAGGCACTTCACCCCAGGTGCGCATCAACCCGTCGCGCACGTTCAGGGCCGGGTTCGCTTCGGATGGGTTTCTTCGACAGAAGCCCAGAGTAAAGCGGGGAAACCGCGATGTGAAATTCACCAGCCCCTTGATCGCAAAGTGTGACGGCGTTATATTGAAACTGGAACAGCGGAGGAGTCCGCGCAACCGCCGTGAAACCGGCCAATGACTCCTGCGGTAGGGATTTGCTGCGGGAGTGAGCTGTTCCGTCCCTCCCAGCGCAACCCACCGATCGGATGATGGAGGTGTCGTCCATGGATGAGGTGTGGTTCGTCGCGGCGCTCTGGCTCCTGCTGGCGCTGGTGGCGGTGCTGGCGGCAAGCTGGCTGAAAGTCTCCACGGCGCTCACCGAAATCGTGGTGGGTACTGTCGCGCAGTTGGTCATCGGCGCATTGGTGGTGGGTGACGCACTGGGAGCCAAGGCTTCGTGGATCACTTTCCTGGCGGGGACAGGGGCCATCGTTCTGACCTTTCTGGCAGGCGCGGAACTGGATCCGGCCGTGTTCCGCTCCAAGTGGAAGGAGTCGGGGACGGTCGGTCTTGCCGGATTCTTCGCTCCGTTCCTTGGAGCCGCGCTCGTGGCCCACTACTTGCTAGGCTGGGGCTGGAGGCCCAGTTGGCTTGCCGGGGTCGCCCTGTCCACCACCTCCGTCGCCGTCGTCTACGCGGTGATGCTGGAGCTGGGCTTCAACCGCACCTCCTACGGGAAGGCGATTCTGGCCGCGTGCTTTATCAATGATCTGGGAACAGTCATGGCGCTGGGTTTGATCTTCTCCCCGTTCACGGTCCGCACGCTGATCTTCCTCGTGACGGCCATCTCCGCGTTCCTTGTGCTCCCGTTCCTGACGCCCTGGTTCTTCAACAAGTACGGCGGGCGCGTCTCCGAACTCGAGACGAAGTACATCCTGTTGCTGCTGTTTGGTCTTGGCGGCATCGCCGTTTGGGCCGGCAGCGAGGCGGTGCTGCCGGCTTACGTGATCGGCATGGTGTTGGCCGGCGCCGTGGGCAAGGACCATCTGCTGATCCGCAGGCTGCGCACTTTGACCTTTGGCCTGCTGACGCCTTTTTACTTCATTCGCGCGGGCAGCTTCGTCTCCGTCCCGGCCCTGGCCGCCGCCCCGGTCGCCTTTCTCGCCCTGTTCGCGGCCAAGATGGTGACGAAGCTGTTGGGGGTGTTGCCCACGGTCCGCGCCTTTGGCTACGACGGGCATGACGGCGTGTACTACTCGCTGATGATGTCCACGGGGTTGACCTTCGGGACCATCTCGGCACTGTTCGGATTAAACCAGGGCATCATCGACCAGGGGCAGTACTCCCATCTGGTCGCCACGGTCATCGCCAGCGCGGTCATCCCCACGGCGCTCGCCAATGCCCGTTTCCTGCCCCGTCATCTGCTGCCGGAGCAAAGAAAGGAGCTGGCGCAGTCGGCCTACGGGGAGCCGGTAGGAGAACTGGATTGATGGCTGCGCCGCGAAGTGAGGTTTGGATGAGGAAATGACACCCAGCTAGGAGGCCGCATGCTAAGCAAAGGACCTGCCAGGAAGGTCACGATCTATCTCAATGAGGACACGCAGCACCACCTGAGCGCCCTGCATGAGGCGATCCTGTCGTTTCTCATGCATAAGGGCGTGACCGGCGCGACGGCGACGCGGGCGTTCTCCGGCTTCGGCTCACACCAGTTGATGCACACCCCGAAGCTGGAGGTGCTGTCCTACTCACTGCCCATCCGGATCGAGTTTGTGGAAACGGCGGCGAAAGTCGAGGAAGTGCTCCCCACCCTCTACGAGATGGTGACGGACGGGCTGATCGAGGTGCAGGAGACGACGATCGTCAAGCACGCCGCAAAGGGCATTCAGCCTGAAAGCGTCCAGGCGCTGCCGCACGACAAGCAACAGGGGCACGCGCTGCTGTTGCGCGTATTCATGGGGGCGGCCGACCGCTGGCAGGGAGAGCCGCTCTACGACGCGATTGTGAAACGCCTGCGCATGCTGGAAATCTCTGGCGCCACCGTATACCAGGGCATTATGGGTTACGGGGCAAAGGGCCACGAGCACAAACGGAGTTTCCTGCATCCCATGCGCGACCTGCCGATTATGGTCGCCGTCATCGACACCCCCGAACGAATCGCCACTGCCGCGGAGGCGATCGAAGAGATGCTCGAGGACGGATTGATGGTGACATCCGAAGTCGAAATGACGCGCCTGGTGCGCAGCGCGAGGGTCATGGAGGCGTCCGATGCGACGGGGCACGCACGCTAAGCTGTTGCGGATCCACCTTTGTGAGTCGGATCGCCACGAGGGCAAGCCGCTGTATGAAGCCATCGTCGCCAAGTGCCGCGAGTTGAACATCGCCGGGGCGACGGTCTTTCGGGGGCTGGAAGGATACGGCGAAACCGCCGAATTGCACCGGGCGCACCTGATCCGGCACGATCAGCCCATCGTCATTACGATCGTGGATGTTCCCGAAAAGCTGGAGACTTTGGTTCCCGCGGTCGAGGCGATGATGGACACGGGTCTGCTGGCGATCTCCGACGTCCGCGTGGTGCGTGTCGAAAAGAAAAGGGAGGCCGCAGAGACAGCCGATGGATGAGGACGCTATCCCGCTTCTGTCCCGCGCGCGCGAGGTGGAAATGCTCCGCCAGGCGCTCTGCGCCCGGCAGTCTCGGCTGGTGACGGGAGCCGCGGGCGCGGGCAAGTCCAGGCTGCTGCGGGAAGCGATCGCCGCGGCGGCCCAGCCCCATGTCCTCGTCGCCCGCTGGCCGGGCGTCCTCCACGATCTGCTCGTCTCGCTGGCGGTGGGTTTGGGTTGCGAGCCGAGCCGGCGCCCGGACTTGCGCAAGGCGCCCAGCGCCAGCCTGAAGGCGCTCATCCTCAAGGCGCTCGCGGACCAGCCGCGGTGTGTCCTCATTGAGGACGCCCGTGACGCCGAACCGCGCACCTACCGGTTCTTGCAGCGTATCTATCATCTTGCGGAGTGTTGCCTGGTGTTGACCGCAACGTCCCGCGACTCCCTCGGGAGTTTGAAAAAACTGCTTTGGGACCCCCGGGAGGAGATCGCCTTGCCGCCGCTGCGGCGGCCGGACGCCCGCCGCCTGTTCGACTTGGCCGCGCGCCGGTTTGCGCTGGAGGCATTGGATCTGGAGGACTTTCGCGGGAAAGTGTTGGCGTCCGCCCGCGGCAATCCCGGGCAGATCGTCACCATGTGCAAACTGGCGAGCCGTTCTGAATACCGCCCCGAAGGGCACATCCACTTCCTCCCACTAAGAATCGACATGCTCACTGCATTCCTGCCATGACGGAACCAGAATCCCATCTCATCACCTCTCCCGCCGTGCAGACCGTGCTCGACGCCGTAAGCCGGATCTGCGAGCGCCACGGCATCTCCGCGCTCGCCGAGTTTCAGGACAGTTGCCGCGCCTTCGCCGCGGAACAGACGCTGAATGTCGCGGTGCTGGGGCGTTTCAAGGCCGGCAAGAGCAGTTTCCTGAACCACCTGCTGGGCCGCGAGTTGCTGCCCGTGGGCGCGGTTCCCGTCACGTCCGTGGTGACCGAAATCGAGTGGGGGGCCGGCGAGCGGGCTTGGGTCGAGTTCCTGGACGGCCGCCGCGAACTGGTTTCCGTGGACCGGATCGCCGACTTTATCTCCGAACTCAAGAATCCGCAAAACGAAAAACAGGTGGCGCGCGTACGGATGGAGTTGCCCGCGCTCGAGTGCTACCGGGGCATTCGCTTTGTCGATACGCCGGGCCTGGAAAGCGTGTTCGAACACAACACGGATGCCTCGCTGGAATGGCTCCCCAATGTGGGACTGGCGCTGGTGGCGGTGGGCGTGGACCCGCCGCTGTCTCAGCACGACATCGAACTCATCCGCAAGCTGAGCCGTTATACGCCGCATATCTCTCTGCTGCTGACCAAGGTGGACCTGCTGACTGCGGACGAGCGCGCGCAGGTGGTGGAATTTGTCCGACACCAACTGGCGCGCTACTGGAATGGTTCGGTGCCGGTGTTTCCGTTCTCCATCCGGCCGGGCTTTGAAGAGCTGCGCCGGCAACTGGAGTCCCGCCTGCTCTCCGAGGCCCAGAGGGGCGCGGGCGAACAGCGGGCCACTATTCTAGCCCACAAACTCGACTCGTTGCTCAGCGAGTGCGCCGGCTACCTGGAGGTGGCGCGGAAGGCCGCGGAGGTGGCTGATTCCGAACGCGAGAATCTGCGCCGGAAGCTGCTGGGCGAGAAAGAGTCCCTCGAAGACACGCGCCTGGCGCTTAAGCTCATCGTCCGGCACGTGGCCGGCGGAGCGCGGCAGGCGTTTGCGAACCTGCTCCAGCCCGAAGAGGCCGGCGTGCGCGATAGGCTGCAAACCGCGCTCCGGCGGGAATTCCCGAAGTGGACCAGCAGCTTAAGCGTGGCCACCGAACAGTTCGACGCTTGGCTGCGCGCCAGCCTGGCGGAGGAAATGGCCGGCCTTTCGCAGCGGCGCCGCGGCGAGTTCATCGCGCCGGTCCACCGCGTGAGCCGCCAGCTTTCCCAGGCGCTCCAGGACTTTCGCAACCGCCTCTCCGACCGCGTGCTGGAAACGCTGGGCGTGCCGCTGCGCACCACCGAGATGGAGCTGCCGGTCGAGGAGCCGCGCGCGCCAGATGTGCGCGTCGGCCGGATCTTCGACCGCAATTGGGAGTTGCTCTCGTGGGCGATTCCGATGCCGCTGGTCCGCCGGATGCTCCTCAATCACTTCCACCGGAAGGTGGCCGATCTGGCCTACATCAATCTGTCGCGGCTGGCGACGCAGTGGAGCGACATCGTCGGCGCCGCGCTGCAAGCCCTCGAAAAAGAAGCGCTCCGCCGGCTCGACGGTTTGGTCGCCACCATCGAGAAGCTCACCTCCTCCGCAGGCCGGCAGGCCGCGCAGATTGTCGAGGACATGGAACAGGTGGAAAAGCTCCGGACGGCAGTAAAACCGCCGGAAACCTAACCTTCGGGCCAGCGCTCCAGCTCCGCCAATTGCCGCCCGGCCCGCTCCCGGTGTTCCGGGGAAGGCGGCCTGGCGCCAATCAGCCTTCCAAGCTGGGCACGGTAGGTATCCGCCTGTTCATCGAAGCGCTGCTGCATCTCCTCCAGGACCTTCCGGCACCACAATTCGAGCGCCCGCGCATGGTTGATGAAGCCTGCCTGGAGCGCGCCGCCCGCCACGCGGTTCAACTTCCGGCGTGCGGCCCACCTCCCTACCGGTTTGAAGGCCGTGAACCACGGCGGACGGATCGGCGTCTCCGGCAGCGCCATGTCGAACCGGGGCATTCCGCGTACGCATTGCTCCAAGTGGCCGTCTGGCGCCGGCCCTTCATCATGCAGGGCTTGCGCGGCGGCCTTCAGGGCCGCTTGCAGTTGGCGGGCCAGCCCCGTCAACCGGCCCGCAATCTGACCGCCGGCCTCCGCCGCCAGCGATCCGGCGAACCTTCGAATCAATTCCGGCGCTGCCGCCGGCTCCGGCCAGCCGTTCAGCATCTGCTCAACGGCTCTCTCCAGCGCGATTCCGCCCAGAAGGCGTACGTCGCCGGTGGCGGCGAGGCAGTGGCGGCGCACTGGTTCGATCTCGCCCGTCGCCGCGCGCAGCGCCAACTCCGTCTCCTCCAGCGAAGGCAGTCCCGGCGCCGGCTCCGCTTCATTCCGGCCCAGCTTTGCGCGCAAGGCCCGAATCACCGCCTCCCGCAACGCACCGGCCTTCCGCCGCACCGATTGCCGCGCCAGTTCGCGGTGCCGTTCAAACACCGGGGCCAGTTCTTCCTCAAACCAAGTCGTCAGCAGGTTTTGATCCTGGCCCACAATGCTGACCGGATGCACATCCACAAGCAGGCCCATGCTGGCCTGGATTTCCCTTCGAATGTACGCGGACACCTTGTCCCGGTCGGCCGGCGACAGCAGATCGGCCTTACTCAAAAGCACCATTGCGGGGATGCCGGCCTGGGACAGGGCGTGGATGGTGTTCAGATCCTCCTCGTCCAGCGCGCTGGCCGCGCTGATCAGGACAATGCCCAGGTCGCACTGCGGCAGGTAGGAAAGCGTTTCCGCCGCGCCGGCGGCAGCCAGCGACCCGAGGCCCGGCGTATCCACCAATACCAGCCCCTCCCTGAGCCTTGCGCTCGGCAGTTCGACAGCCAGCCGCACAACGCCGAGATGATTCCCCGGGTTCCGCTCTTCGCTCGCGTATTCCACCAGGTCTTCAAGGGGCGCCTTTTTCACCTGCCGGTCCGCCAGCGTCACCGTCAGGGACGGGCGTTCGCCGAACGCGATCCGGGTGGGCACCGCGGTGATGGGATTCACGCCCACCGGCAGCACTTCCGTCGAAAGCAAGTGGTTGAGCAACGAGGATTTCCCGCTGCTCACCCGCCCGAAAACCGCGGTTTCAAACCGCGGCGCTTCCAGCCGGTCCACCAGGTTCAACAGGGCGCCGCGAAATTCGGCCAGTTCGTTGTCGCTGACCACTTGGTCGAGCAACTTCAGCAGTTCCGCCTCGCGGACGGTTTGATCCAGGCGGGCAAGCCGAGCCTGGAGGTCCGCGCCATCGCCCAAGGCCAGGTTGCGCTCCAACCCGTCGATCAGTCCCTCCAGTTCTGCGCAAAGCCCGTGCAATTCCGCCGCTGCCTCCTCCGGGAGCGCGCCATAGCCGCGCAAGTAACCGGGTCCCATCTCCTGCACCGCAATGCGCACAAAAGTAAGATTCACGCGGATGGAGTGCAGAGAGCCGAAACGGGCGGTCCCGGTTTCGATGCCAAACCCCGCCAGGACCCGCACCAGATGATCACGGAAGCGGGCAATGTGGCTGCGGATCAGGCGCGCCTGATGCAGCGAGACATCCGGCCGGTACTTGGGAAACGGCGACTTCGACTCGGACGCGGCCAGAATGGTTTCGATATCCGACAGCAGCTTGTCGGCGTAACGGGCGCTCGCCAGGAGCCGCCGCTGGTGAGATTCGTTCAGGCTATCCGGCGCCAGCATGCTGTCCACCTCCCGCGGGTCCCGCAGCCGGGACGAACCGTCGTAGGAGTCATCTGCCCCATCTGGGGCGGTTCAAGGCGAACTCCAACGCCTGCCCCCATTATCGGCAAGCCCCTGACGGCGCGTAAAGAGTGCTATCTTAGCATCCGCATGTCAATCCGGAGCCGCCACCACCGCTGGTTCAACGCGAGCGTGCTGGGCATCGGTCTCGCCTCGCTGTTCAGCGACCTGAGCCACGAAACCGTGACCGCGCTGCTGCCCGGACTTTTGGCCACGCTCGGCGCCGCTGCGGCGGCGCTTGGCGCCATTGAAGGCGTCGCGGACGGGTTCTCCTCAGTGGCTAAACTGTACGGCGGGTGGTGGACGGACCGGCTCCGCCGCCGGAAACCTTTGTGCGCCGCCGGATATGGCGTCATGGCCGCGGCTACCCTGGTCATCGCTATGGCGGGCCATTGGCTCATGGTGCTTGCGGGCCGGTCCCTTGCGTGGATCGCGCGCGGGCTGCGCACGCCGGCGCGCAAGGCCCTGCTGGCCGAGGCGGTCCCCGCCGCTTTTCTCGGCCGCGCCTTCGGCTTCGAGAGAATGATGGACACGCTCGGAGCGGTTCTGGCCCCGCTGGCGGCGCTGTTTTTGCTACGGCAGGGATTCGCGGCCCGGGAACTCCTGTTGGGGGCCACCGTGCCGGCGTTACTCGCCGTCCTGGCGATCGTCTTTCTGGTCCGCGAAACCCCCAAACGCGAGCCGCAGGCGCAGCCGCTCGGCGCCAGTTACCGCAACCTGCCCGGTCCGTATTGGCGCCTGCTGTCGTGGATCGGCGTGTTTGGCGCGGGCGATTTCGCCCACTCGCTGCTGATTCTCTACGCCACCGGCGCCCTGACGGCCGAACTCGGTCCGGCGGCCGCCGCCCGCACGGCCGTGGCGCTCTACGCGCTGCACAACGTCTGTTACGCGGCCAGCACTTACCCCGCCGGTTATCTGGCCGACCGCGGGGATAAGCGCACGTTGCTGGCGGGAGGCTATGCGCTTGGCGCGGCGTTCGCCTGGCTGCTCGCCGCCGGCGTCGCTTCCGTCGCGCCCCTGGCGGCGGTGTTTGCGCTCGGCGGAGTCTATGTGGGCGTCGAAGAGACCCTGGAGGACTCCCTTACCGCCGAAATCGTGCCCGCCCCACAGCGGGGCGCCGGCTTTGGTTTGCTGGCCATCGTGAACGGGGCCGGCGACCTCGTCAGCAGCGTGCTCACCGGCTGGCTGTGGGCGGTGGCCGGTCCCGGAGTTGCGTTCCTCGCCGCCGGGCTCCTGATGGCCTCCGGCGCGGTCGGTCTGGCCGTTCAGCACCGCGCCGCCCAGGCGCGCTGAAGCCGGCGTCCGCCGCGCCAGGAGGGGCCCCTGCCGGGCAGGGCCCACGGCCGCCACCGGTTATACTTCAGTATAATTTGATGGTGACTGCTGTGCACACTACGCATCTTCGCAAGGTCGGCGGCTCGATCATGCTGGCCGTCCCGCCCGCGCTGCTCGATATCCTGCGCCTGCGGCCAGGCACGAAGGTCGGCATCGCGATTGAAAGCGGCCGGCTGGTCGTGGAGCCGCAGCAACGACCTCGCTATACCCTGGACGAACTCCTGGCGCAGTGCAATCCCAAGAAGGCCCGCACCACGGAAGATCGTGAATGGCTCAATGGCAAGCCAGCCGGAGCCGAGATCCTCTGATGAAGCGCGGGGAAATCTGGCTGGTCGCACTCGATCCGTCGGAAGGCCATGAGCAGAAGGGCCGCCGTCCGGTCCTGATCGTTTCGCCGGAGGCTTTCAACCGGGTGACCAGAGTGCCCGTGGTGGTTCCCATCACCAGGCGAGGGGACTTTGCCCGCACGGCCGGATTCGCGGTATCGCTGGCGGGCGCCGGAACCCAAACCACCGGCGTGGTCCGCTGTGATCAGCCCCGCGCCCTCGATCTGCGCGCACGCGCCGGCAGGAAACTGGAAACTGTCCCCGCCGCGATCATAGACGAAGTGCTGGCCAGGCTCGCGCCGATTTTCGAGTGAGCGGGCAGGAAACGGGATCACACACTGCGCTAGCCCGCCCGTTCCGCCGGGCCGCCACAGCCGCCAACGAGTGCGGAATCCGATCACGCGCCGCCTCACGCTGCAACGCCATTCCCTCAGCAGTCCGTCCGCGAAGCCGCCGGCTTGATCCACGGCGCCAACCGCCCGGCGCCGGACTGCGGAGGCTGGTTCCTCCGCAGCCCGCCTGTACCGCGCACCCACCTGCCGGATGCGCGCGTGGCGGCGGGGAGGGAATGAACGTCGTCCCGCACCGCGCCGCCCGGACGCGCTGACGCCGGCGTCCGCCGCGGCGAATCAGGCGAGGATCTCTTCGACCACGTTTCCGTGGACGTCCGTCAGGCGGAAATCGCGGCCCGCGTAACGGTAAGTCAGGCGCTGGTGGTCCAGGCCCAAAAGGTGGAGGATCGTGGCGTGCAGGTCGTGGAAGTGGACCTTCTTTTCCACCGCGTAGTAGCCGTAATCGTCGGTCGCGCCGTAGGCGAGGCCGGGCTTGACGCCGCCGCCCGCCAGCCACATCGTGAACGCTTCCGGATTGTGATCGCGGCCGTCGGAGCCCTGCGCCGTCGGCGTGCGGCCAAACTCGCCGCCCCAGAGCACCAGCGTGTCCTTCAGCAATCCGCGCGACTTTAAGTCCCGCAGCAGGCCCGCGATGGGCACGTCCACCTCGCGGGCGTTCTGCTCGTGGTCGCGCCGGAGCTGCGCGTGCTGGTCCCATTTGTAGGTGTGGCTCACCTGCACAAAGCGCACCCCGCGTTCGGAGAGCCGCCGCGCCATCAGACACTGGCGTCCGAAATCTTCCGTCACCGGATGATCCAGGCCATAGAGTTTCCGCGTGGCGGCGCTCTCGCCGGAGATGTCCTGCAACTCGGGCGCTTCGGCCTGCATCCGGAAGGCGAGTTCAAACGACTCGATGCGGCCCTCCAGCGCGCGGTCCGGCCCGGTCCACTCCAACTGGCGCCGGTTCATTTCCTGCGCGAAATCGATCTCCAGCCGCTGGATGTCGCGCGGCGTTTCGTGATTGGCGATGAACGGAATCCGGGCTTCGCGCGCCGGCACGCCCACCGACCCGATGGGGGTGCCCGCGTAGGGCGCGGGCAGAAAAGCGGAACTGTAGTTGTTCGCGCCGCCGTGGCTCTGGGTGGGACAGATGGTGACGAACCCGGGCATGCTCTGGTTCTCGCTGCCGAGGCCGTAGGTAATCCACGAGCCCATGCTGGGCCGCACAAAGGTGTCGCTGCCCGTATGGAGTTCCAGCAGCGCGCCGCCGTGACGCGAGTTCGACCCGTGCATCGACTTGATGAAACAGATGTCGTCCACCAGCTTGGCGACCTCGGGAAACAGATCGCTCACCCACATGCCGCTCTGGCCGTACTGTTTGAAGTTCCAAGGCGACTTCAGCAGATTGAAGGTTTCGCTGGAGACCACCTTGGGCCGGGCGAACGGCAAGGGTTTGCCGTGGTCGCGCTGGAGCAGCGGCTTATAGTCGAACGTATCCACCTGCGAAGGACCGCCGTGCATGAACAGAAAGATGACCCGTTTGGCGCGGGCCGGAAAGTGCGGCTGCTTCACGGCCAGCGGGCTGGCCGTCTGGCCCACGGTGGCTGCGCGCGCCTCCTCGCCCAGCAAGCCCGCCAGGGCCAGGCTGCCGAAGCCTGCGCTGCTGACCCGCAGCAGGTCCCGGCGCGAGAGCTTCCGGTTGAAATTCGGATTCCAGTGGCGGTTCATAGCGTTTCCCTTCCTTCAATTCACATAGAGAAACTCATTCGAGGCCAGCAGCGCTTTGCAGAAGCTTTGCCAAGCCAGCAAGCGCACGTCTCCGGACCCGGGCGGGCGGGCCCCCCAGGCGCGCTCCGCCTGGCTGACAAACGTCAACGCCCGGTCGATCTCAGCCGGCGACGGCAGGCGTCCCAGCGCGTGTTCGTAGGCTTCGCGGATCCGGCCCGCGTCATCCAGGCCGTCCCGCGCCAACAGTTTCGCGGCCCATAACCGCGTGTGCGTCAGCACGATCGACCCGTTCAGCAGGAACAACGCCTGCGGGGCGACGACGGTTGCGTCCCGATCGCCGTTCGGGGTGGACGGATCAGGCAGGTCGAACGCGGAAAACACGTCGTACAGCGAGCTGCGGATGACCGGGAGGTAGACGGCGCGAATCGGCCGGTCGTAGTCGATGTCGCCGCGGCGCGACGTGTTGGCGACATACTGCCGGTCTTTGTACTTCATGATGGAGCCGCCGGTCTTCAGGTCCAGGTTGCCGGCCACTGCGATTACCGCATCGCGGATGGCCTCCGCTTCCAGCCGGCGCCGGTTGAACCGCCACAACAGCGTATTCTCCGGGTCGATTTCCGCGCTGCGCTCGTCGTACGCGCTGGCCATCTGGTAGGTGCTGGACAGCATGATGAGCCGGTGCATCGCTTTGACCGACCAGCCGCTGTCGACAAACCGGTGCGCCAGCCAATCGAGCAGGGGCTGGTTGGTGGGCTTCTCGCCCAAGCGGCCGAAGTTGTCCACGGAGGGAACGATGCCGCGGCCGAAATGCCAGCGCCAGATCCGGTTGACCATCACCCGGCTGGTGAGCGGGTGATCCGGCGCGGTCAGCCAGCGGGCCAGTTGCAGGCGGCCGCTCTCCTGCCGACCAAGCGGCGGCTGGTGGTCGCCGGCGATGACCCGCAGGAAGCGCCGCGGCGCGACTTCGCCGAGGGTCCAATGGCTGCCGCGGATGTGGATGGGCAAGTCGGTGACCGCGGGGCCTTCGCGCACGCCCATCGCGCGAGGGTAGTCGGGCGTGGCGGCTTCGAGTTCCTTCTGTTGCTGGTCAAGCCGGGCCAGTTCGGCGCGGGCGGCCGGGGAGTAGTAGTCGCGCGCGTCGCCGGGTGCGCGGAACGGACCATACTTTTCGTAGAGCAACTGCCGCAGGGCCTCCCAAGCCGGGTCGGGCAGAGCAGGATCTTTGCCGTCCTTGGTCCGCCGGGCTTCCTCCGGCAGCGCCAGCCATTGGCGTTCTGCTTCGCGGAAGAGCTCCTGGTATTTCGCGGCCAGTTGTTCGCGGCTCGCGGGCTGGAACCCCGCAAACAGTCCGCGGGCGGGCGATTCCCAGCCCTCGAACGGCTTGCCCGAGGCGAACACCTCCCACGGGTACAGCACCGACGCCGCCGCCCCCTGCGAGCGGCGCAGGTGCTCCACCAGTTGTTTGAGAATGCTCGGATTGACGCCGCGGGCGCGGGCGATTTGCACCACGCTGCGCGGCGCGGGCGCGCCCGGCGCGAACGGGCTGGGTCCGATCAGCAGGCTGGAAAAATACGGAAAGCGGGACTTGTGTTCCAGCCGGACCGTGTTGACGCCGGCCTGCATCGGAAAAACGCCCAGCGCGCTCCAGCCTCCTTCGTCCGGCGAGGCTTCGCGGTTCTCCACCGGCTCGGCGCCCTTTTTCATCAGTTGCCCGTTGATCCACAGGTCCGCCGTGCCCGCGCCCCGTTCCTCGTCTTCCACGTCGATCTGGTAGTCGCCCGCGCGGCCGAGCGTGATGCGGTACTCGGCAAAGAACGGTCCTTTGCCGTCCTTGGGCACGTTGGGCTTCTTCTTTTCCAACTGGCGGGGCACGTTGCCTTCGTCAAAGCTGCCGGCGGCGCGCAGGACTTCGCCAGCGGCGGGCCCGCGGCTGCGCAGCGGCAGCAGCGGAATCCGCTGCGCTTCCTCGACGTCATGGGCGGCCAGCAGATAATCCCCCACACGCTGACGGGCCTCGCCTGTCAAACGGCCGTTCTCCGCCTTCGCGATCGCGCCCGCTTCCTGACGTTTCGCCTCGATGCGGGCTTGGTGCTGCGCTAACTTCTCCCGGTCTTCCTTCGGCGCCAGCACGTATTCGTGCCACTCGGCGACCACCTTGAAGTTCTCCATGGTCTTGGAGCTTTTGAAGATCCCGGCCATGGCGTAGTAATCGGCCTGCGGAATGGGATCGAACTTATGATCGTGGCAGCGGGCGCAGCCGAGGGTCAGTCCCATGAAGGTGCGGGCCGTGGTGTCCAACTGCTCGTCGATGATGTCCATCTCCATCTTGACGGGATCGTCCTCGGCGAGCATTTTGGCGCCCAGCGAGAGAAAGCCGGTGGCGGTCCAGCGTTCGAACGTCGTGGCCAGGTCGGCGGCCTCGGGAAGCAGGTCGCCGGCCAGTTGTTCATGGATGAACTGGTCGTAGGGCTTGTCCTGGTTGAACGCGCGAATCACGTAGTCGCGATAGCGGAAGGCGTTCTTGTAAACCAGGTTCTCGTCGAGGCCGTTGGAATCGGCGTACCGGGCGACATCCAGCCAGTGCCGGCCCCAGCGTTCGCCGTAACGGGGCGAGGCGAGCAGCCGGTCCACCACGCGCGCGAACGCCTGCGGCGAGTCGTCGCGGAGGAAGTCCCGGATCTCGGCGGGCGTGGGAGGCAAGCCCGTCAGATCGTAAGTGGCGCGGCGGATCAGGGTGCGCTTGTCGGCGGGCTGGCGAGGGGTCAAACCCTTGGCTTCGAGAGCCGCGAGCACGAAAGCGTCCAGCGGCGACTTCACCCACGCCTGATTGCGGACTGTGGGTGGGGCAGGATCGCGCGGCGGCACGAAGGACCAGAACTTTTCGGCGGCGTTCGCCGGCGGGGCTTGCGCGCCCCAGGGAGCGCCCAGCGCGATCCACTCGGCCAAAGCCGCGGCTTCGGCATCCTTCAGTCTGCTCCCGGGCGGCATTTTCAGGCCGCCTTCGTGCCGGACGGCGCGCAGCAGCAGGCTCTGTTCCGGTTTGCCAGGGACGATCGCGGCCCCGCGCCCGCCGCCTTGCAGCAGCGCCTCGCGGCTGTCCATGCGCAGCCCGCCCATCTTCGCGGCGCCGTGGCAACTCAGGCACTGCTGCGCCAACACAGGACGCACCTTGGATTCAAAGAAACCACTGCCGTCCGCGCCGGATGCGGCCGTGGCCGCCGCCAGCAGCCAGAGGGCACACGGCACGCGCCAAGCGTGTTCGCCGGGGAACATGCGCCTTATTCTATCTCATGCCGCCCGGACGCCAAGTTGCTGTGCGGGCACATCATCGCCGGGGGGCGGCGCCGGCAAAAACGGCAAACCCGCCGGCGCCCGCATCCAGCTCAGCGCCTCCGGAGGCTCGCCCAAGGTCATCTGGGAAACCGCCATCGTTACGATGCCGGAGAGCAAAACTGGTGGTCGACGGCGAAATTCGCGAGAGCCGCACCGTGCGCCCTCCTGCTCGGCGCTAGACGCGGTGACGATTCTCGATCAGATCGAAGGCGCGCGGAGGAGGCGATCTACAAGCGGCTGCGCCAGGTTGATCCGCGGAGACGCGGTTCACGCCGCTCCCGGCGGGAGGATCGCAGCGGCGTCCGCGAACCCCGGCTCGAGGCGGCGCGGACCTGGATCGCCCGCCGCGAAGGTCTGCGGCCAGCGGATCGCTGTGCCGCTGCCGATCAGCACCCAGGTTTCTTCCGCCTGGCCGTAATCGGGGTGCGCCCGCGCGCAGGCGAGGGCCGCCGAGGAAGCGGGCTCGAACGCCAGTCCCATCCGCGCGTAGTCCCGCGCGGCGGCCAGGATCGCCTCTTCACTGGCCGCCAAGGCTTCGCCGCCCGAGTCGTACACCGCCCACAGCGCGGGCAACCCGCCGATCTCGTCGCCGATGGAAAGGGCCACGGTTTCCACCGGATGCACGGCGCGCACCGTGCGCCGCCCCGCGCGGAAGGCCTCGACGTAGAAATTGGCGCGCTCGGTCTGGCAGGCGATCATCCGCGGCATGCGCGCCGCCTGGCCGGCGGCCACCAGTTCCCGGAACCCCTTCGCGATGCCGTAGAGCCCATCGCCGCTGGAGGCCGGCACAAACACCCGGTCCGGCATTTGGCCGCCCAACTGGGCGAAGATCTCGAACGCAATGGTCTTGAACCCTTCCACTCCGAACGGACTCCCGAAGCCGGAGCGCGGGCAAATGGTCAGGGCCGGAAACCAGTCCCCGCGCGCCATCAGCGCGGCGGCGAGACGATCGGCGTCGCCGCCCAGAAAGACCTCCGCTCCGTAATGGCGCATGAGCCGGGTCTGCTCCACCGGCGCTTGCGCGTTGCAGAAGATGACGCAACGCAGTCCGCCGGCCGCCGCGTAGGCTGCCGCCGAGTTCCCGTGATTCCCCGTGCTGATCGTGACTACCTGACGGAAGCCGAAGTGCCGGGCCACGGAGGCCGTGACACAATTCGGCCGGTCTTTGTGCGCCCAGGTGGGATTCATCGTCTCGTTCTTGACGAAAAGCCGCGTGACGCCGCGCCCCGGCAAGGGGAGCAGCGGCGTCGAGCCTTCGTGCAACGACACGACCGCTTCCGGCCGCACCGGCGGCAGCAGAGAACGCCACTTCCATAACCCGGGCTGCGAGGGATCGGCTTCGGCGCGCCCGTGTGCGTAGCGGACCTCGAGCGCGCCTTTGCGACCCTGCCTGGCGCAGACCGGGCACCCCGCAAACAGGGGCGCGAATTCCTGCGTTGCCCCGCAAACCAGACACTCCAGCCAAACTTCAAGCATCGCTCGCCACCAACACGGCCCAGTCGCCTTTGCGGATATACGCCTTGCTGCGCAGCGCGAGCACCGTCCCCGCGCGCGGCGTCACCAGCGTTTCCCACTCCTGGCCGTTCTCGTTCGAGATCGTTCCCAGGCGTTGACCGGCGGCCACGGCGCCGCCCAGCTCGATTTCCGCCGCCAAGACGCCGGCCACTCCTGCCAGTACCCAGTCGCCGCGAACGGCCACGCCTCCAGGGGGAAGAGCTTGTTCGTCCGGGAGCATTCCCCAGGCGGCCAAACAGGACAGCACGCCCCGGACGTAAGCGTCCACGCCTTCCGGCGCGAGTTGTCCGCCGCCCAGGTATTCGCAGCCGATCGCGGTGCGGCCGCGCCGGTGCAACTCGCAACTCAGCACCCCCGGGGTCTCGGGCAACCGCCAAAGCCAAGACAGGCCGAAGCGCCGCGCCGCCTGGAAGGAAGGATTGCCTGCAACCGGGTCTCCGTAAAAACCGGCCAAAGGCGCGAAGCGGTACTCCACGCCTCCGCTATGCAGATCGATCAGGTAATCGGCCTGGCTGATCCACGCAAACAGATGGGCGGCCAGCCTTTCGGTAAGCGTGCCGCGCGGGTCGCCCGGAAACGTGCGGGCCAGATTCCTGCCGTCCTCCGGCGTGACGCGCAGTCCCGCATGCCACGCCATCGGATTCGCCACCGGGACGAGCACGACGCTGCCGCGCACCGCATCGGGCGTCAGGGTACAGGCCAGACGCGCGGCGGCGGCGGGCCCCTCGTACTCATCACCGTGGATCCCGGCGGTGATCACTGACGCGGGTCCGCCGCGGGCGCCGCGGCACACGAACGCCTCCACCCCCAACGGGAGGCCGGTCCAGCCGGACGAACCGGCGGCGAAATCCTCCCAGGGAGGCTTCACAATGAAACCTCGCGCCCGGTCTCCAGCGACTCTTTTGCGGCCAACGCCACCCGTTCGACCTTCACGGCGTCCTCGACCGGGGCCAGCACCGGCGCGCCGCTCTCGATCGCCTGAAGAAAGTATTCGAATTGCAGTTTCAGGCACCCGGGGTATTCCCGCGCGCCCAAAATCACCGTGTCGACCTGCCGGTATTCTCCCCGGGATAGCAACGAGGACGGGCGGTCCTCCAGGTCCACCGCGAAGACGCCATGCGTACCCTGAATCATCATCCGCGACCGGGCGCAGTGGCCCAGCGGATGCCCGGCGTCGTCCAGCCAGGCGATGTGCTCCGCCGCCATCGCGCCGTCGTCAAAGGTGAGCAGAATGGTGGCCGAGTGCGGAATCGGCGGATTGCCGTACACCTGGACGCCGCGCGCCAGCACGCTGCGCGGCAGCCGGCCGAACAGCCACAGGATCAGGTCCAGGTTATGCACCGCGGTGTCGAGCACGCCCAGCGGCCATGCGGGATCGGCGCTGCGGCAGGGAGCATACCGGGACGTGTGAATGGCGCGCACGGCGCCCAACTGGCCGGTCCGGACGGCGCGGCGCGCTTCCAGGTAATGGACGTTGAAGCGCTCGCAGAAACCCGTCTGGGCCACCCGCCCGGAACGGGCGGCCGCCTGCTGGATGCGCCGGCAAGCCTTGAGCGTATCCGCCAGCGGTTTCTCGATGAACACGTGCTTGCCCGCGGCCAGGGCCCGGCACGCCACGTCCGCGTGGGCGTCACTGGGCGCCGCCACGACCACAGCATCCACGCTGCGGTCCCCGAGCAGGGTGTCCAGGTCGGCGTATGCGGACACGCCGAAATCGTCGACGGCGGCCCGCAGCCGGGCGGGATGGGGTTCGACAATCCCCGCCACTTCGCAGCCGCGCAAGGACTGCAAGTTCTCGATGTGCACGCGGCCGATCCGGCCCGCGCCGCAAATGCCGATGCGGATCATCCCTTCTCCTCGCCGCGGCGCCCGCCCGGGTCCAGCCCCGAACCGCATCGCCCGGCAGAAACCGAACTGTACCGTGCGCACGGGCGAAAGCGCTACCTCCCGCCGCCGCGGCGCGATTCCTTCACCCGCCGGGCTTTCGGTAGTTGAAGTCGCGGTCGGGGGGCGGCGTGTACTCCCGGAAAAAGCGCGCGAACGAGATCAGGTTCTCAATCGCGCACTCGGCGAAGGCGCGCCCCTTTTCCGGCGTGGCCAGTTGGGGATCGCCCTCCACGCCCGATTCGCTGAGGCGGCTCCACCGGTTGACAAAGTGAAATGGCCCGGACCCGAACAGGTCGTCGTAGATCCATTCGTTTAACGTGGACGGCGTCTCGCGGCCCGTTGCTTTGCTCATGTCCACCAGTTCCGGCTTCAGGTAAAGGTACAGGGAAGTCTCGAATTCGCAGGCGTGGGCCATCCCGCCCGGAAACGCGGAGGCGCGGTGCTCGTCCACCGCGCGCTTGGCCAGCCACCAGTGCGCGGCGCTGGCGGCCAGGGCGGGCGTCGAGTTCACAATGCGCCGCGCCACCAGGTTCAGCAGCATCTGGTTGCTGCCGTGCCCATTGATGAAAATGAGGCGGTCGAAGCCCTGCCGGACAAACGAGTGCGCCACGTCGTAGCAAAAGTCCATGAACACGGTCTCGCGGACGGTGATGGTGCCCGGAAAGCCCATGTTGTGCTCGTTAAACCCGTAGTGGATCATGGGCGCGGTCAGCAACCGGCCCTCGGACCGCCGCGCCGCTTCCTCGGTGACGTGTTCGACCAAAACGTTGTCTACGTCGATGGGGAGATGGTAGCCATGCTGCTCGATCGCCGCCACGGGAATGACGATGACGGCTCCCTGCGCCGCCCGGTCGCGCGCTTCCGTCCAGGTGAGGGTGCGATAGAGGTGTTTAGGCATATCCGCCTATTGTCGCCGAAGCACGCGGCGCGCCCGCGGGGCTCCCGCCGGGACCGGGATTTGGTAGTCTCAAACGCGGCGGTTTCTGATCCCAGGCCATCGGCTTCATTTCTCCGGGTTCGCGGGCGGGCCGGAATGGCTCCGGTCCAAGACTTAACCAGTTCATCACCGTGATTTGTCGCCAAGGAGGTTTTATGCCTTTGGGAAAGAGAGCTGTCGCCGAGCTGATTGGAACATTCTGGCTTGTCTTTGGAGGGTGTGGGAGCGCGGTGCTGGCCGCCGCGTTTCCCGATGTTGGGATTGGGCTGCTGGGGGTGTCCCTGGCGTTCGGTCTCACCGTGCTGACCATGGCGTACGCCATCGGACACATTTCCGGGTGTCATTTGAACCCTGCGGTGTCAGCCGGGTTGTGCGCGGCGGGGCGGTTTCCGGCTTCGGAACTGCTGCCGTACATCGGCGCCCAAGTCGTGGGAGGGGTGCTGGGAGCGGGCGTCCTCTTCATCATCGCCAGCGGAAAGGCGGGCTTTGACGCCGCCGCCGGATTTGCAGCCAACGGGTTTGGGGAGCACTCGCCGGGGCAGTATTCGTTGACGGCGTGCCTGACCGCCGAAGTCGTGCTGACCTTCATGTTTCTGTTTATCATCCTCGGGGCCACCGACCGCCGCGCCCCGCAGGGCTTCGCGCCGGTCGCCATCGGCCTGGCACTGACGCTGATTCACCTGATTGGAATTCCGGTCACCAATCTCTCCGTCAACCCGCCGCGCAGCACGGGTCCGGCGCTGTTCGCCGGCGGATGGGCGATTGCGCAGTTGTGGCTGTTCTGGATCGCGCCGCTGGTGGGCGCCGCCATCGCCGGGTGGGTCTATCCGGCGGTAGCGGGCAAGCAGGAATCGGATTGAATCAGCGCCGCACCCGGGCAGGACACTGCCTTGCGCCGCGCCGGGCGACGTTGTGGGCCGCCCGGCGCAACGACTCGCCCCACTGGAGAGATGCGGCTGCCGCCGTGTCCCTCCAGTAACGCATTGGCGTAGGTTGGCGTTTGCCGCACGCCGTTCGTAGAATCGGGAGAAACGCATATGCTCCGCAGACACCTCTTGTTCGCCGGGTTCGGCGCCGGTCTGGCCGCCGCCGGCCGCGCGCAAAGCAATCGCGCCAAGTTCCGTTTGAAATATGCGCCTCACCCCGGGATGTTCCGTCATTCCGCCGGGGAGGACATTCTCGAGCAGATCCGCTTCGCCGCCGACCAGGGTTTCACCGCTTGGGAAGACAACGGCGCCATAGGCCGGCCGCCGGAACTCCAGGAGCAGATCGGCCGCACGCTGGCCCAGCGCGGCATGACGATGGGCGTGTTCGTCTCGCATGCCGATTTCCAGTCTTCCGATTTCGTGACTAAGACCGACAAGGCCTACCAGGACCAGTTGCGCAACACGATGCGGAAAGCCGCCGACGCCGCCAAACGCCTCGGCGCGAAGTGGCACACCGTGGTCCCCTCGGCAGTGAACAATGCCCTGGATCCCGGCTTTCAAACCGCCAACTGCATCACCAATCTGAAAGCGATGGCGGAGATTTGCGAGGCGGCCGGCATCGTGATGGTGCTGGAGCCGTTGAACTGGTACGCTAACCACCCGGGCCTGTTTCTCCGCTCGGTGCCGCAGACGTACGCCATCTGCAAAGGGGTGGGATCGCCAAGCTGCAAGATCCTCGACGATCTGTACCATCAGCAGATCGACGTGGGCAACCTGATTCCGAACATGGAGAAAGCCTGGGACGAAATCGCCTACTTGCAGGTGGGCGACAACCCGGGGCGCAAGGAACCCACGACGGGAGAGATCAACCACCAGTTCATCTTCGGCTGGCTGCACCGCCGGGGCTACCAGGGTGTGATCGGCATGGAGCACGGCAACAGCAAGCCCGGCAGAGAGGGCGAGCAGGCCGTGATCGCGGCGTACCGCGTCTGCGACAATTTCTAAGCGCCCGACTGCGGCCGTTGACTCCGGAAGCGGCGCACGGTGGAGTAATCTGTGGAGGTTTGCGATGCCGTTGACCCGGCGCCGCCTGCTGGGCGGTTCCCTTGCGGCCGCCCTCAGGGCGGCGCAGCCGTCCCGGCGGATCTGGATTGTCCCCAACTTTCACCCCGCTTCCTGCGGCTGGCTGACCAATTTTTCGAAGGAGCGCGTCTACTGCGCCAACAGCTACTTCGACCATCTGGACCGCGTGCGGGACGACCCGCACTATCGCTTCGTCCTGTCCGAGTGCAACAACCTGATGGCGATGATGAACTTCCAGCCGGGCAGGATGGAGGAACTGCGCGCCCGCGTGCGCGAGGGACGCGTCGAACTGGTCAACGCCTTCTTCCTGGAATCGACGGTCAATCTGTCCGGAGGCGAAGCGCTGGTTCGCCTAGGCCTGGAAGGGCTGCGCTGGCAGCAGCAGCTTTTCGGCGTCCGGCCGCGCTTTGGCTGGCTGATCGACATTTGCGGCCTGCACGAGCAGATGGCGCAGATCTGCGCCGGGCTTGGTCTCGAGGCTATGGTCTACTGCCGGAAAAACCCCACCGGCAAACTGCTTCACTGGACCGAATCGCCGGACGGCTCGCGGATCCTCACGTTCGCCCCTCCGCACTACGCGGAACTGCGCGCGCTGTGGAAAGCGGCAGGCCCGCTGAACGAGACGGAGGCGGCGGAGGTGGAGCGCACCTTCGACGCGAGGGTTCGGCTGACGCCGGGCGGCGCGCCGGCGCTGGTGCTGGCCGGATCGGGCGACTATTCGCTGGCGCCTGCCCGGCGGGAAAACCCGTCGGCGTTTCTCCGCGAGTGGCAAGCCGTCCATCCGGATACGGAAATCCGTTTCGCCACCGCCGGGCAATACCTGGACGAAATCCTGCCGGCCGTCCGCGCCAACCGGATAGCGCTGCCCACGCTGCGGGGAGGGACCGCGTACGACTTCGATTCGTTCTGGATTCAGTGCCCGCGGGTGAAAGGCGGGTTCCGCCGCGCCGAGCACGCGCTTCAAGCGGCGGAAATGCTGGCTGCCGCCGCGAGCGCCCGCCGGCCGTTCCCTTACCCTTCGCGCGACCTCTACCACGCCTGGCTGATGTTGTTCCTCAACATGGACCGCAACACGCTGTGGGGCGCCGCCGGCGGCATGGTGTTCGAGCACGAGCGCTCCTGGGACGTGCGGGACCGCTTCGCCGCCATTGGCCAAACGTGCGCGCGGGTCAGCCAGGCGGCCGGCGAGGCCATGCTGGCCCGCGGCAGCGGCGTGGGGTGCTTCAACCCCGCCAACTGGCGGCGAAGCGATCCCGTCGTGCTGCGCGCGGCCCCGGCGGGAATCGCGGCGGAAGCGCTGCCCGGCGGCGGCGTGTTGTGCCAGCCGGAGCTTCCTCCGTGCGGCTGGGTGGGCTGGAAAAAAGGCCCGGTTCCGCCCCCCGCGCGCGCGCTCCCGGCGCCGCCGGAAACCGTGGAGAACGATTTCTATGTGGCCCGGCTTGACTCGCGCACCGGAGCGCTGGCATCGCTGCGTATCAAACCATCCGGACGCGAACTGCTGGGCGGCCCCGCCAACACCGTCGTCCTGGAAAAGGTGAATTCCCAGCGGGGCGACCCGGGGGATTTCACCGTGCCGCGGCCGGAACGCACGCCGCTCGGCTCCACCGGGGAGAGCGACATGGCGATTTCCGCGGCCTCCGGCCCCGTCGCTACCACGTTCGTCATCCGCGGCCGTTTGCTCGCGAGCGAGATCACCCGCGTCGTCCGCTTCTATCACCGCCATCCCCGCATCGATTTCATCACCGAGATCAGCGATCTGCCCGACCGCACGGTGACGGTGGCCGAGTTCCCGCTCGCGGACGACGTGACCGAGGTGCGGCGCGGCATCCCCTACGGTTTTTCCCATGGCGCTTGGGCAGTTCCCCGTCCCGGCCTCCACGGGTGGACTAGGGGTATCACGCCGGCGGTCCGCTGGTCGCACTACGCGCTGCGCGGGGGAGGCGGCGTGGCGCTGCTCGACCGCGGGCTGACCGGACGGGAGTTGAACGGGCGCACGCCGGTCGTGTACCTGTTCAACGCCACCGAGCGCTACTACGGCTATCCGAGCCCGTGGCTGAGCGGAAAAGGCAAACACGTCCTGGAGTACGCGCTGGTAGCTCATGGCGGGGACTGGCGCGAGGCCCGCATTCCTCACCTGGCCTGGGAATTCAACTGCCCGCCGGTCGAGATTGCCGGCTGCGCGCCGCAAGCGCCGGTGTCGCTCATCGAAACCAGCGGCAATGTCATTGTCGAGGCGGTGCGGCGGGAGCAGGACGAGATCGAGGTGCGCCTGGCCGAGTGCCTGGGAGAAGCCGGACCGGCGGAGGTGCATCTGCGGCTCCCCTACCGGAGCGCCGCGCGGACCGATTTGACGGGCGAGCGGCGGACGCCCTTCTCCGGCAAACTCGACCTGCGGCCGCAGCAGATCGCCACGCTACGCTACCGGACGGCCACCACGGCGCCCGCGTTCGAGCCGCTGACCCGCTGGGACGAGCTGGCGCCCGAAGCCAAGCGCGCGGCGCTCCACGAATACTCACCGGACAAGGGCCACCCCCCGCGCGGCGATTGATTCGCGCAGGTCAACCGCGCGCGGTCCACAGCCGGCTCGCCACCCGCAGGTTGTCCCGCAAATAGGCGGCGGCGCGGGCCGGTGTGGGCGGAAATGCGAGGATCTGGAAGACCGCGCGCGGCGCAACCAGCGGGACGCCCGACAGCAAGTCGGCGGCGGCGCGGAACGCATCGGCGCCCAACCGGCCGGCTCTTTCGGCGGCGCTGCCGCGGCCGGAGAACAATTCCGCCATCCCGCGGCGCAACTCTTCGGCCCGGCTCAGCGCCCGGACCGCGCCCGTTCCGGCCAGACGGGCCTGGCACGCCAGCCGGTAACCTCTTCGGCGGCGGTCCTCGCTCAGTCCCGCGCGCTCGAGCTCCGTGGGCTCGGTCAAGAATCCGGCGCCCTCGAGAATCCGGCATTCGCAGGTTTGGCAGACGCCGCGCCCGTCGCACACGAACCAGATATGCGCTCCGCGCCGGCGCGCCGCCTGGAGCAGCGTCTCTCCCGAGGTTGCCGCAATTTTCTCGCCGTTGAACTCGAGCATCGCCGTGGGCCGCCCGAGCCAGTGTAGCGCCGGTCTCCGACCGGCGGGGCCGGGCGGCGGAACGGAAGTGCCGCTGCGCGCGGTGGCGCACCTTCTGCGGTGGCGCACGCTTTAGCGTGCAGCGCAACTTCAGTTGCGCGAGCCGGTCGGAGACCGGCGCAACTGCGGGCGCCAGCCCGCAGCGTACGCCTCCAGCACCGCGGAAGATGGCGGCCAGTCGCAAGTCAGAGACTTGCTCTACAAGTGGCGCCGGTCTCCGTCCGGCGGGGCCGGGCGGCGGAACGGAAGTGCCGCTGCGCGCGGTGGCGCACCTTCTATTGAATGGCCGGTCTCGCCACGAGTCATTCCAGTTGCCCGCCAGTCGAGTCCGGCCTCAGTTGGCGCACCGCGCTTCGGACCGTTACGATGGAGGAGAAAGGTGTGCGATGGCTCTGGACTGGTCTCAATGTCCGGCGGTGGAGAGTATCCCCGGCAAGGTGGGTGGAGCGTGGGTCTTCAAGGGTACGCGCATGCCGGTTGCCCTCGTCTTCGAAAATCTCGAGCTCGGGGCCACGATCGACGAGATCATGCATTGGCATCACCTCACACGCGAGCAGATCGTCGCGGTGCTGGAATTCGCCGCCCGGAGCACGGACGCATCCGCGCCCCGTGAACACGTTACGCCGGTTTGAGGAATGCGCATCCTCCTCGACCACAGCGCGCCATCGCCCATCCGGCATCATTTGCAGGGACACGAAGTCATCGAAACGGTCGCTCTGGGGTGGGAGCGGCTGGACAATGGCGCGCTTCTGGCCGCGGCTGAGGCGGCGGGCTTTGAGGTCTTCATCACGTCAGACAAGAAACTCCGCTATCAGCAGAATCTCGCAGGACGGAGGATTGCGCTCGTCATTCTCGGCCACGGCCAATGGCCGGCCATTCGCCCGTATGTGGGCCGCGTGCTCGATACGGTAAACGGAGCCAAGCCCGGCAGTTGCACGGAAGTCGAGATCCCGCATCCGAATCCTAAGGGTGGCCGATAGCAGGACAACCGGTCACGAGCAGTCGCGTTGCAGTTCCCCCCAAGCAAGGAGCCGTCTCAGTGTACGGAGAAACGGCGCAGTACGTACCGAGACTGGCCCGCGTGGCGTGGATTTGTACGCACGCACGGAACCAGCGATCGCGACCGCTTTACAGCATCCCTTGGACGCGTTGGCCCCTTCACCGGAGAGGCTTATCGGGGCTTCCCGCTCCGCGCGGACGCGGGGATGAAGGCAGGAGGGTCCGGCCGTTTGGCGCCGGTCTCCGGCCGGCGGCAGTGTTGCGGGCCGGTCCGGGCGGCGGAACGGAAGTTCCGCTGCACGCGGAAGCGTGCGCCACGCACGGCGGCAGCCCGCGGTATAGCTACGCGAGGAGCGTTTCAAGGGGTAATTCGCGCAGGGTGGGCACCAGCAGGTCGGGGCCGAGCGCCGCCAGTTCCTCGGCGGTCGAGATGCCGGTGTGAACCGCGACTGCGCGGATGCCGTTGGCGCGCGCCGCCTGGATGTCGCTGGGCGAATCTCCGATCAAGGAAACCCGGGCATCCCGGGTGATCCAGCGCTCGCGCCGCGCCTGCCGGATCGCCAGGCGCGCCAGGCCGGCGCGGTCGGGGGCCATGCCCGCAAAGGCTCCATAGCGGAAATGATGGTCCAGGCCGGCGCGCTCCATCTTTTTCCAGCCAATCCGAGGTAAGTTGCCGGTGACCAGTCCAATCAGCGCGTGACGGTGCAGACGCCGGAGGACCGCGCGGACCCCGGGGCAGGTGCGGGCGCGCAGATCGGGGCAGCGGCGGACATAGAGCGCCTGCGCGCGGGCCATAATGGCCGGCAGCGCCCGCCGGATGCGCTTGGGCGAAACCCCGGCGCGGCGCAGCATCGCCGTGAGAATATCCGGATCCAGCATGCCGTGCAGCGGAATGCCTTCGGTGGTGGTCTCGAGTTTGAGGACGTGCCGGACGGCGTCTTCAAGCACCTGGCGGTGGTGAGGACCCGAGCGCCACAGCAGCGTTCCGTCAATGTCGAAGAGCACCAAAGCAGGGAAAGCCATGAACCGTTGCTTCCAGTATGACAAACCAGGGTTCCTCCGCCGGTACGCCGCCGCGACGCGTGAATGAAGGATCTGTATGATGGCATCAGGATTGCGCCATGCTCGCTCGACGCGAATTTCTTCTGACCCTCACCGCGGCCGCCGCGGGCCAAACCACCGGCTTACGCTGGCAGCAGGCGGAGGGCGGCTTATTCGACCAGGCATCCTGGAACGGCTCGCCGCTGGTGACGCGCGGCGGGTACGGTTTACTCACCGCGGCGTTGCGCCTGGAGGGAGAGCAGGCGTGGGTCCAGGCGGGCGGGACGGCAGGCCCGGTCGCCTCGGAATGCACGCACCGGTTGCTCCGCTCGGGGGCGGGGTGGGGCGAGGACGTTCTCGAAGCCAGCCTACGTTTGCGAAACAGCGGGACACGGCCGGTGACGGTGTGGTTCGAGTTCCGCTCGTCGGCGCACCCCTCGCCGGCGCTTGGCCGCGAGCGGGCGCACCTGCCGCTGACCGCCGGCGGACTGTTGCGTCACGGCTTGCTACGCGAGTTGGGCGCCGAGCAATTGGCCGAATGCGACCAGTTCCCCGGCCGGCCGGGCGAAAACAGCGGACCGCTGGTCTGTCACTACCGCGAGCCCGGCGAGTCCGAAGCCGAAACCACGGAAACCAAGGCGCTGTTACTGATTCCGCTGGTGGATCTTCACCATCCCGGCGTGGAAGCGCGGCTGGCGCTGTTCGGCTCGCCCGAGCGCGCCTGGCGGATCGCCGCGGAGGGCATTGCCCGGGGCGAAGGAGGCTGGACCGCGCGCTCGCGCGCCACCCTGGGTCCAGGGGAGGAACTCACCGAGCGTTTCTTTCTGGCGGTACATCCGCATGATGCGCGGGCGGCGTGGCGGTTGTTCCACCAGTATGCGCACCGTGACCCGCTGCCGCGCATCGGCTGGCTGGACGAAGTGCGGGTACATTACTACGACTTCCTGGGTCCCGCCACCCCGGAAACCAGACGCGGCGGCGGCTTTGAAGCCGACGCCCGGCACTTCCGCGAATTTGGCGTGGGCATGGCCACCCAGCATGGCTACTATCCGTTCTTTGGAGATTACCTGCACCCGGACCGGAAGCAATGGACGGCCATGGCGGCCGATCATCACGGCGGCGTGCCGATGTCGATCGAGAAGATGCGCGCGCGCTGCGCTCTGGCCCGCGCGGAAGGCGCCAAAGCCATGGTGTACCTGCACACCGCCGCTTTCGACGCCGGTTCGCCCCGCCGCGAGGAGTTCCGCGACGCGATCCTGGTGCAGCGCGACGGCCGGCGGGCGGTCATCGACTACTGGAAGGGGCCGGACACGGTGGGTGAGCTGTGGCACATGTCGATCGCGGCGCCCGCCTGGCGGGCGTATCTGATCGAACAGGCGCGCCTGATCATGGAACTGGTGCAACCGGATGGCATCGTGCTCGATGAATCCTTCGGCGGGCTGGGCTACGACCATCATCCGCGCCGGAAGACGGCGCTGTCCCGCCACATGATCGAGTTTGTCCGCGCGCTGCGGGCGGCGCTACGATCGTTCGGCCCGGATAAGGCGCTGGTGATGAGCGATTGCACGCTTTCGTCGTTCACGCTCTGGGCCGACGGCGAGGGCGGCGACCACGCCTACCGCTCGTTGCTCGGGCAGGAGGCCTACCGCCGGGAGCCGGTCCGGTATCTGGCTGCTCTGGGCGACAAGCCCTGGACGCCGTGCGCGTGGCAATTCACGGAATTTTGGCCGGAACAGATGGATCTGGCGCGGAAGACCGGGGCCGGCGTGGGCGTCGCGAACGGGTGGATTGAGTACACCGGACTGGCCGCCCTGCCGCCCGCGGTGCGGGAACGAATTCTCAACGATCTGCGTACGCTGCGCGCACGGGGCCGCAAATCCGCCTAGGAAGTTCCCCTGGCCGCCGCGCGGCCCGTTTTGCGTAGTACCGGAGCGCGGGAACGGAATCAAGGAAGGCATCGTATACTAACGAGAGGAGTTCCTTGTCTTGAGATTGGGGCTATTTGCGCGGCTGGCGGCGCACACGCAACTTCTGCCGGTGCTCGAAAGCGGCGAGGAAACCCTCGTCGGCGGGCAGGCGGTGATGGAAGGCGTGATGATGCGCGCGCCGCATAGCTACTGCGTCGCGGTACGCCGGAAGAACGGCGAAGTGGTGACGGACCGCATGCCGGTGCCCCGGATGTCGGAGAAATACCGGATTTACCGGTATCCGGTGCTGCGGGGCATTGGGACGCTGTGGCAGGCGATGTCCCTCGGGGTGAAAGCGCTGCAATTCTCCGCCAACGCCGCCTTGCAGGATGAGCAGGGGGCCGCCGGCGAACAACCGGATGCCCCGAAAGAACTCCCTGGCTGGGCGCTGGCGCTCAACCTGCTGTTGTCCTTCGGGTTCTTCTTCTTCGTCTACAAGGTGGTGCCGCTGTACGTGGTTTCCAAGCTCGAGACAGTCTATCCCGAGTTGCACGGCCGCGTGGCGTTCAACCTGGTGGATGGCATCGTCCGGCTTTTGATTTTCGTCGCGTTCATGTGGGCCATTTCCCGCTGGAAGGACATCCGGCGCGTGTTTGAGTTCCACGGCGCGGAACATAAAGTGGTCTTCAATTTCGAGTCCGGCAAACCGGTAAACGTGGAAAACGCGCAGCGCTTTGTCACGTGGCATCCCCGGTGCGGCACCAGCTTTCTGATCGTGGTGATGCTGGTGTCGATGCTGGCTTACATGTTTATCCCGTTCGAGTCGTTTTTCGGCAAAATGATGTCCCGCCTGGCGCTGATTCCGGTGATCGCCGGGCTCAGCTATGAGATGATCCGCTTCGCGGCGAAGCATCCCGGCTCGCTGCTGGCGGCCATGACGGCGCCGGGCCTTTGGCTTCAGCGGATCACCACGCAGCCGCCCAGCGATCCGCAGGTGGAAGTCGCGGTACTGGCGCTGGACGGCGCGATGCAGCTCGAGCAGGAGCAGGGAGGAAGTCCCGCGATCGCCTGAGCGGACGCCATGCAGTTTCTCAATAAGCTCGCCCAACTCGAAGAACGTTTCGAGGACCTGACCCGGCAGATGGCCGACCCGGAGTTGATCAGCGACGGAGACAAGTACCGGAAGACGGCCAAGGCGCGCGCCGACCTCGAGGAAATCGTGGGCGTGTTCCGCGAGTGGAAAAAGCTCACGGGCGAACTCGAGTCCGCGCGCGAGATGCTGCGCGAGGCGGACCCGGACCTGCGCCAGATGGCGGCCGACGAAGTCGCCCGGCTGGAGCCTGCCAAAGAGGAGATCGAGCAGCGGTTGAAGATTCTGTTGCTGCCGAAGGATCCCAACGACGACAAGAACGTGGTGCTCGAGATCCGCGCCGGCACGGGCGGAGACGAGGCCACGTTGTTCGCGGCGGAGGTTTTCCGCATGTACACGCGGTACGCGGAAACGCAGCGCTGGCGCGTGGAGGTGACCTCGCTGAGCGAGTCCCCGGTGGGCGGCGTAAAAGAAGTGATCGCGCTGGTCAGCGGCGACAAGGTGTACAGCAAGCTCAAATACGAGGGCGGGGTGCACCGGGTGCAGCGGGTGCCGGAAACCGAGCAACAAGGGCGCGTGCACACCTCGGCGGTCACGGTCGCCGTGCTGCCGGAGGCCGATGACGTGGATATCAAGATCGATCCCAAGGACCTCCGGATCGACACATTCTGCTCGTCGGGGCCGGGCGGCCAGTCGGTGAACACCACCTATTCGGCGGTCCGCATCACGCATTTGCCGACCAACCTGGTGGTGTCCTGCCAGGACGAGAAATCGCAGATCAAGAACCGCCAGAAGGCCGAGCGGGTGTTGCGGGCGCGGTTGTACGAACTGGAACTGGAGAAGCAGCAGGCGGCGGTCGGCGCCGAACGCCGGGCCATGGTGGGTTCGGGGGACCGGAGCGAAAAGATCCGCACGTACAACTTCCCGCAGAACCGGGTGACGGACCACCGCATCGGCCTGACTCTGCATCAACTGGACCAGGTGATGGAAGGCAACCTCGATCCGGTGATTTCGGCGCTGGTGGCGCACTACCAGACGCTGCGCCTTCGCCAGCAGACCGAGAGCGAAGCCGCCGCCTGAGCCGCCGTTCCGCGCCGTGCCGCCGCGAGACCGCCGACCGTGACTGTGGAGATCGCATTGCGCCAGGGCACGCAACTCCTGGAAAACGGCAAGATTCTGGCGCCGCGCCTGACGGCGGAGGTCTTGCTGTGCCATGCGCTGCGGCGGGACAAAACATTCCTCTACGCGCACCCCGAGTACGAACTGCGCGAGGTGGAGTGGCTCCATTACGGCCGCTATCTGCACGAGCGGCTAGCCCGCAAGCCGACGCAATATATCACCCGGACCCAGGAGTTCTGGGGCCGCGAATTCCGCGTGACGCCCGCCGTGCTGATCCCGCGGCCCGAGACCGAGCACGTGATCGAGCAGGCGTTGGCTCTCGCGCCCCGGCCGCGGCGTATCCTGGACATCGGCTGCGGTTCAGGCGCCATCGCGATCACGCTGGCCTGTGAGACCGGGAGCGCCGTCTGGGCCACCGACATCTCGCCGGAGGCGCTCGCAGTGGCGGCGCGCAACAACCTTGCCCATCAGGCGGGGGTGCACTTGCTGTGTTGCGACGTGGCTTCGGCGCTGGCGGCCGCGTTCTTTGACCTGGTCGTTTCCAACCCGCCGTACGTCCCGGAACCGGAAATCGAAACGCTGCAAGCCGAGGTGCGCGACTTCGAACCGCGCGTGGCGTTGAACGGGGGACCCACCGGATTCGAGATCTACGCGCGCGTGGTGGAGGACGCGGCGCGCGTGCTGGTCCCCGGGGGCCGCCTGATTATGGAGTTGGGTTTCAAGAGCGCCGGCCATGTCACGCAACTGCTTGCCGGCGGGTGGGAGGAGACTTCCATCGGATACGACTACGCCGGCATCCCGCGCGTCATCTCCAGCCGTCTTCGCGTTGGTTGAGCGCCGTTTCCCTTGGCGGTCCGGCCGCGGCGCCCGAAGGTCGAACAAGGATGGCGGGCGGGATCCGGACTCGGCGATCGGGCGGGGGAGCGCTGCGCACGCTGGCGGCAGTGGCGCCCGAATCCCCTCCCGCGAAGGCTTTCGCGTCCAGGTCAACGCCGGTCAAACAAGCCGGATCGGTTATCCTGGCAATATTAGATTAGATTCCCGGCGAGGAGGCAGAGGCGATGAAGCGGCGTGTGTTCGTGGGTGGCGCGGTAGCGGTGACGGCGGTGCGGCCGGCGCCGGCTGCGGTAAAGCCCGGCGGCATTCCCAAACGGGTGTTTGGCAAAACGGGCGTATCTCTCACAGTGATCGGCCAGGCCGGCGGCCGCTTTCCGCTCACCAACGATCCGGAGGAAGCCCGGGCGGTGGTGCGCCGCGCCTACGATCTCGGCATCAACTATTTCGACAACGCCCACGTCTACTGGGACGGCCGCTCCGAAGAAGTGTTCGGGGACGTGCTGCCCCCCTTCCGCAAGGACGTCTTCATCACCACCAAGTCCGCCGCCCGCACCCGGAAAGAGGCGGAAGCGCAACTGCACTTGTCGCTGAAACGCCTCAAAACCGATTACGTCGACCTGTGGCAGATGCATTCGGTGGGAGAGATGGAGGAAGTGGATCAGATCTTCGCGCCGGGCGGAGCGGTGGAAGCGTTCGAGGCGGCCAAAAAAGCCGGCAAGTGCCGCTTTATCGGTTTTACCGGGCACCGCGATCCGTACGTCCACCTGGAGATGCTGAAGCGATACGACGGCTACGACACGATCCTGATGCCGCTCCACGCCGCCGATCCCGCCTACCTCAGCTTCGAGAAGCTGGCGCTGCCGGTGGCGGCCGAACGCGGACTGGGCATCCAGGGCATGAAGAACTTCGGGAACGCCAAGCTGCTTTCCGTGCTGAGCGCCAGGGAGTGCCTGAGCTACGTGCTCAGCCTGCCGGTGCATTGCACGGCCATCGGCGCGACGACGATCGGGCAACTGGAGGACGACGTGCGGATCGCCCAGCAATTCAAACCACTCAGCGCGGAAGAGATGGAGGCGCTGCGGAAGCGCGCCGCGCGCCTGCGGGGTCCGGTGACCGAAGACTGGAAGCGCGACATCGAAGTGCGCGCCGGGCGGGATGTCCGGCCGCGCCACACCGACGTCTGAAGGCGCTAATCCGCCGAGGTGAAGACGCTCACCCGGGTCACGGTCCGGAAGCCCATCGCGGCGTACAGGCCGAGTCCGAAATCGGTCGATTGCAGCACGGCGCGTTCGCACCCGGTTTCCCGCCGCAGCTCGGCGAGAGCGTGACGCAGCACCACTTCGCCGAATCCACGCCGCCTCCAGGCAGGCAGGGTTGCGACGTTATACACCCCGATCGCCTCGGGCGACAGGACCGCCCCGGCGGTCGCGACGGGTTCGCCCTCGTGGTAGCCTACCCAGCCCCGAAAGCCGGACCAGACCGGCTCCCAGAGGAAAATCTCGCGAAACCAGTCGAGGGGAACGCGGAAACAAACGGCGCCGATATCGCAAAAGGCCAGGCGCTCGCGTTCGCAGACGGCAGGGCGCACCTCGAGTTTGGGAAGGGGGCGCCGGGGCGGGCGGAGACCGTCGGCCACCATGCCGGGCAGGTCCACCGCCCAAATCAGGCCCCGGCGTTCGAAAACCCGCCGGGCGCGCGAGCGGAGACCTTCCGCCACCCAGGCGTCGCACACCCAGAACGACCAACCGATCCCCCGCGCGGCGAAGTGCACGGCGGCTTGGGCGATGCGGCGTTCCAGCTCCGCCGGGCTATGCGCCTCGGGCGCCGCCAGAAACGCCGCGTTGAACATCTGGAACTTCGCCCCGGCGGAAGCGAACTCGACTCCGCCGGTCTCCCGGACATCGGCGTGATTCCGCGTCGAGGCCATGATGCGGAAACAGCGCCGCAGATTCTCGTCGACAAGCTGCGCGCCGGTGCGGGAAGCGGTCAAGCCAGAATCTTCCGCACGACCGTTCCGGACACATCCGTGAGCCGCATGTGGCGCCCGTTGTGAAAGAAGGTCAGCTTCTCGTGATCCAAACCCAGCAGCGCCAGAATGGTGGCGTGCAGGTCATTGACCGAGGTGCGCTCCTCCTCGGCGCGGTAGCCGAACTCGTCGGTGCTGCCGACGATGACGCCGCCCTTGACGCCGCCGCCGGCCAGCCAGAGGGAAAACCCGAACGGGTTGTGGTCCCGGCCGTCCATCTGCTGGGAGATCGGCATGCGTCCGAACTCGCCGTGCCAGATGACCAGCGTCGACTCCAGCAGGCCGCGCTGCTGCAAGTCTTCCAGCAAGGCGGCGATCGGCTGATCGGTTTCCCCGGCGTGCAGTTCGTGGTTATCCTTCAGCTCGAAATGGGCGTCCCAGCTCTCGCCGAAGTTGCCGCCGCCGGAGTAGATCTGCACAAACCGGACACCGCGTTCCACCAGGCGGCGCGCCATCAGACATTGGCGTCCGAAATAGGCGGTCCCCGATTGGTCGAGTCCGTAAGCGGCACGCACGGAAGCCGGTTCGCGGCTCAGGTCGACGGCTTCGGGCGCGCTGGACTGCATGCGGAAGGCCAGCTCGTAGGAAGCGATCCGGGAAGCCAGTTCGGCGTCCTCGGGATTCCGCGCCAGGTGCTCCTGGTTCAACTGGGCCAGCAGGTCCAGCCAGCGGCGCTGCCGCGCGGGGGTCACTTCGCGGCCGGGACGCAGGTCGACGATCGGGTCGCCCTCGGAACGAAACAGCGTGCCCTGGTAAGCCGCGGGCATGAAGCCGTTGCCCCAGTTCGGCGCCCCGCCGATCGGCCCGCCGCGCCAGTCGGCGAAGACAACAAATGCCGGCAGGTTCTCGTTCTCGGTACCGAGCCCGTAGGCGATCCAGGAGCCCATGCTGGGATGACCGGGCAGCACGAAGCCCGTATTCATCTGGAACAGCGCCGGGGCGTGGTCGTTGGAAATTGCGTACATCGACCGGATGAGCGCCAGTTTGTCGGCGTGCCGGGCCACGTGGGGGAACAACTCGGAAATTTCCATCCCGCACTCGCCGTGCTTGCGAAACGTCCAGGGCGAAGCCATCAGCGCTCCGGGATTGCCTTGCGCGACGATCACTTCGCCCTTCCCGGTGAGCGCCTCGCCCTGGCGCCTGGCCAGTTCGGGTTTGGGATCGAAGGTGTCCACATGGCTGACGCCGCCGTAGCAGAAGATCGAGATCACGGCCTTGGCGCGCGGGGGGAAATGCGGCGGTTTGGAGGCCAGCGCCGAGCCGCGCGGGGCGGCGCGGAGCGCGTCGCGGTGCAGCATGCTGGCCAGAGCCAGGTATCCCACGCCGGATCCGGCCCGCAACAACAACTCCCGCCGGGGCCAGACGCGTTTCGGGGCAGGATTTCCAGCGGCTTCAGGGCGCATAAGCAAACTCATTCGTATTGAACAGCGCTTGGCAAAAATCCACCAGCCCGTAGGGGCTGGAGCGGAGAAACGATTCGGCCAGCGACCGCTCGCGCGGCGACGGGGGACGCGCCAGCGCCAGCGCGAACGCCCGTTCCACCTGCGCCGCCGGATGGCCCGGACGCTCCTGTTGCAGCCGCTGGGCGAAAAACGCCGCCTGCCGCCGCACCGCTTCGCTGTTCATCAGCACCAGCGCCTGGGTCGGCACGGTGGAGCGGTTGCGCTCCGGGCAGGAGCCGGCGGCATCCGGCTTGTCGAACACTTCCAGCATCGGGTACGGAATGGTGCGCTTGTGGAAAATGTACAGGCTGCGCCGGTGCGAAACCGGATCGCTTAGCGCACGCCCCGGCCACGTCCTGCCGCTCGAAGACTGCCAAAGCGCGGGGTCGATAAAGGGGAAGACGCCCGGGCCTCCCAGCGAGCGGTCCAGCGTGCCGGCCGCCGCCAGCATCGCGTCTCGCACCACCTCGCCTTCCAGCCGCACCCGCGGCATCCGCCACCACCAGCGGTTCTCCGGGTCGATTCCGCGGTTGGCATCCGTATCGTCGCTGGCCATCCGGTACGCCTGGGAATTCAGCATCAGCCGGTGCATGGCCTTCACGCTCCAACCCTGGCGGACGAATTCCGTGGCCAGCCAGTCCAGCAGTTCCGGATGGGAAGGGCGAGCGCCGCTCTTGCCAAAGTTGTTCGGCGTCCGCACGATTCCCGCGCCAAAGTGATGCTGCCAAATGCGGTTGACCATCACCCGTGCGGTCAGCGGGTTGTCGGGCGATGCAATCCACTCGGCGAACGCCCGTCTCCGCCAACTCGACTTGGAGTCCGCCGGAGGTTCTGGAAAGGCGGGCTCCACCCGCGCCGCCACCGACAGCACGCCGGGGCTCATCAGGGAACCTTTGTTGCCCGGACTGCCGCGGTAGAGGAAGTAAGAGGGCTTGGCTTGCCGTCCCTCCTCGCCCACCGCCATGGCCGCCGGGAGCGGTTCCGGCCGCCGGGCGTCCAGCATTTGCAACGCCAGTTCCAACTCCTTGCGGCGCGCCAGGTCCGCGGGCGCCATGGCCTGTACCAGTTCCTCCTCCTTCACCCGCAAGGTTCTCTCCACTTTCAGGGCGCTCAGCTTCTGGCCTTCGGTGCGCTGCTCGGGCGGCGTGCGCAGCGCCTGCTGGATGTGAGGCGCCAGACGGGCGCGCTTGGCGGCCAGGAGTTGTTCCCGGTAGGGTTTCTCCAGCGCGTCCCGCTCGGCTTTCAGAGGCTTCTGTAGCCCGTCGATCTCCTGGTTCCGCGCGCGGTGGCGGGCGATCACGTCTGGCGCGGCCAGGGGGCGGTCAACCGGAACGGTGGAAAAGAACACCGCCACCATCCGGTAGTAGTCCTTCTGCGGAATCGGGTCGAACTTGTGGTTGTGGCAGCGCGCGCAGCCCACGGTCATGCCGAGGAACGCCAGCGTGGTGGTGGAGACGATGTCGTCGAGTTCGTCCATCCGCGTCTGCTCGTTCTTCATGTTGTGGTCGGGACCGAAGCGCAGAAAACTGGTGGCGATGAGCGCATCGGGCGAGTCCGGCGCAAATTCGTCGCCGGCGATCTGCTCGCGGATAAACTGCGGGTACGGCTTGTCTTCGTTAAAGGAGCGGACTACGTAGTCGCGGTATCTCCAGGCGTGCGGGCGGTCGCGGTCGTATTCGAAGCCTCCGGAATCGGAGTAACGGACCAGGTCGAGCCAATGGCGTCCCCACCGCTCGCCATAATGGGGCGAGGCCAGGACCTGCTCGACCAGCTTTGGCCAAGCGTCGGGAGCGGGATCGGCCACAAACGCTTCGACATCTTCCGGGGCGGGCGGCAGGCCCAGCAGGTCGAGGTAGAGGCGGCGGATCAGCGCGCGGCGTCCGGCGGGAGGCGACGGGCGCAATCCTTGGGGTAGCATCCTGGCCAGGAGAAACGCGTCGACCGGATTTTCCGCCCAGGCGGCGAACTCGGCGGGCACCTCCGGCACGGGCGGCCGCCGCGGCGGCTGAAAAGCCCAATACCGGCGTTCCTCTTCGGTAATGGGGCGCTCTTCGAGCTTGCGGCGAAGACCGTCCTGGTCCGCGCCGGGAGCCGCGGGGAGGGGCGGAGCGCCGGCGGCGATCCAGGCGCGTAAGGCGGCCAAGTCCGCGGCGGAGATCTTGCCGCCCGGGGGCATCGCGGGCTGATCCAAGCCCGCCGCCAAACGGTACAACCGGCTGGCCTCGGGCTGGCCGGGCGTCAGCGCTGGTCCCCGCTCGCCCCCCTTCCGCATGGCCTCCAGGGTCCGCAAATCGAGTCCGGACAGTTGGGTAGCCGCCCCATGGCAGGCCACACAGTTGCGCGCCAGCACGCGCGCCGCCTCGGCCGCCACGTCCGAGGCGCCGAGACGAAGCGGAACCACAACAGCCAGCAGCAGGAGGACCGCCTCGCGCATGTACTGCACATTATAGTGCGCCACAGAGGCGTGCCGCCGCCCGTAGAGCAAGTCTCCGGCTTGCGGCCCGCCGGCCGGAGACCGGCGCCACGCGCCGTCTACCAGCTCAGCCGCAAGGCAAACTGCACCTGCCGGGGCGCTTTCGCCGACAAAATCCGGCCGAACGTGGATGGTTCGTCGGCGAACCGCTCGGGCAGATCCAGATTCACGCGATTGGCGAGGTTAAACGCCTGCACGTCCGCGCTGAGCCAGATCCCCTCGCGCAGCACGAAACGGCGGGCGAGGGCGGCGTCCAGGGACGCAAAGCCCGGCGCGCGGACGATGTTGCGTCCCGCGTTGCCGAAGGTGAACGGCGCGGGGATGGCGAACGCGGCGGGATCGAACCACCGGGCTGCGGAACGCTCCGCCAGCCGGGGATCGCGCGTCAGGTCCGGCCGGTCGTTGCCAAAGATGCCGCCGGTGTTCCCGGTATTCGAGTTGTCAAACCGCAGGATGGGCGTAAACGGCTGCCCGGACTGCGCCTGGAGGATGGTCCGTAGCTCGAGGTTCCGCCGCCACCAAGCCCGACCCGGCGGTAAATAAACCACCGCGGCGGCGGCGCGGTGGGCAGCATCGAAACTCGACAGCCCCCGCTCGGCCCGGTAGTTCCAACTGTCCTGGGGAAAGTTCTTGTCCGCTCTGTTGCCAAGAAACGCGCTGGCGTCGTCGATCGATTTCGACCACGTGTAGGAAGCCAGCAGCGAGAGGCCCCGCGCCAGGCGCCGGTCGAGGGAACTCTGCAACGAATGGTAGGAGGAATTGGCGCCGCTTTCGGTGTAAAAGATTGAGCCCAGCGCCGGATAGGGCCGGCGCGACGCCAGATTCCCCGGCGCCGGGCGCGGCTGATTCAAATCCCGCGAGCGGATCAGGTGGCTCCCCTTGGCGCCCGCGTAGGCCAAGGAAACCGTGCTGACCCCGCCCACTTGCTGCTGGAGGCCGAAGTTCCACTGCTGCACGTACGCGGCCCGGAGGTCCGGACTCAGCGTATTCGGCGACGGCGGCGGCGCGATCCCGCCCGCAAACGGGTTGTCCAGCGTCAGCAGCGAGGTCTGCGTCGGGAAAAACACCCGCACCGAGAAGTAGGGCGGATTGAAATACAGCGACGAGTTGACCACTTGCAGGCCGGAGTCGTAGTACATGCCGTAGCCCCCGCGCACCACCAGACCGCCCCGCGGGTTCCAAGCGAAACCAACGCGCGGCGCCAGATTATTGCGGTCGGCGCGCAGCCCGGAGCGCGAGATTCCCTCCCGGCCTACGTTCACGATGCGTCCCGAAACCGGATCGAGAATCGACATCCGGTCTTCGGGATCGGCGGGAGGCGTCAGCAGTTCATAGCGCAGGCCAAGGTTCAGCGTCAGCGACCGCGTCACCCGCCAATCATCCTGCAAGAACAAGTGAAAGGCCGAGCTCGTCAGCCGCTGGCGGTTGTCAAACTGCGCCTGAATGCCAAAAGCAGGAAAGCCCAGCAGCAAGTCGGCGAGCCCCACACCCGAGAGCGCCCCCGAGAAGGTCAGCGAGCCGCGGGCGAAGTAGTCCAGGTAGCCGTTCAGCCGCGAGTGGCGGGCCTCGCCGCCCCACTGGAAGTTGTGGGGACCGCGCAGGAGAGACATCGTCTGGATCAACTGGTAGGTGTCGGTGCCGCGCCGGATGGGGAGCTGCGCGGCGTCGCCGGCCGCGGGGAAGCCGGCGACGTTGAACAGCGGGTAGCCGAAATCACGGGGGCGGACGTTCAGCCACGGCACTCCCCACTCGCGTCCGACGTCGCGCGCGAAGTTCTCCGGGCGCACCTGGCGAAACGCCCGGCCAAAACCAAGGCGCAGGGAATGAAACGTGCGCGGGCTGATGACCCGGCTGTGGTGCAACATCGCGTTGTGGCCGCGGTTGTCGACGTAATTGCCGAATCCCGGCAGCTCGGCCAGCTCCTCGGTAAACGGCTCGAACAGGTCCTGCACGCCGATGCTGTAGCGGAAGGTGAGCTGGTCGCGGGCGGTGAGCTGATGATCGAGGCGGGTATGCCCCTGCGTCAGGGCCTCGCTCAAGACCGGCTGGCCCAGGAAATTCAACGTCCCGGGCTGGTTGGGAAGCGGGAACAGATCCAGGACGCGGGGCGCGAGCGCGGAGATGCGGCTGCGCGGGACCACGTTGCCAGGAAAGGGCCGCTGGGTGAAGGGATCCACCACGGTCTGGGCGAAAACGCCCTCCCGCTGCGGGACCGTGGGCACCCGCGAGGCCCGGCTGAAGCCGCGCCGCTCCCGGAGGGCTTCGAGGTTCACGAAGTAGAAGGTGCGGTCGCGCGCCAGCGCCCCCCCGGACGCCCCGCCGAACTGGTTACGGATCAGTTTCCGCCGCTCTTCCCCTTCGAACGCATTGCGGGCGTCGAGCGCCCGGTTGCGGAAGAACTCGTATAGCGACCCGTGAAACTGGTTGCCGCCGCCGCGGGTGATGACGTTCACCTGGGCCCCGGCGTTGCGGCCGTACAGCGCGCTGTGCGTGCTGGTGGAAACCTTGAACTCCTGGATGGCGTCGACCGGCGGCTGGAGCGCGAAGGTATTGAGGTACGGGTCGTTGTTATCGACGCCGTCCATCAGGAAGTTGTTGGCCTCCTCCCGCGCGCCCGACGCATGCATGGCGAAGGAACCGCGAGTGGACAGCTCGGAATCCTGCACGGGCGCGGCGACTCCCGGCGCCAGCAGGCTCAGTTGCAGGAAATCGCGGCGGTTGAGGGGCAGATCCTGAATGCGACCCCGGTCGAGCACCAACGCCAGTTCGGAGGACTCGGCGGAGACCGCCGCCGCCCGGGCGGAGACTTCCACCGTTTGCGCCATCCCCCGGACGGCCAGCCGCACATCGACCCGGCGGCGGCTGTTCACCGCGACCACCACCGGATCGATGAACACCGGTTCAAACCGCTCGTCGCTTACCGTCAGCCGGTAATCGGCGGGCTCCAGTTCGGCCAGGGTGAAGGTGCCGTCTCGCGCCGTGACGGACTCCCGGACCAATCCGCCGCTCTTGCGCTCCGCGCGGACCAGAACCCCGGCGACTGGCCGGCCCGAACTGTCGGCGGCATGTCCTGAAATCACGGAACTGGTGACTTGGCCGCAAAGAGGCAGCACGGCCAGGAAGAACAGAAACCACATCGATTCTTCAATTATCGAACAGTGTTCCGAATCCAAGCGGCCAGATGAGGAGGCGGCCCGGCAAGCGCCTGGAGACGCCGCACATCGGCCGCGGTGTCGACGTCCCACCAGGAGGCGGCGCACCCGGCGGAGAATCCGCGGCGCCGCGCCGCATCCAGCGCGCGCGGCAGCGTATCGGGCGCGGACCACGGCACCTGCTGGAACAGCGCCGGATGCACCCGGCGGGCGGCAACGCCCCAGAAGCCTCCGTCCTCGGCGGGTCCGAACGTGACGTCGCCAGGTCCAGCCAGCAGATCAAGCAGATGCGCGGCGGGCAAAGCGGGGATATCGCCACCCAAAATACACGCCGGGGAATGGCCGGCAGCCAGGGCCGTCTCCAGCGCCGCCAGCATCCGCGCTCCCAGATCCCCGGCGGCCTGCAATTTCTGTGAAACCCCGAGACCGGTCCAGGCATCCGTAGGCTCGTCGGTGTGCAGTTCGCAGGCGACTGTCCCGGCAAGCGATTGAAGCAACAGGATCTGGTCCCCGACCAAGGCCGCGTGCAGCGCCGCGGCCCGCTCCGCCCCGAAGAGCGGGATCAGCCTTGTCTTCACCCTGCCAGGGATCGGGGCCTTGGCGAACACCATGACCATCGGCGGCATAGGAAAACGGTACACTCTAAAGATATGCGACAGTCAACTCTCTTGATTCTCGGGCTCGGCGCAGCCTTGGTGGCCATCCCGGCCAGGGCGGCGGACGCCGCGAAAGGGAAGGAAGTGTTCGAGCAGTGCGGGGTCTGTCATGCGCACGACAGCGATGAAAAAAAGATGGGACCTTCGCTGAAGGGCTTGTTCAAAAAGGAAAAGATGGCCAACGGGAAGAAGCCGACCGAGGCCAACGTCATGGAAAAAATCAACGAGGGCGGCAACGGCATGCCGGCTTATAAAGAGATGCTGGACGACACCGAGCGGGCCGACCTCATGGCTTACTTGAAGACCCTCTGAGTTCTCATTTGCGGGGCGCGCGCCGGCGCGCCCCAAGCCCCTCCCGGCTACCTCCACTCTTCCGCGATCTGCTCTACGTATTTTTCCAGCGCGTTCCGGTACGCTTCCTGCTGCTCCGGCGTCACTTGCTGCGTGAGCGGATTTCCGTTCTCGTCAAAATCCACCTGTGACTCGGGTTCGGGTTTGCTGATGGTTGGCGTGACGCCGGCATCCGGGATCGCCTTTCCAGCCGGCGAATAAAACTTGGCGACAGACAGGATCAGTGCGCCGCCGTCGTCCAGGGGAATCGGGCGGATGATGGATCCCACCTGTTGCGTCCGGTCGCCGACGACTTCCGCGCGCTTGTTATCGAGCAACGCCGCCGCGGCGATTTCCGCCGCTCCGGCCGTTCCCCGGTTGACGAGCACGCGCAGTGGTAGGCGGCAGACCGTCTTGCCCGGATCCGCCTCGGCGTTCTTCCGCGGCACGCGCTGCCCCTGCGTGTAGCCGAGCGTTCCCTTGTCGAGGAACAGGTTGGCCAGAGCCCAGCCGTCCTCCGGCGCGCCCGTGGAACAGCTGCGCAGATCAAGCAGAATGCGCTTGGCGCCCTCCGCCTCCAGCCGCCGCAAGGCTTCCGCCACCTTCGCCACTTTCCCCGTCTCGAGCGTTTCTACCCGCAAATGTCCGGTTTCGCCCGCCAGCATCCGCGTTTGCAGACTGGGATAGGAGATTTCGGCGCGCGTCAGGGTGATCTTCTGCGGGTCGGGGCGGCGGCTGCGGAACACCGACAGTTCGATGGTGGAGCCCGGTTCGCCACGCAGCAGGATCTCGGCGTATGCCAGGGGCATATCCCGTGTGGCGACGCCGCGAATGGCGTCGATCCAGTCCCCCGCCATCATGCCCGCCTGCGCCGCCGGGGACCCGGGAATCGCACCCACCACGGAGAGGAAACCGGCGCGCTTGGCCAGCACCAGACCCACGTCACCCTTATAGCTGTCTTTCTTCTTCAGATAGTCTTTGTACTGATCCGCGTTGAGGTAACTGGCGAACGGGTCGATGGATTCGAGCAGACCAGTGACGGCGCCGACGGTCACCATCTTCATGTTGGGCTCCTCCACGTACTCGCTTTTGATGCGGCTCAGGACGTCGGTAAACACGGCCAGGTGCCGGTAGGGCCCTTCCGGCGGGGCGCTCTTGCCCATCACCGCGCCGAGCAGCAACATGACGACGAGCGCGGTGGAGGCGAAAACAACAAAAAACTTGAAACGGCTGTTCATAACGGTGCAGTCTGCCCCTTACAGTATAACGTCCACTGCGGACTTGCAGACTTCAAGTTCCCAGACGCGCGGCACTGGATTCGGTTACCCCGCTAGCCCGCAAAGGGCCGTCCCGGCCCTCCCTACAGTCGAAGAATCGCTGGCTGGCTTGCTCCAGGCTCCGTTTTACGGGCGATTCCTTAGAAGCCGTCATGCAGGCGGAACCGGTTCCTCGTCCCTGGGGGAAAACCAGGGATAGAGGACGGGCAGCACCAGCAAAGTCAGCAAGGTAGCGGTCACCAGCCCCCCAATGACCACCGACGCCAGCGGGCGCTGGACTTCGGCGCCGGGAGCTGTAGACAAGACCATGGGCAGGAAACCCAGGCTGGCGACCAAGGCGGTCATCAGGACGGGACGCAGGCGCACCGCCGCGCCTTCGACCACCGCCTGACGGAGCGGTTGCCCTTGGGCGCGCAAACGATTGATGTAGCTCACCATGACGATCCCGTTCAGCACGGCGACGCCGAACAGGGCGATGAATCCGATGGATGCGGACAGATTCAGATTCAAGCCGCGCAGCCACAGGGCGGCGATGCCGCCCACCAGCGCGAACGGGACGTTCAGCAGAATCAGCAGCGCCTGCGGGACGTTGCCGAAGGTGGCGAACAGGAGGCCGAAAATGATGAGGATGCTGGCCGGCACCACCAGCAGGAGGCGCCGGTTGGCGCGACGTTGGTTCTCGAACTGTCCGCCCCAGTCCACGGTATAGCCCGGAGGCAAGCTGAGCCTGGCGGCGATTCGTTCCTGGGCCTCGTCGACAAAGCCCCCCAAGTCGCGGCCCCGGACGTTGCATTGCACGACGATCCGGCGCTGGCCGTTTTCTCGAGTGATGGCTTCCGCGCCCCGCCCCGCCACGACGCGCGCCACCTGTCCGAGACGGACCCGCTCCCCACCCGGCGCCACCAGCAGGAGTTGGCGAACCGAGTCCAGATCCCGGCGGAAGGTTTCGGGCAGCCGCAGCGTGATGTCGAACCGGCGCTGCCCCTCAATCATCTCCGAGATGTGGCGTCCGCCCACCGCCGTCTCCACGACGTCGCGGACATCGGCGACATTCAGGCCAAAGCGCGCGAGTTCGGTCCGGTCGACTTCGACCAGCAGTTCGGCCACCCCGGAGACGATTTCCATCTGAGTGTCGGCCGCCCCGGGCACGGCCGCCAGCAACCGGAGTGCCTGTTCAGCCGTTTGTTCCAGGACACGCGGATCCTCGCCGAAAATCTTCAGCGCGACATCCGCCTTGATCCCGCTGATGACCTCGTCCAGCCGCATCGCCATCGGCTGCGTGAAATTGAACGCGACGCCCGGCAGACGCCGGAGCGCTTCCGCCATCTGCTCGATCAGGCGTTCCTTGGTTTGACCCGCCGGCCACTCCGCCCTGGGACGCAGCAGCACGTAGACGTCACCCTGGTGGATTCCCATCGCCTCGGTAGCCAGGTCCGGACGGCCGAGTTTGGTCACCACGCTGGCCACTTCCGGAAACCCTTTGATGATCTGTTCCGCTTGATGGCTGAGGGCGATGGATTGCGTGAGGGAAACGCCCGGCAGCTTGCGGGATTCGATCAGGATAGACCCCTCGTCCAGGCGGGGCATGAATTCGGTGCCGATGAACGCCAGCGAGACCAGCGCTCCTCCCACCAACCCGGCGGCCGTAGCGACCGTACGGCCCGGATGGCGCAGCAGCACTCCGAGCGTTTTCCGGTAGCGCACGGTGACCGCCTCGAACCAACGCTCGCGCCGCTCCGGCGCCGGTTTCCGCAAGACCACCCCAATGGCCGCCGGGACGACCGTCAGCGCAAAAATCAGCGATCCCACCAGCGCGGCGCACACCGTCACCGCCATGGGCCGGAACATGCGGCCCTCCAGCCCCTCGAGAAAGAAGATCGGAAGGTAGACCGCAATGATAATGGCGACGGCGAAGGTGATGGGACGGGCCACCTCATGCGCCGCCAGGCGGATCAACTCCCCCGCACGATCGCCCGGTTCCGCCTGATGAAGTTTCCGCACCGCGTTCTCCACCATCACCACGGCGCCATCCACAATCATGCCGAAGTCGATCGCGCCCAGCGACATCAGGTTCGCCGAAATGCCAAACCAGAACATGCCCGTAAAGCCCACCAGCATCGAGAGCGGGATGACGGCGGCGACAACGAGCGCGGCTTTCAGATTGCCCAGAAACAGCAGCAGGACCGCAATCACCAGCGCGCCACCCTCCAGCAGATTGCGCTTTACCGTGGCGACGGTCCGGTCAATTACCTCGCTCTGGTCATAAAAGGCAACCAGTTTGACGCCCGGCGGCAGGTTGAGCGTCGCCAGCCTGGCTTTCACCCGTTCGATGACCGTCTTGCCGTTCTCCCCCTTCAGCATGATCACCATGCCGGAGACGGTTTCGCCCCGGCCGTCCCGCAGTACGGCCCCCTGCCGCGGCATGGGCTTCGGTTGGATCACCGCTACATCTCGCAACAGCACCGCGGCGCCGTGGCGCGAGGTCAGCACGATCCTGCCCAGGTCGGCGCCATCGGCGGCGCGCCCCAGTCCGCGCACCGTGTATTGCTCCGAGGCGTGCTCGATGAACCCGCCGCCAAAGTTGGTGTGGTTCTCGCGCACCCGCTCGAAGACATCGCGTAAGGTCAGCCCATAGCCTTGCAGTTTCACCGGGTCCACTTCGATCTGGTATTGCCGGGTTTCGCCGCCCCAGGTGTTTACCTCGTTCACCCCGGGCACCGTGCGCAACTGGTTCTTGATGGTCCAATCGTGCAGCGTCTTCAGATCCATCGCGTTGAGCGAAGTGGATTCAAGCGTGTATTGGTAGACTTCGCCGAAGGCGGTGGCCACCGGGCCCAGGCGCGGTTCCAGACCGGCGGGAAGCCGCGAGCGGACTTCCTGGACGCGCTCATTCACAATCTGGCGCGCAAAGTACGTCGGCACCTCATCGTGGAAAACCACGGTAACCATCGACAGGCCCAGTTTGGAAACCGACCGGATCTGCTCGGTGCGGGGGAGCCCCATCAGCGAGCTTTCGATCGGGAACGTGACCAGTTGCTCCACCTCGCTGGGCGGCATGCCGGCGCATTCGGTAAGCACTACTACCTGATTGTTGGTGAGATCGGGGAACGCGTCGACCGGCGTCAGCAACATGGAGCGGACGCCCAGCGAAATCAGCAGCACCAGGCCCACCAGCACCAGCCAGCGGTTGCGCAGATGGAAATCGATGATGCGCTCGAGCATCCCCGGTCACTCCTCCTCGAGGGAGGCTTTCAGAAACTCCGACTTGAGAATGAAGCTGCCGCGCACCACGACGCGCTCGCCGGCCGCGAGGCCGCGCCTGACTTCAGTCATTCCCTCGCGGTTGTCGCCCAACTCGACCGGCCGGAGGGCGAACACCTCGGGCGCCTGTTCGACGAAGACCGCGTTCGCGCCCCGGACTTCCTGTACTGCTTCCAGCGGCACATAGAGCGCGGGCGCCGACTCTCCGAGTTCAATCTCGGCCGTCGCGTACATCTCCGGCTTCAACAGGCCGTGCGGGTTGGGAACATCCACACGCACCTGCACGGTGCGGGTCTCCGGATCGAGGGCTTCGCCCACGCGGCCAATCCGGCCCGAAAAGATCCGGTCCCCGTGCGCCGCCACCTGGAAACGCACGGGCATGCCGGAGCGCAGGCTGGCCAGATGTTCGGACTGGACTTCGGCGATCAGCCAAACGTGGGTCAGGTCGCTAATCAGAAACAGGTCGGTCGAAAGGGTCACCACGGTGCCGCGGCTGACATTCCGCGCCACGATCACGCCGGGGGCGGGCGCGCGGACCGGAACCAGATCTTCCTCGTGCAACTCGTGGTGGGGCTCGCTGGCATGCGCGTGCTCGGCGGGAATGCCCAGAAACTCCTCCAGATGCAAACGGGTGCGGTTCAGTTCGACCTCGGCGTTGGCGACGGCAGACTGGGCATAGCGGAGCGCCGCCTCGGCGTGTTCTTTCTGTTCGAGCGACGCGGCCTTGAGCTCGTAGAGGCGCGCCGCGCGGTCCCGGGAGCGGCGGGCGTATTCTTCGGCGGTCTTGACCCGGTTGAGTTCGGATTTGGCCTTCTGGTACTCGGCCCGGGCCTCGTGGATGTCATGGCTGTGCAAGCGGGCCAGCACCATGCCCGTTTGCACGCGGTCCCCCACGTTGGCCAGAATCTGCTCCACCCGGCCTTCGGAGGCGGCGCCCACCCGCCAGGTGCGGTTCTCGTCCTGCGTGATGCGGCCGGCCGCGCGCAGGGTGCGCGCCATCCGGCGGGTAGCCACTTCCGCTACCATGACCCCGGCTTGCCGCTGCGCCGCGGCGCTCAACCGGACTTCGGTTGGGCCGGCGGCCCCGGCCGGCGGCTTTGCTTCGGCGTTCACCCGCCCGCCCGCCTCGGGTCCTTTCGTGCAAGCCGTGCAGATGAGCGCCACGGCCAGTGCAAATCCTGGCAGCGTGCTCACCGGATCACCCCCATGGCCGTCTCCAACGCCGCCACCGCCTGGTGGTACTCGCCCAGCGTCTGGTAGTAGAGCATCTGCACCTCGATGCGCGCCCGCTCCGCGTCCAGCAGGCGCAGCAGCTCCGCGCCGCCTTCCCGGTAGGCGGCCTGCGCGATGCGCGAGGCTTCCAGCGCCTTGTCGAGCAGGCTGCGGAACGTCTCGGTCACCTGCCGGCGCCGCACTTGCACGTCCACGTCGGCCGCGCGCACCTCGGCCCGCACCAGTGCCGCCAACGCGTTCACATCCGCTTCGCTGAGGCGAATCCGGGCCAGCGCGCTGTCAATCTCGCCCTGGTTGCGATTCGCCAGCGGCAACGGCAACTCGACGATGCCCGCGAGCGTGTTCAGGCCGCCGGTCCGTTTCAACCCAAAAGAGACATTGACATCGGGCCGCGCCTCGGCCTGTTGCACACGCAGCGCGGCCCGGGCTTGCGCCAGCGCCTGCCCGGCCAGCCGCAACTCGGCCCGGCGTTCGAGCGCCTGCGCCACATCCGCGAGCAGCGGCTGGCGGAGATCCTCCATTGGTTCGGCCAGCCGGACCGCCGGGAACTCGCTCAGGCCCATCTCGCGTTGCAGGAAAATCCGCGTCCGCTGCGCCTCCAGGTCTGCGGTGTTGGCCGCCAGGCGCCAGCGTTCGGCCTCCAGCCGGACGCGCAGCAGGTCCGCCTCCGCCATCGCCCCTTCCCGCACGCGAATTTCGTGGTATTCCACCATCTGATCAAAGTTCCGCCCGTTGGCAAGCAGCAGTTCGTGCAGTTTAGCGGCCGTGGCCGCCCGCCAATAGGCCGCCTTGACCCGCGCGGCGATCTGTTGCTCCACCAGTTCGCGCTCGATTTCGCTCAGCCGGACCCGTTCCGCCGCCGCCTCGGCGCGCAACTCGCGCTTGCCCGCGGTTTGCAAAAGCTGGCTCACCATCAGGAAGTTGTCCGTGGAACGGGAGGCGGAGAAAGTCCGGCTGGCGTAGGGTTCCCAGTTCTCGGTTTGCAGCAGCAGCCGGGGGTTGGGGCGCAGCGCCGCCTGGCGCCGCTGGCCCTCCGCCACCCGGATTCGCTGGCTGCTGACCTGGAGCAGCGGATGCGCGGCCAAGGCGCGATCCAACGCCTCGTGAAGCGTGAGTGGTTCCTGCGCCACTACGGGCAGCGTGGCCACGATCAGTAAAAAAGCAGTGGTACAGCGCCTCATACGCACACGGCGGTGCGGTGGTCACCCCGCGAATGCCTAATCATCTTCTGAGTATCCCAAGGGCCAGCCGCCCCGACAAGGGAGGCAGGCGGGGTGCGGCTGGGGCCGGATTCCGCTAGCATAGAAGCCATTCGCCACAACATCCGCTGGACCATTTGCTTCACGCTGCTCGCGCTGGTCACCCACGCGCTGCTGACGCGCGCGGGCATGAGCATTGCCGCGCAAGGTATCAAGCAGGAGTTCGGCCTCACCGACGTGCAGGTGGGCTGGATTCTGAGCGGGTTCATTCTCGGCTATGCCATTCCGCAATTCCCAGCGGGCGTGTTCGTGGACCGCTGGGGCGGGCATCGTTTTCTGGTGTTCTCAGCTCTGGGGTGGTCGTTCTTCACGCTGCTGACCGGTCTGACGCACTGGTTTGCCGTGGGCGGCATTGTGGTGGCTCTGTACATAGTCCGCTTTGTTATGGGGATCAGCCAGGCGGCGGCGCTGACCTGCGCCATCAAAACCAACTCGGCGTGGATTCCCATTTCCGAGCGCGCGACGGCGAACGGGCTGGTGATGATGGGCATTGGCTTCGGCGCCATGCTCGCGCCGCCGCTAGTGGTCTCCCTGATGGTCCGCTTCGGCTGGCAGGCGCCGTTCTTCGTATTTGGCGCCGCGGGTATGCTGTTGGGCGCGTTTTGGGCCTGGTACGGCACGGACCGTCCGGAACAGCACCGGCTCCTCACCGCGCAGGAACTGGGGCACATCCGCGGCTTGCAGGAAGCTTCGGCGGGAACCACCCATCCGCCGGGCCGCTGGTACCACCTGCTGCGCCATCCGCGCATCTGGGCGCTGGCCGCCAGCTACGGGATTTCCGCGTACCTGTCCTACGTGATCTTTACCTGGTTCTTCCTGTATCTGGTGAACGAACGGAAGGTGACGGTGGTGGCGAGCGGCTATTGGACGATGCTGCCGCCGCTGGCGATGACGTTTGGAACCCTGATCGGCGGGCGGATCTCGGACGCGTTGAGCGCCCGGTACGGCCGCGGCATTGGGCGGCTTGGGGTGGTGCTGTGCGGCGAACTGCTGGCCGGGACGCTGATCGCAGCCGGGGCGCGGGTGGCAGACCCTTACACCGCCGTGCTGGTGATGGCTGCCGGGGCGGGCTTGCACTTCATTGGCCAGTCGCCATCCTGGGCCGCCGCCATTGACCTGGCGCCCGGGCGGTCGGCGACCGTGTTCGGCGTCATGAACACCCTGGCGCAACTGGTCGGCGCGGTGGCTCCCATCCTGACGCCCGCCATCGCCAACCGCTTCGGCTGGGTGTCCGCGCTGGATTTCGCGGCGCTGACCCCGGTGCTGGCGGCCGTTTGCTGGATTTTTGTCAAGCCGCACCGGGCGGTGGACCTGCCGCACACCTAAACCGGATACTTGCCCGCTTCCAGCAAATGCACGGCCACCCGCCGGCGGGCGGCGATGGCATCCACCGGCTCGAACTTCGCCAAGCGGCGCAGCAGCGCCAGGAGAGTCCGCAGCGAGTCGCCTTCCGCGCAGGCGGCCAGCACGGTCCGCGCGGCGGTTTCGATGCGCGCCATCGCGTCGCGCGTGAACACCGCCGCCACGTCCCCAACAACCTCCACGCGGCTACCCGCAACTTGCAAGCGCCGGGCGCGCAACACGACGGATTCCATGGCGAACGCCTCGGTCAGCACGTCCGAGATGCCGGCGAGCACTTCCTGCTGCTGCTCGAGCGCGTGCAGGTGGCGCTGATAGGCGGCGCCCATCAGCAGCAGGGCGAATTTCTTGGCCTGCCGGGCCAGGCGCCGTTCCTCGCCCAGCGGCTCGCTTGCGGCAGGCGCGTCCGGAGCGGGGGCCGCCAGCGCTTCGTCGAACACGGCTTGCGCCGCCGGAGCCAGCGCCAGCCGGCCCTGGGCGGCGCGCTTGAACAGCATGCCCGCCGTCAGCAGCCGGTTAATCTCGTTGGTCCCCTCGAAGATCCGGTTGATCCGGGAATCGCGATAGGCGCGCTCGACCGCGTAGTCGGCGTGATAGCCGTAGCCGCCATGGATCTGCACGCCCTCGTCCACCACGTAGTCCAGCATCTCCGAGGCGGCCACCTTGATCAGCGAGCACTCGGGGGCGAACTCCTCCACCGCTTTCAATTTGCGCTGCGCGGCCTCGGGGCTGTCCCAGCAGAAGCCTGCCAGATGCGCTTCGATCAGGCCCACCACGCGCCACACCATCGACTCGACGGCGAACAGCCGGATCGCCATCTCCGCCAGTTTGTGCTGGATCAGGCCGAAACTCGCGATGGGGGCGCCGAACGCTTTTCGGTCCTTGGCGTACCCGAGCGACAACGCCAGCACATGTTTGGCCGCGCCCACCGCAAACGGGCCCAGCTTCAGACGGCCGAGATTGAGAATGTTGAAGGCAATGACATGGCCGCGCCCGGGCTCGCCGAGCAGATTCTCCTTGGGCACCCGCACCTGGTCGAAAAAGACAGGGCAGGTGGAGCTGCCCTTGATCCCCATCTTGCGCTCTTCGGCCCCCACGGAAACCCCCGGCCAGGCGCGCTCGACCAGAAACGCCGAGAACTGCTCGCCGCCGATCTTGGCGAACACGGTGAACAAGTCCGCCTTGCCCCCGTTGGTGATCCACATCTTCTGGCCGTTGAGCACGTAGTGGGCGCCGTCGGGCGCGAGGTCGGCGCGCGTCCTGGCCGCCAGCGCGTCAGAACCGGCGTGGGCCTCGCTCAGGCAATACGCGCCAATCCACTCGGCCGAGGACAGCTTGGGCAGATAGCGCTCCTTTTGCCGCTCGTCGCCGAAAAGCAGGACCGGCAGCGTGCCGATGCCGGCGTGCGCGCCATGCCAGGCGGCGTAGGAACCATCCCGCGCGATGCGCTCGGCCACCACCATCGCCGAGGCGAGGTCCAATTCCATGCCGCCGTAGCGTTCCGGGGTGAGGATCGAGACCAGCCCCAGTTCCGCGGATTTCCGGACCGTGCGCACGGCCAGGTCAAAGTCGCCGGCAGCCAGCGCTTCCAGATGCGGTTCCACCTCCTGCCGCCAGAAGTCGTCCGCCGTTCTCGCGACGGCGCGGTGCTCCTCGGTGAGATCCTCGGCGGTGAAGATCTCGTGTTCGGCGCGGTCCTCGAGCAGGAAAGCGCCGCCGGCCGCCTGGGGGAGCGTGGCGGGAGTAATGGTCATGCCGCCTCCGAAGCAGGGGTCTCGTGCAGCAGTTCGAAAATGCCCGCCGCGCCCTGGCCGCCGCCGACGCACATGGTCACCAGGCCGTAGCGCGCGCGCCGCCGGCGCATTTCCCGCAACAAGGTGGCGGTCAATTTGGCGCCGGTGCCGCCCAGGGGATGACCAAGCGCGATCGCCCCGCCGTTGACGTTCACGCGCTCGAGCTCGAGGCCGGCTTCCCGGATCACCGCCAGCGCCTGGACCGCGAACGCCTCGTTCAGTTCGACCACGCCTACCTGGTCGAGCGCGATGCCCGCCTGCGCGAGCGCCTTGGGAATGGCGGCGACCGGTCCGATGCCCATGATGTCCGGCGGCACGCCCGCCACCGCGAACGAGGCCAACCGCGCCATAGGCCGCAGGCCGAGCGCGCGCGCCCGCGTCTCGGACATCACCAGCGCCACGGCCGCGCCGTCGCTCATCTGAGACGCGTTGCCGGCGGTCACCGTCCCTTGGGCGTGGAAGACCGGTTTCAGCTTGGCCAGCGCCGCCAGCGAGGTGTCCGCCCGCGGACCTTCGTCTTTCGAAAACACAATCTTTCTCTGGTGGGGCTTTCCATTCTCCAGCGAAACAGCCTCAAACTCTAACGGAACAATTTCCTCGGCGAAGCGCCCGGCCGCCTGCGCCTCCAGCGCGCGCTGATGGCTGCGGTAGGCAAACGCGTCGGCGTCTTCGCGGCTGACGCCGTATTTCCGCTGGAGCCGCTCGGCGGTGAGCCCCATGGTCAGGTAGACTTCCGGGCGGTGGTCGACGAACCAAGGATTGGGCGAGAAGTGGTGCCCGGCGGCGGGAATCAGACTCATCGACTCAGCGCCCCCGGCCAGCACCACGTCCGCTTCTCCGCTCCGGATTTGCGCCGCCGCCAGCGCGATCGCCTGGAGCCCGGAAGAACAGAAGCGGTTGATCGTCATGCCCGGCGTCGTATCGGGCAAGCCGCCGCGGAGCGCGGCCAGACGGCCTAAATTGCCGCCGGCTTCGGCTTCCGGCATGGCGCAACCCAGAATCACATCATCCACCTGGGCCGGCTCCGCTTGGGGATACTGCTCGAGCAGGCGGCGGATGACGGCGGCGGCCATCTCGTCGGGCCGCATGTGGCGGAGCGTGCCGCGCGGCGCTTTGCCGGCGGCGGTGCGGAGACAGTCGATCAGGACGGCTTCGGGCATGGAGAATCCTAGTTGCGCAGCGGCTTGCCGGTCTTCAGCAAGTGCTGGATCCGCTCGTGGGTCTTCACGTTCCCGCACAGGCTCAGGAACGCCTCGCGCTCGAGATCCAGCAGATATTCCTCGGGAACTTCCTGCGGACCGCTCAGGCGGCCACCGCTCAGCACGAACGCGAGCTTGTCGCCGAGCACGGCGTCGTAGTCCGAGATCTGGCCAGCTTCGCGGGCCAGGAACACGCTCATCTTCAGCAAGGCGTAGCCGGGCGCGCCTTCCACCCGCACCGGCGCCGGCAAGGACGGCCGGTAGCCGGGCGCCAGCGCCAGAGCCAACGCTTTGGCGTCTCCTGGCAACCGCTCGGGGTTCATCGAAATACTGTCTTGCGGGCGGAGGAAACCCAGGCGGCGGGCGTCCTCGGCGCTGGTGGAAGTTTTCCCCAGGCCGATGGTTTCAAACGCGTCCTTGGCCGCAGCGGCGCGCCGCAGCATCTCTTTGCAGCCTCCGCCAGCCGGGATGAGGCCCGCGCCGAGCTCCACCAGCCCCATGTACAACTCGGCCGAGGCTTGGATGCGCGCCGCGTGCAACGCGATTTCCGCGCCGCCGCCCAGGGTCAGGCCGAACGGAGCCGCCACCACCGGTTTCGGCGCCCGCTGCAAGGCCAGATTGATTTGCTGGAAGCGCCGCACCGCCAGGTCGATCTCATCCCAGTCGCCGTTCTGCGCGGCCAGCAGCAGCCAGGCCAGATTCGCGCCGGCGGAAAAGTTTTCCCCCTGGTTGGAGATCACCATGGCCTCAAAATTCCGGCTGGTCTCCTCGATCCCCGCCCGGAGCATGACCAGGAAGTCCTCGCCGATAGTGTTCATCTTCGAATGGAACTCGACGCACAGCACCCCGTCGGCGAGGTCCACCAGGGAGGCGCCCGCGTTGCGGCGGACCACGCCGCGCGCGCGCTTGATCTCGGAAAGGCTGAGTATGCCCGGGCGGGGCGGAAGCGGCGCGTAGGCGCCCGCGCCGGCCAGGTCGAAATACTCGGTGCGCGGCTGGCCGGCTTGGTCAGCGGCGCGGTAAAACGACTCGGCGCCCGCGGCGAGCATGCCCGCGACCGCGGGCGGCAGCGCCGCGCCCTCGCGCTCCATCCGGCGGGCGGTTTCCGCAAAACCCAGCGCGTCCCAGATCTCGAACGGGCCCAGTTGGTGCGCGTAGCCCCAGCGCATCGCCTGGTCGATCTCGACGATGCGGTCTGCAATCTCCGGCGCCATTGCCGCCGCGTATAAGCAGTAATCGCGCAACAGCCGCCACACGAAACTCCCCGCCCGGTCCGAGGACTCGACCAGCGCGCGCAGCCGCCCGGGCAGATCCTCGATTAACCGCGCGGCGTCGATCGCCGGGAAGCGCGCGGGCCTTTGCGGACCATACTCGAGCGTCTGCCAGTCGATGGCGAGGATCTGTTTGCTCTCCCCTTTTCCTTCCACCTTGTAAAAACCTTGGCCGCGCTTTTCGCCCAGCAGGCCGCGCTCGACCATGCGCGTCATAAAGGGGGGCAGCACAAAGCGCTCCCGCCAGGGGTCGTGCGGCGCCGCCTCGTACAGGTTGCGCGTGACGTGCGCCCAGACGTCCAGGCCGACAATGTCCATCAGCCGGTAGGTGGCGCTGCGCGGCAGGCCAATCAGCGGCCCGGTAAGAAAATCGACTTCCTCCACGGTGTAGCCGCCTTCGACGGTGAGTTGATGGACCGTGGCGCCAAAGAAACTGCCGAGGCGGTTGGCAATAAAGTTCGGCGTGTCCTTGCAGGCGACCACGCCCTTGCCAAGGCGGCGGTCGCAGAAGTCACCGAGCAGCGCCAGCACTTCCGGCGCGACACCCGGTCCGGGGATCAATTCGAGCAGGTGCAGATAGCGCGGGGGATTGAAAAAATGTGTGCCGGCAAAGTGCCGGAGCGTTTCGCCGTCGAAGCCTTCGGCGATCCGGCGCAGGGGGATTCCGCTGGTGTTGGTCGTCAGAATGGTTCCCGGCCGGCGATGCGCGCGCACGCGGTCCAGCAGTTGCCGCTTGATGTCGAGTTGTTCGACGACGGCTTCGAGGATCCAGTCGCAGTCGCGCAACTTGGGGAGATCGTCCTCGAAATTTCCGCACGTAATCAGGAGGGCGGTCTGCGGCGTGAACAAAGCCCCGGGACGGCGTTTGGCGGCTGCCTCGAGTCCGGCGCGGGCGATGGCGTTCCGGTCAGGCTGGCCGGCCGCCGGCAAGTCGAGCAGCAACACGGGCGTCCCGGCGTTGGCGAAATGGGCGGCGATGCCGGCGCCCATCGTGCCGGCCCCCAGCACCGCAACACGGCGTATCGTTTCCATGGCAGGGTAAGTTTCCAAAGTGTAGCGCGGATGCCTTGCAGCGCGGTACGGATTCACTGAACGTTCATAAGGCGGTTCGGGGCGGCACGGTATCATAAATGCAGCGCAGGCCGCTGGCAGGCATGGATTTGAACCGGGACCGCATCAAGAGAAAATTCCCTCCGTGGTTACTGCCGGCCGTCGGCTATGGGATCTCCATCGCAAGTTTGGTTTGGGTTTTCCATGGTTTCAACTGGCGGCAAGCGGTCAGGGACTTCGCCGCGCTCGACTGGCGCTTCGTCACCATCGCCGTCATCTTCGACCTGAGCGTCTACGTGGCGCACGGCTGGCGCTGGCAGGTGCTGCTGCGTCCCGTGGTCCGAACGAAGCTTTGGCGGACCGTGCAAGCCGTGTACATCGGCCTGTACGCCAATGAAGTTCTGCCACTCCGGACGGGCGAAATCATTCGTTGCTACCTGGTGGCGCACTGGAACCGGATTCCGCTCGGGCTGGCCATTTCGTCGGCCGCCATCGAGCGGGTGATCGACGGTGTCTGGCTGTTCGCGGCCATGCTGCTGGCGATGGCCCTGCAACCCCTGCCGGGTTATCTGGTGGACGCGGGCAAGATCATGGGCCTGCTGGTGTTCGCGCTGCTGGGCGTGCTGGTGTACGTGGGATTGCGGCGGCAGCACGCCCACGACATGGTGAAGGAGAGCCGCTGGCTGCACTACCTGCACCACCTGGTCGACGGCATTCATGCGATGGGCAATCCCCGGACGTTGCTGGCGACGTTCCTGGCCAGCTTTGTCTATGCCGCGCTGCAAATCGTGCCCATCTGGGCGCTGATGGAGGGCTACGGCTTAGCGGTGCCCTGGTTCGCGGCGTTCGCGGTGTACGTGGTGTTGCGGGTGGGCACCATGATTCCCAACGCGCCAGGCAACGCCGGGCTGTACCAGTTCCTGGTGGTGGTGGCGCTGGGGTTGTTCCAGGTGCCCAAGTCCACGGCGGCCGGCTTTTCGCTGATGATGTTCGGGGTGCTCACGCTGCCGTTGCTGATCGGCGGGTTCGTGGCCGTGGCGCTGACGGGCCTGAAGCTGGACCAGATCCGCGCGCAGGCGCGCTCGGGCGTGGAAGCCGCCGCGGTGGCCCCCAGCCGCGGATTGCATCCCGGATCCTGAGGATTGGCGGGCGCGCTCACGCTTCCGGCGAGGCGTCCCCGAGCAGGATGGCGGCCACCCGCGCGGCCACCTCTTTGCCGCGTTCCCCGGTCTCGCCGGGAGGTCCCACGCAACTCGGGCAACCGCACTCGCAGGGGCAGGAAGCGATCAGGTTCCGCGCACCCGCCAGCAGCCTGTCCGTCATCCGGTAGAGCGGCGCACTTTGGCCGATGCCACCGGGGTACATGTCATACAGATACAGGTTGGGCTCGAACGCTCCCAGTCCGGTGGTGGTCTCCTCGCTGACCGCGACGCCGAGGTCTCGCGGGTCACACATCAGCAGCAGCGCGGCGACGGTCCGCAAGGCGTGACCCAATCCAGCCAAACCGCTCTGCTTGTCCTCCGCGCTGAAGCCGGCCAGCCGCTCCAGCAGCTCCGGGCGGAGGTGCAGCCAGAACGCGGTGGTCTGCATTTCCTGTTCGGGCAGCGCCAGCTTTCCCGCGCCCACGTTCTCCAGCGTGTAGAACTTGATCTTCTTGAATCCGACAATCTGGCGGTTGACGCGCACCTCGCCGTGCACCCGCCGCGCGCCCCCGCCCGCGAGTTCCTCCGCCCCGAATTCCTCGAGCGCGGTGACCCGGGTGTAGTCCACCGCGTCGGTGAAGTAGTCGCATTGGACGCGATGCACGTACGCTTTCCGCTCGCCGTAGTCGAAGCGGTCCACGTGGTACTGCCGGGCTTCGTGCAGGTAGATGGCTTTCTCGTAGAGCTCGTTCAACGCCGCGGGAAAGGCGACCTCGGCGATCACCTTCGGCTCGTGCGTCGTGTCGATCACCACGAAGTTGTCGCTGGTGACGGCGCGCAAGCTGACCGGGTCGGCAGGGTAGCTGTCCGAAGTCCAGTGCCAGGCGCCCGCCGAGTGATGCAAAAAGCCCGCGTCGCGCAGGAACTCGCAAAGTTTGGCCGCCGGGTGGGGTCCGAAGCTCTCCCCGTCGTGCACCGGCAGTTCGAAGGCGGCGCACTTAAGGTGGCTGAGCAGGATTTCCAGGTTATCGGGGTTGACAAAGGCGTGCTCCGGCGGCCGGTCGAAGAAATACTCGGGATGTTCGACCACGTACTGATCGAGCGGCGCGCTGGAGGCGACCAGCACCGCCGCCGACGCGCCCTGCCGCCGCCCGGCGCGTCCCGCGCGCTGCCAGGTGGACGCCAGCGTGCCGGGATAGCCCGCCATCACCACTACGTCCAGCGACCCGATATCAATGCCCAACTCGAGCGCGTTGGTCGCCACCACGGCCCGGATGCGCCCCTCCCGCAGCTCGGATTCGATCTGCCGCCGCTCTTGGGGCAGGTATCCGCCGCGATAGCCGCGCACCGTGTCCGGCGGCAGCGGGCTGCGGTCGAAGGCGTCCTTTAAATACGTCACCAACACTTCCATGGCCAGACGGTTGTTGGCGAATACCAGCGTCTGGTGTCCCCGTTCGATGAACTCGGCGGCGATCCTCCGCGTTTCGTTCAGATAACTCCGCCGGATGCCGAGCTGCCGGTTGACCACCGGCGGATTGTAGAAGATGAAGTATTTCTCGCCCGCGGGCGCGCCATTGCGGTCCACCAATTCGAATGGTTCCGCAGTCAGGGTTTCGGCCAGCTCGCGCGGGTTGGCGATGGTGGCCGACGAGCACACAAACTGCGGCCGGGCGCCATAGAACGCGCAAATCCGTTTCAGCCGCCGGAACAGGTTCGCCAGGTGGCTGCCGTAGACCCCGCGGTAATAGTGCAGTTCGTCGACGACCACGAACTTGAGGTTTTCGAACAGCCGCGCCCACTTGGGATGATGCGGCAGGATCCCTGAGTGCAGCATGTCCGGGTTGGTCATCACGACGTTGGCGCGCTGGCGGATGGCCTTGCGCGCGTCCTGGGGCGTGTCGCCGTCGTAGGTGAATGCGCGAACCGCGCCGCCCATGGCGTCGGCGGTCTCCTGGAAAGCGTGCAGTTGGTCGACCGCCAGCGCCTTGGTCGGATAGAGGTACAACGCCCGCGCCGCGGGGTCCTTGAGCAGCAGGTTGAATACAGGCAGGTTGTAACAGAGAGTCTTGCCGCTCGCCGTCGGCGTCACCACCACCACATTCTTGCCGGCTTCGACGTGCGCGAAGGCTTCCGCCTGGTGCGCGAACAACGTCTGGATGCCTTTTTGCTCGAGGGCCGCGCGCAGCGACGGGTGCACCGCCTCCGGGATGGGTGTGGTTTCCGCAGGGCGCGCGGGCAGGTGGCGCAGCGCGCGGACCGGGGAATCGCCGCGCTGCTGCATCGCCTCCGCGAAGTGCGCGACGGCCCCCGCCAGGTCTCCGGCTGGCGCCAGCGCTTGCTCTTCGAATTCCGGAAAACCGAGCGACAGGTTCACCGCACTATTTTCGCTTTTTCTTTGCTGTCAGGCAAGAGGAATGGCGCCAGAAGAATGAGCCCGCTGCTACCGGTCCTGTTCGGGCGGCCCCGCGGTGGTGAGTTCCTCCCACATGTCGCGGTAGGCGGCCCACTCCGGGGGTTGCTTGCCGGCGAACTGGACCTCGGCGACGTGCAGTTTGCCGTGGCCATATGGGCAGATGTACTCGATTTGGGGCTGACCCAGTTGCAGCATCCGGCTCCAGGACCCGGTTTGCACCGGCATCCGCATCCGCCGCAGACAGACCCGGCAGCGATACCGCTGATCCCAGATCGCCAAGTACAGGAGGCCCCAACTGGCCAGAAACCAGAGCCCCATCACCAGGGTGAAGCCCAGATCGTATCCGAAAACCGGAGGCTGCTGGGCAGGCCACAGCGAGCGCAAAGCGTGGTAGAGCCCCAGCGAGATCGCAGCCGCGACCGCCAGTTTGCCGGCGAACAACAGCCAGTAGCGCATGCGCTTCCCGGACGCCGGGCTACCGGCGTCTACAGAATAGGACGCTTCCGGCCCCCTATAATGTTCCAGCAAACGTAACAGATTCCACCGAAATCTAAGGGAGGACCACCGCAGACACCTGTGAGGTTCGGGCTGTGCCGGTGAGGGAGGCGCGGCGCTGGCCTACTGCGCCGTTCTTCGGTAGAGGTATGCGGGATAGCCAGCGGAAGCGGGGCGTCTGTGCGCCGGCCAGCAGAGCGGCGGCTTCGCGGTGTTCAGCCTCCAGGCGTGCAAGCCGGCGCGGGCGGGCTCCGTTTTGCGTGTGTTTCTCAAAAACTCCGCAGACGCTGCGCCAGCGTCGCGGCGGCTGTGAACTCTTCCTGAAGCTGGCGGGAACGGAGGTTCTCACGGAGGTGCTCAAGCCGCGCGATGTAGGCCCCGAGCGCCTGTTCGATGGCGTCCGCGTTGGTGGCCAGGATGTCGCGCCAGAGTTCGTAGGCGCTTAAGGCCAAGCGGGTGGAATCAATGAGGCCCGGACCGGAGATGGCGAGCTGCTCGTCGAACTCGATGCCATCGGCGACCACAGCGGCCAGCGCGGTGGAGGCCAGTTGCGGCAGGTGCGACGTCAGCGACACGACGCGGTCATGTTCGTCGGGGCCGATCACCACCGGCCGCGCGCCGATCCGCTCGATCCAGCGCCAGAGTTCGCGGGCCGGCGGCGTCTCCAGTTCGGCCCGGGCAGTGGGTGTCAGCACGTAGGTCCGGCCCGCAAACAGCGCCGCGTCCGCCGCCGCCACGCCGCGCGATTCCTTCCCCGCCATCGGGTGGCCCCCGAGAAAGGCGCAGCGGCGAAGGTAACGGTGCGCCGTCGCGACAATCTGCCCTTTGGTGCTGCCCGCGTCGGTGACCAGCGCATCGGGCTTGACCAGCGGATCGAGATGGTGCAGCGTATCCAGAATGCGGCCGATCGGCTGGGCCAGGTAGACCAGATCGGCCTGCGGCACGGCCCGCTCGAGGGGCTGCCCCTCGTCAATCACTCCCAGCCGCAGCGCCTCCCGGATCGTTTGGGGACTGCTCACCCCCAGAATCCGCCCCTCGAACCCGGCTTGGCGCAAGGCGAGCGCGAAGGACCCGCCGATCAAGCCAACTCCGGCGATCACCACCGTTTGCACGTTAGAGACTCCGTCCTACCGCCGACGCGATCAGACGCAGTTGGCCCATGACCTGCGCGTACTGGTCCGGCCCGATGGTTTGGGCCGCGTCACTCCAGGCATGATCCGGGTCGGGGTGAACTTCAATTAGCAGTCCGTCCGCGCCAGCCGCCACCGCGGCGCGCGCCATGGGGATCACCTTGTCCCGCCTCCCGGTGCCGTGCGAAGGATCCGCCAGGATGGGCAGATGAGAGAGCTTTTTCACCACGGGGATGGCGGACAGATCGAGGGTGTTCCGCGTGTAGGTTTCAAACGTGCGGATGCCGCGTTCGCAGAGCAAAACGTCATAGTTGCCGCCCGCCAGGATGTATTCGGCGGACAGGAGCAGTTCTTCGATGGTGGCCGCGATGCCGCGTTTCAGCAGCACAGGTTTGCGCTGCTGGCCGAGTTCGCGCAGCAGGTTGAAGTTCTGCATGTTGCGGGCCCCTACCTGAAAAACATCCACATACGGTTCCATCAGCGGGATCTGGGCGCGGTCCATCACCTCGCTGACCACGAACAGGCCGTGGCGGTCGGCGGCGGCGCGGAGCAGGCGCAGTCCCTCCTCACCGAGCCCTTGAAAACTGTAGGGGGAACTGCGGGGTTTGAACGCCCCGCCGCGGATGCCTCGCGCGCCGCCCTCCGCCACCAAGGCCGCAGTGCGCTCAATTTGCTCGGCGGTTTCCACGCTGCACGGTCCGGCCACCACCACGACGGCGGCGCCGCCAATCTCGACACCCCGCACCCGGACCACCGAGCCCTGCGGCCGGAAGTGGCGGCTGGCAAGCTTGTAGGGCGACGCGATGCGATGGGCTTCCTTGACGCCCTCCATCACCTCAAACTCGGCCGGATCCCAATCCTTGGCCCCGACGCCGCCCAGCAGCGTGTGGAGCGCTCCCGTCGAGCGGTGCACGTCAAAGCCCAAGCCAATCAGCTTATCAATCACCTTCTGAATCTGCGCTTCGGTAGCGCCTTCCTGCATGACGACCAGCATGTTTCGCGGTCTGCTCCTAACCGCCCATCCGTTGGCGTTGAATGGAGCGCGCCTCGTCGATGATGCGCTCGAAGACTCGGCGGACGGCTTCCGCCGACAAGGGGCCCTGGTTGTGCCCCGTGACGTTGCGGAACACCTCATCCTCACGCGATGGTTCGTAGATAGGCAGGTTCACCACTTTTTTGATGCGGCCGATTTCCTCGACGATGCGCGTTCGTTCGTTCAGCAGCGCCAGGATGCGCAGGTCCACTTCGTCGATGCGTTGGCGGCATCTGGCCAGGGCTTGCCGGGCTTCTTCCTGGGTCATGACCGCTCCGGGAGCAGGGCTTGCTTGAGCGCGCGGGTGAAGGCCTCCAGCCGGGTTTCCAGGGCCGGGTCCGCGCCGTGCTCCTCGACGAGGCGCACCAGCGCGCTGCCCACCACGACGGCGTCGGCTTCCCGCCCGGCGGCGGCCACCTGGGCGGGGGTTGAGATGCCAAAACCGACCGCCAACGGGAGCGCCGTGGCCTCGCGCATGGCCTGTACTAGCGGACCGATGGCTTCCGAGAGCGTCTGCTGTTCCCCCGTCACCCCGGTCCGCGAAACCAAATAAACAAAACCGCTCGAGTATTCCGCCACCAGTTGGAGGCGCCGGGGCGTGCTGGTGGGCGCCGCCAGGAACACCGTGTCCAGCCCGGCCGTCCGCATGATCCGCACGTACTCCCCGGCTTCTTCGACGCTCGCATCGGTAAGCAGGATGCCGTCGAGTCCCGCCGCCCTGGCGTCGCGCGCCAACCGCTCGAACCCGTAGCGCATCGCCGGATTGAGATAGGTGAACAGCAGCAGCGGGATTTCCGAGGACCGGCGGATATCGGCGGCGATTTCGAGCACGCGCGGCAGGGTCACGCCGGCGGCCAAAGCGCGGTAACCGGCGCGCTGGATCACCGGGCCGTCGGCGATGGGATCGGAGAACGGCATGCCCAGTTCAATCAAGTCGGCCCCGCCGCGTTCGAGCGCCGCCACCAGCGCGGCGGTCCGCTCCGGGCACGGGTCGCCCGCCGTCAGATAGGTGATGAGCCCCTTACGTCCTTCCGCGCGCAAACGGTCGAACAGGGCGGTGATGCGAGTGGGCATGGCCGGGAACTGTCATCGTATCAAAGGGACGGAGCGGGGCGCGGCGTTGCGCCCCGCGGACGCCCGCGGGCGGGTCCGCTTTTCCCGGACGGTGCGCCGGTAGCTTTCCACCAGCCGCCGGGTCAGAATCGCCATGTCCCAATTAGTCTCCACCTCGCGGCGCGCGCGGGCAGCCATCGCGGCGGCGGCGCCGGGGTCCTCGAGCAACTCGACGACGCGGGTGGCGAACCCGGCCGGGTCGTCCGCCAGCCGGCAGAATTCGCCGTCCTGCCGCGCCAGGCCTTCAGCGCCTACGCGCGTCGACACCACGGGGATGCCCGCCGAGAAGGCCTCCAGCAGTTTTACCCGCACCCCGGAACCGGACAGAATCGGACAGACGAACACAGCGTACCGGTCGAATGCCGTCCGGACATCTTCTACGTAACCCGCCAGTTGCACCGAATCACCAAAGTCGGCGTAGGCATGCGCCGGCGGCTGGTCCGGACCCACTACCACCAGGCGCGCCTGCGGGCGCCGGGCGAGCACATGCGGCAACACCTGATGCACAAACCAGTCGAGCGCCACCTGGTTGGGGGTGTGGCGGAAACTGCCGAGAAACAGCATAGTATCCGGCTCCCGCCGCGCGGAACGGGCGCGGGCGAAATCGTAGCGCGATGTGTCGATTCCGGCGCGGACGTCGTGATCGATTCTGCCCGCCAGTTGTGGCAGAAAAGACAGCAGCAGATCGCGGTTCTCGCGCGTACATACCTGCACGCGGTCGCAGCGCGGGAGCAACGTGAGTTCGTACCGCAGGGCGCGCAGATACTCGAAACGCGCGGCCACGCGCGCGAACGCCCCGCGCAGGTGAGCCAGTCCGCGCGCCACGCTCTGGAAGTAGATATCGTGCTCGAACAGGATCGACGCCAGGCGCGCGAACGGATACGCATATTGGCCCAGCGGCATGTACTCGAGCTGCACGACGTCGATGGCGTGCAGATAGATCTGGCGGTGGATCAGCCAGGCGAGGTCTTCGTTGGCGAACTCGCGCACCGCGTGGGGCAGCGCGGAGCCAAACGTCTTGACGCGCCCTTCCATGCGCACCAGGTGCACGGTGGACGCGCAGAATTCGCCCAGGTCCTGGTGAGCGGGGATCTGGTCGGGATGATCCAGCAGCGCGATCACGTGCGTTTCGGCGTGGCGGGCCAGCTCGCGCAGCGTCTGGTACATAAACACGCCGCCGCCGTGGACGGGCGGGTTGATGGGGTACGGCGAAACGAAAAGCACGCGGAGCGGCGCGGGCTCGGTGGGCAACGCCGCAAAGCGGTCGCGGAACCAGCCCCCGAGCGGGCGGCGGAACGCCTCGGTATCATCAATCATCGCCAGGCTGCGCGCCCGCCAGCGCGACGCGAGCGCCTGCGGCAACTGCCGCGCGGCCCGCAGCCACCCGGCCAGGTTCGCGCGCGTCGGCTCGTCGCCGAACGCCACGCTGATCAACGCTCCGGCGTAGTTGTAAAAAAAACTGCTGCCCAGGCGGGGCCACTCGTGGATGTTTTTCCAGGCGAACAGCAGGAAATTCTTCTTGAGGACCGCTTGAATATAAGCCTCGGGGAAGCGCTTGCCAATGGTGCCCCGATGCTCGTGGTACACCACGCTGCGCGGCTCGTAGCAGACTTTCCAGCCGCGCTTCCACGCCAGGTAACCCAGGTCCGTGTCTTCCAGGTAGAACGGCGCCAGCAGCGGGTCGAAGCCGCCCAATTCGAGGAACTTGCGGCGGTCAAACGCACAAGAGCCGCCGCCCCCGTAAAAGCAGGGGTAACGCCGCGTGATGGCGGGGTCGATACGGTGGCGGACCCGGAGCGAGCCATCCTCCCACCAGCCTTGCGTCAGCCCGGTCTCTTCGCGCTTTTTGGCCGGGTCGCTGAAGAAAATCTGGCAGGACACCGCGAATACGTCCGGGTCCGCGAACCCCTCGACCAGCGGCGCCAGGAAATCGGGCTCGACTCGCATGTCGCTGTTGAGCAGCACAACAATGTCGTGGGCGGCGGCGCGGAAGCCTGCGTTGGAGCCGCCCCCGAAGCCCAGGTTGCGGTCGAGCGCCAGGACGCGCACCTGCGGAAAGCAATCGCGCAACAGTTCCCGGCTGCCGTCGGTCGAAGCATTGTCGACCACCAGCACTTCGCTCGCCGGATGATGACGCCGCGCGGCTTCCACTACGGAAGGGAGGTACCTGGCGAGCAGATCGCGCCCGTTCCAGTTGGGGATGACGATGCTGACGGCGCCGCGCCGGGGCATGGCGGAGGAAGGCGGACGCCGGCGGCCGAACAAGGCCCACGCCAGGTCGCAGAGGGCCAGCGCCAGGGCGGCGCCCGCCACCACCAGCGGCGAGACGATGAGCAACGGCAGCGATTTGAGCAGGCGCAGCAGGAAAGCCATGGGCCGGGATCAAACGCCGCCGGGCGCCAGCGGCGGTCCCAGCCCGATACGGCGGCCAAGCTGGACCCAGCGCGAAGCGCGCACCGCGGACAACTGCGCTTCCAAACGCTCGATTCGCGCTTGCAGATTCCAGGCCCAGCGCGTGCGTTCTTCGACCATCGCTTCCGCCGCGTGGAGCGCCTCAACGCAGGCGGCCAGTTCGGCGCCGCGTTCGTTGAGTTCGCCGGTTAAACGGATCTCGGTTTGCTGCGCCCACTCGGTCTTGGCGCGGTTTTCGGCCTCCAGGTGGGCGACCTGCGCCTCATAGGCGGCGGCCATCTCCCTGGCTGCCGCCTGCTCGGCGGCGAGTTCCTCCTGCAACCGGGCGATCCGTTCGCCCGCGGCGTTCAACTCGTCATTCAGCCGGGCGGCCCACCGGTTGCGGGTTTCCAGCTCCGCCTGTTGGGCGCGGAACATTGCCAGCAGCTTCTGATGTTCCTGATTGAGCTCGGCCAGGTCGCTCTTGGCGGCTTCCAGCCAGCCTTCCTTAAGTTGCAGTTCGCCTTCCAGCGCCGCGATATGGCGTTCGCGCTCACGCAGGATGTTGGCGGCGCGCGGCACAAACACAAACGTCGGCGCGCCCATCTGCGGCCGCAGCGCGCAGACCGCCACAAAAAAATGCGACTCGCCGGCAACGGCGGCCCCTTCCACACGGACTTCGGCCGCCTGGCCGGAATCCCCGCCCGCCGGCTGGAACACCACGCCTTCCGCATGGTTTTCGAGGAAGACGCGCACGTCGGGAAACACCTCGCGCAGCGCGCCGACAAACTCGTCGAACTCGAACTCCCGCACGTGGAACGGGTTCGGTCCGGCCGCCGCCCGTGACTCGGCGTAGTAAAGCCGGTTCGGCGTCGACACGATCAACTGGCCGTCGCCGGCCAGCACCCGCCGCGCCTCGCGCAGGAACCCGCTCCAGTCCTCGAGGTGTTCGATCACCTCGAACGCGGTCACCAGATCGAAACAGCTATCGGCGAACGGCAGGGCGGTGACGTCCGCCTGTTCAAAGGTCAGGTTTGGCAGCGGGTAATGCGCGCGGGCGAAGGCGATGGCTTCGGCGGCATTGTCCACGCCGGTGACGTGCAGCGCCGCGCGGGCCAGTTCGGCGCTGCCGTAGCCTGCGCCGCAGCCCGCGTCCAGCACGCGTTTGCGCCGGCTCAACCGCGCGGCGAACGCATAGCGGGCCAGGTGCTCGTTCAGCAGGTCGGCGTCCACCTGGCCAGGAATCACGCGCTCGCCGGTGAATTCAGCCAAGGGTCTGCTCCGCGACCGGTTCGTCCTGCGGGTTCAGGCGCGCGTTCACTTCCACGCGGCACGGCAGGTGCAAGTATCCGTACACCGGACCGTCGGGCGGGCTCATTTGCATGGCGACTGCGTTGTCAATCCAGTCGCACATGGTGTAGCCCAGCAGCGTGCCATCGGCGATGGCGGGCGAAAAGGAAAACGACGCCGGATACAATCGCGGCAGTTCCAGGTGGAAATCCACGGTGAGGGTGTCGCCCGCGCGCAGGGGCGGCAACTCGTGACCTTCGCGCGCCGTGTTGGTGCCCGCGAAATCGATGCCCAGGTGATTGCGCATCATGAAACCGACGATGGGCAGCGCCACCTCGCCCAGGGCGCGGACGGAAATCCGCACGATGATCTTCGTATCGGGTTCCAGGGTCTCGATGCGGCGCCCGTGTTCGTCGTACACGGCGATGCCGATGACTTGCGCCCGCCCGTCCCCGTAGCGATGGTCGACGTTCGGCACGCCCTCGATCACCTCGGGAGCCTCCACGGGCCCGGCGGGCGCGGTCCGGACCGCGTGCTTGTGCGTCAGGTAACGCGAGTCCTTCTCCACCATCGCGGCCAGATACCGGGCGATGATGCGGTCCGGCGGACCAATGTCGACCACTTGGCCCTGGTCCAGCCACATCGCCCGGTCGCCGATCGCCTTGACGTCGCCCGCCGCGTGCGAAACAAAGACGATGGTGACGCCGCGCGCGCGCATCTCATGCACTTTCCGCAAACAGCGCTGGCGGAAATAGATGTCGCCCACCGCCAGCGCCTCGTCCACCAGCAGCACCTCGGGGTCGACGTGAATGGCCACGGCGAACGCCAGGCGCACCACCATGCCGCTCGAATACGTCTTTACCGGCTGGTCGATAAAATTGCCGATCTCGGCGAACTCCTCGATTTGCCGGAACCGCCGGTCGATCTCCCGCGTGGAGAAGCCGAGGATGGACGCGTTCAGATATACGTTGTCGCGGCCTGTAAACTCCGGATTAAAGCCTGCCCCCAACTCGAGCAGCGCGGAGACGCGTCCCTGGACCTCAACCTTGCCCGAGGTCGGCTGTAGAATGCCGGCAATGATCTGAAGGGAGGTGCTCTTTCCCGAGCCGTTCTCGCCGACGATGCAGAACGTCTCTCCGTGCTGAACCTCAAAGCTAACGTCGCGCAGCGCCCAAAAATCCTTGTGGAACTTGAAGCCGCGCGGCGTGAGGAGCTCCTTCAGGCGGTCGCCCGGCGACTCGTAGATCGGGTAGCTCTTGGAGACGTGGTCAAAGACGATTTGCGGCATTGCGATCCGGCGCCCGCAACAAGCTTTTCACAGTGTACCAGCGCGCCTGGACCCGCCAGCCGAGCCGTGCCAGAGTAGTGTTTTGAAGAACAAACCCGCCGGCGGGGAGCGCCGGGTCAAGACGCTGGACCGCGTGCTGTCGCGCGCCGGGGCGGGATCGCGAACCGAGGCGCGGCGGTGGATCGGGGCCGGGCGGGTCGCGGTCAACGGCCGGGTGATTCAGACGCCCGACCATTGGGTCGATCCCGGGCGCGACCGCGTCACCCTGGACGGGCGCCCCCTGCGCGCCGCCCGCAAGCGCTACCTGCTGCTCTATAAACCGACCGGCTACCTGACTACCTATAAGGACCCCGAGAAGCGTCCCACCGTGTACGACCTGCTGGACGGGGTGGACGAGTGGGTGGTCCCGGTGGGCCGCCTCGACCTGGACACCAGCGGCCTGCTAATCCTGACCAACGACACGGACTTCGGCGAACTGCTCACCAACCCGAAACACAAAGTGCCGAAGACCTACCTGGTGAAAGCGTCTACCGTGCTGACGGAAGATCAATTGGCCGCGCTGCGCCAGGGTGTGCAGTTGAGCGACGGACCCACGCTGCCCGCCCAAGTCCGGCGCGTGCGCGATTCGGCCCGCTACACGCACCTGGAAATGACGATTACCGAGGGCCGCAATCGCCAGGTGCGGCGCATGTTGGAAGCCGTGGGCAGCAAAGTGCTAAAACTAGTCCGGATTGCGATTGGGCCGCTCCGCATTGGGGATCTGCCGATCGGCAAGTGGCGGGAACTGACGCCGGAAGAGGTCCGCGCGCTGGGCGGCAGCGGCCGCTCACGGAGAATTCTCCGAACTGAAACGCGGCTGCAACGTTAGGTTCCGATGATGGAAGCACACGGATGATTATGCGCTTCCTCCTTTCTCTCTCTCTGGCCGCGTTATCCTGTCTGTGGCAGCCCGCTCCCCTGCAAGCGCAATCGGTTTCGGGCTTGGGCGCGATCTCCGGCACGGTGCTGGATGCGACCGGATCGGCGGTGGCCGATGCGCTGGTTCAGGTGACCAACGAGACGCTGGGCATCCGGCGCGAGTTGACGACCTCGAGCGCCGGCATCTTCAATGCTCTTTCCTTGACGCCCGCGGTGAACTACCGGGTCACCGTGACCAAGCCCGGCTTCGCCAGCTACGAAGTCTCCGGCGTGCAGGTGGTGGTGGGCCAGATCGCCAATGTGCGCGTGCGACTGGAAGTGGCGCAGGCACAGCAGACCATTGACGTGGTCGCCGAGGCCCTGAGCGCCGACCAGACCAAGACTGGAGTTTCCGACGTGGTGAACTCCAACCAGATTCTCAATCTGCCGATCAACGGCCGGCGAGTGGACTCCTTCGTTTTGCTTACCCCGGCGGTCGTGCCGGAGGGCAACTTCGGTCTGCTCTCTTTCCGCGGCATTCCCGGCGGCAATGCCTTCCTGATTGACGGGAACGACACCACCAACCAGCTTTGGAACGAGAACGCGGGGCGAACGCGGATCGCGTCCAACATTTCGCAGGACGCCGTGCAGGAATTCCAGGTGCTCTCCAGCAGTTACTCGGCCGAATTCGGCCGCGCCGTGGGCGGCGTCGTCAATACGGTTACCCGCTCCGGGGACAACGAACTGCACGGGACGGGCTTTTGGTTCTTCCGCAATCAGGATTTCAACGCGCTGGACCGCTACGCCAAAGCGCTCGGCCAGCCGAAGCCGGACGAGCGCCGGCAGCAGTTCGGCGGGGCGGCCGGCGGACCGATCGTGCGCAACCGCCTGTTCTACTTCGGCAACGCGGAGTTCACCCGGCGGGATTTCCCGATCGTCTCCAGCTTGAATACCCCGCCTTTGTTCGATGCGCAGGGCGCCTTCGTGGGCCAGTGCGCCGCGCCGGCGACCCCGCAGCAGTGTCAGACCGCCATCGCTTTTGTCTCGCGCTTCAACCGGATCGTGCCGCGCACGGCGAACAACAACCTGGGCTTCGGCAAGCTGGATTACCGGCCTGCCGACCGCAACAGCTTTTCGTTCTCTTTCAACCTGCTCAACTGGGCGTCGCCGAATGGCATTCAGACCGGCGCGGTCCTCAACAACGGAGCGGCGCTGGGAAGCAACGGCATTTCCACGGTGAAAACCCGCTACGGCCGCGCCGCCTGGACGAGCATTCTTCGGCCCAATCTCGTCAACGAAGCCCGGTTCGGCTGGATGAAAGACCGGTTGTTTGATGACGTCAATCCGGACCTGCTTCCTCCCACCGGGACGGTGACGATTTCCGTGCAGGGGGTCTCTAACCTGGGCGGCGCGAACTACCTGCCACGCGTGTTTCCCACCGAAGACCGGTTTCAGTTCGCCGACACGCTGTCCTGGACCCAGGGCAAACATCTGGTAAAGGTGGGGTTCGATTTCTCGCACGTCCGCGATGTCCAGGACCAAGTGTTTAATGGCAACGGCAGTTACACCTACGCCAATTTCACCAACTTTGCGCTGGATCTTTCGGGGAACGCGGCCGGGGCCAAGCGGTGGCAGAGCTACGCGCAAGGCTTCGGACCGCCCAAGGTAAACACCTGGATCCGCGACTACATCGGGTTCGTGCAGGATCAGTTCCGGGTGACGCCGCGGCTGACGTTGAACTTGGGGCTGCGCCTGGAAGCGGCCCGCTATGCGCAGCCGGCGACTCCCAACCCGGACTACCGCGAGACCGGCCGGATCCCGGAGCAGGGGCTGAATGCGGCGCCGCGCTTCGGCATTGCCTGGTCGCCGTGGGGGAACCGTACCGTGATCCGCGGCGGCTACGGCCTGTTTTACGCCCGGATTCCAGGAGGCCTTGTCAACTGGCTGCACCGCGACAACTCCAACTTCCAGTTCACGATCAATCTCCAGGGGAACGTTCCGCAAGACCTGGAGATCGGGCCGGTGTTTCCCAACCGGCTTCCCGATACGGGACGGCGTCCCGCCCCCGGCACCACCTCGATCACCATCGCGGGCGACGACTTTCGGATTCCGTACACGCAGCAGGCCGACATCGGCGTCGAGCGGCAGCTGATGCGGGATACGCTGCTCTCGGTCAGCTATATCTGGAGCCGCGGCCTTGCCTTCACCACCATCCGGGACGCCAACATCGGGCCGCTCGGGCCCGCCGTCACCTACCGCATCAATGACGCCGCGGGCAACCAGGTGGGATCGTACTCGACGGCGACCTACCTGCGGGCCAACCGCGTAGACCCGCGCTATCAGCGCGTGGGCGTCCTCGAGCCCAACGGCAATACTTACTACAACGCCATGGCGGTACAGTTGCGGAGCAAACAGTCCAAGTGGCTGGAAACGCAGCTTTCCTACACCTGGTCGCACGCGCTCGACTACAACCTCGGCGTTACCGGCGACAACCTGTTCTTCGGGAACGTGCCGCGCACCGTCTTCAACGGCGATTTCCGCAACGAGAAAGGCACCAGCGAAATCGACCAGCGGCACCGGCTGGTCGTGAACTTCGTGAGCAATCTGGCTTTCGGCATCAAACCGCGGTTCTGGCGGGTGGCGGTGGACAACTGGCAGCTTTCCGGGATTTATAACTACGCCAGCGGCCCCTACGCGACGCCGGTCGTGTTTGTCTCCGGAACGCCGTTCTCCGGCGCCGCTTTCAACAACACGCTCAACGGGCTCGGAGGCTCGACGCGGGCGCCGTTCCTGCCGCGCACCTCGCTCCGTGTGGACGACATCAACCGGGCGGATTTCAGGCTGTCCAAGGTGTTTGCGATTACCGAGGGGGTCGGCATGATGTTCCTGTTTGAGGCGTTTAACGTGACCAACTCCCAATTCGACACCGGCGTCCGGACCCAGGCCTACCAGGCGGTCAGCGGGGTGCTGAACGTCACGCCGCGGTTGGGAGAGGGAACCCAGTCGGCGGGCTTCCCGGATGGCACCAACGCCCGCCGGGCTCAAATCGGCTTACGATTGATGTTTTGAGCCGGCCCACCGCAATCCCTGACGGCTTGGCTTACCGGCATGCTGCGGCCGAACGTGTCCACCTTGAACGCGTTTGAAGGTTGGAAACAAGCGCGCCAATCGCCATCACGATAGCCATGGCGGGCGCATACCGCCGAAGGGCTCCCCCCGCACTGCGCTGGCGCGCTGCGGGCATAGTTGCCCCGAGGCGCGCCTCTCTAAATGAGCGTCCGCTAATCTGGCGCTGGCAGGCGGCGGCTAATTTTTGCCGCCAAGATAGAAGCCGTATTCGACAACGAGTCCGCTGAAGCCGTTCCGCACGTCGTTCGCGATTTTATAACCCACTACGATGAACTGCCGCGGGGTGGGATGGTAGAGGATGCCGGGGATGGCGAATCCGAGATCGTGCGCTCCGGCGAACCACTCGCCGAGCAGCACCCCTTTTTATGAATGGGGTGTTCGACGCCGGCGAGCACGTTCGCCGTGTGGTAGCGGAACAACTGGGGGGCGCCCCACCAACCGCCCAGGGTCAGGCGTGTCTTCGTGCGCGGTGTGCGGAAGCTGTAGTGGCTATAGGCGAAGTGGCCCCACCCCTGCCCGCGCAAGCTGGCGAGTCCCATGGCGCCGACAGTCAACTTGGGTTCGAGGGATGATTTCGCAAGCGGCAGTGCGGACTTGAAACCGAAGCCGAGGGCCTGATTGGGAACGGAGGGCACGCCTGTGTTGTAGGTGGTGACGGCGAGTTCGGTGTTGCGGCCCACGCCATAGGCGAAGAAGTTGGTGCCGTACCAGAACCGGCCCGGCTGCCAGGGACGCGCTTGGGTCTCGTGCATTAAGAAGACGGCCCCCTGGGGCGTAATGTCCGCCGAGGGCATATTCACAATGGCTTGCTGCGCGGCGGCGGGACCGGCGGCGAAGCACACAACAAGAAAGGCGCCACGGCGCATGCCGTGTCGTAAACTCATGCAATCTCCAATTAGGTTTGGTAAGAAGGAAGGAAGTTAGGGCCAAGCGGGGCCGGACGCAAGCAGGGCGTCTTTGCCGACAAGGGAGGAGATGCGCACCGCCCCCCTCCCGTTTCGATTTTTCCGATGTGCGCTAGCGCTGCCGCTCAACAATTTCACGGCCGGCATCGGAAGCTTCGTCACCTTCAGCGAGATCGTGTTCAACCTGCGCGTCACGCCGGAAGTAATGGCCGCAGGTATGGGCTTCGCGCTGGTGGTGGGGACGCCGGGCGGCTTCTTCCCGGCGCGGGCGGCCACCCGGAAGGAGATCCTCACGGCGATCGGGAGGCGTAGGGCGCCATGAAACCAGCCCTGGAAAGCCAGCGCATCAACCGCGACAAGAAACAGCCGCGCCAGACTTCCCCGTGGGCGGTGCGTTTCATCGTGGCGGGCGTGCTGCTGTTCGCGCTCTTCGGGCTGGGCAGTTTCGCCTGGAGCCGGCTGAACGCCGCGGCAGTTGTCGGGCGGCCAGGAACAACGGGTGGCCATCGCGCGCGCCATCGTTACCGATCCGGACCTGATCCTGGCCGACGAGCCTACCGGCAACCTCGACGCCGCTTCGGCGCAGGAGGTGCTCACACTGCTCTTGCGGCTTAATCAGGAGTTCGGCAAGACGGTCATCATGGTGACGCACGACCCGCACGCGGCGCGGACGGCGTCGAAGATCCGCTACCTCGAAAAGGGTCTGCTGCTCCCCGAAAACCAGGTCCCCGAGGATTGGGTGATGCCTCCTTCGCGCATTGCGCGCCAGGCGTGACGGCTACTTCGGCGCTCCGAGTTTCAGCACCACCAACACCGGAACGTGATCCGAGGGATTGCGCCCGTTATCGTTGAACGTAACGGTCTCGGGGGATTGATATTTGTAGTCTTTACGTTCTATAAGACGGGTCTGACAAAACCGGGAGAACGCGTTTCGGGACCAGGAAGTCGGAAACTGGCGGAAACAATTGTGAAGAGTGGCTTACGGGCGGAGGAAGTTGGTTGCGGGGGAAGGATTTGAACCTTCGACCTTTGGGTTATGAGCCCAACGAGCTACCAGACTGCTCCACCCCGCATTCCCATCGTAACAAGCTGACTACCGCAGGTCAACTTCTTTCCCGTTTCCACCGTGCGGCGGGAGGCCGGAAACGGGGATCATACCCCACCCGGCGGACGCCTGTGCTACCTTCGCCTCCAGATGTGTTTTCGCTTATTGGTTTACGTGTTGGGCCTCGTCGGGCAGCAGGTGGCTCTGGGAGAAATGCGATACCACGAATGGCGCCACTACGGCGGCGGCCCGGACTCGATCCGCTACTCGGCGCTTGATCAGATCAACCGGTCCAACGTGGGCCAGTTGAAGATCGCATGGACATTCGACACGGGCGATGCGCTCCCTGGATCCGAAATGCAGTGCAACCCGATTGTGGTGAATGGCATTCTGTACGCGACCACGCCCAAATTGCGGGCCATCGCCCTGGACGCCGCCAGCGGAAAGCTGATCTGGTCGTTCGATCCCTTCGCGGGGCGGGCGAAAGGGGGACGCGGGCGAAACCGCGGCGTCACGTATTGGGCGGCGGAGGACGGGGGAGAAGCGCGCATTCTGTTTTCCGCCCGGTCGTATCTGTACGCGCTGGACGTCCGGACCGGGCGTCCGATCCCCTCGTTCGGCATTGGCGGCAAGGTGGATTTGCGCGAAGGCCTCGGACGGGACCCGCAGACGCTGAACGTCATCTCGACCACCCCGGGAGTGGTCTACCGTGACCTTCTGATTCTGCCCACGCTGGTGTCCGAGGACTTGCCCTCCGCCCCGGGGGACATTCGGGCGTTTGATGTGCGCACCGGGCAGGTGCGCTGGACTTTCCACACGATTCCGCGCCCGGGCGAGTTCGGCTATGACACATGGCCGCCGGACGCCTGGAAGTACGTGGGCGGAGCAAACAACTGGGCGGGCATGGCGCTGGATGAGAAGCGGGGGCTGGTCTTTGTTCCCACCGGTTCGGCGTCGTCGGATTTCTACGGGGCCAACCGGGCGGGGGACAATCTGTTCGCCAACACGCTGCTGGCGCTGCGGGCCGCCACCGGCGAGCGGGTGTGGCACTTCCAGGCGGTCCGGCATGATTTGTGGGACCGGGATTTTCCCGCGCCGCCGTCGCTGGTGACGCTGCGCCTCCACGGCCAGCCGGTGGACGCCGTGGTCCAGGCCACCAAGTCCGGGCATGTGTTCGTGTTCGAGCGCGAGACGGGCACCCCGCTCTTCCCGCTCGCCGAGCGCGCTGCGCCTTCCTCGGACATCGACGGCGAGTGGACGGCGCCGGCGCAATGGCTGCCTTTGCGCCCGCCGCCGTTTTCGCGCCAGGTGTTGACGGAAGACCAGCTTACCTATCGGACTCCGGAAGCCCGCCGGGCCGTGCTCGAGCAATTCCGCAAGCTTCGCAGCGCCGGCCAGTGGATGCCGCCCAGCCTTGAGGGAACCATCGTGTTTCCCGGTTTTGACGGCGGCGCGGAATGGGGAGGGCAGGCATTCGACCCCGAGACTGGCCTCTATTACGTCAACGCCAACGAGATGGCCTGGATTATGCGCCTGGTGCCCCGCCCGGCGCCGGAGAAGCGCATGAGCGGGTCGGCTCTCTACCGCCAGCATTGCGCCTCTTGCCACAAGGAGGACCGGAGCGGCACGCCGCCGGAGTTCCCGTCCCTGGCGAACATCGGCGCGCGGCTCTCGGCCAACGAACTCCGCCAGATCACGCGCGAAGGCGCCGGGCGCATGCCCGCGTTCGCCAACCTGCCCGGTTCCGCCATCAACGCGATCGCCGGCTACCTGCTGACCGGGCGCGACGAGACCGTGGAAACGCTCCCCGGCGATCCCTCCTTCCTGAAGTACCGCCTGGACGGGTACGTCAAGTTCCTCGATCCCGACGGCTACCCGGCGGTCAAACCGCCTTGGGGAACGCTCACCGCCATCGACCTGAACAAGGGCGAATTCGCCTGGCGGATCCCGTTGGGCGAGTTCCCGGAATTGGCGGAAAAGGGACTCAAAAACACCGGCACGGAGAACTACGGCGGGCCGCTGGTGACCAAAGGCGGGTTGCTGTTCATCGGCGCGACCAACCACGACCGGAAGTTCCGCGCCTTCGACAAGCTCACGGGCGAACTGCTGTGGGAAACCTTGCTGCCTTTCGCGGGGAACGCCACCCCGGCTACTTACGCGCTCGACGGCCGGCAATTCGTGGTGATTGCGTGCGGTGGCGGCAAGAGCGGCGCGCCCTCGGGCGGCGTCTATGTCGCGTTTGCGCTCCCGGCGCGCCCTGAGCGCCGCTGACGCGGAACCTGGTTGCTCCCACCACTGCGCCGCTTCACCCGGCAGCCCGCAAGTCGTAGCAAAGCAGGCGTGGCGGCTCCCGGCGCAGCATGCCGCGCCCGTGCTGGCTGACATAGAGCAATCCCCGGCTGAGGACGGGCAGCGACCAGGTTTCCCGGGCCGCGAACAACCAGGCGCGCGCGAGCACCCGGCAGCCCCGCGGGGATAGGTCCAGCCACAGCAGGTGGCCGAATTCGCCCAGGCAGAGGAAGTGCCCGTCCGCCGCCAACAGCGTGCCGCGGTACGGACTCATCCGCTGCTTCCGCTCGACGCCGTTCACGGTCAGCGTTTCGTCCCATTCCAGGACTTCGCGCCACACCGCCTTGCCCGTTTTCATGTCCACGCAAACCAGCGAGGCGTCCGGTTCGTTGCGCCCATCGAACGCGAACAGGAAGCCGTCCCGGTGGACCGCCGTATTAAAGTGCGTGCCAATCTCCGCCGAGGTCCAGACCGTGCGCGGCTGGCCGCTGGGCAGGATCTCCAGCAGCGCGCTGCCGGTGCGGTAGCTGGCCGAGATAAACACCTGGTTGCCCACGACGACCGGCGAGGCGGCGTTGACCGACTCATAACTGCGGCTTCGCCACGGGAAGCGGAAATCGACCTGACCGTTGGCGGGGTCGATGGACAGCAGGCCGCCGGTGGGCGGATTGCTCTCGCCGCCGGCGAACACGAACACCCGGCGTTTGCCGTGGATCACGGCGGGCACAGGCGAGGCATAGCTGGGCCCCCATTCGTTTCCCGCACCCCAAACCAGTTTGCCGGTAAGCTTGTGGAACGCGGCCACGCAGGGGCCGCCCGGCGCGCCGACGTTGATGATCAGCAGGTCGCCCTCCACCAGCGGCGTGGTGGCGGCGCCGAAGAAATCCTGCGGCGCCTTGAATTCCCGCGCCAGATCGCGCTTCCAGTAAAGCTGTCCCGTGTCCAGCTTCAAGCAGTGGAGTTTGCCCTCCGCGCCGTAGGTGTAGACGCGGCCGCTGTCGATGACTGGACTCGAGCGCGGTCCGTTGTTATAGCCGTAGCGGTCTTCGAACTGGGTCGGATAGTGGAACATCCAATAGCGGGCGCCCGTCTCCGGGTGGAGACATTCGACAATCTCCGTATCCTCGTTCCGGTGGAAATACACCAGTCTCCCGCCCGCGATGGCGGGAGAGCTGTAGCCCGTACCCTTCTGCATCTCCCACATCAACGGCGGTCCCGCCGGTGGCCACGCGCGGGCCAGTTTGGTTTCGCCGGACACGCCGTTGTGGGTGGGACCGAGAAACGAGGGCCAGTCCTGGGTGACCGCGCCGGGGGGCAGCGGTTGGGGTTTGCCGTGCACGCGCACCGCCGGATGCGGCTGCGGCGCGGGCGGCGGCAGGGATGGTGGAGTCTGGACCGCCGGCGGAGCGGGATCCCGGAACGGTTCCGCGGCCGGCGCCAGGGATGCGGCGAATGGGACAGACAGAAACTGGCGGCGGTTCATGAGTTGTCGAGAATTGTCGCACGCCCGCGCGGGGTTTCAGCGCCGCTGGAGAAACGCCGCCAGCCGTTCCATGGCGGGTTCCAGAATGGACCGTTCCGCGGCGTAGCAAATCCGGACGGATCCCTCGCCGCCTTCTCCGAACGCGACGCCGGGCGCCAGTCCCACATTCTCGGCGTCCAGCAACGCGCGGCAAAAAGCGAACGAATCGGGCGCGCCCTCGATGCGGGGAAACAGATAGAAGGCGCCGTCCGGTTGCGGGACGCTCACGCCCGGCAGGGCGCGGAGCGCGTCCAGGCAGAAATCGCGGTTGCTCCTGAGTTCCTCGAGTTGGCGGAGCAGTTCCGCTTCCCCGTCGCGCAGCGCGGTTTCACCGGCCTTTTGCACAAAGGAGGCCGCGTGGGAAACCACGAACTCATTCAGTTGCGCCGCTTTCCGCGCCAGGTCCCGCCGCGCGATCAGGTAGCCCAGGCGCCAGCCGGTCATGCAATAGCTCTTGGAAAACGAGTGCACCACCACGACCGCGTCGTCCCGGGTGGCCAGGCGCAAGATCGACGGCGCCGGTTCGCCCAGCCGCGCTCCGGCGTAGTAAAGGCGGTCGTAAACCTCGTCGGCGATCAGCCAAAGGCGGTGGCGGCGGGCGAAGTCGAGCAGGCGCCGCTGCTCGTCCACCGTGGCGACCCAGCCGAGCGGGTTCGAGGGGGAAGTGTAGAGCAGCATCCGGGCGCGCGGGGTCACCGCGCGCTCCAGGGCGTCGAAATCGACCGTGTAGCGTCCGCCGCGCAGCGGATGCGCCACCTGCCGGGGCGTGGCGTTGCACATGGTCACGATCTCGGAGCCATTCGGCCAGGCAGGCGTGAGCACCAGTGCTTCGTCGCCCGGGTCCAGCACGCAGCGGACGGTGACCAGGATCGCCTGCACGCCGGAGGCGGTGATGACCACCTCGTCCTGCCAGTCGAGGGAAACCTGATGCCACTTCGCGTAGTGCTGGGCAATTGCTTCCCGCAGGGAAGGCAGGCCGGCGTTCTCGGTGTAGAAGGTGTAGCCGCTGGCGAGCGCTTCGGCGGCGGCCCGCTTGAGGTAATCGGGCGTGGGGCGCGAGGATTCGCCGAAATACAGTTTCCGCACTCCGGGGCGGCGCATCGCGATTTCGGCCAGTTCGCGGATCCGGGAGTAGCGCACGGCCTCCGCCGAGGCGGCGACGTGGGGAGTCACAACATTATTCTAACGGCGTGGCCCTGGCTGGCTTCCGGGGCGTGCCGCCGCGCCCCGGCCGGGCCTATAATCGGGCATGCCTTTCTGTACCAACTGCGGCGCGCAAGCCGGCGGGGCGTTCTGCCCGCAATGCGGGCAGCCGGTGGGTCCGGCTCGTCCTTCGTTTCCCTCCTCGGCGCCGCCGCCCGCGGGCGGCCCGCTGCCTCCGCCCGCCAAGCCCGGCGGGGCCCTCAAGTGGGTTCTGCTAGGTTGTCTCGGTGTGCTGGTGGTGGGCGGCGTGGTCGCCACCATGACCGGCCTGTTTGTCGCCAGCAAGGTAAAAGAGGTGGTCGGCGAAGGAGACGACGTCAAAAACCCCGCCGTGGCCGCCGCCAAGCTGCTGACCGCGCTGAATCCCGATCTCGAACTGGTTTCCTCCGACTCGGCCAAGGGCACGGTGACCATCCGCGACAAGAAGACCAACAAGACCGTCACGGTGAACTTCGAGGACCTGAAGAAAGGCCGCATCGTCTTCGAGGACGAGGAAGGCAAGCAGGTGGAAGTGCAAACCCAGGGCGCAGATGGGCAGGGCGGCCTGGAAATCACCACGCCGGAGGGACGGGCGCGCATCGGCGGCGGCGCCGCGGCAAAACTGCCTTCCTGGGTGCCTGTCTATCCGGGAACCACGCCGCAGGCCGCGTTCACCATGCGGGGCGCCCAGTCCGATGCCGCCGCCGTGAACCTGACCAGCCCCGACAGCGTGCAGAAAGTGGCGGAGTTTTACGAATCCTCCCTCAAGCAGGGTGGTTTCACCGTCTCCAAGTCCACGCTCTCGGCGGCCGGCGGCGCGGTGGTGAATCTGGCGGCTAAGAACGCCGGCCGGCAGGTGAACGTCACCATCACCGGCGGCGACGGCGGCACGCAGGTCAACCTGCTTTACGAGGACCGGTGATGGGGTTCTGCTCCAAACAGCGTAGTAGTATCCTGGGAAGTTGAGAATACGTATTTCCAATAGAGGTGTGCGATGAATAGAAGACTCCGTCTCATCCCGGCGCTGGCCGCGGGTCTCCTCTTCACTTCCGGCCTGTACGCCCAGACCGGAGCCCTGGCTGGCCAGGTAAAAGGGGAGGACGGTAAGCCCCTGAAGGATGCCATCATCAAGATCGAGCGGCAGGACATCAAGGGCAACTACAAGACGAAGACCAACAAGAAGGGCGAGTGGATCCACGCCGGTCTGCCATTGGGCAACTACAACATCTCCGTGGAAGTGGACGGGCAGGTTCGGGACCGCGTGCAGGGCGTGCGCACCACGTTGGGCGATCCGGTCGAGGTGAACTTCGACCTGGAGGCGATCCGCAAACGCCAGGAAGCGATGAACGCCGCCGCGCAGACTGGCGAGGTAACCAAGGAAATCGCCCGCGACATGACGCCCGAGCAGCGCAAGCAGATGGAGGAGGCGATCAAGCAGCGCGAACGGCAACTGGCGAAGAACAAGGAATTGAACGACGCCTACAACGCCGGCATGGAAGCGCTCAAGACAAAAAATTTCGATGCTGCCACGCAGTCGCTGACGAAGGCGGCGGAAATGGACCCGAAGCAGCACGTCATCTGGGGCCAACTCGCGGAAGCCTATTCCGGCTTGGCCCAAACAAAAACGGGCGACGAGCAGAAGGCGGCGTTCGAGAAGGCCTTCGAGTCTTACCGCAAGGCGATTGAACTGAAGCCGGACGATGCTGGCTATCTGAACAATTACGCTTTGGCGCTGGCGCGGGCCAAGCGCTTCGACGAAGCGCAACAGGAATTGACTAAGGCCGCGCAGGTGGATCCCGCCAACGCCGGCAAATACTACTACAACCTGGGCGCGCTGCTCGTCAACAACCAGCAGTTGGAGCCCGCGGGCCAGGCGTTTAAGAAAGCGATTGAGGCGGATCCCAACCACGCCGATTCCCACTATCAATATGGGATCTACCTCGTATCGAAAGCGCAGGTGGATGCGAGCGGCAAGGTGAATCCCGCTCCGGGCACCCGGGAAGCCTTCGAGGCCTACCTCCGGCTGAAACCCGACGGTCCGTTCGCCGAGTCGGCGCGCGGCATGCTCGCCAGTTTCGAGACGACGGTGGCCACCGAATACGTGAGTCCTGAAGCGGCCAGAGCGGCCGAGAAGCAGAAGGCGAAGAAGAAGCGCTAGCGCGCGGCATCCGGACCCTGAACGGGTGCTGACTGAGGGCACGCAGCGGGGGGCCGAGCGAAAGGAGACTCCGCGTGTTGAGAAACCTGCTGCGGTTTCTGCTGATTGCGTTCGTACTGCTGGCGGCGCGCTATCTGGTGATGGCCATCCGCAACGCCCTCACCGCTTCCCGCCGCCCGCCACCTCCAGCCGGGCGGCGTCCGGATGGCGTGCCCACCGAAGGCACCCTGCGTCAGGATCCGGTTTGTGGAACGTTTGTTGCGGAAGCGACATCCATCAAAGAGACGATCGGCGGCGCCGTCGTCCATTTCTGTTCCACCGCTTGCCGGGACCGCTACCGGCATCAAGGCTGACACTCTTATGGTTCGATTCTTCGCCCTCCCCCTTCTTGCCGTCTTTTCGGCGCCCGCTTTCGCCCAGTCCACCGAGTTTTCCCTGAATTTCGGCCAGTCGGTGTTCCGCAACAACCGGCTCACGGCAAAGGACTTTACCACCTTCAGTTACTTCGTGGACGATGGTTTCCGCACGGCGTTCCGCATGACGTTCAACACCCGGCGGTTCACCGGACATGAAGTCGGCTACTCCTACAACCGGAGCAAGCTGCGGTACGAGGAGGCCAGACTGAGCGAGAAAATCAGCATGACCACCCACCAGGGCATGTACAGCTTCCTGCTGTACCCAACGCCGGAGGGATTTCCCGTCCGGCCGTTTGTCGCCGGCGGCGGGCATTTCACCACGTTTTACCCTCCCGGCACTTCCGTCGGCTTCGGCAATGGCGTGACGAAATTCGGCCTGAACTATGGCGCGGGACTTAAAGTGAAAGTGTCGCCGATTTGGGGCGTGCGTCTTGACTTCCGGAACTATGCGGTGCCCAAGCCGTTCGATTTCCCCGGCGCTTCGGGCTGGCTGAACCAGATCGAAGTTTCGGCGGGCATTTCCTTCCTGCTGTAGGGCGCGGCAGCTTTACAGGCGCGCGGCGCTGCCCGATGCTGGGAACAGGCCATGAAGACCATCATTGAGCCGTTCCGCATCAAGTCGGTGGAACCCATCCGGCAGACCACGCCCGCCGAGCGCGAGGAGTGCCTCCGCCAGGCGTCCTACAACCTCTTCCTCATTGACGCCAAGCACATCCTGATCGACCTGCTGACCGACTCGGGCACCAGCGCCATGTCCACCGAGCAATGGGCGGCCATGATGCGCGGCGACGAATCGTACGCGGGCAGCGAAAGCTTTCACCGCATGAAGGCCGTGGTGCAGGAACTCACCGGATTCCGGCACGTGATCCCGACGCACCAGGGACGCGCGGCCGAGCGCATCCTGTTCGCCGTCATGTGCCGGCCCGGGCAGGTGGTCCCCAACAACACCCACTTCGACACCACGCGCGCCAATATCGAGGCCACCGGAGCGGAAGCGGTGGATCTGCCGTTGCCGGAAGCGGCCGACACCCAATTGCGCATGGAATTCAAAGGCAACATGGACGTCGCCGCGCTCGGCCGGTTGCTGGAGGAATCCCCGCCCGGCCGCGTCCCGCTGGTGATGCTGACCATCACCAACAACTCCGGCGGGGGACAGCCTGTGTCCCTGGACAATATCGCGGCGGTGAAGCGGGTCTGTCTCCGCCACGGCGTGCCGCTGTACCTGGACGCCTGCCGCTTTGCCGAAAACGCCTACTTCATCCGCGAGCGGGAGCCGGGCTGCCACGCGCTGAGCCCGAAACAGATCGCGCAACGCATGTTTGCGTACGCGGACGGCTGCACCTTCTCGGCCAAGAAAGACGCCTTCGCCAACATCGGCGGGCTGCTGTGCACCAACGACGACCGGCTGGCGGCGCAAGAGACCAACCTGCTGATTCTCACCGAGGGCTTTCCCACTTACGGCGGGCTGGCAGGGCGCGACCTGGACGCCATCGCGGTAGGCCTCGAGGAGGTGCTGGACCTGGATTATTTGCGCTACCGGATCGCCTCCGTAGGGTATCTGGGGCGGCACCTGGCCGACGGGGGCGTGCCGATCGTCGAACCGCCGGGCGGACACGCCATCTACATCGATGCCGCGCGCATGCTCCCGCACCTTCCCCGCCACCAGTTCCCGGCGCAGGCGCTGGCCGTCGAGTTGTACCGCCACGCGGGCATCCGGACGGTGGAAATCGGTTCGCTCATGTTCGGCGAGCACGCGCGGCACGAACTGCTGCGGCTGGCCATTCCGCGGCGCGTGTACACGCAGAGCCACATCGATTACGTGGTTGAGTCTCTGCTCGAGATCAACGAGCGGAAACACGAGTTGCGCGGCCTGGAAATCGTCGAACAGCCGCCCTTCCTCCGCCATTTCTCCGCCCGGCTGCGCCCGCTATAATCGGGCCGTCCGGCCGCGGCTCGATCGCCAGCAAGAAGTGCATGCGCGCCGCAAAAACGGCATTCGCGGGAGGGCATCATGAAACGACGCGATTTCGTCGCCGGGTTCTCGCTCGGGTATTCGCTGGCGGTGCTGGCCGACCGGTCGCCCGCCGCGATCGCCATGGGCGGCTGGCCCATGGACGACCACCCGCCGCAGGGCTTTGACCGGCCCGAGTTGAAGCCAGCGCAACAGATCCAAAGTCCCGGCGCCTAAAACATCCCCCTACGCTGCTGCGACAGCCGCAAGGTGGCCCATCTGCGCCACGTGCCCGTGAGCGCGGAGCAGCTTCGGGAACCGCGGGTGCTGGTGCAAGCGGCTCATGGCGACCCGCTGGCGCGCATCTTTGAGATCCGGTGCTACGGTGTTCTCCCCGCGCCGCGGGCGGCGCAACCCATGCGGGTCATCGACCAGGCGATTTCCGCCTGGCTGCGGCTGGGGCGTCTGCTTGATGAACGCGCCAAGCCCGTCATCGATGTCGCGGCGTTCTACCCGGACACCGCCCTGAAACTCGACGACGAGGTGCTGCGCTTCCGCTGGGGTTCGCCCTATTTCACCATGGCGCGCGCGTTGCGTTCGGAACTGGACTACGACTACGCGAGCGAGCAGATGATCGCCGACGGCGCGCTGGACCGTTACCGGGTATTGGTCTTCCTCTGGGGCCAGGTTGTCGAAAGGAGCACGCTCGAGCGCATCGACGCCTGGCTGCGTGCGGGGGGAACCATCATCTATCCGGAGCGCCCGCGGGGCCACCTGGTGACGGTGGAAGGCGACCGTTCGATTCCGCAGCGCTGGATCGAAGGCGATACCGGAAGAGGAAAAGTCATCTTTTACCGCGGCGACTCCGTTCCGGGGGAGTTCTATGCCGAGTTCGTGCGCGAGCAACTCAGCCGATTGCCGGATTTGCACCCGGCTGTCCGCTCCGCCCTTGCCATCGGGAAACCCGCGAGCGTGTTCTGGAGTGCGCTGGAAAACGGCAAGCTGGCGCTGCTGAATTTCTCCAACCACCCCGCCACCGTCCGGCTGCCGGACGGCGGCACGGTCCGCATCGATCCCTACGAGATCGTGATGCGGTGAGTCCGTTCGCAACGGACGGACCCCGCGGCAAGGGCGCGCGCAAGCTTCCGAGTCTTCCTAGCGCCGTCCGGCATCCTTTCCGGAGACATGTCCGCCGCTAAACCGCTGCACATTCTCGGTATCGCCGGCAGCTTGCGAAGAGCTTCCTACAACCGCGCTGCGCTGCGTGCCGCGCAAGAGCTTGCGCCGGAAGACGTTACCATCGAGGCATTCGACCTGGAGGGCATCCCACTCTTCAACGAGGACGAGGAACAGAGTCCGCCAGCGCGTGTCAGCCTGTTCAAATCCCGGATTCGCGCGGCGGACGCGGTTCTCATCGTCACCCCCGAGTACAACTATTCCGTCCCCGGCGTGCTGAAGAACGCGCTCGACTATGGCTCGCGGCCTTACGGCGATAACGCCTGGAGCGGCAAGCCGGCGGCCATTATGGGCGCGTCGGTCGGGCTGTTCGGCACAGCGCGCGCTCAGTACCACTTACGCCAGATCGCCGTCAACCTGAACCTGATGGTGATGCCCGGCCCGGAAGTCATGATCGCCACCGCGCAGCAGAAGTTCAACGCGGATGGCGTTCTCACCGACGAGCCGACCCGGCAGCGCATCCGGAAACTGGTGGAAGGGCTGGCCGCCTGGACCCGGCGGCTGGGGGGCTGATCCGCCCGCCACTCTGTTCCTCGCCGCGGGCTGCCGGTGTCACCGGTCTGCGTGCCGGGCCACGGAGCCGCTCGGCCAATCGTTGGTTACGAACTGATTGAGATCTGATGAGCAGGGCCAAATCGTGGATCCTGCTCCGCTGCCTCCGTTTGCGTGCGCCACAACCGCCGGCAGTCGTGATTCGCGCCAATACCCGCCTCCGATCCTGCCTTCAAACGGTTGCAACGCCACTGTGACACGCCATTAACCTCCGGCGAGTACACTTCGCATATGAGCGATCGATTTCTTCTTGCGCGGCTGGCGTCGTTGGCCTGGCTTGCCGCGGCGCTCTTCGCGCAATCCTATCAAGGTTCTCTCCGCGGCCGGGTCGCCGACGCCAGTCAATCGCCGCTGCCGGGCGCGAACGTGCGGCTCACCGACGAGTTGACGGGCGTGACGCGCTCGACCCTCACGAATGACGCCGGTGAGTATGCCTTCAACTTTCTCACGCCGTCCCGCTACCGTCTGGAGGCCACCGCGCCAGGGTTTCGCCCCGCGGAAAAGCGGGGAGTGATCATCGAGACGCAATCCGCGGTACGGCTGGACCTGTCGCTTTCTGTGGGCGAACTCGAGCAGCGCATCGAGGTGGCCGGGCAGGTCGCGCTGGTTGAAACCTCCCAGGCTTCCCAGGGTCAGGTGGTCGAGCAGCAGCGGCTGATCGACCTCCCCAACCAGGGGCGCAACGTGTACATTATGGCCGCCCGCCTCACCCCCAATGTCATGTCAGTCGCCAATCCCCGCTTCTTGCGCATGCTCGACCAAACCGGCGCCTCGCGCATCAGCATTGCGGGCGGTCCCATCCTCACCAACAACTTCCTGCTGGATGGCGTGCCGATCACCGATTCCACCAACCGCGTCAGCCTCATTCCCTCCATCGAGGCTGTGCAGGAAACCAAGATCCAATACAACACCTACGACGCCGAGATTGGGCGCACGGGCGGGGGCATCTTCAATACGGTGCTTCGGTCGGGGAGCAACCTCTACCACGGCAGCGCCTTTGGTTACCTGCGCGAAACGGCGCTGTTCGCCAACGACTTTTTCCGCAACCGCGCAGGACAAGAGCGGCCCCAAACCCCCTACCGCAACTGGGGCGGCAGCTTCGGCGGCCCGGCCTGGTTTCCACGGCTGTACAACGGCCGCAACCGCACGTTTTTCTGGCTGGCGCAGGAGAGCTTTCGCCAGAAGGAGAACTTTACCAACAGCTTCGCCGTGCCCACGGAGGCCGAACGCGCGGGCGACTTCTCCCTCAGCCGCAACCGCGTCGGCCAGCTTCAGACCATCTTTGATCCCCTTACTTCCCGCGTGAACGCCGACGGCGCGGTCATCCGCCAAGCGTTCCCGAACAACATCCTTCCCGCCAGCCGAATCGATCCGGTGGGCCGCGCGGTGGCCGCCTACTTCCCAAAGTCCGCCACCACCCCCCGTTACTTCGGTGACCTCAACTTGGTTGATTCCTCCGTGGTGACCAACCAAGGCGATCAGTACATCGGAAAAGTGGACCACGATCTCTTCCGATGGTTCCGCCTAAGCCTTTCGGCGGCGCATTATCAGAGCGAGGAGCCGGGCCCGTACCATTTCTCCACGCTGGTTTCGCCCGACCAGAACGTCCTGCTGCGTTATGTGGACGCCACGCAATTCAACGCCACTCTGACGCCCTCGGCGACTACGGTGGTCAACCTCCGTTATGGCTACAACCGCTTCCCCAACGAGCGCGTCAACGTCAGCGAGGGCTTTGACCCCGCCCAGCTCGGATTCGCCGCCGCCTTCACCCGGGACATCCAGAACCGGCGCTTTCCGCGCTTTGGCATGCAGCAGATGACTGGGCTCGGCAGCAACACCGGCCAAGTGCAATTCTTCAACTCGAAGAACGCGCTGGCGAATGTCGCGCGCGTCGCGGGGCGTCATAACTACAAAGCCGGTTTCGCCTACCGCAAGGTAAACGTCGATTTTGCGTTTACCGGGAACAGCTCGGGAACGTTCAACTTCACCAACGCCTTCACCCGCCGCGATCCGCGCGTAGCCGACAACGATACCGGCGCCGACCTGGCCGCCCTGCTGCTGGGCTACCCCGCCTCCGGCTCCGCCGACACCACCACCAAACTCTTCGAGTTCATCCACTACTATGCCGGCTACGTGCACGACGACTGGCGCGTGAGCAGCCGGCTGACGCTCAACCTCGGCTTGCGGTATGAGTACGAAACCGGCCTCGCCGAGCGCGAGAACCGCTTCATCGTTGGCTTCGACCGGCAAGCGAGGAACCCCATCGGAGCGGCCGCCGGGGTCGATACGCGCGGAGTGCTGCTTTACGCCGGCGAAGGCGGCAATCCCACCGCCTGCTGCTCGCCGTCGAAGACCAACTTCTCGCCGCGCGTGGGCGCCGCCTACTCCTTCAACCCGAGCACAGTCTTGCGGGGCGGCTATGGTATCTTTTTCGCCCCGCCCCTGCACGAAGGATTCAACACCCTCGGTTACAACCGCAGCACGCCGCTGGTAGGCAGCTTCGATGGCGACCTGACGCCTGCCGCCCGCCTGCAAAACCCTTTTCCCAACGGCCTGCTAAAGCCGGTGGGCAATTCCGAAGGACCGCTTTCGGGCGTCGGCCAGAACATTCAGTTCCTCGATCAGGAGACCGGCTCGCTGCGGGTGCAGCAGTTCTCGCTCGACATCCAGCGCGAACTGCCGGGCAACCTGGCGGTCATGCTCGGCTACGTCGGTTCGCGCTCCAGCCGCGTTCACGTCGGCATGGGCGCCATCAACATCAACCAGCTCGAGCCGCGCCACCTCCCGCTGGGCGCCCAGCTTCTCCAGCAGGTGGACAACCCGTTCTTCGGTAAGGGGGGGACCGGCGTCATCGCGGCTCCCCGGGTCACCAGGGCGCAGCTCCTGCGGCCGTTCCCGCAGTTCGGAGCGGTCAACTTGCTGATGTCCGACGACAATACCGCTAAGTACGACTCCCTGGTCCTGCGCGCGCAGAAACGTTTCTCCGGTAACGCCAGCTTCATCACCACCTACACGTGGTCCAAGAACATGGATGGTTCCTTCGGCGCCTCCAACCAGATCGCCTCGCAGCCGGGCGGTTTGCAAAACGCCTATGACCGCAAGGCCGAGTACGGTCTTTCTACGGCCGATGTCACGCATCGCTTTACGAGCGGCGTTTCTCTGGCCTTGCCTTTCGGCCGCGGCCAGCGCTGGCTGAACGGCAGCCGCCTGTTGGACCTGGCCGTCGGGGGGTGGCAGGGTCACGTGGTCACCGTCATCCAGTCTGGTTTCCCGCTCGCGGTGGTGCAGGCGGTCAACTTGAACGCCGCGATCGGCGCCAGTCTCCAGCGGCCCAACGCCACCGGTCAATCGCCCAAAACGCCAGGATCGGTTCAGGAGCGGCTGGACCGCTACCTCAACCCCGCGGCTTTCACTACGGCCGCCCAGTTCACTTTCGGCAATACCAGCCGTTTGCTGAACGTTCGCGGTCCCGGCCTCCACAACTGGGACCTCGCGCTGTTCAAGAGCTTCACGCTCTACGAACGGCTGGCGCTCCAGTTCCGCGCCGAGGCGCTCAACGCCTTCAACACTCCCCAGTTCAACCGGCCCAACAACGCTTTCGGTAACCCGAACTTTGGCGCCATCACGAACCAATTGAACTTCCCGCGCTTCGTACAGTTCGGCGCCCGCCTCTACTTTTAGTTCGCCTCTGCGGCGGACTCGGAACGCTCATCAGAATCCGCGGCGGCCCGCCGGCTGGCCGCGACGCCGATTTTCCGGCGCCGCGCCTACGCCGCCGGTTGCCGGGAAGCCGCGCTCCGGGACCAGACGGCCGCCGGGGAGGCCGGCGCCGGCCATACCTCCAGGGTGGTCAGCCACACGGCGATCCACAGAGCCTGCGCGGCCAGCAAGTGAACAAGCTGCATCCACCCCGGCGCGGCCAGCCAGACGTTCGCCACGCCCAGGACGATTTCGGCGGCTACCAGGGATGCGCCCCAGCGAAACAGAGGCCGGCGGTCGCGCCGCAATAAGCGCCAAAACACGCCCAACGCCAGCGCCGCGGCCGCCACCGCGATCACCGGATGCAGAATGCGCAGCCGCACCAGAAAGTGATGGCTAGCCGAAAGATCGGAGCGCACCTTCGCCAGCAGATCGCCGCCGAACGCCGGCTGAATCGGGAACAGCGTGTCTCCCAGGGCGGTGATGGCGCCGGACATGTTGGTCAGCACCAGCGCCGCCAGCGCCGCCGCCAGCAGGCCTTGCGGCGCGGACACGCGGCGGAGCCTCCCGCCCGGCGCGGCCCACCACGCGGCCGCCGCCGCGCTGGCCGTCAGCAGCATGGTATTGGTAAGGTGCAGCGCGATCACCACCGCGCGCGATACGGAAGCGTCGCCGGCGACCAACTGTTTCTTCACCAGCACCGCGCCGATGAAAGCTTCCACCAGCAGAAAGAACAGGGTGGCGAGCGAGGCGAAAAACACCGGCCGGCTGATCCGCCGCGCCCACCCGACCAGCACGAGGCCAAAGAGGCCGCACAGCCCGCTGGTCAGCCGGTGGGTGAACTCGATGATCGTCTTGGTTTCCGGCGCCGGCGGAATCACTTCACCGTGGCACGTGGGCCAGTGGCTGCCGCAGCCGTCTCCCGAGCCCGAAATGCGCACCCAGGCGCCGAACAGGATCACTGCGATCAGGTAGGCGAGGAACGCCCACGCGAACCGTTGAAACCGCGCCGTGCCGGACATGGAAGGATACTTTCAGAGTAGCCGAATTGCCGCCCGCGGGCTCAAATCATCTCGCTCAAGAGTTCCGGCCGCGGGTTCGGAATCACCACCTTGTTGGTCAGCAATCCCTTGGCCGCCACCACGGCCGCGCCCGCGTCCACCGCTGCGCGCACGTCGCCGACTGGCCCGGTGAGGGTGACGAACGCCTTGCCGCCTAACGCCATCGCCAGCCGGATTTCGATCAACTTGACATTCGCCGCTTTCACCGCGGCGTCGGCAGCTTCAATGAGGGACGCGACGGAGAACGATTCGATGATCCCGAGCGCATCCATGGTCTCCACCTTATTTGCCCCGCGAATGGCGGGAACCACGGCTTCGTCGATGTTCGGGATCACGAACGAATCGATGATCGAAAACTCGCCCGCGGCGACCCCAGCCGCTACGCTGGCGTGCACCTGCGCCACGCTGCCGCGCACCAGCACCACGTATTTGCCGGAGCAAATGCTGCGGGACAGCACCAGTTCCACGCCCGCTGCCTTCAGCATCGCATCGCAGACCTCGAAGCCGGCCGCGATGCTGGTCAACTCAATCAGACCGAATGCGGTCACGCCACAATCTCCACTTCTTGCGCGGTAATCCGCTGCACCTTGCCGCCGATGCTGGCGTGGACGTCCGCGCCTAGTTGTCCCTCCGGCACGCGCGCGATCACGTCGCCGCGTTTCACCCTGCGGCCTTCCTTGACCACCGGGACCGCGGGCTGGCCGGCGTGCTGCTTCAGCGGCAGGCGGACGCGGGCGGGTTCATAGTCGAGCGGCTCGAAAGGCGTCTCCCGCTCGTATTCCTCCACTTTCAGACGCTTGCGCAGCATCGCCTGCGGCACGCGCCGCCCCTCTTTCATCGGGTGGACCCGCACCGGCTTTTGCTGCACAAATTTGATGCCCGCCGCGCGCATGTCCTGCTTGGACTGGTCGCAGGCTTCCTTCGGATACAGGTCCTCGGGACACGCGTACAGGGTGCACAGCCCGCAGGCGCAGCACAACTCCGCCCACTGGTTCCACAAATCCTTGCCGCTGGCCGTGAAGCCCAGCGAGCGCATCACCTTGTGCGGCTGCACTTCGTAACCGAGCAGGTAGCGGGGGCAGAACTCGGTGCAGTAGCTGCACTGGTCGCAGGCCGATTTGCCAATGCGGTTCATGGACTCGAGCGAGCGGTCGCGGCGCGTAACCAGGTAATGGTCGCGGGGCAGCACAATCAATCCCGCGGTGGTCTTGGTCACCACTTGGTCCAGATCGAAAGTCAGCGTACCCATCATGAGTCCCGAGACGAACACCGCGTACGGTTCCATCTCAGGGCCGCCAGCCAAGTCGAGCACTTCGCGTAGCGTGACCCCGAGGGGAACCCAAAATGACTTGGGCTGCCGGACCGCGCCGCCGACCGAGAGAAACTTACGGGTTACCGGTTCGCCGCAGGCGGCGAGTTCCACATTGTAGAGCGTCTCGACATTCGAGACGACGCAACCCACCTGGAGCGGAATCCCCGCCGCCGGAATCAGACGGCCGGTGGCGAGGTACACCAGTTCGTACTCATCTCCGGAGGGATAGAAATCGCCGAGCAGCACCATGTCAATGGGCGCGCCGCCAATCTGGCCTTCGATCGCGGCCGCGGCGGCGCGGTTCTTTTCCTTCACCCCGAACTTGCCGCGGGAAGCGCCGGTGGCTTCCATCATCCGCCGCATGCCGGCGACGATCTCCGCCGGATGGGCTTTCATGATCTCGTAGTCTTTGAGCAGCAACGGCTCGCACTCCGCGCCGTTGGCGAGGACGAACTCGGCCCGGGCTTCCGCCTTGACATACGCCGGGAAGCCCGCGCCGCCCGCGCCCACCACGCCGCCGGAGCGCAGTTGCTGGCTTAGAGCAGACATAACTGAAAAACTTAGTGTATCGCGGTGTCGTGGCGCCGGTCCCCGGCCGGCCGAACCGCGCGATTAGCGCAACTGAAGTTGCGCTGCACGCTACACGCTAAAGCGTGCGCCACCGGTTGGGGTGGCGCACCCTTCAGGGTGCAGGGGAACTTCAGTTCCCCACCGGCGCCACGTAGCGCCGGTCCCCGCCCGGCGAAAGGCAAGTCGGGGACTTGCCCCACGGCGTCCGTCTCAGAATACGTACTTGAGCGCGAACTGCACGACTCTGGCGTCGCCGGGCATGCCCGCCGCGCCCTGGTTGGTGCTGGTCACCCGGCCGAAGTTGGCGGTGTCGCGGATGTTCAAGCCCGGTGCACCCAGGTTGACGTGGTTGAAGGCGTTGAAGAACTCCGCCCGGAACTGGACCTGGTGGTTCTCGTAAAACCGGAACGCCTTGTTGAGCGACGCGTCCACCTGATTCATGCCAGGCAGGTGAAGCGGATGCCGTGCGGCATTGCCGAACTGCCCGGCTTGCGGTAAGGCGAAGGCCCCGGTGTTGAACCAGCGCGCCCGCGTCCGCTGGTCGCGGGGCAACATCGCGGTGGTCCCCAACACCCGGTCTGGACGCGAAGCGATGCCGGTGCCGGTGGTGTCCACCACTCCGCTTAAAGCCGCCGCGAAGCCGGTTTGGAGCGTGATAATCGTCCCGAGCTGCCAGCCGCCCAGGACGGCGCGCGCGGCGCGGTGCGGCGATTCGCGGAAGATCGGTATGTCATAAATCCCAGCGATCGAAAGACGGTGGCGGATGTCGAAGACCGACGGCGCCCGGTCGTTCCGCAGATTGAAGTAGTCCTGGATACCGGCCAGAAAACTGCCGCCGCCTACGCTCGAGATGTCGGCGTTGCTGAGGCTCTTGGACCAAGTGTAGGAACCCAACACCGAAAGGCCCCTCGCCATCCGCCGTTCGCCCTTCATTTGCAGCGAATGGTAGATGGAGTTCCCAATGGCCTTCGTAGTGCTGATATTGTTAAAGCCCTGGAACGGACGCCGGCTCGCGATCGACGGAACGCCCGGACCGGGCACCACGGTCTGAATCGGGCGGTTGCCGTCAAATGTAGCCGTCAGGCGGGTGCCCTTCGACCCCACGTAGCCGATATCGTAGAAAACCGAACCCGGCAGCTTCTTCTGCAAGGTGAAGTTCCACTGCTGCGTGTAGGTGGTGCGGAGATTCGGGTCGAGCGCGCCGGAACCGAAAAGGCCGACCTGGGTAGTGCCCTGCCCCTGGAAGGCGGTCGCGACATTGATGGGATTGGTGGCGTTGCCGGTGAACTGGAAGGTGCGCACGATCGGCGGATTGAGCGTGAGGGTAGTCCAGGAGTTGGTGATTTCCGGGGTGTAGTAGATGCCGTAGCCGCCGCGTACAACAAAGTCGCGGACCTTGGGCACCGACCAGGCGAACCCGAAGCGGGGGCCGAAGTCGTTGCGGTCCGGGTAGACCAGCGCATCCGGCCGGTCCGTCGTGTCCGGGATGTCGGGGAAGCCGCGGAACGTCTGCCTTACCGGCACAAAACCGTTCAAGTCGAAGTTGGTTGCCTTGCCGCGCTGAATCGGCGGCGAAAAGAACTCGTAGCGCATGCCCAGGTTGAGGGTGAAGGTGGGCGTGATCTTCCAGTCGTCCTGGAAATAGTAGCCGTGCCACCAGTTGTTCATGCGGGTCGCGAACGGTTCGGCGCTGATTTGAGCGGAGGTCGCCTGACCCAGCAGGAACTCGGCGAACTGGTTGTCCAGCGTGCCGGTGGCGCCAAGCGCCGTCACCGTGCCGTCAAAGCCGAACGTGCCGCGCGCATTCACCGCTTCGTCGAACGTCCAGTTGCGGCGGGCGACCAGGCCGCCCAGCTTGAACGTATGCCGGCCGGAGCGGATCGAGAGATTGTCGCTGACTTGCCACAACTGGTTCAGGCGGTCCCGCGGGCCGATGCTGCGCACGGTCGGCAACACGTATCCGGCGTTGAACGTCGGCGGCCCGTAGTCGCGCGGCCGGGTGGCCACCCCCGGGATGCCGATGATATTGGCGATGTTGAGTTCCTCTTTGTTCGTCGTGCCGAAGAACTCGCTTTCAAAGAAACGGTGCCAGCCCAGGCGAAGTTCGTTCACGATGGAAGGTGAGAAGATGTGCACTTCCGCGAGACTGGCGTTCTGCCCGCGCGCGGCGTTGCCGCGGGTGTCCCACGAAAACGTCGGCACGGTGTCGTCGGCTTGCTCATTGTAGATGTAACTGAACGACATCGTATCCCGGGACGAAAACGTGTGGTCGAAACGGCCAACATACTGGTCCTGGTTGATCGGGGCCGCGGCGCGCGGACCGCGATAGTTGATGCCGGGCTCGTTGGTATTGGGCAGCGGCACAAAGCGGTCCAGGAAAACGCGGGCGTAGTTCTGAATGCGGGCGGCGGGGATGCGGTTGCCGGGGAACGGCTGCCGCGCCACCGGATCGTTGATCACTGCGGCCACGCCCGAAAAATCCCCTTGCCGCTGCGGCGCGGGCGGGATCAGCGCCTGCCCGCCGAAGGACCCGGCGATCTGCCGGCCGGATTCCCAGTTGAAAAAGTAGAAACTCTTGTCCTTCCCGTTGTAAAGCTTCGGGATCAGGACCGGCCCGCCCAGATTGGCCCCGTACTGATTCCGGTTGAGGCGCGGCGGCTTGGCCCCTGGCGTCCGCGGCTGAAAGCCGTTGAGCGCCGTGAAGGCGTCGTTGCGGTTGAACCACCAGGCCGTGCCGTGGTAGGTGTTGGTGCCGCTCTTGGTGGTCAGGTTCACCTGCCCGCCCGGCGCGCCGCCCAACTCCGCCGAGTAGGTGCTGCTCTGCACCTTGAATTCATTGATCGCGTCGATCGAAGGCGAGAAGCTGAAACTGTAGCTGTCCAGGTCCATCGCCTCGATGCCGTCGTAGTAAAAACGGTTCTGGGTGTCGCGCGCGCCGTTGGCCGACATGCCCACCGCCTGGCCCACGGATCCTCGCAACCGCCGCACCGTGATGCTGCCCGGGGTGCCCGGGTTGACGCCCGGCGTCAACAGCGCAAGCTGCACAAACGAGCGCCCGTTCAGCGGCAGTTCCACTACTTTCTGCGAATCGATGACGGTGCCGACGGTGGCGTCCTCGGTCTGCATCAGCAGCGTTTCCGCCTGCACCTGAATCGACTCGGTGGCTTGGCCGACCGTCAGGCGCACGTCCACCCGCGCCACCTGATCCACACTCAAGTTGATGTTGCGCACCTCGGCGCGTTGAAAGCCCGGAGCCTCCACGGTTAGCACGTACGGCCCCGTGGGCAGAAAGCGAAACTCGTAGTTGCCCAGCCCATCGGTCGTGGCCGATCGAATCTGGTTCGTCTGGAGATTGCGGATTTCCACCCGCGCGTTGCCCACCAAGGCTCCCGAGGGGTCGGAAACCGTACCGACTACGTTGGCGGTGATGGCCTGCGGAAACAACGGCAGTGCGCCTGCAAACAGCAGCGCTACAGCGAAATACACGATTCTTGATTTCATGTGCCCCTTCCCGTGGACCTATCTCGGAACGGCAAGACAGACCCTCTATGATGGTGTATTAGTAACACTCTCGCCTGTCCGGGCGCAAGGTTTTTTTGCGCCCGGCGAGCAAATGCGGACAGAACCGGTCAGATCGCGTCCAGTTCTTCTTCGAGCAACTGCTTCTGATAGAGATCCGCGTAATCGCCGCCGCGCGCCACCAGCTCCCGGTGGGTTCCCTGCTCGACAATCGCGCCCCGGTCGAGCACGATGATGCGCTCCGCTTGCCGGATCGTGGATACCCGGTGGGAGATCAGAATCACGGTGCGGCCGCGAAACACCTCCGTCAGGCGCGACAGGATCCGTTCTTCGGTTTCCGTGTCGACGGCGGAGAGCGCGTCGTCCAGGATCAGCAGGTCCGGCTCGCGCAGCACGGCGCGGGCGATGGCGGCGCGCTGCTTCTGGCCGCCGGAGAGCGTCAGGCCGCGTTCCCCCACCATCGTCTGATAACCCTCGGGAAAGCCGGCGATATCGCCGGCCAAGCCCGCGATGTCGGCCGCGCGGTGGATGTCCTCCGGCGTCGCCCGCTCCACTCCGAACGCGATATTGTCGGCGATGGTCGCGCTGAACAGGAACGTCTCCTGGGGCACCAGCGCGATGCGGCGGCGGACTTCCGCCGGATCGTACTCTCGAAGATCCCTTCCGCCCAACAGGACCTGCCCTGCGGACGGGTCCCGCAGGCGGGGAATCAGGCTCACCAGCGTGCTCTTGCCGCAGCCGGTGTGCCCGGCGATCGCCACGATGCTCCCCGAGGCGATGTGCAGGTCCACGCCGTTCAGCGCGATGCCCGCCGGGTAGTCCACGCGCACCCCGCGGAACTCCACGTCCCCGATGGGGCTCGGCACGGGCGCGGGCCGCGCCGGCGGGGCGATGGAGGGCGCCTCCTCCAGGAGCTGGTTGATCCTCCCCATCGACGCGGCGCCCCGTTGCATCAGGTTGATGACCCAGCCCAGCGCGATCATCGGCCAGATCAATAACCCCATGTAGGTCGAGAACATGACGAAGACGCCCAGGCTCAGTTTGCCCTCCAGCACGCGCATGCCTCCCGCCCACAGGACGATGAGAAATGTCAAACCGATCAGCGATTCCAGCAGGGGCTGAAAGACCCCCGAGATCCGGGCTAGCCGGATGTTCTCCCGGATATAGTCGCGATTGAGCGAAGCGAAGCGCCGCAGTTCCGCTTCTTCCTGTACGTACGCCCGGATCATGCGCACGCCGGAGAAGTTTTCCTGCACGCGGCTGGAGATGGCCGCGAACATCTCCTGAATTTTCTCGAAGCGGTCGTGAATCCGCTGGCCGAAAAAGACCACGGCGGCGCTGACCAGCGGCGCGGGCAGCACGGCCAGCAGCGCAAGCCGCCAGTCGAACGACAGCATGACCGCGAGCGCCAGCACAAACGTGAGACTGGTTTCCGTCCAGTACATGATGCCGGGCCCGACCATCATGCGCACGGCGTTCAGGTCGTTGGTCGCCCTGGCCATCAGGTCGCCTGTGCGCTGGCGCTGGTAGAAGCCGGGCGGAAGCCGCAGGAGATGGCGAAACAGGTCGTTGCGGAGATCAAACTCGATATCGCGCGAAATGCCGATCAGGACATAGCGCATCGTGAACTGGAAAACGCCCTTGACGGCGGCCACGCCGAGGAGAAAGACCACAACGCCGGCGACGCGCCGGAGCCCCGCCCCGCCCGCCAGTTCATCCACGGCTTGCCGGATGATCAGGGGCAGGGACGCTCCGGCGATGTCCTTCATCACCAGCGCGGCCATGCCGGCCGCCAAGCGGCGGCGGTGGCTCCACAGGTAAGGCCAGAGCGGGCGGAGCGTCTTCCTCATTGGTTTACAAGCCCAGCAGATCGGCCACGGTTTTCAGCCATTCCTGGAGGAAGATCTTGCGTCCGGGCCGGGTCCGCCACCAGGAAGCCGGGGCGAAAGGCGGCGCGGGCGCCCCGATCACCAGCACCTGCGGTTGGCCGCCGGCAAGGCGCTCGAAAATGGCGCGGGCCCGCCGGGTGTGATAATCGCTGGTGACCAGCAGGACCCTCCGGCAGCCGCGGCGGCGGAGTTCCGGCAGCAAACGGGAGATCTCCTCGGCCGTCGAATTCGCCCCGGTATTGACCGGCTCGAAGTACTCTGCCGGATAGCCTCGGCCAATCGCAAACCGGATCGCCAGCTCGCTTTCGTAGATCCCATAAACCGCCTCGCCGCTGCTCACCAGCGCCCTGGGCGCCAGGCCGCGCCGCACCAGGTCCGCTGCGGTCAACACCCGGAACCCATCCGGGTCGCCCGCCAGCACGACGACGGCGTCGGCGCGCGCCGGGGCATCCATCCGGACCAGGAACTGCGCTAATCCCGTGAGCCAGGCGTCGCGGGTGAGCAGGAGCGCGGCTGCGATGAGCACGGCGGCCCCCGCGCCCGTTAGGAGCCGACGACGGGTCGCCGCCACTGGCTATTTCTCGTCAGACTTGGGGTCGAGATGGCCGACGGTTTTGAGCCGCTGGTAGAGACGCTCCACCTCGGCCTCATCCTCCGGCCGCAACAGGCGGAAGCGCGGCGACGCGCGCTTAGTGTCGGCCGGCGCCTCTCCCCAATACTGGCGGTAGGGCACGCCGTCGATCAGCGCGTCGCGGGAGGCGCGCCGGATGTGCCGCAGCAGATTCCGGCAGGCTTCCGGATCCCCCGGATAGAGCAGGACGATTTCCGAATCATCAAACAGCGTGAGCCGGACGACCAGGGGCGACAGCCAACGGGTGCGGTCGACGCGGCGGATATCGATCCAATGCACGGTGCGCGACCCGATCACCAAGTGGTGGGGGTGCAATTCGATCGGGGGCCGGTAGGCCAGGAACAAGAACAGGATGGACGAAACCAGGAACAGCGCGCTGGGCAGGAACGCCGGCGCCCAAGCCATGCCCAGCCAACCGGAAAACGCCGCGAAACCCAAACCGAGGATTCCAAACGAAAGATAATGGCGAGCTGGCCAGAAGCGTAGCATGAGAGCCCCGCTATTTCAGGTTACCCCCGAGTAACGAGGCCGTCAATCCGGGGGAATGCCTAGACGCCCAGGCCGGCTACCCGGCCGAATACCGCTCGAACACCGCGTGCCCGATAGCGGCCAGGACCGCTTCCCGCTCCGCCATCGAGCCACGGCAATTTCGCAGAAACGCGGCCAGAATCACATGGCCGCGGCCGCCAGGCAAGGGGACAATCCCCACGTCGTTGGTGGCCGCGGTGACCCCATCGGTAGTGCCTGAGCTGCCCGTGCGATGCAGGAAAGGGATTTGCGCGGGCCAGCGCCCGCGCAGCCGGTTGGCGCCCGTCCGGCACTCCGCCAGCAGCTTGCGCAGGAGGGCGCTGGAATCCGGCTGCAAGGCGCGGCCTTGATGCACCCGCAGCAACAGATCCGCCATGGCGTCCGGCGTCGTCGTGTCACGGGGATCCCGCGACAGCGCCGCCATCGCTTGCGTTCGCTGCGCGGGGCTCGCCGAGCGGTAGCGCTCGCTCATCCGCGCCAGGGTCCAGCCCCCGAGCGGCGGCTCGTGGGAGACGCCGGCGAAATCAAACTGCAGCTCGAGCTCGGAGCGGTCCACGCGCATGCCCCGGATGCCCAGCGCCGCCAGACGTTCATTCACCGCGCGCACGCCCACCAGTCTCAGCAGGGCATCGGAACAGGCGCTGTCGCTGTCCACCAGCGCGCGCCGCAGGAGTTCGCGGACCGGGAAGCCGCGCCCCGCGGCGCCCACCAGTTCGGCAACCTCGTTCCTGCCTGGCCCCAGACGCACATCAGCGGGTGTCAGCCGGACGGACTGCTCCAGCGCGAGACGGCGAGTGTCCACCGCGTGCAGCGCGGCCAGGGCGATGGGGAGCTTATACACGCTGAACATCGCGAATCGCTCCGCCCCGCGGAGCGCCACCCGCTCGCCTCGTTCGACGTGGAGGATCGCCAAGCCAAGTGCGCCGCCCAGCGGGCGGACGAACGCCTCGAGCACGCGGGGGAACTCGTCGGCTGCCGCAGCGGAGGCCAGCAACCTGCCCAGCGCGGTACGGCGAGTCGGGAGCAAGGAGCGCGTCATTCGCGGTCACCATAGCATGCCCGGTTCCGTTCTGCCCCCCCCCGGATCTAGAGCCAGCTTGCATTGGCGCTCGTCGTGGGGAACGATTTCGCTTAGATTCAACCGCATCGGCGCACGAAACTTGAGTTTGCGCCGGGCCGCAGTCCGGGAGAAAATCGTCCGATAACGTGTGCACTGGAATCGTGCGGATGAAGGGCCGCTGTGTGACCCGCATCGTGCGCAGAGTCCGGAAGTTGACCAAGGGGGGATCCCTCCGGGCAATAGCGGCTCAGGGGTGCCTCGTCATTCATCATCCGGCGTTAAGAGCCGTGCCAGAATAGGGGCATGGCGGAGTTGGCTGGGGTTGGGAGCACCGCGGAAAGCAGTCGGGTAGTCTCCGCTGAAGAACTCCGTCCGCTGCTCGACCGCATCCTCGCGAGCCGCCATTTCGCTTCCGCCGGGCGTCGGAAGAAGTTTCTTACTGTCGTTGTCGACTTCTACCTCGCCGGACGTGCCGACCAGTTGAATGAATTCTGTTTGGCTGCCGAGGTGTTCGGATTCGACCAGCATTATGACCCGGCTGGAAATGCCAGTGTTCGCGTCTGTGCCCACAACGTCCGCAAACATCTGAAAGAGTATTTCGAGCAGGAAGGCGCCGGCGAAAGGCTCGACATTCAAATTCCTCCCGGCACCTACAAACCCAGGTTCCTCGAGCGGGCGCCACCCTCTCCTCCTTTTCCACAACTGGATCGGATTCCGTCCGCCGGGCGCAGCCGACGGGTGCTGCCGGTGGTGATCGGCGGCGCCTTGGCCCTTTTGGGAATCGGCGCATTCTGGTCACGGGGGCCTTTCTCGGGTGAGCAAAGCCCCACTGGTTTCTGGAGACCCTTGCTGGAGGGTCAAGGGCCGGTTTTGGTGGTTATGAGCAACCCGCCCCTTTTCCAGTTCTGATGGGATTCCGATCCCGTCCGTTCTCGGCAAAACCTGATTCCTCTCGGCTGGGAAGCGTTGGCGGCGATTGACCAACAACTCGGGCCGAACCCGACCCGAATGCCCTTCCTGGTCTTTTCGCCCGAAGACTACACCGGCATGGGCGAGGCCATGGGCTTGATGCACCTGACACGCTTCTTTGCGCGTGCCGGCCGGGAAATGGTGGTCAAGCAGAGCAAGACCGCCAGCACAGAAGACCTCAAGAACCATCACGTCGTGCTGGTCGGCGGACCCCTTTCTAACCACTGGGTGCCGCGCACGGAGTCGCTCGATTTCGACCTCGGCGGGGATTTCTTGCTGAACCGCAATCCTCAACCCGGCGAACAGGTAGAGTACCGCTTGACTCTGGATCCGATTTCGGGTCATCCAACCACGGACTGGGCGGTAATCACGGTCGCCCCGGGAATCGCCCCGGGCCGGGTCGTGATGGTGCTCGCGGGGATCCGCTCCGAAGGCACTCAGGCCGCGGTCGAATTCGTCACCGATCCCCGGTATAGCGAGCAGTTGCAGCGTTCGCTGAAAGCGGATCCTCCCCGTTTGTTTCAGGCTCTCGTCCGGGTGGAGGTGAAGAAATGGCAACCGGCCTCCCTCACCCTGGTGGCGATCCACCCTCTGCCGGCACGCTAACAACTGCGGCCGCGGCGGGCCTAAACCGTTAGCGTAACCGTTTAGCCGGCCAAGTGTTTGAAAACAGGCCACCGTTCGTTTCCTTGGACTTAACCGCAAATCCCTTGCCAAGCGCCGCGCTTGCGTGGACACTAATCACTAATCAACCGTTGGGACCCGCAGAAGACCCGACCAAACCGAGGAGACTTGTCATGCTGAACACGAGTAGGGTTTGTCAAATGGCCTTGGTGTTTCTCGTTGCGGCGTGCGCCGCCTGGCCGCTGCGCGGACAGGGCCTGACGGGCCAGATTTCACGATCCGAGCGGCGCAGCAGTGCCGAACGCGGCCATCGAATTCCGGAACACGGCGACGGCGCAGATCCGGCAAGTGAGCAGTGATCCATCCGGCACGTTCCTCATCACGGAGCTCCTGCCCGGACCTATAACTTGAGGGTCATTGCCGCCGGTTTCACCGCCTTCGAACAAACCGGCTTGGTGCTGACGGCCACGGAGCGGCTTGTTTTGCGGACGATCACGCTGCAGATCGGCGAGACCGTACAGACCATGACGGTCAGGCTGATCCCGTCCGCTTGCAGACACAGAGCGGGGAGCGCGCTGGGCTGATCACTGCCCAACAACTGCAAGAGGTGCCGCTCAAGAGCCGCGATTACGCCGGCATGTTACCGCTGCTGCCAGGCGTTCACGATACCTCAGACCGGGAAGCGCCGCGTAGTTTCGGCTTTCGCTTCGTCTCGGCTAACGGCGGACGCAGCACGTCGTTGAGCACTTCCCTCGATGGCATCGTCCAGATGGAAAGCGGCAACCAGTTCTGGCCGATGTTCACGCCCCCGGTGGAAGCGCCCTCTGTGCCAACATTGATGAGACAGATCCCCCGGTCGTAATTACTGAGCAGGGCGAGAATAGGAATCGATGTGAGAAACAATGGAATCTCTTCGGCTCTCCCCACGGTTTTGCCCGCCGCGGAACGTAGGGAGGCCGAGCGGAGTGAGGCCGACCGGAGTGCAGGGGCGGGCAAAACCGTCGCCGCCGAGCCGGCCACCCCGCCCCGGCCCAACCCGGAGGTTGTCGCCGACGCCAAACGCCGGACCTTCTCAGCCCAATACAAACAGCGCATCCTGGCGGAGGCCGATGCCGCCTCCGCCCACCCCGGCGCCATCGGAGCCCTGCTGCGCCGAGAGGGCCTCTACTCCTCGCACCTGGTCACCTGGCGTCGCGAGCGGCAGGCCGCCGTCCTCCAGGGCTTGACCCCGCACAAGCGCGGCCCCAAGTCCAAACGCAGCCCGCAGGAGGAGGAGATCCAGCGACTCCGCCGGGAGAACCAGCGCCTGACCGAGGAACTGCGCAAAGCCGAGATCGTCATTGATGTTCAAAAAAAAGTGGGTGCGCTGTTGGGGTGGCCGCTGCCGAAGGCAGAGCCCGAGGAGAAATCCTGATGGACGCCGTCACCCATCTGGCCCCGACGGTGGGCGTCGTGGCCGCTTGCGATCTCCTGGGAGTGGCCCGTGCTTCCTTCTATCGGCAGCGGCCGATCTTGGGCCCACCGGCCTCGCCGGTCCCCGAGCTGGCTTTGCCGGCGGAGCGGCCCGTTCCCGCTCGTGCTCTCAGTCCGGACGAACGAGCCAGGGTACTGACCGTCTTGCATGAACAGCGATTCCAGGACCGCGCCCCAGCAGCCATTCAGGCCACCTTGCTGGACGAGGACCAGTACCTCTGCTCGGCCCGCACCATGTACCGCATCCTCGAGGAGTCCCGCGAGCGCCGCAACCAGCTCGTACATCCGCCGTATCAGAAACCCGAGTTGCTGGCCACCGCCCCCAACCAACTCTGGAGCTGGGACATCACCAAGCTGCTGGGTCCGGCCAAGTGGACCTACTTCTATCTCTACGTCATCCTGGACGTCTTCAGCCGCTACATCACCGGCTGGATGGTCGCGCACCGGGAAGGCGCCGAACTGGCTAAGCAGTTCATCGAGGAGACCATCACCAAGCACCAGGTTCCCGCCGGCCAGCTCACCGTCCACGCCGACCGCAGCAAGGTCATGAGATCCGAGCCGGTCGCCTTCCTCCTGGCCGACCTCGGCGTCACCAGGACTCACAGTCGGCCCTATGTGTCCGACGACAACCCGTATTCGGAAAGCCAGTTCCGCACCCTGAAGTACCGCCCGGAGTTCCCGGATCGCTTTGGCTCGATCCAGGACAGCCGCGCCTTTTGTCAGCAGTTCTTCCCGTGGTAACACCAGGAGCACCGCCATTCCGGCATCGGTTTGCTGACCCCGGCCATGGTTCATTTCGGCGAGGCCGAGACCGTCCTGGCCCACCGCCAGGCGGTGCTCGATGCCGCTTACCAGGCGCATCCAGACCGCTTCGTCCGGCGGCCGCCAAAACCACTGCCCGTGCCGACGGAGGTTTGGATCAACAAGCCGGTTCCGCCCGGCCAAAAGACAGACGAAGGAGGTCACTAAATTCCCATGCCGGGTGTCTCAAAGTGCTTGACACGCGCCGGCCGAACTGCTTGATCAAGCCGCACAAATCGCATCAGAGCGGAGTGAGACGCTGAAGGCGTTTGCCCGGTTGTGCAGGGCCCTCGCCAAACTGGACCTCGTTCTTTCACTCCTTGCAGGCCAAAGGCCAAAAACGCTTTAGCAAAGGGCTCACTCTGCTGGCCTCTTACACATGGTCTAAAACCATCGACATTATTTCCGACGGTGAGCAGAGTCCTCTCAACCCTTATGACCTGAACTACAACCGCGGTGTGGCCGACTTCAATATCCCGCATAACTTCACCCTCAGCGGGACCTACTCGCTGCCGGTGGGGCGAGGCCGCGCGCTGCTGTCCGGCGGTCCGGCCTTGGTGGACAAGCTCTTTGGCGGCTGGCAATTGGGCGGCATCTTTCTTGGCCGTTCCGGCCTGCCCTTCACCGTCACCCAGCAACAAGGCGTGCTGTCGACCGGCACCGGCAACCGTCCGGACCGCCTGCGCAGCGGCGTGCTGAAGAATCCCACGGTCGATCGGTGGTTCGACCTTTCCGCGTTCCAGCCAACACGGGAAAATACCGCGACCTACGGCGACGCGGGCCGCAATATTCTGATGGGCCCCCGGCAGATTCAAGTTGATCTGAACCTGACCAAGATGACTAGCATCAACGACCGGGTCACGCATGAATTGCGTTGGGAAGTTTTTAACGCGCTCAATCGCCCGCAGTTTGCCAACCCCGGTAGCGTCATCGGCACCGGTTCGGCCGGGGTGATCAGCGCTCTTTTGTTCCAGACCCCGATGCGCCAGATGCAGTTGGCCATGAAAATGAACTTTTAACGGAGGTTGGGATGCGTAGAAGGATCTTCTTAGGGACTGCAGGCGCCGCGATGAGCGCGACACCGTCCAACACCCTGCGCTTGGGTTTGATTGGTTGCGGAGGGCGTGGACGGTTTCTGGCCGCTTTTATGAGCCGGTTTCCAGAAGTTCGCGTTCTGGCTGTTTCCGATCCGCTGGCCCCCCGCATGGAGGAGGCAGCGGCCAGTCAAAAGAAAGTAGATGGCGCCCCCGTACCGGACCTGGTGGCCGACTATCGCCGTATTCTGGATCGCCGCGACATCGATGGCGTACTCATCGCCAACACCCACCACTGGCATTCGCTGCCGTTCCTGGAGGCTTGTCAGGCTCGCAAAAGCATCTATGTGGAAAAGCCGCTGGCCTTCAGCGTGGGCGAAGGCCGCGCGATGGTGAACGCCGCAAAGCAGGCGGGCGTAGTGGCCATGATGGGAACCCAGCAGCAGGGAGTGCCGCAGTTTCAGCGCGCCATCGAATTGGTGCGGAGCGGAACGCTCGGCCCGGTCCCGCTAATCGAGTGCTGGAATCTGCATCCCTATGGTCCGCGGACGGGCCGCCATCCGCCTGCGCCACCGCCGCCCGGCTATGACTGGAACCGTTGGCTGGGTCCGGCCCCGGACGCCCCTTTCCAGCAGTCCCGCCTTCGCAGCAACTGGTGGTTCGACTATTCCGGAGGAATGATGACCGATTGGGCGGTCCACCACTTTGATATCATCTGCCGGGCTATGCGGTCCTATGATCCGGAGTGGGTGGAGTGTTCCGGTGGCAAGACCGTGACCACCGACGACGCCGACTGTCCGGACCTGATCCACGCCACCTGGAAATTCCCTGGCTTCACGGCCACCTATCGCTACCGCGGCTTTAACTTCTTTCATCCCATTCAGGCCCGCCCCCGCGACCACGGCATCGTCTTCTACGGTACCAAGGCGAGCGTGGTGGTGGACCGCTATGGGCTCGAACTGTGGGATGAAAACAAGCCTCACCAAAAGCTCGAAGAGATGTTCAAACCCGAAACCGAGGCCGCTTGGTACCGCGCCTTTGTCGACGCGGCAATCGGCAGAGCCCCCGTTCCCCTCGATCTGGAATGGAGCCACCGGGCGACCACGGTCTGCCATGTGGCGAACATCGCCTACCATACCGGCCGCCGCCTTCAGTGGAATGGACAGTCCGAACAATTTCCCAACGACAAGGCTGCCAATCGCTATCTGATGGCGCCCAGGAGAAAAGGCTTTGAACTGCCTCCCAGTTAGTTTCGCGGTGCTGTTGTGGGCCGGGTGGCTCCAGGCGCAGGCGCCGTCTCAGCCCGCCCCCGAGCCCTTGCCTGTGCTCATCCTTACCGGTCAGCGGGACCGATACCACGACTTTAAGGACACGACGGCCCGCATCCGCGGTATCCTCGAAGAAACCGGACGTTTCACGGTCAAGGTTAACGAGGAGCCGCGCGGCCTTAGCGCCGCCACGCTATCCCCTTATCTGGCCATCATCATTAACTACATGGATAGCGGGCAGCCTGAGAAACGCTTCGGACCCGCTTCCGAACAGGCTTTGCTGGATTACGTGTCTCATGGCGGAGGTCTAATTCTGCTGCATGCTTCGCTCGGTTCGTTCCGCACCTGGCCCGAGTACGAAAAGCTAGCCGGTGGTGTGTATCGACCCGGTCATGGCCGTCATGGCGCACGGCAGGATATTCCCGTTCGCATCGAGGCTCCTGATCATCCGGTGATGCGCGGCCTCCGCAGTCCGTTAATCCACTACGCGGACGAACTCTATGCCGGAATGTTGTTCCCCGGAGTGGCAGGCTTCACATTGCTGGCCAGCGCCTGGGACGATCATTCTCTTTATAAGCCGGCCGATCGCGCGCGGCTCGTGGGGCCGGGGGCGCAAGTCCCGGTGGTCTGGACCGTCTCGTTCGGAAAAGGGCGTGTTTACGCCTGTACGCTGGGCCATGATGCCGAGATCCAGCGCAGCCGAACGTACACCACCTTACTGAGCCGCGGGACTGAATGGGCCGCCACCGGAGATGTCACCCTACCCATTCCGATCGAATTGCAGAGACGCCCATGACCCTTACCCGCCGCACCTGTCTTACTGCCGCCGTCAGCTCCCTCTGCAGCCGGGCGCAACCGGCCCCACCCCGCGACCGCATCCTTTGCCAAACCTACATCTGGATCCTGACCGCCCAGCTCAAGGGGCAGGATCTGCCGGCGGTCCTGCCGGAAGTCGCCGCCGCGACCGCCCAGGCTGGATTCCAGCAAGTGGAGCTCATGAGCGCGTTTCTGCGCCCGGAGTCGATCCCGGCCACGATGCGCGTGTTGCGGGATTCAGCGTTGACGCCCACCGTCATCTATCATTCCGCCCCGGTTTACGACCGATCAGCCCATCCGGCGGCCCTCGCCGAGATCGACCGCTTGGCCCGCACGGGTCGCGACTATGGCATGCAAGCCTTTGACTTCAGCCTGGGAGCGAAACCGGGAAAGGCGCCTGTCACCGACGACGAGATCGCCGCGGAAGTCGCCTTTCTGCAACAGGCCGGCGAATGCTTCCAGGCCCTCAGCGTACCCTGGATGCTTCACCACCATGAGGAGGAGATGCAGCGGGGCGCTCTGCATTGGCGCGCACTATTGCGCCAAACCGCCGCCGACCGTCTCTCGCTGTGTCTCGACATCGATTGGATCCTGGTGGCCCGCCAGGACCCGGCAGCCATGATCGGGCTCGCCGGTTCCCGGCTGCGTTCGATCCACTTCCGCTGTCGCCGCGCCGGTGTTTGGCTCGAGTCGCTCTCGGGCGGTGATTTCGACTTGGCGCTCCTGGTCGCGCCCCTCAACCGTATCCGGTATCGGGGCTATTTAGGAGTCGAACTGGCTTACGATAGCTCGACGAACATTACCCGGAGCCTGACCGCGAATCTGGCCGAAAGCCGGCAACTGCTCGAGCGGCTCTTTCTGCGCCCATCGAAGCCCTCCCCATAAAAGGTGGGGCAACCCGCCTTGCATGGAGCGCCTGGGGGCTGAAGGCACAGAGTGTCTATTTCCAGATCCACGAGCGAGTAATCGGCCCAGAGCTTTTCCCTGGTACTCAGCCGCATCGGCATCGTCCGTGCCGGCATCCCTGGCGCGCTTCGGCAAGCGGCAGCCGCTCGTGGTGCAGCGTGAACCAGCGCAGAATCTGAAAGAGCTTGTCCGCTTCCCCGTGTGCTTCCGCCTGCTATCGGCGAAGCCCGCCTCTTCCAGATCAACATCCCATGATTGGCCTCGCGGGAGAACTCGCAGCGACGACTCGCCGGCCTCCAGCGTGATCTCCGGCCATCCAGAATCCGCGCGGCCGAGAAGACCTCCGGATGATCGAGCGAGCAGGCGAGCGCGCGCTCATGGGCATTGCCAAGCGCGGCGAGTTCTTCCGCGAGATCAAGCCCCTGATCCCGCCCGGCTTCGATCAGCGCCCGCGTGCCGCGCGGGGTGGCCAGGCAATGGGCCTGGCGCAGGATGCGTCCAACGGCGCGGACTTCGCCATCCTCCATCGTTTGCCAACGCTCGAAGATGCGGTCGGCGCTTCCTTTGGAGCCCGCATCCCAGGCAAAGCCGGCAAAGGCAGAGTAGGGGGCGAACAACCGGGCCAGAGTTACGTTGGGGATCAGCCGGAGGACGGTCTTGGCGTTGTACTGCATCGCACGGATACCTCGCTACCACGAAAGGCTCCGTGCGACGAACGGCGGTCAGCGGGCGAGGGCCACACAAGACCAAGGCGAGGCCCCCAGATGTGCCGGAGCCCGGGAAAGCTCAACCAAAATTTCCGCCGACTCGGTCATTTTATCATGGCGAAGATTTAGCGAAATAGATCACAGGCTAACGGCTTGACCCACGGGCGAATCTCCGGCTTGACAGGTTCCAGCCTGTGGATTGCTGTGGAAATCCCGCCGCCTTTCGCCTGCCGGCCCTCCCGCTGGTAAAATGGTCACTGAGGTGGCCACATGAGAATCACCACGGTCCGTGAGTTTCGCGACAACGCCACCGGGTTGCTGCGCTCGAAGGCGCCCATCTTGGTTACACGCCGGGGGCGCTTGGCCGGAGTCTTCTTCCCCTGGCCCGAAGAAAGCCTGCCCGTCGAGTTCAAGAAGGAACTCTTCTCCGTCCTTTCCGCCGAGCTAGGCCGCGAGCTCAAGAAGCG